>Ga0209052_1000018_pt1 | contig 117545 bp, 89 predicted proteins | sample WorMetHEROISLAND_2_FD_187409 | JGI IMG/M metagenome (GOLD analysis project Ga0209052, IMG submission 187409) | Marine gutless worms symbiont microbial communities from Max Planck institute for Marine Microbiology, Germany - Olavius sp. 4 HERON... | ecosystem: Host-associated > Annelida >...
ATAAGTAGTCGGTGTAATCAATTGCTATTTGTGCGTTTGTAAAAATCTTGAAGAAAAAAAACCAGAAATTAGGCGCACAAGGTGAGCCGGTGTCAGTAAGTAAAATTCGATTTGGGCAACAGCCCGTTAAACCTTGACCCCACGCGCCATTGGCATTACATTAGACTACTCCAACCACTACTCTACCAAGGAGGCCAAAATGGCAGTAAAGATTCTCATCAGGCGCGACGTCCCTCAGGACAAAGCCAAAGAAATGATTCCTTTGTTCAGACAAATGAGGGCTTCGGCGGCCAACCAACCCGGTTATATCACCGGTGAAACCCTCAGAAGCCTGGAAAAGCCTGAAGAATTTCTGGTAATCAGCACCTGGCAATCTTCAGATGATTGGAAAAACTGGCTGCAAAGTGAAGACAGGAATAAGGTGCAGAGCAAAATCGATGCGCTGCTGGGCGGTGAGACCAAGTATGATATATTCCATTACGGATTTTCGGAATAGAATAATTTCAAAGTAATTTGAAATTATTCTACATAAGCTCGGCAATCGATATCGTTCGATCCCCGAGCATATTCACATAGCCGCCCATTTCATTGTCATACCATCCGTATATGACGGCCTGGGTTACCGGTATCCTGACCACAGTTCCTTCCCCCTGATCGGATACCAGATCTTGCGCAAGACCCGGGACATGGGTAAGATCAATGGTCGCCTCTGCCGTCCGGCTGTGAGTTTCGTACCCTTCAATGGTGGCCGCCACTTTGGGCATTCCAACAAGGTCACCGGAGACATTTTGTTTCTCGGTGTAATACAAATACCCTCCGGGGCAGTCGACTGCGGCCTGCCGATAGATGGCGTTTATCTTATCCCGTGTCACATATCCGCCGGCCGGTTCTTCCTGCAAATTTACAACCAGTATAATCAGCGATCCTGTGGCTGTGGGAACTCTGACCGATTCTGCGATAAAGGCAATCTCTTCCATTTCAGGAATAACCAGCCTGAGCGCCTTGGCCGCTCCGGTGGTGGTGAGGATGATGTTGTTTATAATGCTCCGGCTCTTGCGCAGATCGGTTTTGCCCGCTTGGGGCAATCGGTCCAGCACTTCCTGCGATCCGGTGGCCGCATGAACAGTTGCCATCGATGCGGACATGATCTTCTTGGAGCCGAAGACATCGATCAGCGGCTTCATCATGTGGGCCAGGCAGGAGGTGGTGCAGGAGGCGTTCGAAATTATTTTGTGCCGTCGGGGGTCGTAGTCATTGCTGTTGATTCCCATGACGGTGGTAACCGCGTCCCGGGGTGTGGCCGCCCGCGGGTCCTTGATTTTGAAGGGCGCGGAAAGGATCACTTTCTGCGCTCCGGATTCCAGGTGGCCCCGGGCCGAACCATGGGGTTGGTCTGCTTCCAGGGTTGGATCCAAAAATTGCCCGGTTGTGTCGACAACCAGCCTGACGCCGTAGTCACCCCAACCGATATCAGCCGGGTTGCGATGGGATCTTAAAAGGCGGACCTTGACATCGTCGATGATCATCGTTGCGCTGTTTTCGTCGATTGCGCTTATGACCGGCTGACCCGCGTGGCCGTATAGATATCCGTGGAGCCAACCATAGCTGGAATCCCGTTCAAGATAATGGGCGATATCCCCCAGCGACATCCCGGCCTGACGGCCGATGTTGACGACGATCTCATCAAAATATTTGCGCGCGACCTGATCCCAAACGGTCAACTTGCCGATCCTGCCGAGGCCGTTGACGCCAAGCTTCAAACCAGAGCCATCAGAATTTGCCATGTTCTTGATTTTCCCCCGAAACTTGCATTATAGAAAAAGGGTTGAAAGGTTCAAGGTTCACCGTTCAGGGTTACTCTGGAACGGACGAGTCGTAACCCCGAAACCCAGAACCTCTGAACCCAGAACCCAGAACCCAGTACCCCAGAACCCCTGAACCCTGAACCTTTGAACCCTAAACCCCTGAACCTCCGAACCCAGAACCCCCGAACCCTGAACCTCCGAACCCTGAACCTCCGAACCCAGAACCCCTGAACCTACTACGCCTCCTTCACCTTTATCCGGCCCTTATATACCGAGCCCTCCTGGCCGTCGATGCTGATATGGTCGCCCGGCCTTAGATGCACTTGATTGAAAGAGCAATTTTTGCTGCGCTCGTCGCAGATCATGTCCACGCAGCCGACAACACACGTTTTCCCCAGCCGGTGGGCCACAACGGCCGCATGGGAGGTCATCCCCCCTCTGGCGGTCAGCAATCCATCGGCGGCATGAATTTCGCGAATATCATCAGGTACGGTATCCGCCCTGGCCAGAATTAAAAAGGTGTCTGGTTCCTGATGCCGCCACTGCTCGATCTCCTCCAGGTTGAAGACCAGCCGACCGCTCAAGGCACCGCCGCTCACTCCGATGCCGTGGCCCAGATACATGGATTTTATCTGCTCGTCGAAATCAAAGGCCAAAACTTTCTTGCGCTCGCGGATGGTCATATCACGGGTCTGCAGCAGATACAAATCCTCAACTTCCGGGCTTTCAAAGGTAAATTCCATCTCCTGGGGACTCCAGCCGCGGTTGTCGATCAAGTCATGGGCCCAGCTTTTCAGGGCTTCATAAATCTCAGGAAAATGCGTCTCCAAGGTCACATCGGTTTCGCGCATTTCAATCTCCTGCTGAAACATCGAGATCGGATCGGTGTTGACCAGTCCCGAAACGACATCCTCGCCCTGGTTGCCGGCCGTAAAGTCCCCCCACAGCTTTAGGGTATCCCCCGACCACCGCGGATTGTGGGTAAATATAACACCGGACCCGGCCCGGCGGGACATATTGCCGTATACCATTTCCTGAACGGTGACGGCAGTCCCCCAGTCATTGGAAATGCCCATAATCTTGCGGTAGGCATTGGCCTTGGGTGATTCCCATGAGTCCAGCACCGTCTTGATGGCCAGATAGAGCTGCTCATAGGGTTTTTCCAGGATCTCAATTCCCGCCTCCCTGATCATCGCTTTATAGGCCAGAGACAGGTCTCTCATCTGCTCGCCGCTGAACTCTCTTTTGTAGGGAATCCCCAGCTTATACTTCCAATCGCTGATAATGGCATCGAATTCATCGCGCTGAAGCCCGAAAGCCATTCCATAGCACTGCAGAAACCGGCGGTAGTTGTCCCATGCGAACCAGGCATTGCCTGTTTTTAGCGCGATACTTTGGGCGATTTCTTCGTTGTTGCCCACATCCAGCAGGGTATCCATCATCCCCGGCTGTGAAATCGAGGAACCGCTGCGCACGGACAACAGCAGCGGATTTCCAGGATCACCGAAAATCTTGCCGGTAATTTTTTCCAACCGGGTTATGTTCGACGCCACCTGCTCCCTGAAGTTCTCCGTCGCCGGCGGGTAACTGTCGACGACCTCCCGGCAGCGAAACACCTCGGTAGTAATGATGAATCCCGGCGGTATCGGGTAGCCGAAATTTCGCAGCTGAACCATGTTGATGCCCTTGTTGCCCAGCTGAATAATACCTGTCACCCGGCTGTGGGCGGAATCGATAGTGGTCATGGCATTCTTGGGATCGTACAGCAGCAGTTTGCGAAGCATGTCCCTGGGGAGTTTATTCGACTGCTGGAATAGTGTCGTCAAAATGCGACTTAAGAAAAAATCCAGCTGCTGGAGTCCCAGAGACAAGGCGATCTGTTCGCGAAAAAATATTTCGGATATGCGATGGTGCAGTTTATCACGATCCTCCAGATATTCTCCGGGAAGAAAGCGGGGGAGAATTCTTTCGATGGGGGTCAGCGCCAAAATGCGGCTCAGGTTCTGGCCGTGTATATTATGAAAATTATCGTGAATAATGTTTTTGACGGCCTGGGCAAAGCCCTTGAAAATATCCAGATATTGGGTCTGGGTAAAGCCTTTGACCTCCAGCGAATGGGCCAGAAACTCGAGCTGGCGTTCAAATTCGACCGAGGCGATACCGTCAAACTTCAAGGCCTTGTTGAGGAGCCGCAACAGACTGTAGATCTGATAGAAGGTGGCCTTGGTGATTAAATTGAGGTCGATATCACGAATGAGTTCTTCAAACAGCACGTTGACCAGGGTTTCGAGTCGAAAGGTGAGTCCCAGGCAGTCGAATTTCATTTCGTGATAGCTGCCGTACATGGAGGGGATGTCGATGGTAATGTGGCGCTTTTTGTAGATGTCCTCTTTGATTTCGAATTGCTGATCGCTGAGGATCAGGGCCTTGAGCTTTTTGAGATAGTCGAGCAGCATAAAAAGCCTTTTGGTGAGATCGGGCTCGGCCAGGGCCTGTTCCGCGCGGTTAAAATCCGGCAGTGCCTCGGTACGCAGCTGGGCGATATAGCTGCCCAGCTCAATGTAATCGAAGCTGTATTTCTGGTGAAGCAATCTATAAAATTCCAGGGCCAGTTCAACGCGCTTGCAGTCGATCTCGGAAACACCGACGATCCCATCCAAAAGCTTTTTTTTGCGCCGGTCTGATAGGGTCAGCAAATCGTCGGGAATACCCAAGCCTTGTTCAGCTAAATAACAGATAATTCTGTTGACCCCGTCAATGTAAATACCTTCTTCTTCGATCTCTTTGTAGATGCCCGGCGGAACAAACGGTTCCAAAACGGTCTTGTCGCGCGTATACCAAAACTGCAGTGCCGCTTCCATAAAGGGGACGATGCGGTTGCTGCTTTCAACATGGCTTTGCTTTCTTAAAAAATGAACGAGCCGGTCCCGCCGATGGGTGATCTCATCAAGTTGAGTTGAAATATCCCTTAGCTGCCCTTCGGCACCGATGTCATTAAAAAAGGCCGGAAACAGCCGGGTCAGCTGTTTGGCCAGGTTGTAGACCGGCGCGATCCGGCTGTTTAAAAACCGCGTGATGTCGCGCGGGAAAACATCGATGTCTTTGATGAACACGCCGCACAGCGAGAGATGAATGATCAAGCCCGACAACAGGCGGGTAGACCACTTCGGATTGACTTCGATCAGTTCGAGCCAGGTCCGGATATTGAGGATATGGGCGCTGTTGACCTTTATTTTCCAGTCATTGTCCACCCCCTCCAGCATGGGCGCCTGGAAACCCAGATCGATCACGGAGTCGATAAAAAAGTTGACCAGATCGATTTCATCGGTTTTGAAAACACCCTTTCCCATGTTCAGGACACAATTTAATGTGGTCGCCTGATACATCCGGGTTTGCTCTTTAAGGATGGTGAAGGTTTTGCGGATCAGGTTCTGGATGTTGCGATAGTTTTCATTCTCGATAATCCAGGTCAGGGTCTGGTTGATATCCCGCAGGGTATCTTCGTAGATCAAGTACAGACCGGCCAGATTCATAATGTGGAACAGAAAGATCAGCTTGAGGTGGTGCCCCCGCCCGTTTTGGCCGTTGGCTTGCAGAAGCTTGCGGGGAATTTGCCTGTAGGACTCCACAATCTGGCTGAAACCGGGAAGTTCCAGCAGTTGGCTCAAAGTTTCTTTGCCGCCGACTTGTCCGTTGCCGGCCAAATGCTCCAGCCGGGTTCGCCACGCGTTGAGCTGACGGTGGGAAATGGAACTGAAAAAACCTTCCACCTTTATTTGCGAGGTAATTTCAGCGGCTTCCTTCTCAAACCAAATCCGGGGGTCGGCCTCATTGAGCCAGTAGCGATAGGTGTGGTCATAGTATTTAATCAGCAACAGGTTGAGGGCTTTAAAATCATCGAACGATTCCGGTGCATTGCGCAGGTACGCCCCGGCAAGGCGGTTGATGCCGTAGTAGCTGTTTACGAACAAAGAGAAGTGGTCATCCGATAATTGCCGGATATGATCAAAACCGGCGTCAATGACCGCTTGAAATTGGGCGAAGCTGGATTCGGACTCGCTCGTTATTTTTTGAATAAACAATAGGGTATTGTCGACGGCGTCACCGCTGATCTCCTCATCCTTGCTGTCTTCAATGGCACCCAGCAAAATTTCGATCAACAGCTGTGCGGCCTGCGGACCTGCGGGGTGGTTCCTGAGAAGGTGAAAATATTCCAGGGAATATTTGCGCGTCTCCGTAACAATGAAGCGCCAGTTTTTATAGGGATGGGAAAGCTCTTTTAAAAAAGTGTTTAAACCCTCCATCAGACCATAGTACCGGGACATAACTTCCTGAAGTACTGCGTATTTTTCGTCTATGGCAACATCAACGTGGTAGTCCGCCAGGTTGACTTCAAGGGCTCTTGATTTGATTTTCAACGGACTGGTCTCCGAAAGAAAATATCATCGGTTATACCGGTTGTCATATATATGTTTCGTTTGCCAGATATTCTAAGAGGAGAACTTGTAGAAATTACCGGACAGGAGCTATTTCAAACATGACAACCGCTATGTTAATTTTTTTTGGAAAAAAAATCTAAAATTCCCGCAGCGATGTGCCATCCATTAATTAATGCCACAGCCTTTTCACATTGCTGCTAGCACATTGGGATGACAATCAAAATGCGTTGGTTCAACAACCACTTCCATAAAAATGGAAACTAATATTTAGAGCGTTTGGGCAAGGCCGTATTGGTGTATAGCGACAACCGACCCGGCAAAATACAGCTATCGGAACGTTATTCTGACAAAAGTATTAAATATGGCAGGGTCACTAGTACGCTCAACATACTCATAGTCATCAGCAGGGTGGATATTGTCAAGGATAGCAGAGCATAAGAGGAATATCAACAATAGCATGGTGATGTTAGGTTTCAGGTGGAGGGGTGCGGGTTGCGGGTTGCGGGGTGCGGGTTGCGGAGCATGGGGCAGGGCGCTTAGGGCATGGGGTTTCAGGTCAGCGGCTTAAGGAACAATGACGAGCATGGCGTTCGGCTTTGGGCTTTCGGCTTTGGGCGCACGGATCTGATATCCGGCTTCTGCCTGCCGCGGCGACGTGTCGCGGCCTAGTTTTAACGAAGCCCGAAGTCACGCCTCGGCGTGACGAATCCGGTGCTCTATCCTCTGTCGTCAGTCGTCTGTCATCTGTCTTCTGGTGTTGGGGTGCGGGTTCTTGCCTCTGGTCGCTGGTCACTGGTTACCGGCAGCTTGTGACCGGCTGTTTGCGGCTCACAACACATGATACTCGATACTGGATTCTCGATGCTCGATGAGGACCGAAATTTTCCAACTTTCGAATTCAGATCATCAAAATCAAGTATCGAGGAACGATTATCCATCATCAAAGGCTGTACGCCAAGAGCCAGTCACTAGTGACCAGAAACCAGATGCCAGGAACCAGGAACCAGAGACCCGCGACCAGCAGCCAATTACACAAAAAAGAAAGCCCCACCCGTATCGGATGGGGCTTTCTTTTTTTACAAATTTAGTGCGCAGCACTAAATTTCGAGCCACGAATCCGAATACAAAGTATTGCCGAGAATGACATCCACGGTTTTGACATAATCCTGCATTTCTTTGGACAGCGTATCCATCGCCGGAGCGTTTCCGTCCATGGCGCTGTAAATCAGATCCACAACATCCTGGCGTTGGCCCTTGGCAATCGCAATCAGCTGATCATCCAGCGGATCGGCAATCACCGAATGCATCCCGTAGCGTTGGAGCATTACCATATAGGTCTGATTCAGGATAGGTCGCAGGTTGTCAGGCGGTCCGTTGGAGATGTTGGACAGTCCGCAGGTGCTTTTCGCCCCGGGTGACATCTCCGGCAGCATTTCCATAAAGGTCATCAGACTGATGAGCTGCGGCTGCTGGATGTTCACCGGGGTGACGATGCCGTCCACCCAGATTTTTTCATTGGGGATCCCGGCTTCGTTGGCAAAATACAGCAGCTCGACACACAGTGCGGCACGCTCATTCTCATCGCGCGGCAGGCCTTCCGGCCCCCACATCAAAGCGATAAAATCCGCGTTGTGCTCCACCGCCAGGGGCACCATGGGCTCATAGCGCTCGGGACGCACCATGATGGAATTGACCAACGGCGGCTGGGGCGTGTCCTTGTACACCTTTAGAGCCTCCGAAATTGCGTCGATATTGGACGTGTCCAGGGCTAAAGGGATATCATCGACCACTTCCTGTACCGTTTGAACCACCCAGGGCATCAGCTCGTGCCCGTCTTTTTTGGCTGGCCCGAGATTGATGTCGATGTAGTCCATGCCTTTTTCGCGCTGGAAAAGGGCCTCCTCCTGGATCGGCTTGGGGTCGCGTTCTTTAAACGCGGTGCCGATCTTCTTGGAGATCACGTTTAAGCTTTCACCAATTAGTAACATACAAGACCTCCCTGATATTTAGTGACAAAGTTAAAGATTTGCTTCCCGTCAGACAAAGCTTACTTTGCCATATTCTGGAAGTTTGTCCTAATTTGGAATGATGGAATCCTGGAATATTGGGACCGGCTGGGAATAGCCGATTTATCGTCCCCAATATTCCATAGTTCCAGAATTCCAACATTCCGGGTTTTTATTTGGCTTTGAGGAATCCGGGCAGGTGCGCAGCCTCCCGTGGCCCCACCGTTATCTTCCAGTCGGGCAGTTCCTCTTCCACATCGCCGGCAATCGCCGCAGCATATCCGGGAATAACCAGTTCGTGATGTTTGACCTTGTCGGCGATTCCGCACTTCTTGACGAACATGCCCACATCGTCACCGGCAAATTTGCCGGCAGCCCAGGCCGTCATCACCGAAAGCCCCTCCGCATCCTTGATCAGCAGATAGGAAGGCACCCGACTGCCCTCGATTTCACCGGAAACGATGAAATACGTCAGGGCGAAGTTGGTGGTGACCATCACCGGCGAGTTTTCATCCGGATTGTTGATCTCATAGATGCCTTCGGTAACCGTCATGGGCCGCTGGGGGTCGGTGAAGATGTTGAGCCGTTCCAGCAGCAGCGGGAACAAGCTTTCACCGCTGAAGTCGGAAAGCACGACGATACCGCCGTACTTGGCAATGAATGTCCCCGCGATCAGGGTCTCCATGTCCAAATTCGAGGCCATTTCACAGGGAAAGACGATGCTCGGAAAGCCCAGGGCCCGGTTGCCGTCTTTGAGAGCCGCCCGCCGCAGAGCAATCTGATCCTGATGGGCTTGCTTGACTTCCCTGGATCCCGGATCAAGCACCAAGTCCTTGAGACCCATCTCAGTCAGCTTTTCGGTCAGCGGCAGCAGGCCTTCGACAGAATCCGCTTTAACGGCCAGCGGCAGGTCGTTTTCCTTGGCCAGAGCGCCGAATTCGTCGACGTTGGCCTCGGTGGCCGCATACATCAGGGGCCGTTTGAATCGACACGCCTCGATGCCGGCTTTCATGACGCCGGCATCTTCGGTCATCAACACCAGGTTGAACTCGGAAGTCTCGGCGATTTTTTTGGCAGCGGCGGCAAAGGCTGCGCTGTCTCCGCCGGCGTCTTTGAGCACAATCAGTTCCGGTCTGAGGTTCAAACCGACCCGTTCGAACTGCAAGGCGTTCCAGGCTTTGAGCTTGGTCTCAAGGTCAGCCTCGGCGATGTCCGATCCGACCGCTGCTGCCAGCAGGGTCGGATTGAAAAAGGTTTTTTCATGCCGGTACTGGACCGTCTCACCGCCCGTGGTGGCGGACCTGACCCCTTTGCCGATGGCGACCGGACGGATCGGGGGCGCCGATGCTTCTGAAAGCTGCTCTCGGGCCTCATCGGATACATAGGGGCAGGCGTCCAACTCCGCCTTTCCGGAAGCAAGATTCATGGCAAATGCCAGGCAGGTAGGAACCCCGCATTCTTTGCAGTTGGTCTTCGGCAGGAGCTTAAATATTTGAATACCAGTTAATGCCATCTTTATCTCCTTAATCTCGTGTTGCGCGGTGCGCGTTGCGTGTTGCGGGCTGCTCGGGCCGAACATCGGACACCGCGCAACCCGCAACCCGTATCCTCGCAACCCGTTTTTATCCGATGATCGGATCCATATCCAGGGCCGGGTGTTTTTTCTCCTGCAGGAAGGGCAAAATCTCCTCCTCGGTAACACCAACGGTTTCGTCGGCAATCCGATCGATCAGATCGGGAATTCCCAGCTCCTCGCCCCGCTTGTCGATCCGATCCTTGATCTCTTCTTTGAGCATCTTGGGCATCCAGACCATCCGGGCCAGGCCGCCGTCACCGGCGATAAACTTGCGCTGGGTGATGTTGAACTTGGAATGACCCACAAAACCCGGCGAGGATGCGCCGCCGCCCATGACACCGGCCAGGGTGGTGAACTTCATGCCGCAGGGGGTTTCTCCCATGTAGTCGCGGTTGACCGTCATCACGCCGTTGCAGGAGGGCAGCATGGCCGCAATGCACTCGCAGCAGCCGCAGGTTGTCATCGGATCGGTCACCATCGAGTAGAAGTTATAATGGCTGATGGCACCGCGGGAAGCCTTGTAGATAAAATCGTTGACCCCTTTCCACTGACCCAGCACCGGGTCGAGGCATTCGCCCTTCTCGATCGGCTGGTTCGGTCCGGTGGGATTGATTTCAAAAGAGGCTTTGCAGTCCATCCAGTTGTAGGCGCCGCACAACCCGGTCCGCTCGGGGCTGACCGTGCAGACATGGTTGGGGGCAAATGACTGGCACAAGGTACAGGAGTAGTAGGTTTCTACATCCTCGTCAGTCATCTTCTCGACCCGCTCGTCGCGGCTCCTATATTCGGCCCGGGCCCGCTTGGTCAGGTCTTCGACGTCTTTCTTCTCGGTGTACAGGGTGACCTGGACCTTGTCGACGATTGCTTGAAAATCCTGATGAAACTTGGCATGCAGGACGGTGCCGATATCTTTGAGGGTAAAGCCCTTTTCTATGGCGGCCTTGCTCAACCGGACCCAGGCAATATCCCGCTGTCCGATATGCATGATGCCCTGAATGTAGTTGATCAGGTGATGGATCTGGCGTTCCAGGATCGGCTCGAAATCCGGCTGGAACTCGCGGCCGGCAATCTGGACGTATATGCCCAGCGGAAAGGTGCCGCCCTCTTCGACATCGGTGATGTCGGGGCCGACAACTTCGACTTTGCCGTCATCGATTTCGTTCATCTCGGCCATTTTAACAAGCTCGGTGCACTGGGTCTTGCCGCCGCCGGTCTGGGCGTAAAGATCGGCGCCGCGCACCCGCTCACCCTCGTAGGCCGGGCCGAACGACAAGGGAATCTCGATTTCGGACACCGTCACCTTCAACCCCCGAACTTCGACGGATTTCTGTACGAGTTCGTCGTGGGGCACATTGGCGACCACATGCTCGTAGGTGCAGATACCGGTCGGCAGGACCTCGGGAATATCGGTGTCGGCCAGGGTCGGAAAACCCCAGTTGACGCATCCGGCTGCGGCAGCACCCCAATCGGTGCCCACATCGCCCAGGGCGTTGACAAACGCAAAGATGCGGTTTTTGTTGTAAAGCAGCATCTTTTTGTAGTCACCGGGCTGCACGTTGCCGAAGGCCATGGCTGCGCGGTTGGCAAAACCCAGGGCAAAGATGGCCGACGAAATATCCGGGCCGAAAGGCACGATGCGGGTATTCCACCCGATCTGCACCCCGGCCTCGATCAGCTGATTGGTGACCGAGGTGTTGTTCTGATTGGCCGCCAGGAAGATATACAAGCTGCGCCGCTGGTAGTCTTCGACGATATCCTTGGCGATTTCCGGCGTCGGCGCGGCGCCGACGATGGCCGCAAAGCCCGGAGCGGTGCCGTCGACGAATTCCACGCCTCTTTTACGAAAAACGGTGTCGTCGGCAGCCCCCAGCCAGATTTTTCCGGCGTCCAGATCCGGCTCCTCGGAGTGCAGGTAATAATCCGGTTCGTTCAGGTACCGCAGGGCTTCGCGAATCTCGAACGAAAACAGCGTGGCCATACCGGCATCCAGCAACGGTCCCAGGTACGGCAGATGGTTCATGCCCTTGATGTGCGGCGGCAGCAGCTTGCGGGCCACATCCAATGGCTTTTGGATGTCTTCGAGGGTTTCGACCTTGAGGCCGAGCAGCGAGTAGATCACCGGCAGATAGTAGGCCGTGTTGGGAAACCCGACCTTGGTATCGGCATCATAGGTGTCCAGAGCGCGCTTGTATTCCCCTTCGACCTGTGAAACGATATTATAACCACCCTGAATGGCGGCAAATGCAACTAACTTTGACATATTTTCCTCCTTCGTGGAGATTAAAAAGTTAAATTTAGGAATTTAGGAATTTCGAATTGAGGAATTGAAGGAGTTTTTCTCATATTTTTAATCCCTGAATTCCTCAATCCCTGAATCCCTCAATAGCTTTTCTTACGCCTCCAGCGCCTGACGGCTGGCCATATCCATCAGGACCCGCTCTCTGGCTTTGTCAATGCCCAGCTCCTTGCGCTTCTTGTCGATGTGGGCAATCATCTTGCGGGCCATCACGAATGGATCGGGCGCCAGGTCCCATTTGCCGCCGTAAATTTTCTCCAGTTCCTCGAAGAGGTAATTCTGGAAGACCGGCGCGCCGGTGACAGGCAGGTTGACGCCGAACAGGGTGTATACCCCGGAAGCCACAAAATATTGACCGATGCTGATGGCCTTTTCGCTCATCCATTCCGGAGCGGCGCCGGCCGCCGGCAGATCCTGGAGATCGTTGCCCAGACCGCCGGCCTTGACCACTTCAGTGGCGGCCAGCAGGATGCGGCTGTTGTCCACGCAGGAGCCCAGGTGCAGCACAGGCGGGATACCCACGGTCTCGCAGACCTCGGTCAGGCCGGGACCGCAGAATACCTTGGCCGATTCGGGCGTCAGCAGCCCTTCCATGGCGCAGGCAATGCCGTTGCAGCCCGTGGTCAGAACGATCACGTCGTTTTTGATCAGCTCTTTGACCAGGTCGATGTGGGCCTCGTTGTGGCGCCCTCGGGCGTTGTTGCAGCCGACGACACCGGCCACCCCGCGGATGCGGCCGTTGATGATGTTGTCGTTCAGGGTGTAGTAGGTGCCGCGGAAGGTGCCCCCCAGATGATACTCGATCGATTCAACGCCGAAGCCGGCTATTTGAGCGGCTTTCTGACTGGGAATCATCACCTCGGCTCCCCGATTCTCGAAATTATCGATGGCCATGGTCACGATCCGCTTGGCGTCTTCCAGGGCGTGGTGCTCGTCAAACTCGATGTGGACGACGTTGTCCTGCTCCATTCTGGCCATCGGATGGGTCGTAACCAGCTTGGTGTGGAAGCATTTGGCAACGTTGGCCAGGTTCTGAAACACGCACTGCACGTCGACCACCATGGCATCGCAGGCGCCGGTGACGATGGCCAGCTCCTGCTGCAGGAAGGTGCCTGCCGGCGGCACGCCGTGGCGCTGCAGGATTTCGTTGCCGGTGCAGCAGATGCCGCCCAGCTGAATCCCTCTGGCGCCCTTTGACTGAGCGTATTCCACCATTTCCTTGGTTTGCGATGCAGCCACGATCATCTCGGAGAGCACCGGCTCATGGCCGTGAATGATGATGTTGACGTGGTCCTCTTTCATGATGCCCATGTTGGCTTCGGACTGCAGCGGGAACGGCGTGCCGAACATGACGTCCTGCAAATCGGTGGCGATCATGGAACCGCCCCAGCCGTCGGCCAGTGCCGCCCGGGTGCACTGCTTGAGGATGTTCTTGTAATCCTGATCCACGCCCATGTGGGTGCGATGCATGATGTCGACCACTTCGCGGTCGATGTTGCGCGGCAAGACACCCAGTTTTTTCCAGCGCTCGTACAGGGGCTTGGGGGCTCTTTTCAAGTAGCGCAGTTCACCCTCGGGTTTGCCCCATTCCGCCAGTGCTTTGACGGCCACTTCCTTGGCGATTTCATCCAGATTGCGATCCACTTCTTCGCCGTCGACTTCGACTTTGACGTCGACGTCAAAATGGGGCGCTATGGCCAGAAGCTTGTTGTAGTCCTTGATTTTGTAGTCTTCGGTCTCTTTGTGGGCAACGGACATGAACACCTCCGCCACCGTGCGGCCGTGGTCCGAATGGGCGGCACAGCCGGCGGCAACCTGACGCGCGAAGTTGCGCGCGGCGATGGTGTTGGCCGTGGCGCCGCACAGCCCCTTGCGTTCGTCTTCACCGTCAATGCCGCCTTTGGGCAGCGGCAGGCGGCAGGGGCCCATGGCACAGTTTTTACAGCAGGTTCCCTGAATTCCGATGTTGCAGGGTTTCATTTTCACGGCCCGGTCGAATATGGTCTCCACTCCCAATTCGTGAGACCGCCGAATCATCTGCTGAGTGGCGATATCAATGCTCGCGGCTACAGGATCGGCGACCTTGGGGGCCTTTGCCGGTGTTACTGGTTTTTTGTCGGTTGTTTCTGCCATACGAGGTTCCTCCTCATAATTCTCAATTTTATAATCGTTAAATGACTTGGTTTAATTTCTCCTATGGATCCAATCCAGGCTCTCGACCATCTTGTCGGTCATAGACTTCTGCTGGGCAGCAGGTGTCTTGGAGACTTCTTCTTCGGCCTCCCCGGCTCTGGCGGCAGCCAGTTTTTCTCTCTCCGCTGCGCGTTTCTGCCGGATTTCGTCAAGCTCGGCTTCAGCCTGTGCCTTTTGTTCGGCGGCTTTGGCTTTGGCTTCTGCTTCAGCCTTGGCCTTGGCTTCTTCCTCAGCCTTGATGCGGGCCTCCTCATCGGCCTTGGCCTTGGCCTCCGCTTCGGCTTTGGCCCTGGCATCGGCTTCAGCCTTGGCCTTGGCTTCCGCTTCGGCCTTGGCTTTGGCGGCGGCCTCTGCCTGGGCTTGATCCGCCTCTCCGACCGCGGCTGCGGGTGTCTCCTCGACTGCGGGCGCTGCCGCCGGTGCCGGTTCCGGCTCGGCTTTCGGTGCCGGTTCAGCCGGCGCAGCCTCTTTGGCTGCAGGCGTGGCCGCCTTGGCGGGTTCCGGTGCCGCTTCCTTCTTGGCCGGCACCGGTTTCTTGGCTTTTTCCTCGGCGATGGTCAGATCCGGCTCGGGTGACAATGCCAGAAGGTCGATGTCCACATCGTCCAGTTGTTTTTGAATCGGCGCTACGTCGTTGGCGGTACCGCCTTCATAGACCAAGTCGATGTAAGCTTTTACCATCCGAATGGACTCGGGATGACGCATGATGAGCACATTCGAGCCGCTCATCAGATAGGCCACCGCTCCCACGGCTTCCATCAGGATGGGGCGTTTTTCGGGATCACCCAGCTCCGGTGCCTCTTCGACCGACTGTTTGGCTTCTTTGCACTTCCAGACCTCGTTGCCAAGATTGTTGATCAGCGGGAGCTGTAGTTTGTCATCACCCTGGGCCAGGGCTGCCATGCGGATACGCTCCATTACCGAATAGGAATATTCGAGGCCGTAGCCCAACCCGCCGGTGGTGGGATCGACAATCATCCTGTCCATCGGCATCCCGAGGTTTTCAAGCAAAATGTTGCATTGTTTGGCAAGGTTCACATCGATCGGGGAGGAAGCGATGACGGTGTGCCCGAAACCCATCGCAGCGGCACCGATCCCTTTGTGGTTTTTGTCCTCCACCGGTCCGAGAATCAGGTTTTCGCCCTGACATTCTTCGGCGATTTTTTTGAGAACCTCTTCATCTTTTTCAACGTTAGCTGTCCCCCAGACGATCAGGGGCACGGAAACAGCGCCCAACACCTTTTTGACACTGGCGACGGCATCGTCCGCCGAAGCGTCTTCACCATTGGGATCGGTGCTTTTGAGCTGAAGGACAATCATTTCCGCACCGTATTCCTCAACGCATTTCTTAGCCCATGCAGCCGGGTCCCCCACGACATCCTTAAAAGGACTGAGCGCCGCTTCCGGCCATTCATCCGGTTCCATATCCCAGATTTCCATGGCGATTTTGGGCTTGTTGGGCATTGCCCCTTCGAACTGGTAGAATGGATAGCATGCCTCTCCGCCGACAGTAACGGCATCATCGCCCTTACCCAGGGTGATCTCTTTTATACTGCCGGTATAGGATTCTTTAAAAAATTCAAAAGCCAATGTTACCTCCTTGTATCACATACCGGTTAGTGGTTGCAGTGTTCGTGTTCGGGAACAGCGCAGCCGGTTAACCACCAATGGAACTGTCTCTTGAAGAGTACCCAAACTGTTATCAGCCCCCTTTCATGATTTTATTTATTTAATCCATCTACAAACGGTAGATTAATCGCTTTAGCTAGGTTGAATACTTTCGATTATATATTGCCTATAGAGGCTCCGCCTGCGGCGGAACACTTTTAATGAAAACGGATCCACAACACGATGGAGCGAAGCGACTTCTGCATATCTTCAATAGTCAATAATCGATCCTTCTCCCCTTGATTTTGAAGATTTAATTCATACTATAAAGGTCTGCAATAGCACTCATCTAAAGACCTGCCAATCCTCATAATATGCGGAATATTCTCATTTATATGGAGTCGGGTGCTTTGTCAAGAGCAGAGCGGATCTGAATTTCAATTTCTAACTAAATCAAATTCATTAATAGGGCAGGTCCAAAAGTTCTGCGTTCAGGATTCAGGGTTGAATCGGCTTCACAGGATCGGCTATTGGGTTCGCCGGATTCTGGAGCCTAATCCAATACGCTTATATGAAACTTCATCAAAAAAGAACCGCAGAATTTCGAATATCGAACCGCAGAATTTCGAAGGGAGGTATCGCTTCGCTCTGTCTATAACCAATTAAAATCGATAGAATTCCTTACTTCGATCCGCCTCCGGCGGAACATTCATCATTCGACATTCGATATTCGCTTTTTCAAAGTTTCTTTATTGATCAGATCGGACGCTCGCGGCCGGCGGCCGCGCCAATATAATATAGGAACACAATCCGGCGAGGGTTCGTTACTGCTCAAGCCCTTTTCGGGCTGCAAGGCGGGATTTCAACTTGGGAAACTTGTTCATGTCGGTGTGGGGTAAAAACAGGGCGGCAACATAGTTGTCCATGTATGACGGTGTGTCCGAAAGCTCAAAATTGGTCATCTTTTTGGTCACTTCGAAGACATCCTGGCGGATGCGGTTGGTCAGCGAGCTCATCTTGGCGCCCATCAGGGAACCGTTGCCGATAAAGGTTACCTTGTCAGGGTCCAGTTCCGGCAGCAGCCCGATGGTCATGGCCTTCTCGAGGTCGACGTAGCTGCCGAATCCCCCGGCCAGGATTATCCTTTCGATATCTTGGATACCCATCCCGACTTCGGTCAGCAGGGTCATACAACCGCTGTAAATGGCTCCCTTGGCCCGGATGAGGTTCTCCAGGTCTATCTCCGTCAGGGTGACATCGCGGTCGATCTGGGTTTCGTTTTTCCAGGCCAGGACATACTCATAAATCCCGTTGTCCTCGCGGATGCGCGGCGTGTCGAGATCGCGGTCGAATTTTCCAAGATTGTTGATGATGCCCATTTCGAACAAGGTGGCCGCCATAATGATAAGACCGGATCCGCAGATGCCCTTGGGCCGGACATTACCGATGGTAATGATCATGGGTTCGAGGGTCACCGGATCGATCGAGAAATCCTCGATAGCTCCTTTGGAGGCCCGCATCCCGAATTTCAACCCGCCGCCTTCAAAGGCCGGGCCCGCGGAGCAGGCCGCACATGCCAGCCAGTCTTTGTTACCGATCACGATTTCGGCATTGGTGCCCACATCCAGGTAAAGGGTCAGCTCTTCGGTTCGATAAATTCCGGACCCCATCACACCGGCAACGATGTCCCCGCCCACATAACTGGATACCGCCGGGTACACCAAAGCGGCCACATGCTCGTCCAAATCCATGCCCAGGTCGCGGGCCTTGATGGGGGGATAAAGCGTGGCGGCCGGCACATAGGGCGCCCGCCGGATGGAGCTCGGATCAACCGCCAGCATCAGCTGGGTCATGGTGGTGTTGCCGGCCAGTGTGATGGTCGAAATATTCTCGGGGTCCACACCGGAGCGTTTGACGATCTTGGCCAAAATTTTATTGATGGTCTTGATGACGACCGCGTTTATTCTTTCCAGACCGCCGGGTTTTTCGGCATAGACGATACGTGAAATGACATCCTCGCCATAGCTGATCTGCCCGTTGAACTCCCCGTGCTCGGCCAGGACGTCGCCATTGATAAGGTCGATTAGCTGTCCATAAATCGTGGTCGTCCCGATATCCATGGCGATGGCATAGCTTTGACCGGACGTGTCCCCGGCTTGAACGTTGATAATGCGCGTTTTGCCGTCTTTGCGCACGGGCCGTACCAGGGTTGCGGTAACCCTGAACTCATCTTCGCGGATGACCTGGGGAATTTTTCGAATCATCGCCAGGGTGACGTCCAGACGATGCTCGTCGTGCTCGAGTTGCAGGAAGCTGATCAGACGGGTGATGTCGGGCAGGTTGTCCTGGGCGGTGGGTTCCGGAAGTTCGAGGAATATTTTGTCGACCGGCGCTACGAACAGCCCTTTTTCCTTTAATTCCTCGAAATTCATTTCGCGGATGTGGGCGGTGCGCCGCGGGGCGGCCTGGAGCTTGAGCACGCCGGGGTCGATCGCCGATTCGACCGGAATCCGCACCACCAGATCGCTCTGCACCTTCGCCCGACAGGCCAGGCGGTATCCCCTGGCCTGATCTTCGGCGCTGAGCTTTTCCGATATTCCCCCCCCCACCGTGCCGTCCTCGATCAAGACCCGACACTTGCCGCAAACGCCCTCGCCGCCGCAGGATGCATTGACATGCACCCCGGCTTCCAGGGCGGCACGGATAACCGTATCATCGTTTTCAATCCGGACTTCCGTTTCGTAGGGTAAAAACTTAACTCTGTGTGTGGTCATTTAGCTCTCCCGGTGTGTTACCACATCCCTTAGCAATCATCCAATTGAGGACGGAGGACAGAAAACAGATGACAGATGCCGGTCAGCATCGGGTTTCTCGACTCACTACTTGGGAGCAGCGCCTCTAGCAATGCGCCAATTGCCTTAAACCCAAGGCCATTCAAATACCCCTGTCTGGTTGCTGGTCTCTGGTCATTGGTTGCTGGTCTCTAGTCGCTGGCTGCTGGTCTCTGGTAGCTGGCTGCTGATCGCTGGCCGTTGAATGCATAGCGCACGGCGCAGAGGGCATGGCGTTCTGAGCGCTTGACACCTTGCGGAATGCGCACTGCCTAACTTACAGCACTAAGATACCTAAAGCCAAGAAAGGACTGAAGCATTCAGAATTTCACGCTATGCGCTCTGCCCCATGCGCCCTGCACTATGCTCTTTGCGACAGGTCATCGGGCAACTCGCACCCCGTAACGCGCAACGCGTAACCCGCACCCCGCCTCAAATCGGCTCATCAAACTTGCAGTTGAGGATCAACATGTCGCCGTCGAAAAAGGTCTTCACCTTGTAGGGCAGCTGGTTAAAAAGCTTGATCATGCCCCGGTTTTGAGGCGAGGTGTAGGCCACCAGGCCCGCAATGTGATTCGCCACGGCTGCGGCCGCCAATTTTTTCAGAAGGATTTTGCCCAGACCTTTTTTCTGATAGTCCTTGCTCAGGGAAAAGGCGACTTCAGCGATATTGGTGGTCGGATCGATCAGGTATTCGCCGATGCCCACCACCCGGCCGAAACCGAATTCGCCGACAATGGCGACCATTGTCAGATCTTTTATATAATCGATCTGAGATACGCCTTCAACCTCTTCTTTGAGAAAGCTGGTTTTCTCGTGAAAAAACCGTGCGACCACATCGTTTTTGTCCAGATTGTAAAAATGCTCCTGGATGCGGCGCTCATCCACCGGTTTGGCAGGTCTGACTGTAACCGGTTCGCCGTCTATCTCCAGGGTCTCCTCCAAATGGATCGGATAGACACCGTGCAAAGATTCGCTCAGGGTACGGTCGGTACTCAGAAGCCCCATCTTCTTGGCTTCATGAAATAGCTCGTCTCTAAAATCAGGGTGGGCGATGCTGATCATGGCCATGGCCCGCTCCTGAAAACTCTTGCCGAACAGATTGACCGCGCCGTATTCGGTAACGACATAATGGACATCGCCGCGGGGGGCTGCCACGGCTGTGTCGTTTAGAAAGGGAACAATGCGGCTTTTTTTACCTTTCATGGCCGTCGAGGGCATCATCAATATCGACTCGCCCCCCGGCGACTGCACAGCGCCGCGCATAAAATCCGATATCCCGGTCACACCCGAAAAGTGACTGTGGGGCATGGCATCAGCCGCCACCTGACCGGTCAAGTCCATCGACATGGCCACACTCAACGCGACCATTTTGTTATTTCGGGCTATGATCGCCGGGTCACACACGTAGTCAGCCGGTTGAAACTCGACGGCAGGATTGTCATTCAAGAATTCATACAGGTCCTCGGAACCAATCGCGCTGTTGGCCACCATTTTCCCGTCGTTGAAACCTTTTTTGCGGTTGGTGATCACACCTTTGGAAAACAGGCGCATGATTTCGTCGGTCATATACATGGTGTGGATGCCGAGGTCGTTGCGGTCCGACAAGGCCAGCATGACGGCCTCCGAGGTCGTCCCCATACCGATGGCAATCGTTGATCCGTCATCGATCAGGCGTCTGGCGATCAGCCGGCCGATATCGTTGGCGGCCGCCTGTTCGGGATTTTCTCCGATGGTCAGCAGGGGTTCATCGTGTTCGACAAAATAATCGACCTCGTTGACGTGAATAAAACTGCGCCCCAGTACCCTGGGCATGTTGGTGTTGACCTGGGCGATCACCATGTCGGCTGACTGGGCTGCGGCCATCGTCACATCCACCGAAACCCCCAGGCTCATCCAGCCGAAATCGTCAGGCGGGGAGACCTGGATCAGGGCGACATGAATCGGCAGCAGGCGGCTTTTGAACAGCCTCGGGATGGCCGACATGTTGATGGGGGTGATAAAACGCATATTGCTCGCAATCCCCTTGGCCTTGGCGGACCCCAGGTAAAAGGACCGCAGGTTGAGGCTGTGGTCCTTGGTTTGGTTGGCAATCAGGCTCAGCGGCGTGGTTTCAAGGGTCATCAGCCGGATGATTTCGATATCCCGGTACTGGCCGGAAAGCTCGGAGAGTTCACGGACCAGATGTTGGGGTTCGCCGCAGGATGAGCCGATAAACACTCGCTGACCCGGCCTGATCAGTCCGAGGGCTTCCTTGCCGCTGCGTTTATTTTCGATGTATTTATCCGCCCAGTATTCCGTCAAGGCCATAGATACCTCCTTGATAATGAAGGTTCAAGGGTTCAGGGTTCAAGGTTGAAAAGTGAACAGCCGAATCCTTCAGAGGCGGACAAGTTTCGAAGGATGGAATCGCTTCAGGCGGATTCGATGTTCATTAGGTTCTTCTTCGATCAAACTGGTAGCTAGCGGCCAGCGTCTGGGCTGAGCCCTGAATGCCGCAACCCCTGAACCTTGAACCCTTCAACCCTTGAACCCAAAATCCAAATTAGCCCATTCATCCCTGCTTGGCAAGGGCTGTCTGCGGTATTATTGCTTGACTCGCAAAAATCTTTTTCCTATAGTCACCTAATTTAAATGATTGGAGACGGAATATTAACATGGAGGCGATTAAATCGATAACCCGCTTTATCGACGCCGTTAATCAATGGGTCGGGCGCGGCGTCGCCTGGGTAACTTTGGGCCTGGTGCTGGTCGTGTTCGTCGACGTTGTCATGCGCTATCTTTTCAATGTCAGTTTCGTGTTTACCCAGGAACTGGAGTGGCATTTGTTTGGTTTTATTTTCCTGATCGGCGCCGGCTACACCCTGCTGCACGACGGGCACGTGCGCGTGGACATCATCTATCAGCGTCTGGGGAGCAAAGGGCAGGCATGGGTGAATTTGTGCGGGGTAATCCTCTTCCTTATACCCGGCTGCATCATGGTGATCACGACATCGTGGAAATTTGCGGCCAATTCATTTTCGATGCTCGAAGGCTCACCCGATCCCGGAGGCATCCCCTTCCGGTTTATTATAAAGGGCTGCATCCCGGTGGGGTTCACCCTTCTTTTAATGCAGGGGATCTCGCTCGGCCTGCATAGCTTCATGCAATTGCTGGGTATCGAACAGGCAAAGGAGGAGCAGTCCTGATGGAATATCTGGCGGCCTGGATGTTTTTAGCACTAACCATTCTGCTGATGGCCGGATTCCCTGTTACCTTTACCTTGCTTGGTGTGGCCTTGACCTTCGGGATGATCGGTTTCGGCTGGGATTTTTTCAATCTTCTGCCGTTGCGAATCTGGGGCCGCATGGGCAATGTAACCCTGGCCGCGGTTCCCCTGTTTGTATTCATGGGAGTTATGCTGGAACGTTCGGGTCTGGCCGAAGAACTGCTGGACACCATGGGTCTTCTCTTCGGACGCCTCAAAGGCGGCCTGGCGGTATCCGTCGTGGTGGTGGGAGCGCTTTTGGGCGCATCAACCGGTATCGTGGGTGCCACGGTGGTCACCATGGGGCTGCTGGCCGTGCCAACCATGCTCAGGCGCGGCTACCAGCGGGAGCTGGCAACGGGAACCGTGTCGGCTTCGGGTACCCTGGGGCAAATCATCCCGCCGAGCATCGTCCTGGTTCTCATCGGTGACATCGTCGGTGTATCGGTCGGGGATCTTTTTATCGGCGCCGTTCTTCCGGGCTTGCTGCTGGTCGGCCTTTTTATCGTCTACATCCTCATCGTGGCGCATTTACGCCCGGGTGTCGCCCCGGCCATTTCAAAAGAAGAGCTGGCGGCCATTGGTCCCCGGGAGCTGGCAGCCCGGGTCGGCAGGGCCCTGTTTCCCCCCCTGTTTCTGATGATTATGGTTTTGGGCTCGATTTTTGCCGGCATTGCTTCGCCAACCGAGGCGGCCGCCGTGGGTGCGGTCGGCGCCACGCTGCTGACCATTGTAAACAAAAAATTCAACATGACCATTCTGCGCGAGGTCATGCACACCACCGTCAGGCTGACCTGTATGGTCTTCATCATCCTGTGCGGTGCCGCCGCTTTCGGCCTGGTCTTCCGCGGTCTCGGGGGCGATGAGATCGTGCGGCATTTTCTGGGATCCATCGCCGACCAATACAGCCACGCAGCTGTCCTGGCGATCGTCATGCTCCTGATTTTTTTCATCGGATTTTTTCTGGACTTCATTGAAATCACCTTTATTCACGTGCCGGTGCTGGCGCCGATCATGATCGATTTCGGCTACGATCCGGTCTGGTTCTGCATTCTGCTGGCCGTCAACCTGCAAACGTCGTTCTTGACGCCGCCCTTCGGATTCTCATTGTTCTACCTTAAAGCCGTGACCCCTCCGGAAGTCACTACCGGGCATATATACAGAGGTATCATACCTTTCGTACTGTTCCAGCTCATCGGACTGGCCATCGTGGTTTTCGTCCCGCAGCTGGCAACCTGGCTGCCCGACATCGTTTTCGGGCCTTGACCAAAAGAGTCCATGCAAAAAGGACTTGACTAATACGCTGTAGCAGTTAGATTAATTTATCGCGGTTTCTTTCCCGACTTCGCTCTTGAAGCGGCAGAGATGAGGAAGCCGTGCACTTCAACGTCTGGTTACCGGTCTGAAGTCTTGTGCAAGCACGTTCACTCTAATTCAAAAAGGAGGTTTTGCGATGAAGCGACGTGATTTTCTAAAAAAAGCTGGTCTCGGTGCAGCGGCGGTTGCAGCAACAGCGGTAGCCGCCCCCGCAGTAATAGCGCAAAAGAACTACCGATGGAAGATGGTCACCACCTGGCCGCCCAAACTTCCGGTGCTTCAGGACGGCTGTGAGCGGCTGGCCCGGCGGGTCGACGAAATGTCGGGCGGTCAGCTTAAAATTCAAGTTTTTGCCGGCGGTGAACTGGTGCCGCCCTTGGGCGGATTTGAGGCCGTATCCCAGGGCACGATTGAATGCGCCAGCGGCGCCTCATATTATTGGGCCGGTAAAGAGCCGGCAACCCAGTGGTTTGCAGCGGTCCCCTTCGGGATGAATGCCCAGGGATACGGTGCCTGGTTTCACGGCGGCGACGGTCTTAAATTATGGGAGGAGACCTACGCCCCGTTCAATCTGATTCCGCGCCCCGGCGGATCGACCGGCGTTCAGATGGGCGGCTGGTTCAATAAAAAAATCAACACCATCGATGACTACAAAGGTTTGAAAATGAGAATTCCGGGTCTTGGCGGCAAAGTCGTGGCCAAAGCCGGTGGAACCGTTGTGCTGCTGCCCGGCGGCGAGATTTTTACTTCTCTGGAGCGCGGGGTGATCGACGCGACCGAGTGGGTCGGTCCTTTGCATGACCTGCGGATGGGATTTTATCAGGCCGCCAAATACTACTACTATCCCGGATGGCATGAACCCGGAACTTATCTGGAGTATTTCTTCAACAAGAAAGCCTATGAAGGCCTGCCGAAAAACCTGCAGCACATCGTCGACGCCGCCTGTATGGAAAACGAGCAATGGACAATGACCCAGTTCGATGCCCAAAACGGCGCGGCCCTGCAGGAATTGATCACCAAACACAAAGTTCAAGTCATCAAATTCCCGGATGCTGTTCTGGCCGCGTTGCGCAAACTGGCCGAAGAGGTTCGGGAAGAAGAAGCCGCCAAAACACCCATGGCTAAAAAAGTCAACGAGTCATTCAAGAAATTCCATAAGACCGTCAGCGGCTGGGGCAGTATTTCCGAAAAAGTCTACTATGAAAGCATCGCACCCAAAATGTAATCGCATCGCTTAACCGATTGCGGCTAAGCCAAAATTGACAACGCCAGCCGATGGCACCTATGTATCTAATCGGCTGGCGTTTCATTTTTTGTTGCCGGCTGCTATAAATAGGATTCTATTCTAGTGTTGTATCCCAGAAATACCTGTCAATAAAACTGCGCTAATTTATTGCTTATGCGATCCCACCATCACGCAGTAGGGGCGGGGTTTATCCCCGCCCGGAGCAGTAATCACGCTGGTTTGCTGGCGGGGATAAGGCCCACCTTTAACAATTGGGATCGATGGGTCATCCAGCTATGCAGGAAACCCCGCCACTACGAATAAAAAAATCGACGTCAAAGCGCAATTTGACCATAGGGTAATCGCAGCTATTTCCGGGACAGGATACTAGGTTAGCATGTGTAATTTGGTTCCACAGGAAGGATTCCACTGCAATTAATTAGCCACCCTCTCGCTTCGCTCGCTCGACCCACGCAGACAATATCCGGAATAGTTGACCGCCATGGCCGGATAACAATCCCTTTGTCCTTTAGGCAAAGCTAAAAAATCTCATTAATTAATGCTAAATCATCGATCGCGAAGCGATGGTAACTTTAGACCGGCCAGCGGTCGGCCGGTCTAAATGTCTGCGGCTGTCTGCGTTGGTCTGCGGCTAATTTATTCAAAATCATATCGAAACTCATGCAAAGCTATTGCTTTTTTCCACTGGCTTTTGTGCAAATAATCTTAAAACTGGATTTTGAAAAGTATTTACTGTACCCCTTGTTCCTCCTCGATCAACCCGGGCGCTTCCGGCTGGGGAACTTGTTCGACCTTGCGCAGTCTGCGCGCGATCGCCCGGGTGCGCACTTCGGCCTGATCGATCGTATTGCTGGCCTCTTTTAGCTTTTTTTTGGTGCGGGCCAGAACATCGCCGAATTTTCCGAACTCGGTCTTGACTCCCCCCAGCAACTCCCAAACTTCACTGGAGCGTTTTTCGATGGCCAGGGTCCTGAATCCCATCTGCAGACTGTTGAGCAGGGCTGCCAAAGTCGTGGGACCGGTGACCACGATCCGGAATTCCCGCTGCAGGGTGTCGCACAGGCCCGGCTGCCGCAGCACTTCGGCGAACAATCCCTCCACCGGCAAAAACATGATTCCAAAGTCGGTGGTATGGGGCGGATCGATATATTTTTCCTTAATGTTTCTGGCCTCAGTTTTGATTCGCATTGCCAGGTTCTTCACCGATTTCTCAAACAGCTCCTTATCGGCGGCATCCTGGGCATCCATCAGGCGCTGGTAATCCTCCTGGGGAAATTTGGCATCGATGGGCAGCCAGACGACGTTCTGCCGTTCGGCACCCTGACCCGGCAGTTTGACGGCAAACTCCACCCGGTCGCTGCCGTTGCCTTTGGTGGCCACATTAACATCATATTGATCCGGGGTTAAAATCTGCTCCAGGATATGGCTCAAACGGATTTCACCCCATGTCCCGCGCGTTTTGACATTGGTCAGCACTTTTTTCAGATCTCCCACACCGGAGGCCAGGTTGCGCATCTCACCCAAGCCTCTGTAGACCTGCTCTAAACGCTCACTGACCTGCTTGAAGGAGTCGCCCAGACGCTTATCCAGGGTCGATTGTAATTTCTCATCGACGGTGGCGCGCATCTGTTCCAGCTTTTTGGTGTTGGATTCCTGAATGGTGCTCAGCTGGTCTGCGATGGTATGGCGCATGGCCGCCAGTCTATCCTCATTGCTTTTGGCCATGGCCATCAATTGCCGGGAAAAGGAGTCGAGCTGGTCTTTTTGCATGCGAATATTCTCCAGCATGCGCCGCTGCAGCGTCTCGCTCGCGGATATCAGGGCCGCACCGAGCTCCCGCCGGGCCTGCAGCTGGCTGTCGGCCGTCTCTTTGCGATTGGCGCTCATCTCGCCTTTAATCACATTTTCCACCTGGGTCTGCTTGTCGGCCTGAGCGGCCAAATCGTCCCGCAACGCGGCCAGCAGATCGTCCGGTTTGCGCCGGATGAGAACGATCAACAAAATAAGCGCGCCCAGCACCATGAGGGCGGCCAATCCCAGAGTCAATTCCACGAAATGCTCGGCTACAAAGACGGCTGCTTTGGTCATCCCTTGATTCATAGCGCCTTTCACCTATTTTTTATGTCATAACATATTAAGAATACAATATTTTCAATTAATTGAAAGAATTATAGAGAAAAGACCCGGCAGCGTCAAGCTTGAAAGATTGATTTTATCTCATGGATAGGCTATAGGCGACATTAATTAGAAGTTTCTCTTTAACTAGAGTGCAGTTGGAGTCATGCGAAACACTGATGATAGGCGGACCGCGAGCTAAAGCTCGCTTGGCCTTCGGCCATCCGCCTATCGGCCGGCTGTCGAGCTTCGCTCTAACCCACTTGACAGGCTCCGCTCACGCTCCGCCTATCAAGTGCGTTAGAGCCGACTGCGATTCTCGGCATGAAAAGAAAATAAAAAACCATTTTCTTCCCATGCCTGCGATTCTCGCGGCTCAACAGCCGGCCGTTATTTTCCCCATTTACAGTTAAGTCAATTGAGTTAAAAAACCGCATCGTCATGCCGGCCCTGGCCTCGTTTCTCATCGGCAATGACGGCAGCATTTCGGATGCTACCGTAGAGCACTATCGCCGGCGGGCCGCCGGTGGGCCGGCCATGATCATCACAGAGGCCTGCGCGGTGTCACCCGAAGGCATTGTGTCTGCTCACCAGGCCCGAATTTATCAAGACCGGCATACCGAAGGGCTATCCAGGATAGCCGCCGCCATAAAAGCAGAAGGCTGCGTGCCCGCCGTGCAGCTTCATCACAGCGGACGTCAAACCTCGATCAAAGTCATCAAACGCAAACCCTTGGCGCCGTCCCCACTGCCCTGCCCGACCATTCGGGGCGATGTTGAGCCGTTGAGTATCGACGGTATCCAGAACCTGATTATTAAATTCGGTGATGCCGCTGTAAGGGCCCATCAGGCCGGATTCGAGCTGATTGAAATCCACGGCGCCCACGGTTACCTGATCAACCAATTTCTCTCGCAATTTTCAAACATCCGCGACGATGCATATGGCGGCTCCGTGGCTGCAAGGGTCCGCTTTGCCAAGGAAATCGTGGAAGAACTCCGCCGTCGCTTGGGTCCTGAATTCCCCATTTCATTTAAAATCAGTGCCGAGGAATATGTCGACCGCGGGTTGACGACCGCGGAGAGCATCGCCATCCTCAAGATCCTGGTTGATGCGGGCATCGATGTCGTCCAGGTCTCGGCCGGCAACGATGTCACAGCGGAATGGATATGCCAGCCGATGTTCATGCAAAAAGCCTGTCTGGTGGAATCGGCCGACCAGATCAAACAGGCACTGGATATTCCGGTTATGGTTGTCGGCAGAATCAACGACCCCTACATCGCCGACGCCGTAATCACCCGCCGAGAAGCCGACCTGGTTTGCATCGGGCGGGGCTTACTGGCCGATCCGGAATTGCCGAACAAGGCCAGGCAGGGACGGATTGATGAAATTCGAACCTGCATCGCCTGCAATACCTGCATGGAGTCAATCTTTAAAAGGGGCCGAATTGAATGCCTGGTAAATCCCATGCTGGGCCGCGAAAAAGAAATGGCTTTTATTCCCACCAGCAAACCCAGGAAAATTATGGTCGTCGGGGGCGGACCGGCAGGATTGAACGTGGCCTGGGTGGCGGCCAAACGCGGGCACGATGTGCATGTGTATGAAAAAAAGGAAAACCTGGGCGGACAGCTGCTCCCCGGTAGCACTCCGGGCCATAAAGCGGAGTTGCGTTCCCTGATTCGCTTTCAAAAAACACAGGCCGCCCTGTTTGGCGTCAAATGCTACCTTAACACAGAGATATCCGCAGCCGACATCGAGACCTTCAATCCTGATGTGGTCATCCTGGCCACCGGCTCCCTGCCGGCGCTTCCAGCCGTACAGGGCACCGAAAAGGAGATCGTGGCGACCTATGAAGATGTTTTGAATGGACGACCGGTCGACTACAAATCGGTTGTCGTCGGCGGCGGCGGGCCAACCGGCCTGGAGTTGGCGCTGTATTTGGCCGAGTTCGGCTGCTCGGTCAAAGTGGTTGAAATGCTGCCAAAGGCCGGGGATGGCTTGGAAGCGATGACGAAAAAGATCCTTCTCGCCAAGCTTGCCGCTGGCGGTGTTGCCATTTTGACCGAAACCCGCCTGGTAAGAATAGAGGACAACGGTGTCAGAGTTGCCACACCGGACCATAAGGAACAGTTTTTGGAGGCGGAAAAGGTCGTGATTGCCATTGGAACGCGTCCGAATGACGCGCTGTGGAAACAGATAAGAAATTCCCGTTTTGAAATCTACCAACTGGGTGACTGTCTGGAACCAAGAAGCGCGAAGGAGGCGATCTATGAGAGTGCGGTGCTGGGACGGCGGATATGATTGAAGATTTTAGATTGAAGATTGTAGATTGTAGATTGGACATTGAATATTGTGGATGAAATGATGAACCGCGGCAATATCGACAATTCTTAAATCTTCATTCTTCAATCTTCAATCGCCTTGTACTGCCGATACAATCCTCGGAACTGATGGTAGGTCAGTCCCAGGAGTTTGGCGGCTTCCTTCTGGTTGAACCTTGCGCGTGCCAGTGCCTCTTCCAGCATTTCGACTTTCAAATCCCAAACCGCCTCTTTGATGGGTTTTCTGGGCGGGTCGTTTTTGCCGGCGGTTTCGGGGCCAGGGCTGTCCAACCCCGACTCCGGCAGCCGGGTTTCGTACGGCGAAAGAAAAGGATCAAACACAATTTCATCAATTCTCAGGGAATCCGATCGATAAACCGCCCGTTCCACCACGTTTTTCAGCTCCCGCACATTACCGGGCCAGTCATAGCCGTCAAGGGCCGCAACGGCTTCCGGGCTGAATTTGGGGATTTCCTTCCATCCCAGTTCGAGCGCCATGCGGCCGGCAAAATAATTGGCCAGCAACAGGATGTCTTCCCCGCGCTCCCGCAAGGGCGGCACGATCAATACTTCAAACGAAAGCCGATCCAGCAGATCCTGTTTGAAGCGCTTACCGGCCGCCAGTGCTTTGAGATTCGCATTGGTGGCCGCAATAATACGCACATCCACGTCGATGCTGGCGGCGCTGCCCACCCGCTCGAAGCTGTAGTATTCGACAACCCGGAGGATTTTTTCCTGGACCTCCAGTGGAATGTTGCCGATCTCGTCCAAAAAAAGTGTCCCGCCGTCCGCTGCTTCAAACCGCCCGACTCGCCGCTGGGCGGCTCCGGTAAAGGCCCCCTTTTCATAGCCGAATAATTCCGATTCGATCAGTGAAGGCGACAAAGCCGAGCAATTCAGGGTTAAGAAGGGTCGTTGCCACCGGTCAGACAGATAGTGCAGGCGTCCGGCCGCCAGTTCTTTGCCGGTACCGCGTTCCCCCAATAAGAGCACCGGACGGTTGACGGGCGCCACCCGCGACAGGCGCTCCTGAAACTCCAGAAATTTTTCGGATTGCCCCAGGGCTTCAGTGATTCGGGGAGGTGTCTCTCTGGTATAGTGTTCTTGTCGGTGTGAATTCATAAGGCTTTTCCGATAGGACCTATAAGTCTTGTAGGACCTATACGAACTATAGGACCTATAAGACCGATAGGACCTATACTTTCAGTAGGACCTATATGACCTATAAGACCTATTGTTAGCTGATTTTGCTAATGTTTGGCAAATATTACCACACCCTCCGATAGCCTGTCAATCTAAAAACCCAGTTGTTTCAGGCCTTTGCCTGCAACACAGCCTCTGGCATGCATCCTGCTCCAGGAAAAAAGAAAACACCAGTCATAAAGGGAGGTAGCACAATGGGAATTTTCACACGATTTCGCGATATCGTCAGCTCCAATATTAATGCAATGCTCGATAAAGCGGAGGATCCGGAGAAACTGATCAAGTTGATGATCAGAGAGATGGAAGACACCCTGGTTGAAATTAAAACGGCCTGCGCCGGGGTGATGGCCGCCGGCAAAAAAGTTGAACGTCAGCTGGAAGCGCAGGAAGCCCGCGCGCAATACTGGGAGCAAAAAGCCGAACTCGCCGTAAATAAAGGCCGGGACGACCTGGCACGCGAGGCATTGATCGAAAAGCGCAAATTCACGCGCAGAGCCGAAACCCTTAAACAGGTTCTGGTCGAGCAGGACTCGCTTATCGGTCAATATCAAGATGATATCCGCCAGCTGGAGGAAAAATTAAAGTCGGCCCGGGATAAACAGCGCATGCTGATTCAGCGCCACAACCATGCCCGCAGAAAATTACAGGCCCAACAGGAAATTCGACGCGTCGACAGCTCAGAGACGATAATGAAATTCGATGAACTCGAAAACCGCATCGAACGGATGGAGGCCGAAGCCGACCTTGTAAACTTCGGTAAAAAAACATCCCTGGAAGACGAACTGGACCGGCTTACGGTAGATGATGAAATCGAAGATGAGCTCAGGGCACTAAAAACTCCTTCGGTCCAGAAGCCTGTTGCCCCAGACCATGATGAGTCCAATTCTAGACAGTAGATCACGGAGTATAGGTTCAGCGTTCAAAGGTTCAGAGGTTTAGGATTGCCTAGCCGCACAACCATCGATTCGATTGAGTTTATGCCGGGGGAAATTTACTTCAGGAAATTAAAAATCCAAAATACGGATTTTGAGCATCCCCCCGATCTTGAGATGCTTGAACCTTTGAACCCTGAACCCTTAAACCTTTGAACCCTTAAAATAGCAGTTGATTGCAGCAAGGAATAGACTTACATAGATATCTGGATCCACGAAGGTCGAAGGATGGGAGTCGCGGCACACAGGAAAATCATGCATTCTTCATTGATCAATCTTCAATCCATAGGGTAGGCTTATGCATTCAGCATTGATAGTGGCCATCGTTTTCGGAAGTTTCGTTCTGATACCGGCGGTTATCGGGGCAACGATTCTGATGTCCATAAAACTGTTAAAAGGCGGGACTTCCCGCAAGGATTACGCCCAGGATTCCAGAATGTTCCAAGAGATTTATCAGGGGCTCTCACGCATGGAAGAGCGCGTCGAGGCTCTGGAAACCATTCTGCTGGACCAGCACAAAAAGGATCGCAAAGATGAAACCCTCTAACAGATTTGCCCGTGACGGAATTTACCGCTCTCGTAATGGTGTTATTTTCGGAGTGTGCCGTGGATTGGCAGAACATTTTGACTTTTCAGTATTCTGGGCCAGAGCCATTGCCATCATATTTCTACTTGTTTCGGGATTCTGGCCGGCGATCGGTCTGTATTTGATCGCGACATTTATAATGAAGCCGGCCCCAGTCATTCCCATAGAAACTGAAGCCGAAAAGGAATTCTATGACAGTTACACCAATTCGAGACATCTGGCCGCCAAGCGGATAAAGAGGCGCTATGAAAACCTCGAAAAACGCATCCAGCGCATGGAGCACATCGTCACCACCCGGGAATTCGACTGGGATGAAAGACTTAAGTCCTTCGAATGACGAATGATGAATGACAAATGTAAAATGAAGGAATAGTTCCTATTTTGAAATGGACGGAGCGGCGCGACTTCCATTCCGCCTCTGGCGGATTATTCATCAATCGACCATCGTCATTCCAAAACAGTTCTGCCTGATCCCAGGCGAATGGAATCAGGCAGTAAGCCTTGGGCCACCTGCATTTTGGACGGGGCTACCGGCATCCAACCGATTTATGTGATAGAACAGACCAAGACAAGTTTCAAGTCCGATCCATCCGGCTGCAGGCTGGTGACAAGGTAATAAAGAAACAGGACCGGCTAGATTTGCTCGAGAACTTCAGCCGGGACGTCATAAGTCTCAGCCGCAGAAATGCTTGCTTCACTCGGAATTGAGTCGGCTAAGACGGTCTGGATTTGATCCAGTATATCACATCCCTGAATACAGTCGGGCAGATTAGCTCTAGTCATACAATCCCTGCAAGGACTTTTAACCAAATAACCAATGTCAAAATCGAAGCTATTTTCGCAGAATCTTTCTTCCATTTTAGCACCTCGTGTGATGTGGTTTCGATGTCAGGATTGCGATTCGGCACGTACAGGTTTCAGGATCTCAAATAACGCAATGACTGTATTCCGACACTCATGTTAACTGTTTCGCCATATACCTATACAACTATCATGCCAAATTCGCCGCAAAACTGATATTTATAATTATTTCTAATAGTTATCTACTTTTCTGCTTAAATCGTACATTTGTTTGGACAAAAAAAGACAATTTAAGCGTCAAAAAATTGTCATCTCCGGCAACTACAAGTGTAAGAAAAAATTAAAAATGCAGGCCGTTGAAACTGTCGGGAGCCAAAAAAGCCGGCCCGCAGGGATCTTCGTCAATTGGGCAAGCATCTCGCCACACGTCGGTTTCTTTGCCTTCCGATTGTATATCGGTATAGAACTAGAGGGAGTTTAGCTTTTTTTTTGCCGGTTTCGATGGCAAACTACCTTTTCACTACCGAGGCCGGACCAACCGGATGTGCGCCCACCAAAGGTTGTCCGTGGGTGTTGACTTCGATGCGGTGATTTATTTTTTTCCGTCGGCGGATCAGGGATAGGGTAAATTGCGGTGCAACGCGAACACTACAACAATGCCGGTCAGGTGATGAAAACCTATACCCGGACTTATTTCGGTCGATTTTATGCCCTGCTGGCAGGACTTTCCCCGGCTGATTATTACGAAATCCCGGAAGGCCCAAAATCCGCCCCCGATGTCAATTTCTAGAGATCATCAAAATTATCTCCGCGCCCAAATGCCTGCGCTGGCACAGTCGTCATGTCGGAGCCGATCACGGCTTTTGGCGCAACCGGCCGCCCGGCCGCCGTGTTGCCGCGATCAACGGTTTTTTTCCCGGCTCCGATCAGACTTTCGAGTTCTCTGACGAATCCTCTCATCTGTTCCGCCTGGGCGATTAATTCCTCTGAGGCTGAGGCGGATTCCTCCGAACTGGCGGCGTTTTGCTGGAGTACTTTTTCCATTTCGGCAACTGCCAAGTTCACCTGCTCTACTCCCTGAGCCTGCTCATTGGAGGCGGCCGTAATTTCACCAACCAGTTCCGCCACCTTGTTTTCTCCATCGGTAACTTTTTTAAAGGAGTCATTGCTGTCCTGAACGAGTCTATACCCCTCGTTTATCTTGGTGGTCGTCTCGTCAATCAAGGCTGTCGTATTCCTGGCTGCTTCAGCCGCCCTAAGTGCCAGATTTCTCACCTCATCGGCCACAACCGCAAAGCCGGCCCCAGCCTCCCCTGCACGGGCGGCCTCCACCGCTGCATTCAACGCTAAAAGGTTGGTTTGAAAGGCTATTTCATCAATCGTTTTTATAATTTTGGATGTCTCTTCACTGGATTTGGAAATCAGGTTCATCGAAGCGGTCAGTTTGTCCATAGAAACGTTGGCGTCAACCACGATGCTGCCGGTCTCCCTGACGAGGCTATCAGCATGATTGGCATTGTCGGCATTTAGTTGGGTCATGGAAGCCATCTCTTCCAGAGAGGCAGAGGTCTCCTGAATGGCAGCAGCCTGCTCGGAGGCGCCCTCGGCCAGCATCAGACTGGTTTCCGACACGATACCGGCGGCTTCCCATGTTCTCTGTGATGCGGCTGACAGACCGCCGATCAGCTTTCCGAGAAGATTGAAGATCATCTGAACATTTTTCCACACGATATACAGGGTCACCAAAAAAAGGACAGACAGTACAGCCAGACCCCAGATGAGCACCTTTTTCATGGCCTCTACTTTGCCGGAAGCATCCGCGTCCATCAGAAACACCGCCTTGTTCATCTCCTGGAGAAGCTTCACATTGTTGCGGTTTATATATTCCAGGGCGGCGGCATCCTTGTGTTTGACGAACCTATCGGCATTGGCCTGAAATTGCTGCCACAGAGACGCTACCTGTTTGAGTTGACCAAGCACCTGCCTGCTGTCGGCACCCGGCAAGGATGCAGACTTGGTCCAATTCAGCTCAAGAGGGGCTTTTCCTCCCTCGATAAGCGCCTTGAGGGTTTGGTCGAATACTGCAATTGTATTGTTAACCTCTTCGGCCGCCAGCGTTCCTTTGGAGAACAAAAGGAGCTCCTTTGTCATTTTCTGGCTCAGCATGCGCTGGCGTCCTGCCAGATTGATGCCGACACTGTCGTGTTGCTGTTTAGCCTGCATATTCAACACCAAACCGACGAGAAAAACAGCGACGACAAATTGCAATAAAATAGCGAGATAGAGGCGAGTTGAAACTTTCATAATAAAACTCCCGAGATTGATTTAGGATCCGGCCGATACGGTCGCTGCGAAGCCGACACTTTCGGTATCGGTCACAACATTAAATTCGGCCTCCCGGGGAAATACTTTACACCGTTTTTAAAATAAAAAGGTTTTGAGGTAAGGAAAAGTGGAATATGCGGTTGCAAAAATAATCGAGGATCCGATCTTTTCGACAACCGCTATAGACCGATGCGGCGGACGCGTACGGTTTCTTGTCAACGGCCCATACAAACAGCCGTTGCGCTGAATCGGAGGATTATAAAGCCATGTCGGGGAAAACAGAGATAAGCAGTGGCTAGGCGGGTTCCCAGTAACAACGCTTGGGGGAAACGATTTTCCCCTGTTTTTTCAGTTCATTGATGGCTTTTGAGACCTGTTTGCCGTCTTCGCCAATCATTTTAGCCACTTCGCCGGGCCTGACCGGTTTACCGGCTTTTTTCATCGCGCTGAGTACCTTTTTTTCCATGCCTACACCTCCATACGGATCGATCGTTATACGGCTTTTCAGAAATATTGTGCCAAATTCACACAGGCAGCCTAGACGGTTGGGCATAATCTACAGGGAGTTGCTATCTGCTGGTGACAACCGTCGGCTAAATTCTGCCGGGTTTCATGGATCGAACTCCAGCAGGAATTATCAGGGCAGCCGTTTCATAACACAGAGTTGAAGTGCGAACAAGTATTTATCATGCGATGCCGACGCGGTTTTGCCCGGCAATGGCGCCAACCGGCTGGGCAGGATAGGGGATGATTGGCAGTGTGGGATTTGAATTACGAAGTGATTGAGCGATGGGCGATTATTTTTTTGCAGGTTCGCCATCGGGAATTGGTGCGGCATCTTTATCATCTGGAGGTGTGTGCGAAACTTTATGCAAAAAGACGCCGATGTAGAGCATGAAAAGGTGAATAGAAAAAAAGTAGAATAGAACCCCATCCTTGGTGTTGGCACCCAGGGCCAAAAAAAGAGCGGCACCCCAGAAAAGTATCTTTGTTTTCATAGCCCGGCATTCCCATCGGTTTATCTGCACTAGAAGCCATCTCGAATCCGCTGATGGCGGATTCGAGATGACTTCTAAATATATCGGATGATCTACCAAATAACTTTAGCCGGGAGACCGCTCCTGGAGGGGCTGACATGTCCTGCCCGCCGGCCGGCCGCACGAACCTCAGACCCGGCCGTAGGTTGGGTGAAACCTGATGGTTTCACAACGGGCAGCAGCTAATTTTTGGCATGCTTGAGCATGAGCGGGGTAGTGAGGAGAATGAGTACATCCCCCAGCGGGCCGTTGCAAAGCAAGGTGATAGACGACAAAATGATCGAATATACATACACTTCCGAATGCACGAAAACGGCATTCAAAGATTGTGGATAAATGATAAAAAAGAGTATATTAGCGGCTGCAAGAATGCTCAGACCCCACACGGCCCATTTTCTTAAGTTCCATACCCCGACGGCAAAAACGGCCATCGGTGCCATATTCAACAGATACTTGGTTCCAAGAAGGGTCAGCAATGCCTCGGGTTGTGCCGGTTCATATGCCAACCACAGAAAGGCTTTGAATAAGGCCAGCCAACCCACGGCCCAGACTGGCCAAGGGAAATCTTTGTTCATTCTCTCGGGTGGGAAAAACCTAAACGCGCTCTTGGCCACAGCTTACTCCTCCAGTATTCCAGTTCCAACGATATCAGGACAAATTCGCTCGAAAATATGTGATTAAAATAAGAATGTCAATATTGACGTCAGGTATCTATGCTCTCTAGGTCAAATTTCGGGCAAGCTCAACCAATTCTTCATTAGCGATGGCGGCAAGCTTCTTACGTACGACTCTGGAATAATATTCACGCTCGGTTTTGGTAAAAGTCCGGCCGTCCCTCTTTTTCAGCACAAGTTCTTTTTGTTTCGGGGAAAACAAACGGTCCAGATGTACATCCAGAGAGTCGGGATTCAATCCCGGTTTTTTACCCGCAACCTCTCGGGGTTTGAATTCGACAGCGGTGTAGGTTTTCAGGGTATCTTGCAGCTCGTCGATCGAGATGCACATGCCATTGCTCAACTGGAATTCACCGCCCGGCAGGCGATCGCCGTATTTCGATTCCAAAGAGGCCGCTATTTTCGCTAAATTCTTGGGTGCCCTAAGTCCCTGCATATCGAAAATGGCGGCACTGACCAGCAGCAATTTTTCCAGATTTTGCCTTTTCGGACTGGTCTCCCAGTAGCGCGAAAAAATTGCCTGGGAATTCAGCGCCAGACCCCGGCGGGCACAAATGGCAAGAACTGCAGGAAACCTGGCGACGACTTCGGCATTATCTGAGTTGGCCAAGGCATCCAGAATGATGACAAGCTGGTTTTCGGAAATCTTTTTCTGCCCCGAATCCTTGAGCAACGAATCCAACACGTTTAAAGCGGAATCAGATTCCATGTTGTCCTCAGGTCTTTCCTGCTTTATTGCGCAGCTTTATTGGGGGTGATGGAAGGCGACACCAACTGCATCATGATATCTGCAAACAGGGATTTTGGCAAGAAAATTTGTATTTATATATACAATAGGAGATCCGAGCCCTGTCCGTTGATACGGACAGGGCTCGGATCTCCTATTGTCGGTAGACCCTTTGCCTGGTGCGGGCAGCTTTGGCTAAAATATCGACGTGAATGTCGATATAGTCAAACACCCGGGCCTTCTGCTTACCGGGTGCCGGGCGCAGGACCCGGCCCAGATACTGCAGAATTCTCCCGCTGAAGCTGACCGGGGTAGCCAAGAACAGCGTCGACAGATTCTTGCAGTCAAAACCCTCACCGATGAGCTGGCCGGTGGCGACAACCGCCCGGGCCTTTTTTTGGTTCAGGCGATCGATCACACTTTGCCGCTCGCCGGGACTCAGATCGCCGGTCAGCAATTCGGCATCCAGCTTGTACCTGAATTTTAATAGGGCCTTGAGGTTCTCACAGTGCGCTTTGCGATCCGATAAAATCAGACAGATTCCGTTGCTGTTGGCGGCCTCCCGGGCAACATCACCGGCGATCAGGAGATTTCTGTCCGTATCGGCCGTCAATTCAGACAACATTTTGCTGTATTCGTTTACCGGGTCGCTAAACGGCTTGAAGCTGGTTTCTCGGGGGATAACTTCCGCCGTAAGGATATTGCCGCTTTCGACCAGATGGGCTTTATCCACTTCGTGGTGAACATCGCCCAGGTGCCAGAAAATTAACTGGGACAATTTGTCCCGCCGCCAGGGCGTGGCTGATAATCCCAGCATGTACCTGGAATCGAATTCGGTCACGGCTTCGGTGAAAGTACGGCTGGGGCAGCGGTGGCACTCATCGACGATCAGAAAACCAATCCGGGGGGCAACCTCCTCGGCGCATTTGTAAAGGGATTGCACCAGGGCGACGGTGATACTTTTGCCTACAATCTTTTTGCCGCCGCCGATAAACCCTATTTCTTCCGGTGGAATCTTTAAAAAGGCCTCGACGCGCTCGATCCACTGGGAGGCCAAATCTTTGGTGTGCACGACAATCAGGGCCGGCTGCCTCCGCCGGGCGACCATGTAAAGGGCCATGATCGTTTTGCCGGAACCGGTGGCTGAACTCAATGTGCCGAAATCCCGGGCCAGCATCGCATCCACCGCTTTTTGCTGAAAGGGCCGCAGCCGGCCTGCAAAGGAATAGTGGCGGGGGGCCAGACCCGGGCGGCGGTCGTCAATTTCATAGTCTATGTTGTGCCGCCGGCACAGCAGCACCAGTTGGCGCATGTAGCCACGGGGAATCCATATCCCGGCTGTTCCGACCTTGTCGTAGAACCGCAAAGACTTCGGGGTTCCGCGGTTCCAGCGTCCCATGCGTTCGTTTTCCAGCCATTTAGGGTTCCGGAATTCAAGCTTCTCGGTAAGAATCGCCATTAATTCAGGCGGGACATTGGCGAGCCTGAGATTACGGGTAATTGTTATGCTGAGCGGTGCCATTTCTGTCCGGGTGTTTGAATGTATAGGTATGTGAGGGGTCGGGGAATTTCTCCCCAATAGTCTCAGCTAGCAGTTAATAGCCCTGCACCATCTGACGCTATGTCCGTCCGGGGTATGCGCTCGCCCCGGACGGACATAGCAGGGATTGAAAAACTCCCCGACCTTTCAACCATGTAAATCGTAATTCTTACAGGCAGAACCTCAACCATGTTCATCGATGAGCGCCATGGCTATCTGCAGATCATAGGCCTGAGCAGGATCAAAGGAACCGCCTTTATAGATGGCCCCGGCCTGTTTAACAGCCTCGTAAGGGACCCAACCGTGTTCCTCCCAGAGCTTGGCATCATCGGCGTTCCACAGCCTGAACCAGACAGCGCCGTCTTTAACCCGCACATACATACGAACATTTTTGTTTTGTGGAAAGGGATAATAATATAATCCGCGGTTGTCTTTCATCGGTCTATGGATCCGTCATGTTAGAGGGCAGAAGACAGAGGTCAGAGGTCAGATATCAGATACCAGTGACCAGTGACCAGTAACCAGTAACCAGTGACCAGAAGACAGAGGTCAGATATCAGAAGACGCATATTTCTGCCTCAGCTCGCTCTGCTCTGCACCCCAGGCCCCATGCCCACAAACCCGCACTGTGTAAGGCATCTTCAATCTGAGATCCAAAATCTAAAATCCGCAATCGAGAGACCCGCAACTCGTAACCCGCAACTCGTAACCCGCTTAGATCTTCCCCCTCTCCTGCATTATTCTCATATAGGTCTCGGCACCTGTTTTGGGTGGCTGATAAAGCTCATCGTCCGGCTTTTTGACCAACTCGATGGCGTCAACCGGACAGGTGGTGACGCACAGGCCGCAGCCGATGCAGCGCACAAGGTCAATCCCGGCAAGACCGTCGACAACAGCGATGGCATCCATCTGGCAGCGCTCCAAGCAGGTCTCACATCCGGTGCATTCGTCTTCATCGACCCGGGCGAAATAGTTGCTCTGCACCATCTCGGCCGGACTGGGATGCATTTTCAATGAGCGCAGCACCCCGCAGCAGTCGCCGCAGCAGCTGCACATGCCGCCGATTTTCTGGGAGTTAAACGGCTGCATCACAAGGCCGGCCGCTTCGTTTTGTTTGACGATCTGCTTGGCTTCGTCGACGGTAATAAAACGCCCCATGCCGTTTTCGACGTAGTACTCGGCGTGGGACCCGAAGGAAAAGCAGTTCTCGACCGGTTTGTCGCACTCTTTGCCGGCCAACTTGGTCGTGGTACGGCAAACGCACGGGGCAATCGCAATTTTTTTCTGGTTCTCTATAATCTGCAGCACGTCCTCAAACGGCGCCACAGGATAATCGGCCACCAGCTGCTGGTTGATCGGAATGGTTCGCAGAACCGGTGTTTTAAAGGATTGAATCGTCTTGCCGAAGGCCGTCTCGAAATACTCTTCGTGATCCCGGGCAAATCCCTTATCCATACGTCCCAGCTGGTGTTCGAAAATACCGACTACATAGGGCACGGCTGAATACCGGACCCGGTCGGTATTGCGTTTTCTGAACAACTGCCCTTTTTGAGCCATGCGCTCCAATATCGGTTCCAACTCGTCAACGTCTCGATTGAGCCGTTTGGCCACATCCCGGGGGGCTTCCAAAAACGGTGACATTTCAAGATAAAGTTCGGCCTCTTCTTCGGTGAACAGCCGCTTCAGCAAACGCATTTCAATTCCGCTCTGGGTTGCCGGATATCCGGTTGCCAGGTCGTCCAGTCGTGCCCTCAGCTTTTCATAAACATTTTCCATTTTGCATCCTTTGCCTGTGATCGGGGTTGTTGGTAATTGAGAAATAGCCTAACTGAGCGCAAATCGCTCAAATGTGTGTTACTCGTTATTTTTTTATTCTTATTCGAAACAGCCTAAAAGTGGTTTTTATCCGTTTTCTTCGGTTATGGCGACTCAGGGCATCGAGGCTTGCCGGGGTCTAAAACAAATGCTTCCACAAATCGCCACACAAAGCCGGCGTATTGATCAACGGTTATATTCCGGCGGCGATACTTGCTGCGTTTTAAGTACCAGTCTTGCAGCATCGCTTTGATGACGCTGGCGGTCAGCTGCTGATCGCATTCTAAAAAGCATCCCCGGAATTGTCCATCTTGCAGAATGTCGGCCAGCAGTCCTTCAGTGTACAGTTCGCTGGCCACGGCCAGTTCCTGCTCAGCCCGGGTAAGATTCTTAGCCTCCATGAAAGAAAAATAAAACCAGGGCTGCATCGCTTCGCTTAGATAGAGATGGCTCGAAATGGCCGCGCGGAGCTTGGCGGCCGGCTCAGACTCTTTTGCGATACAGGCTTCGAGGATGCGTTTGGTGATCGTTCGCCGCTGGTGCTGGAGCATGGCCAGCAGATCTTCCTTGCTGGTAAAGTAGGAATACAAAGCGCCCATGCTCAGGCGGGTCTCACGGCAGAGATCCCTCATGCTCATGGCCTGAAAGCCCTTTTTGTTGCTGATCTTCAATGTAGCGCTGAAAATCCGCTCCAGATTTTTCACCACCGTGTTTTCTTTTTTAACCCGGATGGAAGCGCGATTTTCGGCGAAGACCTCCCGGCAGATGTCCTGCCGGGAAAGTTTGATGTGTTTTTGAAAATCAGCGTAGGTCATGCTGTTTTCCAACCATTTTACAGAAGTTCTTCGATCGATTTTGCTTGTACGACTCCAAGAAATAGTTCCACAATGCAGGTTCAAAGGTTCAAAGGTTCAAAGGTTCAGGGTTCAGGGTTCAGGGTTCTTAAGCATTTTTCTGAATCCCACGACCTCATACTTTCTGTATATTTAGATAGCAGCAACCGCCGGAGACGAATGAACCTATGAACCTTTGAACCCCTAAACCTGATTCTATCACCTCACCCTTTTATTCTCGTATTCCTTCAATATCCTCTTGGCGACGGATATTTTATGAACCTCATCGGCGCCGTCGTAAAGTCGGGCCGCCCGTTCGTGCCGATAGTAGAAGGCCAGAATAATATCATCGGTCATGCCCAGCCCGCCGTGGACCTGAATGGCGCGGTCGACAACCTTCTGCATTACGTTGGCCACGACAAATTTAATCAGAGAAATCTCCCGGCGGGCCTCTTTTTTACCCACATTTTCGATCTTCCAGGCCGCGTGGAGCACCATCAGGCGGGCGGCCTGGATGTCGGCAGCGCATTCGGCAATCCAGGCCTGGATGATTTGCTTGCTGGCCAGCTTGCGGTCCGGAGCGATAATCCTGTCCCGGGCCCGAGCCACCATCAGATCAAAGGCGCGGTTGCAAATGCCTATCCAGCGCATGCAGTGGTGGATGCGGCCGGGACCGAGGCGTTCCTGGGCAATCACAAATCCGTGGCCTTCGGGGCCCAGCAGATTGGTCTGGGGAATCCGGCAGTTCTGATACAGAATCTCGGCATGACTGAAATAATCGTCACCGGCATGACCCATCACCGGAATATTGCGCACCAGGTTAAATCCGGGGGTGTCCGCAGGTACGATAATCATGCTGGCCTGCAGATACGGGCCTGCCTCGGGGTTGGTAACCGCCATGACGATGGCAAACTCGGCGCCGTCGGCTGAAGAAGTATACCATTTCTGGCCGTTGATGACATAGTCATCGCCGTCTTTGACCGCCGTGGTGTCCATCATGACCGGATTGGAGCCGGGCAGCTCGACCTCGGTCATCGAAAAGCAGCTGCGAATTTCGCCGTCGACCAGGGATTTGAGATATTTCTGTTTCTGGGCCTCGGTCCCGAATTGGTGCAAAATTTCAATATTACCGGCATCCGGCGCCTGGCAGCCAAAAATATAGTGGCCTACAGGGCTGCGGCCCAATGATTCAGAAACCAGGGCATGCTCCATCAGGTCGAGTCCCATGCCGCCGTATTCTTTGGGGTGATTGGGCGCCCACAGCTCCATCTGCTTGACCATTTTTCGCTTGGCCTCAAATACCGGCCTGAGGCTGGTGCTCGGTTTGGTCAGAAATTCGGGTTCAAGGGGGATGAGCTCTTTATCCACAAACTCATCGATCATCCCCAGGATCGTCTGCATCCTATCTGTTATAGTAAAATCCATATTCCCTCCCTTTCTGGAATGACGAAGGTCGATTGCTTAAATATAAAATTAAGAAATGTTATCTATTTAGAATCTGCCGGAGCGACGCGACATCCAACGTTCATCATTCTTTATTCCGATCACCGGTAAGTTAACAGCCCCGCATCTCCTTCCAACTCCAGATGGGCCACCTCGTTGAACCCCGCCAGCATTGTTCCCCGGCTATTGTATTTGATGCGGGTGATCGAAGTATTCAGAAGCTGCCAGGAAATCTCGAGCGTCATCCGGTCCGATAAACCCAGCGCTGATTTGACCGCTACCGATATGGGCCCGCCCGACGTAAATACCGCCAGTCTTTTTCCGGCGCCGTGCCGAAGCCCGATTCGTTCTATGCCCCGCTCAACCCGCCGGGTAAACTCATCCCAGCGCGGGAGGCCCGAAGCCCTATATTCACCGCTGGTCCAGCGATCCATCACCTGGGCGAACACCCTCTGAAAGGCCTTCTGGTCAGTGGGCAGCTTTTCCAACTCTGCGGCAAGCGCGGGCTGTTCCGCGGTCATCTCCGGTATGAGTGCATTCCAAACGGCCATAGAATCGTATTCGTCAAAGGCATCGTCAACTTGAAGCTGCAACTTCGCGAACTTGTTTTTGCTGTTATAGTCGACCAGCTCCAGCGCCGTATTGCGCTGACGTTTCATGCGGCCGCAATAGATCGCATCGAAAAATTTGCCGGTTTGCGCCAGATAGCGGGCCAGTATTTTAGCCTGTTTGAAGCCAAGGGGAGAAAGCCGGTCATAATCCTCGCTCCCAAAAGAGGCTTGACCGTGTCTGAAGAAATAAATTTCACTCATGACGGTATTCCAAGGCACAGGGTTTGAAAACCAGCCGATCTGCTTTTTGTCTGGTATCCCGTTAGTGGTATCTGGTTACTGGTTACTGGATCCTGGTTACTGGTTACTGGTCACTGGTCACTGGTCACTGGTCACTGGTTGCGGGTTTCTGTCCTCTGCCCACTATCATCCGGCATCCGTCATCCGTCATCCGTCATCCGTCATCCGTCATCTGTCATCTGTCATCTGTCATCTGTCATCTGGTCACTAAACTCATACCGCGTCAGCAAGATATAGTCAAGAAAAAAGAGCGAACGTTCGTTTTTTTATTGACACCTATTTTAACCAAAGCTATGGTGAATTTATGAAAATACTGGTATGCGTTAAACAAGTCCCCGAACCGGATATCCCGATTCTCATCGACGCCGCCAACCAATGGATCCAGCACGAGGAAATAACCGGTTTTAAAATGAACCGGTTGGATACATATGCGGTTGAGGAGGCTGTATTGATCAAGGAAGCAGCAACCGACACCTGCATCGAGGTTGTCACAGTCGGGCCGGATCGCTGCGATGAGGTCGTCAGGCGCGCCATCGGTATGGGTGTCGATGCCGGCGTTCACATCCGCACGGCGACCGATGGCTACCTCAGCCCCTTCCAGACAGCTTCGTGGATTGCGGAGTTTGCCCACGACCAGGCATATGACCTGATACTTACCGGGGCGGTGTCCGAAGACGGCATGCACGGCCAGGTCGGGCCAATGCTGGCAGCCGGATTGGGCCTGCCCTGGGCGACATACGTGATTTCAGAAAAAATTGCGCCTGACAAAGAAACAATTTATGTCGAACGCGAAATTGAAGGCGGCAACCGGGACCGGTTGGAGCTGAAGCTGCCGGCCCTCATCACCATTCAGTCGGGCATTAACACTCCGCGCTGGCCTTCGCTGTCAAATCTTCTGAAAGCCAATTCACAAAAACTGAAACTGGTAGCCATCGACGACCGGACAGGCTGGCAGGAGATGGAAACCCTGGCCTCGCTTGGGTATCCTGAAAAGAGCCGCACCGGTTTGGTGCTGTCGGGCTCACGGGCTGAAAAGGCCGAGCGCTTAATGAAAATTCTGCACGAAAACCATTTACTTGACAACGGCTAGCCTGACAGCGCTATTCGCTACCGGTTACGCGTCAAAGGAAAAAACGATGGGCAGCAACATAGTGGTGATTGCCGAACATGGTGACGGCCGGGTCAAACCCGTGACTTACGAAATCATTGCTTTTGCCCGGAAACTGCAACGCTGCGCCGGATTGGATGGACTGCAGGTGCTGCTGTTGACCGATGAAACCGACCAGCCAGCCCGGGTGGTGGCAGATAGGGCCGGGGTGGATGTCACCGTTTTGCAAATCCCGGGGCTGACCGGTTATAATGGTGAGATATACACCCGGGCACTGGCCGAATTTCTGGCCAAGCGCCCGGCAGCGTTTGTTTGCACCGCGCACACATCCCAGGGATCGGACTATGCCCCGGCCCTGGCCATGAAATTGGGGGCTGGCTGTTTTACCGGCGTCGGACAAATCGTGGCGCGGGAAGGCAATCTTGGTTTCGCAAGGCCCATGTTCGGCGGTAAAATTGTCGCACGCCTCAGGCCGGTTGCGAAAACCAGTGTCATCACCATCCAACCCGGCGTTTTCAAACCAGATGCCAATGCTGTCATCACGCCGGGTAACGTAAAATTCAAACCGTATTCAACCGGCAGCCGGAATACACGGTCATTGGGTGTCAAGCCGGCCGATGCCGATTCGGGCGGCATCGGTGAGGCAAGGGTGATTGTCGCCGCCGGCAGGGGAATCGGCGAAGAAGAAAACCTTGAGATGATACACCGGCTGGCCGCTTTGTTTTCCAAGGCGGCTGTTGCCGGATCCCGGATATTGTGTGATATGGGCTGGCTTGAATATCAGCGGCAGGTCGGGGTTACCGGCGCAACGGTCTCACCGCGGCTTTACATCGCCTGCGGCATATCGGGAGCCATACAGCATGTCATGGGCATGCAAAGATCGGAGTTCGTCGTCGCCATCAACAAAGATCCGTCCGCCGCAATTTTTCAGGTCGCAGACATTTGTGTGGTCGAGGACCTGACCGCTTTTATTCCGACCTTTATCGAATGTTGTCAAAAAGTAAACCACATAAAATCTTAATTCCAAATTCTTCAATCCCGGCATGCCCGGGCCAGGAGGTCAAAAATGGTCGACTTCTCGCTGAGAAACAAAATAGCCCTGGTTAGCGGTGCCAGCCGGGGAATCGGGGAGGCAATTGCCACGACGCTGTCGGAATACGGCGCCCGTTGCATATTGGTCAGCCGCAAAATCGACGGGCTGCAAAAGGTAAAGGCCAAGATCGAACAAAGGGGCGGACGGGCGGACGTGATGCCCTGCCACACCGGCAGCCTGTCGCAGATAAGCGATCTGTTTGCCCAAATCGCCGCCGATCACGGCCGTCTGGATATACTCGTCAACAACGCGGCCACCAATCCCTATTTCGGCGCTATGGTCAACGCCGATGAAAAGGCCTGGGATAAAACCAACGATGTCAACCTGAAAGGGCCGTTTTTCATGACCCAGCAGGCCGCCGATCTGATGGAGAAATCCGGCGGCGGCGCGGTTGTGAATGTTGCCTCCATCAACGGCGTCCGGCCGGTTCCCATCCAGGGGATCTACTCCATCACCAAAGCCGGTTTAATTGCCATGACCAAGGCTTTCGCCAAAGAACTGGCGGCCAAAAACATACGGGTCAACGCCTTGCTTCCGGGATTAACCGAAACCCATTTTGCAGAGGCCCTCATCAAAAACGAACAGATTTACAATTCTGCCGTTCAACAGATACCACTGGGACGCCACGCCCAGCCGGGTGAAATGGCAGGCGCAGTTCTTTACCTGGTCTCCGATGCCGCCTCGTATACCACCGGGGCGTGCTTAATTTGTGATGGAGGAATGCTGGCCTAGAACCGGACAGGCCGGAATTGAAGATTGAAAAATTTAGATTGAAGATTTAGGGTATCGCTTCGCTCTGTCTTTTCCATTAAAATCAGACACATAGGTAGAAACAGGGGAGGTAAGCATGGCAGTGTATGTTGAAAACGACGGTTCTGTGACCGTCGTCACCTTGAGCCGTCCGGAAGTGCGCAACGCCGTCGATCGCAAAACAGCCGATGAGTTGGTTGATGCCTTCCGGACTTTTGAATCCGACCCATCCGCACGGGTCGCCGTATTGACCGGCGACCGGGGGCATTTTTGCGCCGGGGCGGACCTAGGCAAAATCGCCGCAGGAGATCCCAACCGAATCGACCCGGACGGCGACGGCCCCATGGGCCCCAGCCGCATGCAACTGAAAAAGCCGGTAATTGCCGCTGTTGCCGGCTATGCGGTCGCCGGCGGACTCGAGCTGGCCCTGTGGTGCGATCTGCGGGTGATGGAGCAAAGCGCCGTTTTGGGAGTCTTCTGCCGGCGCTGGGGAGTTCCCCTGATCGACGGCGGTACGGTGCGTCTGCCGCGCTTGATCGGCCTCAGCCGGGCTATGGACATGATCCTTACCGGCCGGCCGGTGGAAGCTGAAGAGGCGCGGCAAATGGGCCTGGCCAACCGGGTTGTCCCCGACGGGACGGCCAAAGCCGAGGCCACGAAACTGGCCCGCCAAATCGCTGCCTTCCCCCAGATCTGCCTGCGCAGCGACCGCTTGTCCGCAATCGAGCAATTTGACTTGCCGTTCGACCGGGCCATGGCCAATGAATTCAAACACGGCCTGCAATCCCTGGAAAAGGAGGCCGTCGCCGGGGCCACCCGGTTTTCAAAGGGAGCCGGACGCCACGGGCACTTTGAAGAGCCCGATGGTGAAAAACAATAGATAGCCGTGATAGCCGGGCAAAACCTTATAGGATTGGAAAACTTCCCGACCCCTCAATTATATACTTGTAAGCATATATTAATTTTGTGGATGGGCATTGTGGCTGGTGCGACAATCTCAATGCCGCTACTGGCCGATCATATTTTTTTATCAATCAATTTCTGAAACACGTATGGCAGACATTCTTCGGGGTTCATAGGTTTGCCGGCTAACAAGGAGTGGCTGTCTATCCATTCCCGTTTGTTGGCGGAGATGTAAGCTTCCAAATCATGGGCTTGCATAAAGTTATTAGTTCTTTTGGATACCTGTTTCCTGGCGCTTTCATAAATCTCAGGGTATTTTTTCATCAGGGCTGCCGCAGCAGCGATATAGTCAGACCATTTTCTATGCTCGATTGATATTGCTTCTATTCCATCGGACTTCATCATCGCAAAATAGTCGTCACTGTCAAAAAATCGAACATAAACATCCAAATACAATTTGACCATTTCCAGGACGCTGGAACCAAATAATGAGTTAAAGGCATCGTCATCGATATAGGCATCGGCAAGATACATCAAATCCTTGTCCAAATAGTTGTTGTTGTAAGTATCTTTATAATCACAAATCTCTTTTACAGTTAAAGCTTTTCTATGAAATCCGACACAATTAAGAACGACGTCCGCTTCAATCCGGTGTTGGTTGTCTACAATTACGCCATTTTCATCCATGCCGGTTATCTCGCCGGCAACGGTCCTTATTTTGTCTAAATAATGGCCGATGAACCAGATGTCAGACACGCTTATGGTGTGGCCATTATGTTTGATTTTGCCCATCCAGCACTCCGGCTGGGTTGCGCCACTGATATCGTATAATTTTTTCCAAAGCAGCATGTTGCGCATGTTGCTTTTTTTATCATGCTTGAAACTTTCATCATACGGGGTGGTGAAGTTTAAATAGTCTATGATATTGGGACACACGGTTCCATGTCGCCGGCAGACGACAGTGACATGACGGGCTCCGTGTTCCAGCGCCGTTCTGGCATTCTCGACCCCGAAGGCGCCCATGCCGACAATCACGACTTTTTTATTTCTCCAGTCAAAATCTTTGGCTTCATCAGCGATGCCGGAAAGAATGTCCCCCCGGAAGGACCTCTGGTTTGGCCATTCGATTTCCCTGGATGCTCCTACGCGATCGTTGATGGCCAGAAGGACTCCCCTACTTTTGAGACGCGAAATCCCTTGGCCGTTGCTGATTTTCAGCCGGTAAAGGCCGTTCGATTTCTCAAACCAGTCAACGTTGGTGTTCAGATAGATGTTATCCAAAACATTGCCGGCGATTTGAACGATATCTTCCAGTATCTCCCTGGTGGTAGAATGATCGCGGTTTGACCTGAATTCTTTCTCAACCAGTCGATAACCGCCTTCTGAAGTATTAACCTGTGAGCTATAATTTGCATATTTTGACCAAATCCCGCCAATAAGGTCTTCTTTTTCAATCACACAAAATGAGATGTTGTGCTTTTTCAGCTGATTGGCGGCATACAATCCCGTCACGCCGGCACCGATGATGGCGACATCGACTTCTTGCGGCAGGGGCTTGTTGGCGGATATTCTCAATTGTCCATAGTCAAAACTCAATCTTTTTTGCGTATACTCAAAAATGGTTCTTTCTACAATACGCGGATCGCTGCTCTCCAGCTTGATAACATCTGCGCCTGCGTCCTGCATGGGCAATTGGGTGGAATTTATTTCCGAGTCGTCAATTAGAAACAGTGCATAGGGGAAGCAGGCGGACCTGATTTTTCTTAACTCGGACAGCAACTCATTGACCATTGGGACCTGATCAGCCGTGAACAGGTAGCCATAGGGCAGGTCGGCATATTTTTTCAACGTGCTCAGTAGTGATTGGATATCCCGGGAATCCAGGTTTAGCTGATGCTCCCAAGCAAACTTATAGCTGCTGAAGTTTGCAACTCTCAAATCGACCGTTCTTTGGTTTATCATTGGTAGGCTCTTTTCTTATTATTACTAATTGAGGGATTGGAGAGTTTCTCAGCGATTGTCTATGCTATAATTTAAGCGCCCGGCGCCATTTGACGGCGTGTCCGACCGGACATAGCAGCAATTGAACAACTCCCCGACTCATCAAATATTTGAAACGATACGATCAGTCAAAACAGCACGGAAGTCATGACAATTCTGAATCCGCCAGTTTAGCGCCTTCGACCAGTGACTTTAATTTCAACCACGCTATTTCACCGGAAACACCGGCTGCCGATGCAGTTGAGGCAAACCCGCAATCGGTCGATCCGATGACTCTGTCTGCCCCGAGAAAATCGACAAAATTTAATATCCGCTGTGCCACCAGTTCGGGATGTTCCACGGTATTGGAAGTGGTGTCAATCACACCGGGCATAAGCGTCTTATTTTCGGGCACGACGCAATTTCTGACTGTTTTCCATTCATGGGCATGGCGATGATTGCTGGATTCAATGGAAATATAATCTGCATTTATCCGCATTACGCCGTCAAAAATTTTTCCTAAAGGGATGTCACAGTGATGTGTGCCGGGATAATTCCCCCAGCAAATGTGAGCCCTGCATTTTTGCGAATCGACGGGTTCAAGAGCCTGGTTCAATACGTCAACATTGGTGTCAATCAAAGCTATAAAATTATTTTCCGCCAAATCCTTGAATCTTGTATGTCTTCCCATAGCCAGATCAGGGCAATCAATTTGAAGGAACACTCCGTAGCTGCTAATAATTTGATACTCTTTGCTAAGCACCTCGCCCAGTTTTTGAAGATAGGCGTTGTAATCCGGATAGTATTTGTTCTCCAAAAATAATGCCACGGTACCCGGTGAGGGTGCGGTGAAGAATAATTCGGAATTTGAGTCCGGGTATTCCTGTTTTAGTTCATTGAACACACCAACCATCATGTCGAGTTCATTTCGCAATGAATCCTCGCCGGTATAAAATAGTTCCTCGGAAGATGCCGGCAGCTTTATCGGCGCCTTGGGGTTGAGGGTTATTAATCCGTTTCGGCCGCTAAACCGCCTTGAATACTCCGGCAATTCCTCCAAATCTTTCGGAAATGGTGCATTGCCCGTGCCTGAAAATCCCGCTATCCGATTTATGGTAGCGTTGATGTAATCGGATCTTGGCAATTCACCATTGTTGATAAATGACAAACCCAATACCATTTGCCTTTCAATTACATCTTTAAGATACCGGCGCATATCATTGCCACCAATCCTTTTCTGCTTTAAAAATTGGGTATGCATCGGTTGGGGGCGCGGCAAAGAGCCTACATGGGTGGTCCTGAGTTTCATTTTTTCGAGCTTCCTTTAGTGGTGATTTTGCACCCCCGGGTATTCATCCTTCAGATCGGTCATACTCACTATGGTGTTGTTCTGATGCGCAAAAAAGTCGAGTTTTTCAATAAAACAAAAACTGTTCATATGAGCGCATGAATTTCATCAATCAACTGATCCGGCAGGGGATGCTCAAAAATTAAATCGGGATCTATTTCTACATCCAAAGAGGATTGCAGCTCAGATATAAATTCTGTCAAACTCATCGAATCCAGTCCCTGCTCCAGCAGTTCTACGTCCGGATCAATGGATTCAATATTCGTCACTTTAAAAAACAAATCCTGAATCAGATTTACGACATCGTCGCGCGACGGTTTATTATGCCGGCTGTTATTGATTAGAAATTCATCATCGCGATTTTCAACCAGGGCCGTGCTTGTTGAACTGCTATCAGGATTATAACCATTGGGATCAAAATCACGATTGTCCAGCTGATAATAATCGTCAAGGCGTGAAGATCGTGACCGGTCAAACGGTATCGCTATATTTTCAACATGCTTTCTAACTTTGCCATCTACGCCCTTGATAATAATGTGAGCATTGGTGCCTCCGAATCCAAAACTGCTGATACCGATGTGTTCCTGGTTTCCTATTTTGATCTCCGTTGAGGCCACCTCCAGATTAAATGACTCGAAATCGATATATTGATTAGGCCGGTTGAAATGCAGATTGGGAGGTATAAGGCCATGGCAAAGTATCAATACGGATTTGATCAAGCCGGCTATTCCGGCGGCAGACTCCAAATGACCGATATTGGATTTTACCGAGCCGAGATAGCATTTTTGTTGGCGATCCTTTGCAATTGTTCTTTGAATCGCTGATATTTCGATGGGATCACCAATTTTGGTCCCGGTCCCGTGACATTCAAGGTAGGCAATATCCTGCGGCTGAATAGCGGCATCATGGCAGGCATCTATTATTAATTCCTCCTGTGCCTCTGGATGTGGTGCGGATATAATTGCGGAACGGGCCCCATTTTGATTAATCGACGAACCTAAGACCTCGGCATAATAATTATCTGCTAGATTCTTGTTCGCCAGCAGCACCAGACCGCCACCTTCTGAACGAACGTAGCCATTGGCGGAATCATCAAAGGTTTTGCATCGACCATCCGCAGACAAAAACCCGGCATTCATCATCCGGTCAGTAAAGTCATTTCCCAGGATCATATTCACGCCACCCGCGATGGCATAGTCGATTCTGCCCGCTTCTATATCCTTGCAGGCATAATGAACGGCGACTAGAGACGATGAGCAGGCCGTGTTAGATACCCAGCTCGGGCCTCTTAAATCATATTGGTAGCTTATTCTGGATGCAATTATGCTGGGATTGGTTCCGGTCGGATAGTATACTGATTCAGGCTCCCCCTTGTATTCCTGATTCCATACGCCGATATATACCCCTATTCTTTTTCTATCCAATTCGCCGGGATCGATGCCGGCATCCTTCCAAAGCAATTCCGTCAATTCGAGGGCCAATATCTGTTGGGGATCCATTGCGCGAGCTTCGGCTTCTGAGATGTTGAAATATTTATGATCGAACCTGGTTATTTCAGCACTCATAAAACCCGCTTCGAGGCCGCCCCGGTCGGAGTCGGCTCTGACTTGATCTTCTCTGCTCAACAACATTTCCCAATATTGAGATAAATTTTCAATCGACGACGGGAACTTACAGCTCATCCCTGCAATGACCACTCCGGCTTTTGGCGATTTTATATGCAGGTGCTGTTCACTGGATTTATTGAGACCAAAATGCCTGATCAGCTGATTGACAGTTTTGTATCGGTAAAAGTCCTGCGGGGCCAGGGAAGGAAAATATGTTTGTAAAATCACAGAAAATTCGGCAAAAGTAAGCGATGTAAAATTCTGATAGGCCAGTGACGCGTTAAAATCCAAACCTGGGCGAAATGCTTCTATCGTCTGCGTTAATTTGTCCAAAAAGGGTTTTTGATCGAGCTGCTTCCTCTGGTGCATTATCCAGTCTATCTCATCCTCTCCTCGAAACATCGACGATACATAGGTGTAGTCGTCAAAAATATCACAACATTTATCCAACACCGGGTGGAAGCCTAGCTCTATTATTTCCAAACGCTCAGAACTGTATTTGTTTTTGATTGCCTGCATCGATCCTATAAAATCTACTGAACTTATCAGCCATTTTTTCCAGTGATCGGCACTTAGTTGGGTTTCAAATTCGGCCGACACTCCCGAAACAAAACGGTAATCTCTTATTTTTGTAGATCGAACAGGCGCTAGTTCATCGCTAAACTTTTGATAGTCGGGGTGATGCCACGGGTGGGGCAGCTTCATGGTCACAAAATCCGGGTATCTTTTTCCAAACTGACTCATTTCATCAGGATAGCCGCTCAACGTGACATGTTTCCGATTGCCGCTTACAAAATTCAGGGAAGACAGGTTGACGGTCAGTTCATCGATCTGTTTATCTGATAGCTCACCGTGCAGCATCAGGCCCTCCAGTTTAGCGGATATCTGCCCGAGCTGGAAAGTTATCAAAAGCACTTCTTCCAGAGAATAAAAGCCCGCTTGATATGCTGCCGACAGCTCTCCAATACTGTGACCGACTGCAACATCCGGCGCATATCCCCATTGCGACCAGATATCTGCAAGACAGATTTGGGTGGCCACGGTCAACAATGGGCTATAGGGGCAGCGGTGTTGGCCGATCTCATTTTGCCAAATTTCTTCTAAATTCAAGTCTAATTTAAAATCTAAAATGGACCGAATCTCAGACCAGCGCCTCGAATGCTGTATTAATCGAAAACTGCTCTCAGGACTACCGGTTCCCTCACCCGAGTATAAAAATACTGTTTTGTTCATTTGACAGCCTCGGCGTTCATCAAGAAACAAAGTTTCAGGATAATTGCCGCATCACATCAACTAGAGCGGCAAAATTGATAAAAAAAACCCACCTGTAAAGGGAGGCGGGCTGACATTTGTCATCAACGACCTCATGTTTCCTCTACGGGACTGGAGTTAGCACCTTAATGGGAAAGGTTGCCGGACGGTCAACGGGCCAGGTCCCTCGCGCCTCTCTTCATGATTATTTAATCTATACCGAAACAGTATGAATTAAATATCTAATGTCAACCATCCTAATGCAATTCTAAAGGGGGGCAGGTTTTACAATGGGCCTTTGGGCGGGTTAATCTCCTGGATCCTGTAAATTTGATTTAATACTGAATCAAGGGGCTTTGCCAAATGCCGGGTTATTCTGCAGGTGGCAGCCCAGGAACCAAATGCGCCCTGATCTGAGCGCACAACGGATTCTTATATCCTAAGGCTTATATGTCGGTACGGTCCAAAAAGCTCATGATGATGCTGTTTAATTCTTCCGGTTTTTCCATCGGAACAATGTGGCCCCCATTCTTTATGTGACTCCGGATAGCCTTGGGAATCATTTTTTCAAGAAAATCTCCATGTTGTTTTACTGCGGGACACTTCTAATCGAAGGTTACCTGATACACCATCTCTTTTTTTTGGATAATGCCCCTGATTTCTTTCTTAATGCCCTGATGGCTAATCGGTTCGATTATCGAAATAAATTGTTCTTGTTGGTTTTTTCTGGCTTTCCACTGACCGATGAATCCCGCTACCAGTACATAGGCGACTCCGCCGACACCGCAGCATGTGGAGTCCAGCACCGCGTACCCGACGAAATAGAGGATTTCCCGGCTGCGAAACGGCATGCGGACTTCCCGGCCGAATACGTAATGTCCGCCAATGGCGGTTACTTCCCGGCCAAGCGGGGGATGGGCAAACTCCCGGGATTCGCCAAAAGGTTCCATCGCTTTTCCTCGAGCTTGACTGAACAGCTTTATTCGGGCAACATCGCTCCATCGCCCGATATAAGAATAACAAATATAGGAAACGGTCGGGTAGGTGTCAATTATGAATGCCAGGATCGGCAAACGGATAAAGATGGCCCGACCACCCGATTAGCTTGAATCCGATGGAACCCTGCAGGTCCAATTGCTGTGATCAACATTTTTCCTGCCAAAGTCCTTGAAAGTATGGCTATAATCAATATAATATTAGCTTATGGGCGCAGGAAAAAGCGCAAATCTGAAAAAACCACAGATTACAGGTATCCAGTTGGCATGCCGGAGGCAATGCAATAGAGGCGAGCGATGACGACACTTTATCTGAAAGAGCTGGTTAAGACCTATTCCGGCAGACGGGTGGTCAACTGCGTGAACCTGCAGGTTCGCAGCGGCGAAGTCGTCGGTCTCCTGGGCCCCAACGGCGCGGGAAAAACCACGACATTTTACATGACCATCGGCCTGGTGAAACCCGATAAGGGCAAGGTCATGCTCGACAATGAGGATATTACCGATTTTCCCATGTATCAAAGGGCCCGCAAAGGCGTCGGCTACCTTCCCCAGGAAACTTCGATCTTTCGCAAGTTGACCGTCAAACAAAATATTATGGCGATCCTGGAAATACTTCCCCTGAGCGGTTCCGAACGCGAACACCGGGCGGAAATGCTGTTGGAAGAGCTGGGCATCAAACATTTGGAAAAGCAGAAAGCCAACGTCCTGTCGGGCGGCGAAAAACGCCGCCTTGAAATCTCGCGTGCCTTGGCCACCAATCCTTCCTTTATTTTGCTCGATGAGCCTTTTGCCGGCATCGATCCGCTGGCGGTCAATGACATCAAAAGCATCATCAACCATCTCAAACGACGCGGTATCGGCATACTCATCTCTGATCATAATGTCAGAGAGACACTCGGCGCCTGTGACAACGCCTATATCCTGGTGGACGGCCAGGTGCTTGAATGCGGCCCCCCCGATCAGGTTGCCGCCAGTGAGGCCGTCTGTCAAGCCTACCTGGGAGATGAGTTCCAGCTTTAGCACCGGCAATTCATTGATCTTTAATCGATTCGTAAGATTTGAACGATCAATCCATGCTTCACAACACCAGCGATGTAATAAAATCGAGCAGCTGATTCAGATTCTGGCACGGTCTGACTTCATGGCAGCAGGCCTGATAGGTACGCATCTCGCTGTCACCCGAATACCAGAAGTAGGGGGTTTCCGGATTCAGCCAGATAACGCGACGGCTCCTTTCCCGCATTTCGTCCAAGATCTGTGCTTCAGGATTACCGTAATTGGAGCGGCCGTCGCCGATAATGATGAGGGTGGTCTTCTTGTTGAGAATGTCCATGAAATCCTGCTTAAATTGCCTGAACGTCAGCCCATAGTCCGTGGCGGCATTGTATTCGATATCCGCTTCTTTGAGTACCTTTTCGATGGCCTGATTAACTTCATAATCCTCGAAAATGCCGGTCACTTCGTCCAGCCCGGCAACGAATACAAAACTGCGGACCTGGGTGAAACACCCCTGAAGCGAGTACAGCATGTTCAACATGAACCTGGCCGCCGACCAGACCGATCCGGAAACATCGCAGAGTGTGACGATTTTGGCCTTGCGCGGCGGCCGCTTGCGATAAAAGAGTTCCACCGGGATCCCCTGGTAACCGGCAGCCCGGCGCAGGGTTTTTTTTATGTCCAGCGCTCCCCGATTTTTAATGGCGTAGCGCCGCCCGAGGGTATCTTTCAGCCGGCGGACAAACTGCTCGATCACCTCGCGCATCCCCTCGACCTCTTTGCGGGTCAGGGAGGCGAAATGGATCTCTCCCAACCGGTCCAGGTGCTGCCGGTGGGAAGTCGTCTGGGGCGCCGGGTCATCAAAAGGTCTCTGCTCCCTGGTAAGCAGCCGGCGGGCACTGTCGAGGCGGGCATCAAAAAGCGCCTTTAAATCGCGACGCAATTCCCAGGGCAGTTGGTCGCGCTGGGCGGCAAGATATTCGGCCACCGCCTCTGCGGCAGCGTTTATCTGCAGCATCAGGGATAGACGCTGAATCATGGGACCCAGGTTGGAACCCACGCCCCCGTCCACCTGGCTCCCTGCGGCCGGCTCAAGCTGTATTTGTTCGAGAAAAGACAGGGGATCGCCGCCCAAAAAGTCGAGTACGGCCTGGAAAGCCCCATCATCCCCATGACCGGCACCCAAGGTGTCAAGAGTGTTCTGGATATGCTCGGCCAAGGGATCGGCCTGGGAGATGTTGGGCTCCTGTCGCAGCTCATGGAAGAAAAGATCATACAGCCGATTAAAGTGGTTTTGCTCCCGGCGGCTTTTGGCGAAATTGGCCCGCAGCACGGCAGCAAACTGGGGCTCATCGAGCATGTCGACGCTGTTGAGATGATCCAGGCAATCAAGCACCTCGGAAGTCGAAATCCTGAGCCCCGCCGCCCGGGAACTGGAAACGAACTTTAGTATTAAATTCAGCATGGTATTATCGCGCTGACCTGCATTCCAATTGCACAATCAAGCAAACGAATTCTAAATTTTCAAATCCCAAGGACCAAAGCACAAATAAATCTCAAATTCCAATTCCCAAATTCCGATGTTTGATATTTCGAATTTTGGTTATTGGAATTTATTTGATTTTTGTTATTTGAAATTTGGAATTCACCCTCAGGCATGTTTTGTGGAGACAATATTAGAATGAATCGCCGTTGGATCATTAACCCACGTTAACTATCTTTTCCAGCTTCTCCTCGACCTGCTCCACATCGGCCCTGTATTTGCAGATAACGCTCAGGGTGTCCTTGACTGTTTCGGTGGAAAGATCTTCCACCTGCAGCGAGATCAAGGAAAAGGCCCAATCCAGGGTCTCTGATATGCAGGGCTTCTTTTTCAGGTCCAGTCCACGAATGTTTCGTATGGCATCTATGAGCTGTTCCGCCAGCCGGCGGTTTATGTGCGGAATTTTCAGCTGAACGATCTCCAATTCGAGATCTCGCTCCGGATAGTCGATATAAAGGTGGATGCACCTTCGCTTGAGGGCATCGCTCATGTCACGGGAATCGTTGGAGGTCAGGAATACAAATGGAATGTTGACGGCATTGCGGGTGCCGAGCTCCGGAATGGAAACCTGGAAGTCGCTTAAAACTTCCAGCAGAAAGGCCTCGAACTCCGGATCGGATTTGTCGACTTCATCCACGAGGAGTACAACCGGATCGGGAGCGCTAATGGCCTGCAGCAGCGGACGTGGCTGAATGAACCGCTCTGAAAAAAAAGCATCCTCCTGGGAGGCGATCCGGTCGACCGCATCCGCTAGCGAATCGGCTCCCGAAATAACATCGTCAATCTTCTGCTTGACCATCTGGGTATAGAGCAGCTGCTTGGCATATTCCCATTCGTAAAGCGCCTTGCTTTCATCCAGCCCTTCGTAGCACTGCAGACGAATCAGGGGGCGCTGCAGGCTTTGGGCCACCGCTTTGGAGAGTTCGGTTTTGCCGACCCCCGCGGGCCCTTCTACCAGAACCGGCTTTTGAGTTGCCTGGGCCAGATAAACAACCGTGGCAATGGTTTTCGAGCAGATATAACCGGCCGCTTTCAAGGCCGTTTTAACATGATCAACATTTTTAAATTTCATTTACGGGTACCTCTTCGGGATCAGGTGAGCCGGAAAATTCCGGGCGCCGCCGGTCTGTCCCGGACGACGATTCAAGCGGGGTTGCGCCGGCGTCACTTTCCATAACATATCAACAGGCCATAGAAAATAAATAAATATTGATTAAATCATATTGATTTGAGGGGCAGGTCGGTTTTATACTGGCCTATTGATCCAACTGCGGAGAAGCAGATAACAAAAGGGGTCGGGGAGTTTCTCCGCGATTGCCCAGGCCGTCGTTTAATCGCCCGGCGCCTGTTGGCGCGGTGTCCGGCCGGGGTATGCGCCCGGGCCGGACATAGCAGGAATCGAATAACGCCCCGCCCCCTCAGATAACTCCCGGTTGATTTTACAGCAATCAGGCCGAGAGTAACCCGAGTTTGAACTATTGATGGAACGACGACTAAGGAGGAATCCATGGACCAGCCTGTTGCAAACTATTGGAAGCTGAGACTAAATGATGTCAAGACAGCCCTGGAATCGAACAATTTCGAGGCGTATGTGACCGAGAACCAGGCCGATGCATCCAAAATCGTTTTAGAGAAGATCATTGCCCCCTTAAATCCCGGGACTGTTTCGTGGGGCGGGTCGATGACCTTCACATCCTCGGGACTGTGGCACAACTTGAGGGATAATCCCGACCTGGAGTCTCTGGATACCTTCGACAAAAAAATCCCGCGCGATGAATTGATCGAGCGCCGGAGGCAGTCGCTGCTGGTCGATCTGTACATTACCGGTACCAACGCCGTAACCGAATCCGGCCAGCTGGTAAACCTGGATATGGTCGGCAATCGGGTTGCTGCGCTGACTTTCGGCCCCAAATGGGTAATCGTACTTGTCGGCCGCAACAAAATCGCCGCCGATCTGGATGAAGCCATGTTTCGGGTTAAAAATTATGCGGCCCCGACCAACTCAATGCGTTTGGATAAAAAGACGCCATGCGTGAAAACATCCTATTGTGAAGAATGCAAAAGCCCGGACCGCATCTGCAACACCTGGACAATTACCGAAAAAGCATTTCCCAAAGGCAGGGTCAAAGTCGTTTTGATCAATGAAGATCTGGGGCTTTAGCCATTTTGAGTATCTAGCCGGTGGTCGGCAACAATAATTGGAATTCATATGAAACTACATTAAAAGAAAACCGCAGAATGTCGAATATCGAGCCGCAGAATGTCGAAGGGAGGTATCGCTACGCTGTATCTATATTTAATTAAAATCGATAGAATTCCTTACTTCGACATTCGACATTCGACATTCGTTATTCATTATTCGATATTCGCTTTTCTATCGTTTCTTTTCCCATCAGACCGGCTGTCTTTCTGCCTTAAACTGCGCTAATGTGAAATAGCAGAAAATAAAAAGGAGGTCCAAAATGAAAATCCTCGTAGGGTACGACGGAACAAACGTGGCAAAGGAAGCCGTCGCCTTGGCCGAGCGGCATGCGAAGGTGTTTGACGCAACCATCATCCTGGCCAATTCGATGGTCGGGGGGCCGGAAGTGCCGCGTCGAGATTTTGAAACTGCCGAAAAAGCGCTCGAACAACAAGAATATGCCCTGATCGAAAAGAATATACCCTGCGAAAAGGTTATGTCGGTCCGTGGACTGCAGGCCGGTGAAGACCTTGTTCAATTGGCTGTCGAACACCAGGTGGATGAAATCATCATCGGTGTCCGCAGGCGATCGAAGGTTGGAAAAATTATATTCGGCTCCACCGCTCAGTATGTGGTCCTGAATGCCCCGTGCCCGGTGGTCACAGTGAAATGAATGTTGAATGTCAAATGCTAAATGATTCGTAAAATGTCAAATTGAGCGGCTTGTCGGGTCGTAGCCGAAGGCGAAGCCTGAAGCGACTCCATCATTCGTCATTATTCATTGATCATTTGTCATTCCTAATATGGGAGATAAATTTGTCTGTCTCGTTTGTCTGGTTCGACATCGGTTACACATTGCTTTACATGCAGCGGGAATCCAGCTACCAGCAAGCGCTGAGAAATTTCGACATCGAAATCCCGTTGGACGACATCGAAAAACAATTCCACTTGACCGACAAGCTGTTTATGCGCGAGTACCCGGGATTCTTTTTGAAACCCCGGGAGGTGTTCATGCCCGCATATCTGGGCATCGTCAATCACCATCTCGGCATCGGCTTGAACCTGTGTGAACTCAACGCATGCTGGGAGGCCATCAAGGCCGAAATCGAGAATTACTGGCTGCCGTTTGAGGGCGTTGCAGAGCTGCTGGCCGTTCTCAAAAGAAAGTCGTACGGCCTGGGGATTATCTCCAACTGGGATTGTACTGCTCGCGATAATTTGAGGGCCGCCGGTTTAATCGACTACTTCGATCACATCATCATTTCCTGCGAAGTCAACTGCAACAAGCCCGACCCGGCCATCTTTAATCTGGCGATGCAGTCGGCGGGGGTACTGCCCCGGGAGTGCATCTACATCGGCGACAATTATTATGACGACGCCGTCGGCAGCCGGCAGATCGGCATGCCGGCATTGATAATCAACCGCTTCGGTTCCCTGGGCGTAGAAGAAATCAAGGACTGCCCTGTCATCAGCAACATTACAGATATCTTGAAGTATGTGTAGCGATCGATATACGTGCTGGCATATTCCCACACACAAACAATTTTTTATGGTTTAAATGCATGGTTCTCAATGTTTGCCGTCCTCTTCACGGCAGGCATTTAAAAAAATTATTGCGCATTTTGCGGCGCTGCGGTGAATATTATAGGCATCATATGAAGGTCCCCAAATCCATGATCGAGCATACGCGCACACCGACGATTGCAATTGACCGCGGCGCCTCTTTTACCGATTTTGCCGTGGTCGAAGCGGGCAGGCTGGCGGAAACTCTCAGCGTCGCAAAAAGAGACTGGCAGAGCATCACCGCCACATATGAGCACTTGTCCCAACGATATCGAAACCATCACTCCGTTTTCACGGGTTCAACCGCTGATATGCCGTCCGAAATAAAAAAAGAAGTACAAGTTGTTTCGGAAATCGATGCCATCGGCTTCGGCGGTTCCGCCCTCGCCGGCTACAGCGACTGCATTGTGGTCAGTATCGGCACGGGAACGGCAGTGGTTCATTTCTCGGAGCTGGGCGTCCGGCATGTGGGCGGTACCGGTCTGGGCGGCGGCACTATCAAAGGGCTTTCTTCCATCATCTGCAACCTGGACGATCCCGTGAAAATCGAATCCCGGGCCCGGGAGGGCGATCCGTCCAAGGTTAATCTGACCCTCTCGGATCTGGGCTATGAAGGACTCAGTTTTCTAGGCTCGGACATGACGGCCAGCAATTTTGCCGCCGTCAGGTCGAACAGGAACGAAGATCGGGCAGCCGGAATTTTGCGTCTGGTCGGCGAGACCATCGGGATCATCGCCTCTTTGTGCGCCCGTGAGTTCAAATGTCCGGATCGCATCGTCACCGTCGGCAAAGTCGCCAACAGCCAGTTTATTCGACACACCATCGGTCTGGTGGCAAGGCTTTACCAAACCGAATTTACCTTTCCTGAAAATCCCGGGTACGCGACGGTCTACGGGGCTGTCGTGAAATTTGCCCATGATATGGTGGCAGAAGAAAGATGACGGATGACCGAGGACAGAAGACGGAGGACGGATGACAGAAGACGGATGACAGAGGACAGAAGACGGAGAACGGATGACAGATGACGGATGACGGATGACAGAGGACGCATGACAGATGACGGAAAATGAATGACAGAGAATTTCGAACTTGGAGTGTGGAATATAGTCTAGAATACATGTCCATGGTTTCAGATCTTAGTGAAAGTCGAGTCTTATCTACAACCCCGCACCCTACCCTTTGAAACACTCACCAACCTTATAGGCACGACCTTATACACCAACACCTCCATTTTGATAGAAGGGCAAGTTTTCTTTATCGAGAAACCTGCGGCCAGCAACCGGCTTCCAGTATCGAGAATCGAGCATCACAGCATCGAGTATCGAGAATCCAGTATCGAGTATCCGGTATCGAGAATCAGGAATCTGGCATCTGGAATCGGACGGAGCATATGCTATCGAATTTCCCCTTGACATCCCGAGACTGATTGCCTAATGTTTCGTTTACAATTGGTGCTCTTTTTAGGGGTGGCAAGAACTGCCTGAGAACACACCCTCTGAACCTGATCTGGATAATCCCAGCGTAGGGAAACGTATAAAAGAAGAATTGTCCGATGCCGACAGGGCCGTTTCTCCGTGGGGGGGAAACGGCTTTTTTTGTTAGCCTATTCCTAAACCGGGCAAACCGGAATCAAACAGAAGCTATTATTCACGATACCATCCGCCTGCGGCGGAGAAACCACGAAATATGTTTTTCTTTTTCATTTTTCGTACTGTCGTGTTTTCGTGATATAAAGTTGTGCCACATAATTAAGAATATAACTGTTCAGTTACAAACAGAACAACCCATCACCAATCACTGAAAAAAAGCGAGGTGGACTCATGACGGCTCTATCCGAAAAAGCGGCCAACAACCTTGTGGCTCTCAGAGAACAAAAACCGTTGATTCACAACATCACCAACTTTGTCGTAATGAACTACACGGCCAACGCTCTGTTGGCCATGGGTGCTTCCCCGGTAATGGCCCACGCCCAAAACGAGGTGGAAGATATGGTGGGATTTGCCGGCGCCCTGGTGCTCAACATCGGAACTTTGACCGACGACTGGATCAGTTCCATGGTCAAAGCCGGTAAAAAAGCGTCCGAGCTGGGCACACCCATCATACTGGATCCGGTGGGTTCCGGCGCAACCCCACTGAGAACCAACTCTGCTAAAGCAATTATCGATCAAACCAAAATCAGGGTCATCCGCGGCAACGCCTCTGAAATACTCTCCCTGAGGGATGCCAATTCCAAAACCAAGGGGGTCGATTCCATTCATTCGGTTGATGAAGCCGCCGAGGCAGCCCGCAATCTGGCGAATGAGTTGCACACAACCCTCGCCATCACAGGCCCGGTGGATCTTGTCACTGACGGCAAAAGCGTTCTGCGGGTTTCCAACGGACACCCTTTAATGGGATATGTCACCGGCACGGGGTGCACGGCCACTACCGCCATCGGCGCATTTCTGGCCGTCGACCCGGATCCGCTAAGCGCCACGGCGACCGCCTTAGCCTTCTTCGGCCTGGCGGGCGAAACGGCCGCAGAGTCGGCGGCGGCCCCGGGGTCTTTTATGATCAAATTGCTGGATGCGCTCTACACCATCACCCCCGAGCAGCTCGGAGAGGGTTGTAAGATACAAGGGGCGTAGTTCATGGCAGCCGGTAATATAGCGGTATAGGGTACAAGGTGTAAGGTATAAGGCAGATGCTTCCGAATCCTTTAGCCTTAAACCCTATACCGTAGACCTTACACCTTTAGTTTCCAGCTTCTGGAAAGAAAGATCATGAAACCGCAAAACATCGACTACTCCGTTTATCTCGTCACCGACCGCGGACTGGCGCGAGGCCGCAGCACCCTTGACATCGTCCGCGCTGCCGTCTCCGGGGGCGTCACCTGCGTGCAGCTGCGCGAGAAAGACTGTTCGACGCTGGAATTCATCGAACAGGCCCTGGCAATCAAGGACTTTCTCACTACCAGGCAGGTACCTTTGATCATCAACGACCGCCTGGATGTCGCCCTGGCCGTCGCCGCCGACGGTGTGCATCTGGGCCAAAGCGACATGCCGCTCGACATGGCTAAAAATATTGCCGGCCCTTCGATGACTATCGGCATCTCGGCCGAGTCGGTGCAGGACGCCGTCGAAGCCGAAAACGGCGGGGCGCACTATTTGGGGGTCAGTCCCATCTTTGCGACACCCACCAAAACCGATACGGCACCGCCCCTGGGTCTGGACGGCCTGCGGGAGATCAGGAAGCGGGTAAAAATCCCCCTGGTGGGAATCGGCGGCTTGAATAGTTCCAACGCAGCAAAGGTCATCCGCAACGGCGCCGACGGGGTCGCGGTCGTATCGGCCATCGTGGCCGCCGACGATCCCGGGGCGGCTGCGCTTGATCTCAACCGGATAGTTTCCGAGGCCAGGAAGCCATGACCCTCGAAGATATCGGAGAATTCGGCTTTATTAAAAAAATCAGCCGGGGCTGCCTGGTTCGATCTGAGGGCGTCGTCAAGTCAATCGGCGACGATGCGGCCGCCTTCACGGTGGCGCCCGACCTGCTTTCGCTGATCACAACGGATTTGCTGGTCGAACGCATCCACTTCATCCGCAATTCGATTGACGGTTTCGATCTGGGGTACAAGTCCCTGGCCGTCAACCTGAGCGACATCGCCGCCATGGGCGGCAATCCCCGCGAAGCCTTTGTCAGCATCGCTATCCCCCGGGACTGCCCGCTGCCATATTTGGAATCTTTTTATGACGGCATGAAAAACCTGGCAGCCCGCTTTGACGTCAACATCCTGGGAGGCGATACAACCAGCTCCAAAAGGGATTTGATCATCAATATCGTTGTCCAGGGAACCGTCGCGCAGTCGCGGATGATGTGCCGGGACGCCGCCCGGCCGGGCGACATTATCGTATCGACCGGCTGCCTGGGTGACAGCCGCGCCGGGCTGCATCTGATTTTAAACAGCATCCCGGCCGAGTCTGAAGATCTTAAAGTCCTTTACCGCGCGCATGTTCTGCCCGAACCCCATCTGCGCGAAGGGCGTTTTCTGGCATCCCAGCCGGGCATCCATGCGGCCATCGACACCAGTGACGGGCTCAGCTCCGATCTCGGCCATGTCGCCGTGCAAAGCCGGGTGGGCGCCACCCTGTGGGCTGATCAGATTCCGATATCGGATGCGCTGCTGAAATTTTGCCGCCGCTTTGATTTCGACCCGCTTGAATATGCCCTGGCCGGCGGCGAGGACTACACCCTGCTGTGCACCGTCTCCCCCGAAGATGCTGCCGAAATAGCAGAAAAATTTCAGCACGAATTCAAACGACCGCTGTTTCGCATCGGTGAGATAACCACCAAAAACCGGCTCGAACTGCTTTATCCTGACGGGCGGTCAAATCCCATAATGTCGACCGGCTGGAGCCACTTCAAAACCGATAACCAATGACAAAAAGGATCCTCAAAGGCTCGGATGGACATGATAAAATGAATAACCGTAAGGACCCCAAAACATACGACAGAGTATTGACGATCGCCGGTTCCGATTCCGGCGGCGGCGCCGGTATCCAGGCTGATTTAAAAACCTTTGCAGCCATCGGGTGCTACGGCATGTCGGTTGTCACAGCCTTGACCGCCCAAAATACCCAGGGCGTCACCGGCATCCATCCCGTCCCCCCGCAGTTTGCCGTCGAGCAAATGGAGGCGGTGTTTACTGACATCGGGGCCGATGCCGTCAAGATCGGCATGCTGTTCTCAGCCGAGCTGATCGAAGCGGTCACCACAACGCTCAAAGACCAGCGCGCCCGCAACATCGTCCTGGATCCCGTCATGGTGGCCCAAAGCGGGGATAAGCTTCTGCAGGACGAGGCCATCCAGGCCATCAGGGAGCAGCTGATACCGCTGGCGGATGTGGTCACGCCGAATCTGCCGGAGGCCGAAGTGCTGCTGGGACGGAAAATCGACAGCTTCGAGGAAATGAAGCAGGCCGCTATAGAGCTGGCCCGGCTCGGCGGCCGGAGCATACTGGTCAAAGGGGGACACCTGGACGCAGGCCAAAGCACGGATCTGCTTTATTTGGCCGAAGAAGACCGCTTTGTCATTCTTGAAGCACAAAGAATCGACAGCCGCAACAATCATGGAACCGGCTGCACGCTTTCCTCCGCTGTTGCCGCGTATCTGTCCAAGGGCAGCAGCATCGAGGACGCCGTCCGCCAAGCCAAAACATATATTCAAAATGCCATCCGGGCGGGTGCGGCCTACAGGATCGGCCACGGCCACGGGCCGGTGCACCATTTTTTTGAATTCTGGGAATAGGTTATTGTGGTATAGATGGTGTCAAGTTTTATTTACCAATGCGAAAAAGGCAACACCGCTCACTTTGGAAGGCTTGGCTTTTCAAGGTTTCGGGTTTCAGGTGTCGGCAATGCTTTAATTGAGGTATTGCACATTTAGGGTAGAAGGATTTAGGAATTACTTAGGTTCCGTCGATTTTAATTCCTAAGTCCCTGAATCCTTTAATTCCTGAATCATTGAATTCCTGCCACCTGAAACCTTAATCCAATCGATCAACCTGCACACACCAATAGGGTTGCATCAAATAGATTTTTCGCACCGACTACGCCATCAATCTGTAATAGACCGCCGTGCCGACCGCCCAGGCAAGCACCGCCAGGGTTGTGACCGCGCAGACGCCGGCCAGCATTTTGTGGATGATATTTTCTCTCTTTTTCTCCTCGTACGCCAGCAGGTAGCCGCAAACAATCCCGGCCAGAACCCCGCCTCCGTGACCCCAGTTGTCTATACCCGGGACAATCAGTCCGAAAGCAAAAAGCACGATTACCCAAACGGAAATCTGGCGATAAAGATTGCGACCGTATATGCCGCCGCGGCTTTTGCCGTAATACAATACAGCCCCCACCAACCCGCATACCGACGCGAATGCACCAATAGTATAGGGTGTGCCGGCCAGATAGGATATCGAAAATCCGACGACACCACCCAGGGTGTAGATGATAAACATGCGATAGACTCCGTATTCGCGGTTTACCAGCGAGCCCAACTGCCGCAAGGCGGCCATATTGAAAAAAATATGTAAAATTCCACCATGCAGAAAGCTTGCTGAAAGCAGGGTCCACAGGCGGTGGTATTCGTCGATGGGACCTGTACCGGTCGCTCCCAGGAGCAATAGGCTCTTAAACGAAGGCGACAAAAAAGTCAGCGGATTCATGGACAAACCGGCGGCCCGGGGATTAAACAGGATGGCGATGATGTACATGACCACATTGACTATGATCAGCGTTTTTATAAACTCATTCGGATCCCGGAAGCCCCGGGTCCAGGGATTGTTTTTCCAGCGTGAACCCGGCCGGGCCGTGGCGCAGTAGGGGCATTGCGACTCGGAGGCGCTGATGAGCTTTCTGCAGTTGGGGCAGAGTATGGATTGTCTTCGAGGATTTGCCATGGGTCTGAAAATCCGGGCACCATTTGCATTGGACCGTTTATGACGGTTGTCAAACAAGCGTTCCGTAATCCAAATGTATGTGAAGGTTTTTCCACGACCGCATATACCAATCCTTCGATAGTTTTGTGTATTTTCCAAAATCGGTATAAATTGGCCGTTCCGCTTACAATAAGACCTGTGGGTCAATGGTCAAGGGTGGGGGCAGGGCCATGCCCTGGTATATCATCTTGAAATCACATAATTTTACCAGCATATTAAATTCTCACGCAAAGACGCATAGAGGCAAGGACATACATAGGCACTTTGGCGCCTTTGCCGCGTTGCCTGAGGCGAATTATATATAGCCTGCATGGGTGTAATTAATTTGACGAAGCCCTGAGGCAAAGGTCTTTGGATTTGACACATTGCGGTCTTTGATCTATGATAGCACATTGTATCACAACCACCAGCGCTGATGCCTCGGCGGACATCCTGCACGCCTTCAATTCAAACTTCGGGGGGGGGGCTGGGACGCCACCTCCAATACAACTCCGCCTTAATTTATATTTCAGATGACGCGGGAAAGCAAAATTCACAGCCGGCAGCAGACCATCAACAGCATCGCCATTTTAATTATCCTCACGGCGATCGGCAGCGGTATATTCGTAAGCCAATTCGACTTCTACCCGGCGGTACTCACCGAGGACTTTTTTTCTCCGGCAAGCGACGGCTCCCAGGAGCCTTCGGCAGCGCCGGCCGTCAGACCCATCATTGCGTTGCCCGCGGGCTTGGTGTCACTCACCCCGCCGGAGTTATTCAATCCCCAGACCCTGTCTGATAAAATCAACGGCAAGGCCGAGCTTTATCTGTCGGCCGGTTTTGTAAGCCTTGCGAGTCAACGTTTTGCGACCGGGGCCGACCCGAATCTCTGGATGGAAGCATTCCTGTACGATATGGGCAGCGGCCAAAATGCCTTTGCGGTTTTCAGTGCCCAGCGCAGACAGGATGCTGCCTCGCTGGATCTGACCCTATATGCCTACCGAACTCAAAACGCGCTTTTTCTGGTGCACGGCACCTATTATGTCGAAATTATCGCCTCAGAGGCCGCCGATCAGGCCTTTAAGGCGATGATCTCGTTGGCAGAAAATTTTATCGGCAGCACCCCTGCCGAAATAGTCAGCCTGCAGGAGAAAGATCTTTTCCCGGTAGAGGGGCTGGTGGATGACAGCATCGCCCTGGTTGCCGCCGACGCTTTCGGGTTCGATCGCCTCGATCAGATTTACACCGCGGAGTATGAAATCCAGAAAAAACCGATAATGGCTTTTCTATCCAGGCGTCAGGACAACCGGCAAGCGCAGGAACTGGCTTCGGCCTACCGCCAATTTCTGGAAAATTTCGGCGGACAGAACCTGGAAGCGGACCTGCCGATCGGCAACGCCAGGCTGTTGGAAATTATGGAAACCTATGAAATCATATTTTCTCACGGCCCCTTTGTCGCCGGCGTTCGCGAAGCCGAAGACCAAAAAGATGCCATCACACTGGCGCTGCTGTTGTATGACAGCCTCAAAGAGGTGACCGATGAACCCTGAGCCGGACAAGACGGAATTGACCCGGCGCCAATTCATGTCGCGCACGATCAAGACCGGGGCGGCCATCGCGACGGCCGGCGCCATCGGATTCCGGTTTCACGACACCCATGGACCGAGACAATCAGATCAGGTGGAAAGCGACCTTCGCCTGCCCGACTACTCGGTTCCCGGATCGGATTCCCGCATCAGCATTATCCGCGGCCGCAACAGGGCCGACACCCTTCGCCTGGCGTTGAAAAGCATCGGCGGCATAGAAAGCTTTGTCAGCAAGGGGGACCGGGTATTGCTTAAAGTCAACGCTGCCTTCGCGTCACCGCAAATGCTCTCGGCCACGACCCATCCCGAAATCGTATCCGCTTTAACACAGCTTTGTTTGGACGCCGGTGCCGCTGCCGTCACCGTAACGGACAATCCCATAAATGATCCCAACAGTTGTTTTGTTCTCAGCGGCATTGCTGCGGCTGCTAGAAATTCCGGGGCCCGGTTGGTCCTGCCGCGCGACGACGCTTTCAAGCCTTTGAGCGTCCCCGATGGCAAGCTGATCAGAAACTGGCCGGTCCTTTACGGCCCATTAAAGGGTATCGACAAGGTTATCGGGACTGCCCCGATCAAGGATCACCATCGCAGCGGCGCATCGATGATCATGAAAAATTGGTATGGACTTTTGGGCGGTCGCCGCAACATTTTCCATCAGGATATCCAGGCGATCATAACGGAACTGGCAATGATGGTCAGACCGACCCTGGTGATTTTGGACGGTACCGTGACGATGATGACCAACGGACCCACCGGCGGCTCGCTGTCGGATCTCAAAGAAACGAACACCATGATCGCCGGCACCGATCAGGTGGCCGTCGATGCCTGCGGCGCCACCTTGCTGGAAAAAGCGTTGAGCGACCTGCCCTTCATCGAAATGGCCGAAGCCGCAGGGCTCGGCACCGCCGACTATCAATCGCTGAATCCGGTCATGGCCGAAATATAAAAAGTGCGGCAATGGGAGCAATCAACAGATGACCCAGGTTCGCTTGGGCAGGCAGTGGATACAATTAAATGAAGGGGCAAGTCGGAATGCGGAATGTGGAAAAGATGGAATTCAGACATACAAATATTTTTTAATTCCGCCTTCCGAATTCCAACTTCCGAATTCCAGAAATCCTGAACCTCTGAAACTTTTGACCCTAAACCATATACCATAGACCCTATACCCGTCTTATGAACATCGTAACCACCCGGCGCATTAGCCAAATTTTCTTCTTTTGTGTTTTCATCTGGTTCTGCCTGGTCACGACCCTCGGTGATCAGTGGTGGCAGCTGCGCGGCTGGCCGGTTAACTGGATCATCGAACTCGATCCCCTGGTGGGCCTGGCCACCTTATTGAGCACCCGCACGGTCTACGCCGGTTTGCTGTGGTCGCTTGCCACCATCGTACTGACCATGGTGCTCGGCCGCTTTTTCTGTGGCTGGATATGCCCGTTCGGCGCCATCCACCAGTTGGTAGGATATCTTGCCAACCGCTCTAAAAAGGCTGCTGCCAAAATAAAGATCAACGCCTACCACCCCGCCCAGGTGATCAAATACTGGATTCTTGTGTTTCTTTTGACGATCTCGGCAATGGAAATGGTGGTTGATATCATCCGTCTGCCCGCCGACGGCCGCTGGCTGTTCGCCCTGCTGGTTTTGGCAGCACTGGCATTCACGATCCGGCATGCAATAACGCAGACCCGGGGACCTGTAAGGAAGCACGCATTCTGGTTTTTAGGCCTTTTGACCGGCTGGCTGCTTTTAAGCGCTGTTTTCAAGGCCGGTGGAGCGCCCGCCGCGCCGCTCCAGATCGGGTTGCTGGATCCGATCGCGCTGGTCTACCGCTCGATCAACCTGGTTGTTCTACCCCTGTTCGACCAAACCACTTTGACGCTGGGCGCCGTTCCGCGGCTGTATGACGGCACCTGGCTGATCGGAGCGGTCTTTTTGGCGGCGGTGTTGCTAAATCTGGCAACCCCGCGCTTTTACTGCCGGTTTGTTTGTCCGGCCGGCGCCCTTTTTGGTGTTCTGAGCCGGTTGGCACTGTGGCGGATCGGCAAGGTCAGCGACGATTGCTCCTTCTGCCATGCCTGCGAAAAACACTGCGAGGGGGGCTGCTCGCCGACGACGCAAATCAGATTCCACGAATGCGTGTTGTGTTTCAACTGCATGGGGGACTGCCGCCACGGATTGATGACCTACCAGAACGCGCCCTCGGCAACCGGGGAAATTCTGGCACTTGATCTCACCCGCCGGCAGTTTTTGGTTTCAGCGGTGTCCGGCGCCGCCGTTATCCCGGTGCTGCGCGTGAGCGGGAACCTGGCCGCCAACTGGAGTCCCGCCCTGATCCGCCCGCCGGGGGCTTTGGCGGAAAAGGAGTTTCTCTCGCGCTGCATCAAGTGCGGACAGTGTATGCGCGTGTGCCCGACCAATGTCATTCACCCCGCCGGCCTGCAGGGGGGGCTGGAAGGATTGTGGACCCCGGTGCTCAATTTCCGGATCGGCACCAGTGGCTGCCAGCATAACTGCATCGCCTGCGGCCACCTGTGTCCGACGGCTGCCATCAGGCCCATCAGCCTGGCGGAACGCCAGGGTAAGGGCCCCTTCGCCGATCGCGGACCGTTGACCATCGGAACCGCTTTTATCGATCGGGGACGCTGTCTGCCCTGGGCCATGGACAGGCCTTGTATCGTCTGCCAGGAAAACTGCCCGGTAAGCCCCAAGGCCACTACCACCCGTACGGTTTTCAACTCAGTTGATTCCGGGACCGGGATGACGGTGGAACGGGCCGATCCATATTATATCGAGTTGGCGGCGAGCAGCCTCAAACCGAATCAATTTGCCACCGGGGACTATTACTGCACGGTCACGCCGGCGGCCGACAATCGTCCGCGCAGAATCATCGCCAACTGGGAGCGGGGCCTGAGGGTCGCCGAAGGGCTGGCCTTTGAGCCGCCGCCGGCGCCGGGAAGCCGTGTAGACATCCGCGTGCGTCTGCAGCAGCCCTACTTGGATCCGCAGCGCTGCATCGGCTGCGGTGTCTGTGAACACGAATGCCCGGTTCCCGCTAAACGAGCGATCCGGGTCACGGCCGACAACGAAAGCAGGGCTCGCGACCATGCCCTGCTCCTGAAACGCTGATGGGAAGTTAATTGTTAATGGTTGTTTGGTTAATCGGTTTGTATTGAAGCGGCGTTACGGTATTGCCGCATCATTTATACCAACAGCGGATTTCAGACCAATTCTAATAACGAATAACCAGTAACTAATAATAAAAAACGGCGCTCCAGCGCCCAACTAGACCACTGCAAAGCTTAAGGAGATGCCATCATGACCTCAAAGAATAGAAACTGGTCCCGCCGCCGCTTTTTAAGGGCCACCGGCACGGCCGGCTTGGGAGCGCTGATGACACCGGCAAGCAAGTTTTCAGCGGCCGCCGAAACCCCGGCCAAGGTCCCCACCCGGCCCTTCGGTAAAACCGGTGTCGATGTGTCCATTCTCTCCCTGGGCGGCATGTTCAACATCGCCTCCAACCAGTTGATGATGAAGCAGGCCCTGCGCTGGGGTGTCACTTATTGGGATACCGCCGACTGCTATCAAAGCGGCAGTGAAAAAGGGATCGGAAAATATTTTAAACGCTATCCGCGTGATCGCCGCAAGGTATTTTTGGTGTCCAAATCAGACTCCCGGGATCCCGACGGGATGACCGATCTGTTGGATCGCTCCCTCAAGCGCATGAACACCGACTATATCGACCTATATTTCGTGCACGGCATCTATGGCATCGATGAGTTGGATGAGAACACCAGAGACTGGGCCCGCAGGGCCAAAACGGCCGGCAAAATCCGCTTTTTCGGCTTCAGCACCCACTACAACATGGAGGAGTGTATGCTCGAAGCTGCCGAGCTTGGCTGGATCGACGGAATCATGATGACCTACAACTACCGTTTGATGCACACCGAAGAAATGCAGCGCGCGGTGGATGCCTGCGTACAAGCCGGGATCGGGTTGACCGCCATGAAAACCCAGGGCGGGGGGCCGGTGAGGACGGATACCGAGACCGAAAGCGAAATGGCCGGCCGTTTTTTGGAGAAAGGATTTACCGACGCCCAGGCCAAATTGATGGCGGTCTGGCAAAACCAGGATATTGCCAGCATCTGTTCTCAGATGCCGAACATGACGATTTTGATGGCCAACGTGGCCGCGGCGCTGAACCGAACCGATCTGTCCGCCCGGGACGCCGGGCTGCTTCAGCGCTACGCCCGCGAAACCCAATCGGATTACTGCGGCGGCTGCACCGCGGTCTGTGAACCTGCGCTGGGCAACAGTGTTCCGATCGGGGATGTCATGCGCTATCTGATGTACTGTCGCGACTACGGTGATCGCGCCTACGCCGCTGCCCGGTTCAACACCATACCGGAAAATATCCGCCTTAAACTGGCCGATTTTGATTATTCCGCGGCCGAAAAAAGATGTCCCCGCCGACTGGCCATCGGGAAACTCATGCGGGAAGCGGTAACAGAATTGTCCTGAAAATAAAGATACAGCGCAGCGATTCAATCCTTCTACACTTGTCCGCCGGAGGAGGATTCTGCGGTTCTTCGGTTCGCTATTCAACACCAACCCGTGTCTCGAAAACTGGATTCAAGCACCCGGAATCCATCAGTCTACCCGGTCTCATAATTAGCCAGCATCGCCTCGACTTCCCTGCGCGTCTCTTCGAGTAGAGCCTCCGGAGCCAGTACCCTGGCCTTGGAACCCCATTTCAACACCCAGTATTTGACCTCTTCGGTGCCGGCAACCTGGGCTTCGAAAATAATGGACCCGTCGTTTTGGGGTATGATTTCCTGGGTCTCATGCCAGATCTTTTCCCGGATGTACCCGGCGATATCCGCAGCAAACCAGATGCTGACCCTGACGGGTCGGCCGTGAAACACGCCGAAGCTGGCTTTCATGAAATCGTCGATGTTGAAATCTTCGGGTGTCTCAAAGGTTTCGTCAGTTAATTCAAGTGCTTTTATGCGGTCCAAGGCGAAAATGCGGACATCCTTCCGCAGGCCGCAATTGGCGATCAAATAAAAACTGCCGTCAAAAAACCAGATTTTATATGGTGAAATTTTGCGGCGGGTCCGGCTTTTGCGGCTCATGGTGTAGTAAATGATTTCGATGCGTTTTTTTTGGACGGCCGCTTCACTGACTTTCTCGATGATTTCCTGAATTTGGCCGTACTGCTTGTAGGGTTTGGCGCTCACCCCGAGGCTGTCCTCGATCTGCCCCAGGTAGTCTATATAAGCCGGCGGCAAGGTGGATTTGATTTTCTCAAACAACGACTCGAGGGATTCATAAAACACGGTGTCCTGCAGCACCTTCATCATCCCGCGTCCGAAATAAAGCGCCATCAGCTCCGGCAGGCTGAATGGTATGGGGATGCTGTGTTTGGCCGTGTCGAGCAGCGACCATAACGTTTTGCCTCCGATCCTATCGGTATAGACCGGAAACCCGGCCCCCTGCAGCGCTTCGAGGTCCCGATACACTGTCCGTGTGTGACAGCCAAGGTCCCGTGCCAGATCGGGAACCGATTTACCCTGCCGTGATGAGATCAGCGACTGGATGATCTTCCATTGCCTTGCCAGTTGATCACCGCGTGCCATGGTGCGCTCCTTTATTCGTCTGATGACGGAGGACAGAAGACGGATGACAGAAGACAGACTACTGATAACAGATGACTGAATACAGAAACCAGATATAGACATTGCCGATTATGATCACCGCCCGGTCAAATTCATCTTCAATTGTAAATTGATCAACAGCGCAATGCCAGGTGGCAATTCCGTGCCCATCGACATCCATCAGCAGTTCTCTGCCATCTGTCAACCACCATCTGTCATCTGCCGGCCCTGCGCAGCCTTAATGGCGAAGCAGGGTCTTCTGCCCTCCGTTATCTGTCTTCCGTCATCTGTCTTCCGTCCTCCGTCCTCTGTCCTCCGTCATCCGTCTTCCGTCTTCCGTCTTCTGTCATCCGTCTTCTGTCATCCGTCTTCTGTCATCCGTCATCCGTCATCCGTCATCCGTCCTCCGTCATCCGTCATCCGTCATCCGTCTTCTGTCATCCGTCTTCCGTCTTCCGTCTTCTGTCATCCGTCATCTGTCTTCCGTCCTCCGTCCTCTGTCCTCCGTCATCCGTCCTCCGTCATCCGTCTTCTGTCATCTGTCCTCCGTCCTCTGTCCTCCGTCCTCCGTCCTCCGTCATCCGTCATCCGTCTTCCGTCTTCCGTCTTCCGTCTTCCGTCATCCGTCTTCTGTCATCCGTCTTCTGTCTTCCGTCTTCCGTCTTCTGTCTTCTGTCTTCCGTCTTCCGTCTTCCGTCTTCTGTCTTCTGTCTTCTGTATAACAAGATGCCTTGATACAGTATCTATTACAAGTTTTTTCGATCTTTCGGAAAAATTATTAATAAAGTGAATTTATTTTTAAAAGTGTGACCGTATCTGTCACACCGGTATGCTAAATTCGGGTTCAAAAGAAAAAATTTTATGAAACCCGTCGAAAGATCATCCCCAAAAGGAGGCAAAAAATGACAAGCAACATATCTTACCCGGATTATTGCGACTGTTATGAGTATCATGGCAGCACCACGATCGAGCTGACCCGCCAACAGGACGGCACTATCATTTGGCGCGACTGGATCATCTTCGATACCGTTGAAGAGGCCAGTGAATATTTCAACAACGCCTGTGCGATGAACTAAGGTATCTATTATGCAAAATCAAAGATTTACCGGTATAGGATGCTTTGCCAAACTCGACAGGCTCGCTCGCATTTTTAGCAGGCTGGTGCATGATTATGCCCTGGGACCAATCGAGGGCCACGATCTGTTCGGAAAAGACAGGTCGACAGAAATTGAAGGCAGTACTCTGCTGCAAGCCCTTCTGGAAGGCCGCAGCGCAAGCCGCCGGTCGGGGATTTATGAAACCGTCGCCCTTCAGACACTCCAAGAAATCACTGGCTTCTATCTGTCCATCAACGATCAGAAATTGAGTCTATCGATCTTTACCAGAAAAAACCAGTCCGGCCAGGTTATATATACGACCGGTTTGGATGGGTTGACGCAATTACGACGGAAAAGAATGAACTGAGGGTATTGATGTGAACAGCGGCGCCGCCTCCGAATGGCCGGCTGCCATCGGGGCGACGCCTTCATATCAATTGGGGAAAAATGTTTGCAGCCGCCCGCGAAGACGACCTACCGGGATGGCTTTGTTTTCACCTCAGCCTTCATAACTGGATCCGTTTTTCCAACGGACCAGTCGACAACAGCGTTAAACAGGGACCATGCCTGCGGTGTGAGCGTTTTGGCGGTTCCCCTGAACAAGAAAAGGCCGACCCGTCTGGCCGGTGCCTCGGTGCCGGGCATTTCAGCGCCGGCCTCATAAGCAAAAATTGTATATTTATCCGGATCCTGCTTCAAGGCGGCCACAGGTATGGCTGCTTTGCCGGGTACTCCCCAACCCATGTAAAAGCTTTTGGTGCTTATCTCAACGTTGTCGTTCAAAGAAGCCGCCAGAGGATGATCGGGATTCACAATAGCCATCTCTTTTTGGCGGCTTTCACGGCCGAAATCAACCTTTTTGGTCTGCCCGGTCATACCCATATCATGAAACAGCCAGGGTTCCGAACAGATCACTGGTACGGCAACATCGCGAAATTTGACATTGACCTCTTTGGAACGGGCAGATTCTGACAGAATAATCAAATCCTTGCCGTCGGCATCCTTGGACTTGACAAGCTTGTCTGTTTTTACGGCGACATCAAACCCCCGGTCTTGCAGATGTTTTTTGATGGTTTGATCACTGGCTTTGATGTCGTTGCCCCCGACAACAAAGAGAACATCAGCGCCAAATGCCGGTGAAACGGTGGAGACGAGAAAAATCATGATCGCCAGGATACAGGCTTTGCGAGGTCCTGATTTGCTGGGCTCCGAAATTGACATATTATGTTCCTCCCTTTGCAGATTTTTTCTGATAGCCGCCGGCTGAATCGTCTTTTTATCGATGCAAAAAGGCCCATCAACCAAGTATGGTATCGGCCATCAAATGATACAACTTAAGCTCTAAATCCAGTTTTTGGATATAAGCCTTCTAGGCCGCCGGGAACAGGTGAACAAATATGTTGCTGGGAAAAAGAAAAGCAGGGTCATTCCCGACCCTGCTCTCACTTACCGATGGTCTGAAACCACCAAGGGGCTAAAACGTCGCCAAGTCTGCCGAACTCAAGGGCCGGGGTACCGCCGCTCGTCCGGAATTTAGGTTACCTCCGGATCGGGTCGCATCGGCGTCATGAATTTTAAAAGCGCCGACGGCCGAAGCCAAAAGATCCGCATTGGCCGAATTTTGTTGGGTAGACTTGTCAATCTCTGAAACCGCTTTATTTAGTTGTTCGATTCCAAGGGCCTGTTCATTGGAAGCTACGGCGATTTCATCGACCAGTCCGCCGACTTTGGTGGTATTGGCGGCCACCTCGGCAAAGGCCTGATCGGTGCTTTTTACCAGGGCGGAGCCGTCGTCTATCCGTTTGACGGTACCCTCGATCAATGCGGATGTGTTTTTGGCTGCCTCGGCGGCGCGCATGGCCAGGTTTCTGACTTCGTCGGCCACAACCGCAAAGCCCGCGCCGGCCTCCCCGGCCCTGGCCGCTTCAACGGCTGCATTTAACGCCAGCAGATTGGTTTGAAAGGCAATTTCATCTATGGTTCTGATGATTTTGGATGTTTCTTCGCTCGATCGGGAAATCTTTTCCATCGATGTCGTCAACTCTGCCATGGCCTGATTGGCTTTGGATACGATTTCATTGGCCCCTTTCATCAGTTGATCGGCATGCCGGGCGTTTTCTGCATTCTGTCGGGTCATGGAGCTCATTTGCTCCAGGGACGCGCTGGTTTCCTCCAGTGAGGCTGCCTGCTGGGTGGCAGCTTCAGACAAGGTTTGGGAAGAGACCACCATATCGTTGATCATGGACTTGAGGCTCTCATTGACCTTGTTCATGCGGGCTCCCATGTGGCTGATTTCATCTCTTCCGCTGGGCCGGACGATATGGGTCAGATCACCCTCACGCATTTTCCCGGCCAGTTGCAGCAGGTCTTGCACCGGCAGGTTCACGGTATGGTGAAACAATAAATAAATGGTCAATATCAACACCGCCAGGCCAATTATACCCACCACGATTCCCTTGTTGCGCGAGACCGTGGCGGCCAGATAAGCGTCTTGATTCGATGACCTGATCTGCATTCCGCCCAGCACTTTCCTTGAACTGCCGTGGCAGTGGTAACAGCGCTGCTGGTTTGCAATCGGTCGGAACAGGCTGATATACGGAACTCCCGCGATGGTTTCCTTATAAGATGACTGGGCCATGTCACCTTGTACAAGCATTTGATCGACCGCCTTGCGAGCATGGCTGTTTTGCAGCACCGCATCGATGTTTTTGCCGATGGAACCGGAATCGGTGGCAAAGGTGATGTCCTTGTTGAAATCGAAGATGAAGACTTCCAACCCTGCTATTTTTTCCTTGATCCTCTGAAACTGCTGAACCACCGCATCGTTGTCTCCGATACCCAGGGCATCAACCATACCGCCCTCTATGGCCATGGCGAGCATTTCACTGTTGTGTTCGCTCTGGCTGTTTATGACGGCAGTCTGATTCAGATTGCTGAGGGTTATGATCGCACCGACCACGATTATGAGCACAGCCGAAAGGGCTAGCATGACCTTAAGCCACAGTCTTTGCCTGCAAAAGTCTAATAGTTTCAAGTTGGCCTCCAGTAAAAACAAATATATCAGAAAGCGCTAGTGAGCACCTCCATACAGCATCGGTTTAAAATTAAACGCCTCCACTCTGCTGGAATTGTGGCAGACGATACAACTCTGCGCCTCTATTTCGGCGATGATATCATCCGGGTCTTCGCTTTCGATGTGAAGACTTCCCGGGCCATGGCAGACTTCACAACCGGCATCCTGCAGCTGGGGGATTTTATCAATCGATACGAATCCGCCGGGACGACCGTAGCCGGTGGTGTGACAACTGTAGCATTCTTTTATTTCCGAGGGGGTCAGGCCTTTCTGCATTTTTTTGATGCTTTCATAGGATTTGGCTTTTTTGGCATAGGCTTTGAAATTGTCATATTCGACTTCGTGGCAGTCTTTACAGGCCTCGGTGCCGGTATATGTGGCTTCATCCTGATCCGAAGCAACACAAATATTCCAAAAACCGCCAAGAATCAGAAAAAAAAGGAGAACGCCTGCAGACAGGTGATTGAAAAATGTTTTCATTTTTAGATCCATAGATTTATAATTATCCGTAATTATGATAAAAAATTCTGTTTAGCCCGATGTAAAAATTGCTGATTTGATGGGAGAAAACGCACCTCATTAACGCATATATCGGATAATTTGATCGATACTTTATAGCGCTGCTTAAAAAAAAATGGAGTTACAGGGACAATGATGAATGGGGGTGGGGCAAAAACGTCCGAATATCGGGATCTTGTTAGGTCAACCGTTGAAATGGGATGATATTCGGTTAGCGGATTGTTATATTATTCCAAACACAAATGCCCTGCTATAACAATGCAGGGCATTCAAACGGTTGCAGGATGTTATTTAGGGTTTGCGCCGGCCGGCAATGTCCGCCCAGGCGGAGGCCGGCGGCCGGATGTCTAAGCTTCCTCCTTGGGGTGACAATTGATGCACCCTGTGGGTCCTGCGCTGGGCAGGTTCTCTTTCAACACGCGGCCGGACATTTCCAGTTCTTTGTTTTGGATCTGCATTTCCTTGTGGCAGCCGATGCACAACGTATGGTAGGCCGTTTTATAATAGCGGGCAACAAGTTCTTTATCAACCGGGCCCGCTCCGGCCTTTTTGGGAGCCTCGGCCACATCGTGACAGTTGGAAGTCGTACAACCCACGATCGGCTCGGTGTTCTCCCATTTGTGATGGCAGGTCTGGCAGCTGAAATCGAAATGAAGGGGGTGATCGAATTCAACCGACGTCCGTTTGGCCTCGACACCTTCCAGCGGATTCAACGTGATGAACCCCATCGGGATACACATGTCTTCTGCATCACTTTGTCCGGTTACAATCATCGCATTTCCGCATATTACCGCCAGAACCAAACAAAAAATACCCAAGCTTATCTTATACATCCTCATCTCCCCTGTACAAGTTTAGTTGATCAGTTAAATAGTTGATTGGATAAATAATTAAAAAATCATACTAAAAAAAGCTAATTTAAAGAGCAATTAATGCGTCAAAAAGAAAAAAAAATCAACCAAAAAATGATGCTTTCTTTTAAAGTTCGAAGTTTATCAGGTATCGTTGGCGCTCTTAGGCAGGGATGGCCTCAGGCATAGGCCGGGGAATCGTAGATCTATCAATTTAAAAACCTATAAATATTCGATATTATATATTTATAGGTGGATGATGCCATAATGCTTTCAGTAGGGGGCCACATCCTTTATTCGCATATCAACTATTTAACTATTCAACCAATCAACTATTGCCGGGACACCGGCAACGAGATGGTAATGGTACAGCCCGGTCCGCGGTTGTTGGCCGCCGCTACCCTTCCGCCCATGAGTTCAACGAATTTTTTCACCAGGGCCAGGCCGATGCCGGTTCCGCGGGTGGTGCGGGTGAGCTCATTTTCCACCCGATAGAAATCATTGAAGACATTTTTGAGGGCCTGGCGGGGAATCCCGGGCCCTGTATCAGACACCATGACCTGGACCCGGCGGCCCTGCAACCGGGTGCAAATACGAATCTCCCGGATTTGAGCGGCTTTGCCGAACTTCATGCTGTTTTCTATCAGGTTGATCAAAACCTGGATCATTACCTCGCGATCGTATTTGAAATGCGGGACATCACCCAGTTCGACCGCTAATGAAAAGTCATCCTGCTTTAGTTTTTCGGCCATAACCGTTTGCACCTCGGCGACTACCTCAGCCAGGGAGCCGGTCTGCAAGTTAAGATAGCGCTGTTGTCTTTCCAGCTTGGACATTTCAAGCACATTGTTGATCAGGCGGGAAAGGCGGGCACCTTCCGAGTCAAGTATCCGAAAATATTCCTGTTCGTGTTCCGGGCTTTTGGCAATGCCCTGCTCGAGCATTTCGATGTACATTCGCAGATTGGTCAGCGGTGTTTTTAGCTCATGGGTCACGGACGACACAAATTGGGAGCGCCGCTCGGAGAGATCTTCAATGGCCCGGGCACTCTGGTAGATGGCAAACAGCCCGAGTAAAACGATAACGGCCAGCACGATCAGCATGATGTTCAACGTTCTGCGTCCGGCTGATTTGGGGATTTGCGAGCAGGTCAGGGTCGCATTTAAAAAGCTGAAGGGCGAAGGGAACCCGCGCTCAAGAATGAATCCGGAAGCATCCGAAAAATGTCCGGTTTGAACGGCAACCGCCCCGCGCCCCCGGTCAACCACACTGAGTCTGAGCCCCGCAAACCGGGCCATGGGCTGGTTGATAAAATAGGTTCCGATCATTTGCTCCAGAAAGGCATTGACTTTCAGCACGAAACCCTGGCGATAGATCTGCTGATTGATCATGATGCGACGGAAGATAAAAATCTGGGCATCATTTAAAAAAACCGCCTGCAGCGGCGCCACCTCCACCTGGAGGCCTTCGGCTACCTCGGCAGCGACAACTTCCTCCGCCGGCGGGCTCTCGACCGCCTCCGGCAAAATCGCCGGCGGGGCTAGGCGCTTTTTAGGCGCCCAAACCCTGTCCGCAGCAAGATCTTTGGGCGGGTATTGATCATCCCGATCGTGTTCGTATTCTGCGACCTCCGAAGAACTGCTCATCGGCTGCGGCTGCTCCAGTTTGGCGATGTTGGCCGCCTGGCTCACGGTAATCTTCTCGAGTCGCTTTTCCTTCTGGCCCAGATAGGATCTGGAGGACCGGCTAGGGGACGAAACGATGTATTTGTCTGCAAAACCGGCTGTTTGTTTGGCTTCCTCCTGGACCTTCGTTGCCGGTGGCTGCGGCTGGATTCTGTCGGTAGGCGCCACCCGCCTGCGGTTGAATATCCGGTTGGCTGCTCTCAGCGCCGCCACCCGCTCGTGGTCAGCGGCAGCGATTTGGCCGGTGCCGGCCATCAGGGGACTTTGAAAGGAGCCGTCCGGATTGTTCTGAAAATATCCGAGGATATAATCTTCCCGGGGCGGCCGGGACAGGGGCGAGGGCTGCAGCTGACCGGCATCGGCCTGCCGGCCGGATGGGGAAATCTGATAGTTGAATTCATCGATGGCGCGCCCCTCTTCTTTTTTGACCATATCGGCCAGTGCGCTTTCCATCTTATCGAAAAGGGTGTCGGCGAAAAACCGCAAAGTCGCCACTTCTTCCTGCGCCAGACCACGGTAGGTGCGCAAGACAAAGTAGGCCAACGGGATGCTGAGGGTCAGCGAAAAAATAATTATGAGCAGCTTCAATCTTTTCATGGCGATAACCGCTTATTTTCACAGGCTTGGTTTTCTATCCGGGCCTGAAATCTGGCACCTTATATGAAACTTCATTAAGTTAGAAAGCAAACCGAAGAACCGCAGAATCCTCCTCCGGCGGACAAGTGTCGAATCCTCCTCCGGCGGACTGTAAGTAACGAATTTCGAAGGATGGAATCGCTTCGCTCAAGCGTTTTTAATAGACAGAATACATTATTCGATGTTCATTAGTTTCTTTCCCGATCAGACCGGACGCTTGCACCAGCCGCCGCGCTGACACCTGACACCTGACACCACAAGCTGGTCCCCCCAAAACCTGCAACCAGATCCCAGCAGACAGATGCTAGAGGATATGTGTTCCGGCCTTCAACGGCTTTCCCGACCAACCCTCCATACCCCATGCCCCATGCGCTCTGCCCCCTGCCCATCAACCCGCAACTCGTATCCCGCAACCCGCAACCCGAAACCCGCAACCCGAAACCCGCAACTCGCATCTCGTCACTCCGGCAAAAGCCGGTACCCCTCTCCCCTGACGGTTTCTATCATGGGCGTGTCGCCGATCAGTGCGGCGATCTTCCTGCGCAGTTTCAACATGTGAATATCCACCGTTCGAGTTTCGATGTTCGCGTCGGCATACTGCCACACCTCGGTGAGAAGGTCCTTTTTGGAGACAATCCGATCCAGATTGCGGTAAAGGTAAATAACGATATCCATTTCCCGGCGGGTGAGCTCCACCGAGCGGTCCCGGCAGCTGGCCCTAAGGTTTTTGCCGTCAAAAAATATGCCCATGTAATCGACCTGCTCGTCACCCAGATTTTTCCCGGTGCGCCGCAGCACCGCCTCCACCCGCACCATGACTTCTCTCAGGGAAAAGGGCTTGGGAATGTAGTCATCCGCCCCGGATTTGAAACCCGTGACAATGTCGTCTTCGGCCCCCTTGGCAGTAATCATAATAATTCCCTGGGCCGGCTTTTTGTTTCGAATTTCCCTGCAGATGCTGAAGCCGTCAAGGGTGGGCAGCATGACGTCGAGGAGAATCAGGTCAAACTGCTCATCCAGTCCTGTACGCAGGCCGTGGCCGCCGTCATCGAGCCCTTTGGCGTCATAGCCGTTGAATACCAGCACGTCGAGAAGACCGCCCAGCAAAGCGGCGTCGTCCTCGATCACCAGTATACGGGCTTTGGGTTTTTTCATAAGCGCAGTCTCCCATTTCGTATGGTTTTAACCGCTGAACCTTGACAGCCTCGTAAAAAGTCGGATTGGGGAGCGCCATTGCCCCTTTTCGGGAAAAGGGTTCCGACACCGGCGGCGTTAATCCGCCTGAGGTTTACCCGCCTCCGGCGGGCGCACTAGCTGTTTGAGGCGCTAGCGACGCGTTCATTGGAAATCAGCCGCGGGAGTCAAAGCCCCCGAAACGGGGACACCGCAGCGAGCCTATTTGACTTTTTACGGAATCATCAACCTAGTACCTGGAACCGATCAATTAAAAGTATACCACATGTCCGCCAATTCAAAGTAAAAGTTATGTAAAAGTATCCCTGTTTTCTTTTACACTTCTTTGAATTGTAATTGATCGGCATTGCAGTAGAATTTAGGTAGCTGCAAAACGAACCACAACCAACTGTCTAATCGAAAGGAGATTGTCATGAAAAAAAATCAACTAAAAAATTTCGCTCTCATCACCCTTTTGATTCTCGCTACCGGCGGTGCCATGGCGTATTCCTCCGGCAGACCCGGCGGATTTTTCTCGGGCTGGAATTCAGGATCTGATCGCCCTCATCCGGCCGGTGACACCATCCTGAAAGCTTCCGCCGGTCTGGTTCAAAACAAAGTACTGCGGGGATCTGCCGGCAGCGTGGGACTGAGCCTGACCCTGCAGGCAGGTCAACTGGCACCGGCTGATAGTCCGCAAACACGCAATGTCGACATGGTAATTGTGCTTGATCGGAGCGGATCCATGCAGGGCCGCAAACTCGGCGACGCCCGTCGGGCGGTCTTGAATTTGTTATCCAATCTCTCGGACAGAGACCGCTTTGCCATGGTCACCTACTCGAATGGGATCCAAATTGTATCCGGGCTGGTAAATGTTACCAAAGACAGCCGCGGCCGTCTTGAAGCGGGAGTCAGGGGCGTGACCGCCGGTGGCGGAACCAACCTGGGCGCCGGTCTTCAGGCCGGAATCGACATGCTCAGAAGCACCCTGCGGACCCGCAACGCCGCCAGGCTTATTCTCATTTCAGACGGGCTTGCCAACGAAGGCGTAACAGATCCCAGAACCTTGAGCGACATGGCCTCAACCGCCCTGGAGGGTGAATTTGCAATTTCCACGGTCGGTGTCGGTGCCGATTTCAATGAACAATTGATGACCGCTATCGCCGATCGCGGGACGGGCAATTACTACTATCTCGAAAACCCGGCCGCCTTTGCCGAGGTATTCCGGCAGGAATTTGACAACACCCAAAGTGCCGCCGTCACCGGCCTCAAGATTGCCATTCCCGTCAGCGGCGGAATCACCCTGGTCGACGCCGCCGGTTACCCGATTGAAGTTAAAGACGGTCAGGCTGTCTTTTACCCGGGAAACCTGCGGTCAGGACAAATCCGCAAATTGTATCTGGCCCTTCAGGTCCCGACCGACCGCCAGAAAAAATTTGAGCTGGATCGCATCCAGATTGGTTATCAGCATAACCAGCAGACGTATATCACTATCCTGGATGAATCTTTGACCATTGCCTGCTTGGATGACCGGGAAAAAGTATACTCGTCTATCGATAAACCGGCCTGGTCGCAAAAAGTCATCAAAGACGATTTTAACCGTCTCCGGCAGGAGGTCGCCGCGGATATCAAAACGGGCAAAAAGCAGGCGGCCCTCAAAAAAATAGAAGTATACCGCGACGAACAGGAAGCCCTTAACACGGTTGTCGGCTCGGACAGCGTAACCCACAACCTCGAAACTGATCTCGACGATTTGAAAACCCTGGTCAGGGACACATTTGAAGGTGTGCCGGCGGAGGTCAGAGAAAAACAAAAATCAAACGCCAAGTCGCTTCAATACGAGGGCTACAGGGGCAGGCGGCAGTAGTGCACAAAAGACAGAAGTCAGACGACGGAGGACTGATGACAGATGGCAGAAGACAGAAGACTGATGACAGAAGACAGAGGACCGATGACAGAAGGCAGATGACAGAGGACTGATGACAGAAGACAGAGGATCCGTCTTCGCCTGACGGCTGCGCCGCGGCAGGCAGAGGACAGAAGTCAGGTTGATCAAAGGAGAAGCTTTTAAAAGAATAGCGCAGACCGAATCCACCAAAGAGGGACAGGTTTCGAAAAAAGGTATACTGTTTCTTTGATAAAAAAAGAATGCGCAAAGCGAAACCACCCGTCGAATTTCTGCGCTTCGATATTCGATATTCAGCAGTTCGCTGTTTAAGTCTGAGTTTCATGCGAGCATCACCGCCGGTCAAATAATCGTCCGGTTTAACCAATAAAGGAGAATACCATGGGAATTGCATCCAGATTAGTCAAAATATTCAAAGCTGACCTCCACGGCGTGATGGACCAGCTGGAAGATCCGGGTTTGCTGCTCAAGCAGTATCTCCGCGATATGGAGGACGCCCTTGAGCAAAAAAAAGCACAGCTCGCCGTAAAAATCGCGCAACGGGATCAGCTGCAAAAAGAGCATGCTACATACAACCGGCAGTATCAGACCGTTGACCGGGATTTGACGGCAGCCCTGCAAAAAGGCAAAGACGACCTGGCCCGAATGCTTATCAGAAAAACCAAGCCGCTGGGCGACTTGTGTGAGCAGCTTGACGGCCGGGTTACGGCTCTGGATGAGGAGATCTCCCGCTTCACAGAGCACCTGTCGGAACTGGGTCTGCAGTACGAACAGTTCAGCCTGCGGTCGGCAGAATATTTTCACCGGACGGAGAAGCGCGCACGGAAAAATCATGCGCTTGATATCATTCCCAACAACATCCCGGGCGAACTGTCCGAAGATGAAATAGAACTGGAGCTGTTCAAACGCAAACAAGCGCTGGGCTCAAATTGAGCGGAGTTCAATTTGGAGTTGTCCGCTACTGGTTATCAGTTAATCATTCAAGAGCAATGCCGGCAAACAATTCATCAACCTGCCATACAACAGCAACCGGACACTGCGGCAGATGGCGCAGGGCTGTTAAATGCCGGCGCAGACTATTGGGGTGAAACTCCCCGACCCCTCAAATAACTGGTAAAAAACCAAACATAGAAAGGAATGATCAAATGAATACTGTACACCACCCGATTCGCAGCACGATAATTTACGGGCTGATTTGCGGGTTGTCTTTTGTCCCGCTGACGATTATGTTAAATGCTTGTATCTCGTGGTCAAATGCGGTCGGCCTGGCCTTTTGGCTGTTTATTTTGGGATATTCAATTTTGTTGAGCCGCTGGAGCGGCAGGTTTCAACCGTCAACCGTCTATCCACTCCTGTTTTTGCTCCCGCCGATTCTTTCCATTGACGCCTGGGCCATGTTTTTCATGCTGGCGTTGATGGCTGTCAGCTGGATTCGAAGCGGAATTTGCTTTCCAAAACCCGGTCTCCGACGCCTGCTCATCGAGTTGCTGCTCTGCTTATCGGGCGTGGTTCTGATGCAGGTATTCAGGCCCGGTTCACTGTTTTCCTGGGCCCTGGGCGTCTGGATGTTCTTTCTGGTTCAGGCCCTCTATTTTGTCTTTTTAAGACCGGCCGGAGATAGACTGGAGGAAACTGTTGAAGTCGATGCCTTCGAACGGGCAAGCGCAAATGCTGAAGGAATTTTGGCCCGCATCCGTATTCCTTAAAGGCTATCTCAATACAAGGGATTTGGTTTTTGAAGTTCCTGGATTTACCCGTGTATGGCGCTCGGATGGCTCTGCCAGAGACAGATAAAACACCGCGGCGCGGGCAAAGCGTTTGGGCCAATCCGCCTAAGGCGGACTCGAAATAGCTTCGATTCCTCGGTTTGATAGCGAATTCAGAGGTTGTGCTTCGACTGGATTGTAAAAAAAGCAGTCTTGTAGTATTCCAAAGTCTAAAGACGACCCCACGATTATAGTGTTGTGTCTCAAAGAAACGAGGAGGGGAGTATGAAAATCAACTTCATTTACATGACGGCCGGAAGCAGGGAGGAAGCCCGTAGAATCGGTCGAGAGCTGGTAACCGCCGGACTGGCCGCCTGCGTCAACATCCTGGACAACATGAATTCTTTTTACCTGTGGCAAGGCGAACTTCAGGATGACACCGAAGTGGTCATGATCGCCAAGACGACCGAAAACCGGGTCGCCCGGCTGATTGAAAAAGTCGAATCGCTGCACAGCTATGACTGCCCCTGTATTGTCTGTTTGCCGGTCACCGGCGGACACCAGCCGTTTTTGGATTGGATCGCGAGGGAAGTGAAGTAGGCGGTTGCATATGATGTTTGGTGTTTGGCGAACCGATCCTGCCCGCGCAATTAGACCGAATACGAGATACCAAACATAAAACACTAGTTTCTAATCCCCGACCCTCACCCGAATAAACCGCGGCCGGTAAAGCCCGGCGTCGTTCACCATGGTGTCGAAATCAGTCGAGTTGGCGACATAGGTGACGATGAGTTCGTCCGGGCCTTGCGAAATCTCGGGATGCCCTTTGGCGGCGTAGCAAATGACCGTCGGATTGCGACCCGCCTCGGGGCACCTATAAATCGTCATAGGATCACCCCAAGGTCCCCAGGGATCGGGAGCCAGTCGGGCAAGCAAGCCATCGGAGCGGTGGCTGTCACTGTAAACGACAATGTATTTGCCTAAAGCCGGCAGAAAAGACACCGAAAACTCGTTGGCCACGCCGTCGCATAGTCGGTCGGCTTCAGTAAAATCGCTCAACCACTTCCCGTCGGCAAAAAATTGCCAGCGTCCGAATTCGGTCAGTCCGCCAACCGGTGCCCGGGCCAGGATCATGTATTTGTGATGAAAGCCGTCAACAACATCTTCGGTGGTGCCGTAGATATAAGCCCACTCAGCCTGCCTCAGGACCCAGGATCCGAACAGGGTGTCGCCTGCGGATGAAAAACTAGCCCAGGGTATCCGGTAGTGATCAATTCGCCAGTTTTGCGGCGGATCCCGGGGATTGCCGACATGCGCCAGCCACGTTCCGATTAATTTGAATGAGGCCGCGGGCGGCTCCTGGGTCCGCTCGACTTGAACCAGAAACAGATACAGGCCCCTGGAAGTATGCACGCCGTGGTAAATCCACAACCAGCCCCGGCCGTCGGCCGGCTGGATTAAGGCTGCGGGCCGTCCTTCCGGAGCCCGTCCGAAATAAAAATCCACCGTGGAGTCGGACGGCGGCAATCCCCTTTGAAGGGCGATGCTGTTGTTGACGATAACCGCGTTGACATGAACATTGTTGCGAACAGCTCCCACCCAAGTGTCCCCGAACAGCCAAAGAATCAATTGGTCCGCCAGGGCCACCGAATATACGCCGTCCGCACCGGTCCAACCTTCCTGGTTTTCAAACATCGATTCATAGGCGGGCAGTGGTTCAATCCGGAATTCCGGTGGCGACACGCAAGCCGCAATTAAGACCAACGCAGCCAGGCAGGATAATTTCAGAATGTGTTTTGGGGATTGCATCATAGTGGAATGAATCTCTGAACCGCGGAGCCCGCTTACAGGTTGCACCCAATGGCAGATGACCCGTCATCGCCCGACGGCTGCGCCGCGGCACGCAGATGACGGATAACAGAAGGCCGAACGCAGATATAAGTACCGTGCGTCAGGGCCGAAAGCCAGTTCCGTCATCCACCTCATGCACCATGCCCCATGCGCTATGCGCCACGGCCCATACCCTATACCACGCACCCTGCACCTTGCGGACTCATCGCGCACCGTAAGCCGAACGCCGAACGCCGAATGCCGCTTTCTTTCTTAAACCGCAAGCCTCTAAACCTGAACCTTGTACCTTATACCCTACACCTTGTACCCTATACCCTACAGCGTATACCGCTGCGTATGTCCCAACCAATTCCATCGATCCTGAACATATGCTATCAACCATGATCTATCGGCTATGAGCCGTGAGCTATGAGCTATGAGCTATAACCTTCCAACTGGATGTCTCCCTCATACATCCGAACGCCCCGGGGAGTGCGGTCCAGTGAAAACCCAAACGGTTTGGTGAACAGCGGGTCATCGACGACACTGCGCAAAAAATCGTCCCGAAATTTTGGATGGGCAATGCTGGCAACTGCCAGGGCTTTTTCACCGGAAGTCAGTTCCCGCAAATCGGCCACGCCGTACTCGGTGACAATCACAACCCCGTCGTAGGCGCTGGCCGTCAGGCTGATTCCGGGCGGGTGCAGGCGGGTAATTTTGGATTCGCCTTTGTCGGTGATACTTTTCATGGCGATGATCGGCGTGCCGTAGACGCGATCATTCAGGGCCCGGATAAAATCCGGCTGGCCGCCAACACCGCTGTAATACCGCCGGGGATCGATAAAGTCCGCCCAGACATTGCCCAGCATGTCAACGCCAATGGCCGTGTTTACCGAGATAAAGGGCCTGTTTTGGCGCACCGTCTCGGCCGCGTTGGTGTATGCCGAGGGTCTCATTTGCACGCCGGTACGCATGTGGACAAAATCGTACAGCTCCCTGGAACCCATAATCAGACTGGTGGTGCTGTATCCCAGGTTGGCTTTCTTTCTGCGATTGGAGACAATGCCTTCTTTTTCAAGGAGCATCAGACCGTCGCCGTAAAGCTCGGTTTGAACACCGAGATCCTTGAAGCCGCCGTCCCTGATGGTGCCGATGACGGCATCCGGAATTTTGCCGATGCCGACCTGCAGGGTGATGCCGTCTTCGATGAAATGGCCCGTAATCAATTCGCCGATGCGTTGTTCTTGCGGGGATAGATTATCGAAATCCGGCCGTGTGAAATCGTATACCGGTTGGACACCAGCCTCGATAATGTAGTCGAGGGACTGAGCGTCCACCACACTTTGCCCCTGGGTAAAAGGCATGCTGGTGTCCAGTTCGGCGATAACGATCTCAGCATGGTCGATAGCGGTGTGAAGCGCCTCTACCGACAGACCCAAGCTGTATTCACCGGTGATTTCATTCTGCCGTACCTTCAATAACACAACGTCCGGTTCAAATTGACGCCCTTTGCCGATCAAGCTGGATAGATTCGCCAAGGTGCAGGGCAGGTAATAAGCACGGCCTTCGTTGGCTGCCCGGCGGACCTCGCCACCGGAAAAAGTGGAGTATGTCATCACGCGGTCCTGCAAACCCTCGGCGACATAGGGTACCGGACCCTGCAGAAGCAAGTGCACCATTTTTACAAAGGGCAGGCGCGGCCGGCGGGCTTTAATGGCAGCCGTCAAAGCCTCGAGGGAGGCAGTCGGTGTTGCGGCATTAGATCCCACATAACAGGTAATCCCATCATTGATTTTGAATTTTTCGGCAATCACACCGGCAATCTGATCGAGCGTAATCCTCTGGGGCTGCAAATTCATGGGTGACCTCTCATAATTACGGACTGCTCATCGCAGTTCGAAATTGCCTGGTTAGGGGTTTAACTTTCAGGATATGGCCTATTGGCACATTTTTCAAGAACGGAAATATATAAATGAATATCTGCGCACCCATTGTTTGACAAGTAACCGTAAGGAATTAATCTTCTTCATAGACCAAGGTTCAGGAAACACCTGGATCGGCCCATCCAGGCTGCAATCCCGGAGGTATGAAATATGAAGGCAAATCGGATCGCGCTTATACTATCTATAGTTTTAGCGCTTTTTGCATTGACCCCTGCAATGGCAGCCAGTATCCGGTGCGGCGTCCGCCTGATCACCGTCGGCGATTTCAAAGCCAGGGTGTTGGCAGAATGCGGCGCACCGGACCACGTCGAGGTTTGGGAGGAAGAGCGGGTTTACCGTTTCAGCCACCATCCGGGCTATTATGGAATCTATGACAGCTATGAATACCGCAGCCGAAACTACGAGGGCGGACAGCCCTACCGCATCAAAAAGCTGGTCATCATCGAGGAGTGGACCTACAACAATGGTCCCAGCCGCTTCATGGACCACTTGAGATTGGAAAATGGTGTCGTCAAAGAAATAAAAAGCGGTGATTATGGGTATTAACAAAAGGTGCAGGTAAAAGGTATGGGGTGTATGGTATAAGGAACGAATGGCATTCGGCTTCCGGGACACACCTTAATTTTTTGGATAGATGTGTCATCTCCCTCAGCGGAGGCCTTCGGCGCATGGCTTTTATCCCCAGGGCCGTGCGCCGAACACTGAATACCATACCCGTAATTCCACCAAAAGCCGCTAACCTTAGAACATATACCCTGTACCTTACACCCCATACCCTATACCTGGCATCCAGAATATAGTACCCTCCGCTTAATTCCACTCATCCCGCTTGCACCCTTCCGGTGGAACAAAATTTCCCGCCCAATATCGGCCCCTTCGCGCGCAGCTTGCAGCCTAGCTTTTTCTTGACTTCGAATTAGATAAATTATATAATAAATACAATCTCTTACACTTAAAACCAAATGCAGCGGGGACAAGCATTCACCCAAATGTACCGCAACCAACGGGGCTTCACCCTAATCGAAATAATTGCTGTCCTGGTGCTCATGGGCATCGTTACCGCGGGTGTTCTGTACCGAACAGTTAACAGCGATCAGGTCGATCTGATGGCCCACACAGCCAGAATTCGCAATCAAATCCGCTATGCCCAGGCAATGGCCATGAAGCGCAGCGAGATCTGGGGTGTAAAATGCGACGGGGGGACCGATACGTATTGGTTATTTAAAAACACGACGTCCAATTCAGTTCAGCTGCCCGGAGAAAAAGACGCCACCATTTCCTTGGAAGATCTCGGAGTAAGTATGAGCAGCTTCAGCGTCTATTTCAACCGACTTGGCGTGCCATATAAATCATATCCCCCTGCCCAACCGGTCACCGGCGATGACCAACTGGAAATTACCATTTCAGGCAACGCAGAATCGGTGATTTTATTTGTAACCCCGCAAACAGGCTTGATTCAATGAAAGATGCTGCATCCGGGCACAACAGTTGCGCAGGCTTCACCCTGGTGGAGGTTATCGTCACGCTCCTGGCTGCCGGTATCCTTAGCGTGATATTCCTCAACTTTATGGGGACGGCCCTGGATTTCAGCTGGAAATCCATTGAAATCGTTACCAGTGATGCTGAAACCGAAGGCAAGATCGAAGAGATCATCGCCTATTACACTTCGCGAATAAATGATGATCCCGGAACAGCCCTTTCATCCGTAGTGTCAAAATACAATGGCCAGTCCTCCAATGGCGTCCTCGTGACCACAGAATACATCGGCTTCGACGCCGGCGGCAATGAAATGAATCCGCCGCCGTCGGTCAGCCACGTGCTAAAGATCACCGCCAAGGGACAGGGCAACGCTCTGGTGACCATCCTAACCGACAGCCGGGATGATGGTGATCCCGCTGTGAGGTACTAAAAAATGGAGGTTCGGATAACACGATCGGCCGGTTTTGCCCTGATCGAATTGATTGTGACGATTGTCCTGATCGGTATTATCGGAACTTTCAGTACCCTTTTCGTTTATTCGGGCATCAGCGGGTACATCACTTCCCGGCAGAATAGCGAGAGCGCCCTTCAGGCCCAGTTGGCAATGGATCGGGTCAGTCTGGAGCTTCGCGACATGACGGCCCTGGATATCACCCCGGACGATACCGATCTGCTTTCGTACAAGAGCGCCGTGGAGGTCAGCGCAACCCGCAAACTCAAGTGCGATGACGCGGCTCAAAAAGCAATTCTGATCAGTGTCGATAATGGCACCAGCTATCACAAGCTGCTGGATAACGTTTCCGAGTGCACTTTTCACGTATCCAGCAAGAATTTGGATCACGACAACGCTCCGGTCGACGAGGTTGAGCTCGTCGAGCTGACCTTTAAAATTGACGGCATCGGAAAAACTTTCCGAAACAGGATTTTTCCGCGAAACCTGGTCGAAAGAAAATGAAAATGCCGGCTCCGGCTGTGAACCAAAGGGGGCACGTCGCACCGCGCCCGGCTGGATCCCGATGAAATTATACAATGAAGACTCCCCAGGACAATTACACCTTGCCGGCTGCTGCAAAAACGCTTCGGCGGGTATACCTCTTGCCAGTCAGGGATGACGGCAGCACCCTGCTGTATGTCACGGTGCTGCTGCTGGTGTTCAGTGTGCTCGGCATCGCCATGGTATCCCTGTTCACCACCGCCTCTACCAGCTCGGCCACACCCAATGACGCCCGCAGGGCAATGTACATGACTGAATCCGGAATGCGGTTTGCCATGACCAAATTGCGCAAATCCGGGTTTTCCCAGAGCACCGTCGATGAGCTCAACTCAAGGACCTACACGATAAATAACGGCGGCAATTTCACCTTTAATGTCTTTGGTCCCTGGTTTGATGCCGCTTCGGATCAAAATCTGGCAGCCGGGGGGACGCTGGCCCTTGTCCGCAATGTCGGCGATATACCGGCATTATTCGACGTCCCGGCCGGCAGTTCGGTGATTAACGTAGTCAACTTCGATTACACCGGCTGGTTCCCGGCAGAACCCGGAGGCATCGCCGAGGTCACCGTGCTTGCAGGTCAAACTCCGACAGCTTTGAATATCACTGTCAGCGATGAATTTGTCGCCAACGAGAATGAATTGATTTGTTTTGCGGTAGCACCCTACAACGATCAAGCGGATTTGGATGAGGGCGATTCTCTTGTGGTGGAACTGGCGGCCAAAGATATTTTTCCCCGGCACAACGGCGCCGTCAACATCAACCGCGAAGAATTTTATTATGAAGAACTCATTGTCCACGGGAACACCAACGTGGAGTTGACCAAACTGTCCAAAATGCCGGCTTCATCTTTTCCGTTGACGGTCTCGACAACGGATTACGTGATCTTATCCCCCCGCAACTACCTGGTCATCCCCACCGGCCAATCGGGTGGCGTATCTCACGGCGGAGACCTCAATGCCGCTATAAACGTGGCCAATCGGGGCCTGCCCCCGCCCGGGAGCCGTGCACCGGACATCGAAGCCGAAGAACTGACGAACAATATTACGGCACCGGCAAGCGATCCGGATTTTATCGATGTGGATACGCTCAATGATGAAATCAACATCGGTGGGGGCACCTCCGGTCCGGACTTCGGCGCGGCCTGGTACGATGCCGACAAGGCCATCGGCGGCAAGACCGGATTTTGCCAGGCCGGCGCCTGCGAATTCGGCATGGGCATACGGGTCTTCTTCGTCGTCGACGTTTCGAACCAGGGCGATGGTTTCACCTTTGCGCTGATCAACGCTGCCGACAACGACACAACCTCCGCCGGCGGGGACATCGAGCTAGGTGAGTTGCTGGGCTACGCCGGCGACAGCCGCCTGGTTGAGAGTCCCACCGATCCGACCGACGCCGATCATTTTCTCGACCCGTCGCCCAGCCTCGCCGACAAGGGTCTCCTGCCGCCCAAAATGGCCCTCGAGTTCGACTTATATGAAAACAGCGGTGTCAATGATTATTGCGTCCCGAGCACGGAGGGCGTGAAAACCCGCAATGATCCCACCGCAAGCCTGCTGGTCGATACAGAGGCAGGCGAGGAAGCAATTCACCGGGATCTTTTGCAGTATGTATTCTGGGGGTCAACCGAACTGCAAATCGCCTGCAAGACCCCAGGCAACCCTGGGACATACGATGACAACCGCCACGATCCCATGGGGACGAATGTGGGGGTTTGGGTATATCCCACTGATTTTCCGGCCGCGACTGCCGACCCTATCGAAAAGGTGAAGTCGGATCCAACGGTCGGGCCGGACGGCACTATCTATTTCGGCAGCGATGACGACAAGGTCTACGCCTTGAACCCAGACGGGTCCGAGAAATGGATCTCGCCGCCAACCGGAAACAATGTGCAATCTTCGCCCACGGTGGATGACCGGGGCACCTCGGATCCAGCGGACGACATCATCTATGTGGGATCCAACAGTGACCACCTGCATGCCTTCAATACCAGCGGGAGCCAGTTGTGGTCCTTTGATACCGGCGGCAATGTTAAAACCAAACCGGCCGTTGGTCCCGACGGCATGGTCTATCTGGGATCCGATGGGGATAAATTCTTTGCCCTGAACCCGACCTACCGCAAACAAAACTATGACAATCCCGGAAGCAAGCCCTTTCCGCAGTCAGGCGAGTGGGAATTTGCGACCGGGGGACACAACGTAAAATCATCTGCTTCAATCAATCACAACAACACCCCCGGGGACATCTCGGACGACACCATCTACGTCGGCACCGACAAGGACCGTATCTATGCCTTCAACCAGGGCGACCGGGCCACGCACTCGCTGTCGGGCGGCAAATGGTTTCCGACCGCAAACGAGTGGTATTCTGATACTGGCGGAAACGCCCAGGCCGGGACTGCCGTCGGTGCCGACGGAATGGTCTATGTCGGAGCCGACTGCTGCGATTTCTGGGCCTTTAATCACAACGACCGCGCCGAGCATACCAAATCGGGCGGCAAACCCCATCCAACGGAAAACGAGTGGGAATATCCTCCCGGAGGCTCTGTGATCGATGATGTACGCGGTGCGCCGGTTCTGGCTGCCGACGGGACGGTCTACTTTGGCGCCGCCGCTGGACACGACAAGGGCAAGGTCTATGCCCTGGATGCAGGCGGAAACCTGCTGTGGGATTTCGATACCGAAGGCGAGGTCTTTACCCGGCCGGCCCTCAGTCACGACGACAGCACCATCTTCGTGGGCACTGAAAAAAGCAAGGTTTATGCCCTCAACACAGACGATCGACAACAGGATCACAACCTTCCCGGCAGCCAACCCTTTCCCAGCGAAAACGAGTGGGAATTTACCGCCGACGGCAAGGTGCGCGCACCGGCCGTTGGTACATCCGCTATGGGCAACACCATCGTCTATGTGGGCTCTGAAGGGTCTGCCGGAGGACTGCTGTATGCCTTGGCAGGCAATTTTGCCCAGCCCAAAAACGAGCGTGGCACCTTCATTTCCTATTCGGACGAGTTCAAGCTGGAGACGGAACCGCCGCCGGACCAGGAGGAACAAGACGACTGGCTGAGTTACAATGATTACGCTGTCCGCCTGGAGGTGATGCGCAGCCTTGAGCCCAACCCGGCTGGAAAATATGAGTACACCTTGCACGCCTGGGTCCGGCGCTGCGAGTTTGCTGACTGCACTGACGCCGACATCACCGGCAGCGATGCCTTCTTTCATGATACCCGCATCCAATATTCCTGGTTTCCGGCCCCGAACTCCTTCATGAAACAAACCATCAAACTGGAGGAAGACGACCATTTGAAACTGGAACGAATCCTGTTTGGCTTCACCGGCGCAACCGGCAGCGCCGGCGCCCAAAACGCGGTCATAAAAGAATTCCGGTTGAGCTTTATCCGACCCAACGACCCCGTTGTCACCGATGATTCGGGCAACTGGGAAGCAGTGACGCCATAGAGCGGGCCAGCCGAAGGCGCAGACTTGGAAATTCAAGACTGTAGGGTGATCCACCGCAGTTAATGTCGCGTACGCGGCGCAGACATAGGTCCTATAAGACTTATTTGACCTATAGGATTATAGGACTTATAGGACCTATATTGATTGGTGCCGCTCGCGGACCGCAGTCCTACTGAACTGAAGTGGCACGGGAAAACCAGCACGGCAGATTTGGTGATATCCTTCTCACACCCAAGTTGGTCCGTGAGCGCTGAGAACCAAGTAGAATAGATAGCGGGTGGAAAATGAGCGCAGAAAAAAAATCGATTCTTTTAAAGGTGTTCCTGGTGCTGGCTCTGGCGTTCATGGTTTACGCCGGACTCTCGCTGCGCAGCGGGCAGATTGCCGGCCGGGATCTCAGCCGTTCAAGACCGGCTGTCCTTCTGCCGTAGGTCGTGCGAACAGACCCCAACGCTATCGCTCGGCCGCTCTCAGTTCGTTGACGCTTCCGTGCCAGGAGCACGTGTCGCAAAAGGTCTCGGTGTCCGCGCAGATTTCCGGACAACTCGATGCATCGACATCCGCACCAAATTCGATATTGCCGTCCCGCCAGGCAAACTCGTAAGTCTCATATTCGTCATCCGGGTCTTTGACGTAAAATTCCACACAACCACACAAGGGGCATTTCATATTCATTGCTCCTATATTGCTATATAATACAGTATTTGGACTCAAATAACCCAATCCGGAAGAACCGGAACTGCGAGGGCCTCACGCAAAGGCGCCAAGAATCAATTAATTTTTTCCCTTTGCGAGCTTTGCGGCTTTGGGAGAAATTTCCAGTATGTAAACTAAACACAAAATACCAAAAACCAAGCACTCTCAATTGGTTTTAACTCAATTGAGTTTCGATCTTCAATAATCAGAGGATTAGTTTGGAGATGATCTCCTTCATGACCTCGGTCGTCCCCCCGCCTATGGACAGCACGCGGTTATCGCGATAAAGCCGCTCCACCAGGTAGCCGCGCATGAATCCGTATCCTCCGAAAATCTGGACTGCATCATAGGTCACTTTGTCGCTGGCTGCGCAGGCAAAATTCTTGGCCATGGATACTTCTTTTACCTGGTCGAGGCCGGCGCCGATTTTGGCGGCCACTCGGTAGGTAAATTCCCGACTGACCTCAACCAGGGTGGCCATGTCCACGATCCTGTGCCGCACGACCTGAAATCCGGCCACCGGTTTGCCGAAAGCCTGCCTTTGTTTGGCGTATCGGACGGACTCCTCGAGGGCGAGTTGGGATGTCATATTGGCCATAACCGCCAGTTGGAGGCGTTCGGACTGAAAATTTTCCATTATCCCGTAAAATCCCTGGTTCTCCTCTCCGATTAGATTTGCCACCGGGACCTTGCAGTTGTCTAAAAAGATCTGGGCGGTATCCGAAGCCCACCAGCCTGTTTTTTCTAATTTTTCCGATACGGAATAACCCGGTGTGCCGGCTTCGATCACCAGCAGGCTGATGCCCTGGGCGCCGGCGCCGCCGGTGCGCACCGCACATGTTATCTGGTCCGCCCGGCAGCCGCTGGTTATAAACGTTTTGCTGCCATTGACGACGTAATGGTCATTTGCGCGTACGGCCGTGGTTTGCAGGCCGGCCACATCCGAACCGCCCCCCGGTTCAGTAATTGCCAGGGCCGCAATTTTGTCGCCCGCGATCACCGGCGCGACAAAACGCTCTTTCTGTTCATCGGTCCCATGGCTGACAATGGGCGGAATCGCAATATTCAGGGATCCCAGCCCGGCGGCAAGTCCGCCGGATCCGCACCGCATGACCTCTTCCCAGGCCGCAACTTGAAAAAAGATATCCCCGGGGGTGCCACCGTATTCTTCCGGATAGCCGATTCCCAGGATACCGACATCGCCGGCTTTTTTATAAAGTTCACGCGGAAATTCATTGCGCTCTTCCCAGTCGTCGATGTTGGGGATAATTTCCTTGTCCACGAACTCTTTGACCGATCGCCGGACCATCTTGTGGGCGCGGCCGAAGTACTCCTGAAAGGTGGATTGGTCACTAAACTCAAATTTCAAACTCATCTCCTCTTTCCAAGTAAAATACCAGGTTATTCATTTCGGAAGCATTCATCTACGGTCCTATAAACACAAAAGGTCAATCCTCCGTTTGATGTTGATTTTGAATTAATTTCGCAGAGTTGGAGAACTGGAGTACTGGCGTGATGGTTAAAAAGCCTGCGCCGTCATTGCAGCATTCCAGCTCGTCTCGTCGAAGCGCTGCGAAGATGGATACTGCCTTGCTCCAATACTCTATGAGCTACAGACGCTTGTGTTCTAGGTAATCCTCAACATACGTTTATCTTGGTTATCGTTGCGGTTATCTATAAATGGCTTCTAGAAAATCTCGGGGAATCCGGCGGTTTTCAGTTCAATGCCGATTTTCTGCGCTTTGGCGCTGAAGTCTTCCATCAGCTGCTTGAGGGCGGTTCGCTGCTCCTCGGCATAGATAAGATGAAAAGTGGTCATGCCCTTATGCCGGCCGACCGGAATGTCCGGAATCAGCCCGGGTTCTTCGACCAGAGGCAGGAGGTCTTCCATTACCCGGTCGATATTCTGATAGCGCTGATCCGGGTTGCGGGCACAGGCTTTTAAGACGAACTGCCCCAGCCTCTCTGGAAGGCCCGGTCTTAATTCAGCGGGATCGGGGATATCCTGGTTCAGATGCATATCCAACAGCTTGAGAAGATCATCCTCCGGAAACGGGCGCCGGCCCGTCAGCATTTCATAGGCGGTGATCCCCAGGGAATAGATGTCGCTGCGCTGATCGACGGTATCGCCTTCTATTTCTTCTGGGCTCATAAAAGCAAGGGTCCCCGAAAAGTCATGGTCGTCCGATCCGGTGGTGCAGGAAAGGCCGAAATCGAGCAGCTTGACACGGCTTCCGCCTTTGATAAACATGTTGGAGGGCTTTATGTCCCGATGGATGATGCCCTGTTGATGAGCAAATTTCAGCGCCCGACATGTCTGAATCAAAACACTGACAATCAGCGGATAGGGGATGTTCTTTTCGCGCTGGATCAATTCTTTGATAGTCTCGCCCTCGACCAGTTCCATAACGATAAACACGGTCCGATAAAGGGTTTCGATATCGTAAACCTTGATAATATTCTCGTGATCGAGGTTGGCGATTATTTTTGCCTCTCTTTCAAAATTATGCAGAAAGTCAGGGTCCATGGCCAGATTGTGCCGCATCATCTTGATGGCCACCGGCATGTTCAAACCGGAATGCAGCCCTTTGTAAACGATGCTGTAGCCGCCGCTGCCAATGATGTCGGTAATAATATATTTGCCGATGGTTCGCTCGGCAGTCAGTTTCCGGCCCGAAAAACGATCGGCAACCAATTCGGTCAAGAAGCATCGCATATCCGGATTCTCTTCGGCAATGGCGTCGAACTGCCGGCGGCTCAACCCCCAGAGCTTCATGTCGGTTTCGGCCTCGACATGGGCGCTGCGGGGCTCACCGGTCAGCATGCCCATCTCGCCGACGACATCACCTTTGCCCAGGCATCCCACGGTGTATGTGTTTTGATCTTTCTCCACGCAGGCCAAACAGGAGCCTTCCTGCACGATATAAAGCATATCGCCTGGATCTCCCTGATTGATAAAGCGTTCACCCGCCTTGATCTCCCGGTACGTCAGGCAGTTTAAAAATGAGCACAGGGCTTTTCGAGGAAGAGAGGCCAGCAGTTGGGTGCTATTGATAAATTCAAAATCCGGCGGACTGGGAATTCTCGTGTTTCCAGTAGATTGGGAGATTTCGACACCGGCTTCTGAATGTGCCTTTATCTCCAGGCCGACCAGAAAAGCTTTGGAAGAATCAGATACTTTTGCGGTCCATCGAACTTTGCCCCGGTATAGATACCACAACTTTTCGCTGTCCTTATAGACCAACAGGCTGACTGCAGTGTCGGCTTCTATGGATTTGGGGGCTCTAAAAGCGGCCCCACCCCGGCACATGTTGATCACATCCACGTAAAGGTTCAAGGGCGGCGCGATCAATGCGGTTCCGGATTCATACCCCGAGTGCTCGGTCAGCAGATAACCCAGTTCGGGCGGCTCCAGCTCGTGCCGCTCGCATTTCCGGCGGTTGTTTTGAGCGTCCATGGTATTATCTTTCTGTTCAATCCTGAAACAATCTTGAAGCCGGGTGCAACTCAACGGTCCATCAAAGGAAACGTCTGCGCGTCGACCGTCAGTCACAACAGCCTGATATTATTTTATTATACAATCAATACTATGGTGCCGCCAACCGCCTGTCAAGACTTTTATCCATGCCGGGATTCTCATTTCGAAACCTGTGTTGACAAATCCCCTTCCCTGTGTCTTTATAGCGACGCTTGCGATGATGCAACTGGATTTTGAAAAGAAGTATGCTAATGGACATCAATCTGTTCTGGCTGGCGATTATCGTTTTGATTTCTTATTCCATCCAGGCTATGTCCGGGTTTGGCAGTACGATCCTGGCTTTGACCCTCGGTGTCCATCTGTACCCCATGGCCGAACTCCTGCCTGTGCTCGTCGCGCTCGATCTGTTGGTGAATCTGTATATTGCCACCCGGCATCACCGGCATATTAACCGGCCGCTTTTATATCGGTCGATTGTTCCTTGCATGGGGGTCGGTCTTCTGGCAGGAATAGGAACTTTCCATTTCTTCCAAGGTGCCGTATTGGAAACCATCTTTGGCTTTCTCGTCTGCGGGCTTGCCTCCCATGAACTGCACCGCTTATTTCGCAACGATCGCATCCGGCGTACGCTGTCCGATCTGGAGTCGGCCGGCTATATTACAGCTGCCGGGTTTATCCATGGCATCTATGCCTCCGGCGGTCCATTGCTGATATATGCCGTCGGCAGACTAGATCTGCCCAAGTCGGTGTTCAGGAGTACCCTGGCGGCCGTCTGGCTCCTTTTCAGTATCATCCTCAGCGTATTTTACCTGTATTCAGGAAAGTTGACCGGGGAGAGTTTGAATCGGCTCCTGATTTTTCTTCCGATCATTTGTGTCGGTATCATTTCAGGAGAATGGCTGCACCGCCGTATCAATGAATTCCACTTTAAAATTTTTATTTTTGCGGCTCTGCTTTTTGCCGGCCTGTCGATCATTCTGGCCTGACGCAATTTCTTGACAGATTCCGGACATTCATGATTAATTCTCAAGGCAGCTCATAATCCAAAACTCGTAACCCGTAACTCGCAACCCGAAATCCGTAACCCGTAACTCGCAACCCGAAACCCGTAACCCGTAACCCGCAACTCTTAACCTGAAACCCAAGATAGGAGCAAGCCATGAAAGAAGTCGTCATCGCCTCAGCCTGCCGTACGGCCATCGGAACCTTCGGCGGAACCCTCAAGGACAGTCACGCCGCCAGCATCGCCAGTGTTTCGATGAAGGCAGCGGTAGAAAGAGCCGGCATTGATCCGGCCGTTATCGATGATGTTCGTTACGGATGCTGCATGGAGCCGGTCGATGCGCTGAATGTCGCCCGCATTGCCGCGCTACTGGCCGGCATACCCGAAGCGGTGACCGCCGTCACCATCAACCGGGTCTGCATTTCCGGTATGGAGGCGGTTGTCTCAGGTATGGCAATGATTCAGGCAGGCATGGCGGATGTGATCCTGGCCGGCGGGGTCGAGCACATGTCAGGGGTACCCTATTCCGTTCCGGCGGCCAGGTGGGGCTGCCGCCTGCAGGACAATGAGTTCGTGGACAATATCATCCGGGGGCTGCACTGCGGCTCACATGTTATACCCCATCCCGAAGACGGCCCGGTCAACGCGGAGATGCCCCCACTGAGCTATTTCAAAGGCAAACCCTACATCATGGGCCACACCGCGGAGTTCATTGCCCAGCACCTGGATATCAGCCGGGAGGAGATGGATCGGGTGGCACTGAGAAGCCACAACAACGTGGAGCGGGCCACCCGCGACGGCTCTTTTGAAGATGAAATCGTCCCAATCGAGATTCCCCAACGCAAAGGGGAGCCGCTAATCTTCGACAAGGATGAACATTTCAGGCCCGGAATGACCCTTGAAAAGCTGCAGGCCCTGCCGCCGGCCTTCGTTCCCAAGATCGGCAAAGTGACCGCAGGCAATTCCAGCGGCATCAACGACGGCGCCGCCGGCCTGATCGTCATGTCTGCTGAGAAAGCGAAGGAATTGGACATCCAGCCCCTGGCCAGAATAAAATCAGTGGCCAGAGGCGGGTGCCACCCGTCGGTGATGGGCCTGTCCCCGGTTCCGGCGGTCAACAACCTGCTCGGCACAAGCGGGTTGAAAATAGACGATTTCGAATTGATCGAAGTCAATGAAGCTTTCGCGGGCCAGTACCTGGGTTGTGAAAAAGAGCTCGGTTTGAACCGCGATATTACCAATGTCAACGGATCGGGCATCGGCCTGGGCCATCCGGTCGGAGCAACCGGCGCCCGGCTGATCGTCACCCTGATACATGCCATGAAGAAAAACGGCAGCAACCTCGGCCTGGCGACGCTGTGCGGGGGCGGAGGAGTGTCGATGGCCACCGCGGTTGAGATGGTGTAAATAGAGTTGGGTGCTGATTTCTGTGTCCTTCAAGTCCTATTGCCTTGAAGGAAATGGTTAGAAGAACATCGAACGTCCAACATCGAATTTTGAATGGAAAAGCATTTAAAGAAAAACTTTGATAGGAAAAACGCCGGATCAGGGCCTCGGTACAAAACATAAAGAATGTTGAAATGAAATAGTTATCGTCATTCAGGGTTTGAAATCGGGATGTTTTAAAGCCAACGAAATAGAGGAGCGAAGCGACATCATTATTCGATGTTCGACGTTGGATCCGCCTCAGGCGGATTCGATGTTCAGATTATTTGCTACAATTGCCCCTAAACCACATTCTTCATACGATACTGTAATTAATGAAAAGTCAAAGGAGGTCGAAATGAAAAAAACGACATTGGGCTGCCTGTGCTTATTTCTGGTAATTTGCTTTCCCTTCGGTCTAATGGCAGCAGATTACATTGCCGAGGCCGACAGTGCCTTTGACAGGGGCGGGCTTGACGGCTACAAGCAGGCCATCGAGTTGCTGGAAAAGGCCCTGGCTGCAAATCCCGACAGCTATGAGGCCAACTGGAAGTGCGCCAGGGCCCACCGGGAATACGGCGACGAAGCCAAGTCCCAAAAGATCGAGGGCTGGAAGGACATCTGTGCTGAATACGGCAAGAAGGGCATGCAATACGCCCAAAAAGCCATCGAGATCGATTCCGCCAAACCCGACGGCCATTACTATTACGGTCTCAGTGTCGGGATCTACTCAGACGGCGTCAGCATATTTACAGCGCTGTCCGAGGGCCTCAAAGACAAGACCCAAACCAGTTTTGAAAAAACCTATGAAATCAATAAAATGTACAAAGACGCCGGGCCAATGCTATCGCTGGGTCGTTTCTGGGCGGTTCTCCCATGGCCCATGCGGGACCGCAAAAAATCCCTGAAATACTACCGTGAATACCAGGGCACGGAATACTTTGCGGACAACCTCGAAGCGCATTACTACATCGGGGAAGTGCTCTACCAGTCGGGAGGCAAAGACAACAAGGCCGAAGCCAAAACCCTGCTTGAAAAAGCGGCAACATCCCAGGATCCCTATTTTAGAGACAAGGCCCAGGAACTGCTTAAAAAACTCAAGTGATCTTCATCGGCGGGCGCTTAAAAATCGAGTTCATGGACGAGCTGCCCCTCAATGCGGTGGGCAAAGTCCTCAAGCGCGAGTTCAGGGAAATGATGAAGACCTGGGCTGGTTGCTGGATGCTCGATGCTCAATTCTGGATTCTCGATGCTCGATACTGGATAGTCGGAACCGAGTATCGAGCACCCAGCATCCAGTGACCAGAAGCCAGTGACCAGTAGCCAGAAGCCAGCGACCAGTAGCCAGAAGCCAGCGACCCGTGGCAAGATGCCGGAGACCAGCGACATGAGAAAGCTGCTCGTAATGTGGAATTGATACGATGGATGATATTTAAAATCCAGGATTAGCCCATGAATACCGCCCGACTGTTCGACCCCGATCGCCGCAGCAAAGCACCGGCAGTGTTCATCCTCTGCCTCGCCGTTATGGTTGGGGCCGCCGGCCTGGCCTCGCTGACCCAGCGGGGATTCGGTAAAATCGCCGTGTCCAATGTGACCTACACCAGCTTCAACGGAATCGCCATCCGGGCCAAGCTTCTCAGGCCGCTGAGCGCCGGCCAGTCCAATCCGGCGCCGGGCATCGTCTACATTCACGGCTATCAAAACAACCGCGAAACCAGCGATGCCTACTGCATCGAATTGGCCCGCAGAGGGTTTGTCGTCCTGGAAATCGATGCCATTGGACGGGGCAACTCCGGCATCCCGGGAAATCTGGATGATCCGGACTTCGATCACACCTATGGCGGCAGAACATCCTTGGCCTATCTTAAATCCCTGCCCTTCGTCGATGCCCACAGGATCGGATTGATGGGCCACAGCCTGGGGGCGGAGATGGTTTACCGGATGGCCGTAAAAGATCCCTCGATAGAAGCCCTGGTGATATCAGGCTTTGCCTACCGCGAGGACGCCTCGAGCGCGATGCCCAAAAACATGCTGATGATTTTCGGAAAGCACGATGAGTTTCGCCGGCGTATGACCGGGACGAAGGATTTCGAAAAAGAATGGATGCAAACCGCCCTGACCCGCAAGGTGTTTGCGGCGCAAAACCCCGAGCTGTCGACAACCTACGGAGAATTCAAGACCGGTACGGCCCGGCGGGTCTTCATGCCCGCGATTACGCATCTGCATACCAGTCACAACACGGCCGCCATTGCCGAAGCCCTGCGATGGACCCGGCAGGCGCTCGGCCCGCCCGATGAACAATGGAGACCGGCCGGCAGCCAGATCTGGCTTTTGAAGGAATGGTCGACGCTGGTCGCCATGGTTGCCTGCCTGGCCTCTCTCCTGCCCCTGGGGCTGGTCCTGCTGCGAACCTCCTTTTTCCGGTCACTGCAATCCCCGGTTTCGGCTGGATTCAGCTGCAGCGGCAAGGCGTGGATCAAGCCGGCCATTATCAACGGCATCCTCATGTGGCTTTACCTCCCGCTTATCTTCGTTTTGTTCGGAATCCATGTATATCTGTTTCGGATCGACAAGGCGTTCCCCCTGATGATGACCAATGGAATTGTCTGGTGGTTTCTATGGATCAACATCATCGGTTTTTTCTTTTTCAGAAGGTGGTTCAAAAAGCAGCGCGCCGCCAAGGACCTGACCCTTTTCGAACTGGGTCTGTCCGATCAGGAAGAACGATTTACGGTCAACGGCGCCAACCTGGCCAAGGCGGTACTGCTGGCAGCCATCCTGTTTGTGTTTGCCTACCTGTGCGAACACACCCTGGAGAATATCTTCATTGTCGATTTCCGCTTCATCTTTCCCTTTGCCAGCGACCTGACGCCCTACCGGGCTCAGCTGTGGTTTTCGTACTTTCCCTTGCTGCTGGTCGGCTTTTTACTGATGGGTGTTTTTCTGCACGGACAACTGCGCCGGCTCCTGAAACCAGCCTGGCCGAAAACCTTCCTTGCCTGGTCGTCATTCAACATCCTGGTGCTTGTGTCACCCCTGGTTTTGTTCCTGATGGTTCAATACATTCCGCTGTTCACCACCGGAGCCATTCCCTTTGTGGGCCCCGGAGGCATGTTCATCGCCTATACCCACAACCTTTTGCACATCATCGCCGTGCTGATCCTGGTGCTGCCTATCCAAACCTGGTTTTATCAGCTGACCGGCCGAATATACATCGGGGCCGTGTTGAACGCGAGCCTGGTGGCTTGGATGTTCGTATCGTCCCAGGTTATCGCGCCGATACCGGTTTAGCGCCAAGAAGGCCGAGCTCAGAAATCAGCGCATTTGTCGCCGTTCAATTGAATAGGCGCCGGCTTCTACATCCGCCTCCCGCTGAATATATTCCACCCGGCGCATTAAAAATTACCGGTTCCCAACTTCATTTAAAATTCGTATGCCCCGATATCCGGTGCCGATCCGTTATAGTGCAAGCCAATTCCTTGCTGATCTTGCCAGCTTAAGGCGGTATCGACAGTAATAATGTTATTGTCGTAATCGATATCGATAATTCTTGCCCTGGATGCACCTGCCTGCAGTTGGATGATATCACCAACTTGACCGTCCATCTCGAATCCATCAAAGAAATAAGCAGCATCGGCTACCGGAATATGTACGCCACTACCGCTGGAAACTGTTTGGGTTAAGAAAGTTCCGCCGTCAATTAATGGACTGCTTTCCAAAAGATGAAAATCGTGGTTGCCTGCATCGACAAAAAGGGGATCGACTTCAAGGTTGTCGGAAAAAAGGTGGGGATATCCGGCCTCCCAATAGGATAGGCTGCCAGCATCTCGAAGATCACCCTTGGATGCACCGGTGTAAAAAACAACATCATCCCCAAGACTGTCTTTGAAAATGCTGTTATGTTCAAAAGCAATTCCGCCAAGGCAGGCTGCCCTCCAAATTGCCAAGTGAATTTGAGCGTTATCGAAGTTTTTATAGAAGCTGTTGTTGACATGGACGTTGTCACTCCAGCAACCGGCTCCGCCGCCGCTGTAATAGGTGTAAATAATGCCGCCGTGTTTGTTGTTGTAGAAAGTGTTATTATAGACTCTGTTGCCGTAGTTGTACTCGGCCTCTAAATCATAGATGGTCATTCCCAAACCGCCACCGAGATTATCATAAAATACATTGTTACGGATAATTCCCCGCTGCCCGGCGTATTGAATTGCATTGTACGAGGCAAGCCCGTCTGTGTCTCTGGTATGGGCAAAGGTATTGTTTTCAATCAAATTATGGTGCGCTGCATCGGTTAGAAAAATACCAAAATGATTTTCATCCTCTCCGTATTGGGGGTCATTGGCATCTAAAATCTCACCGATTTTTTGATCAACATTCTCAAAATAATTACCTCTGATTACGTTATAACTGCCACCCTTGATTGACCAGACACTGTGGCGTCCCTTTTTTATCGTGTTGGCCTTGATAAGGTTTCGGTCGCATTTAATTAAGAGCAGATTGTCGTTGCCGTCTTCAATGTAGTTATTGACAATCTTATTGTCGTGGCTGTTAACTAGCTTGATTCCTCCACGTGCGCCGGCTGCCAGTGCCCTCGTAAACGAATTGCCGTCAAGGGTGATGAAATTTGAATTTACGATACGGGCCCAGCCACTCGTAAGATTGTCAAAGAATATCCCCTCGACAGCAATATAGGATTTGCCCCAGAGATAAATACCATATTTATCCCATTCATAATCGGCATATTCTCCCTCAGGGAGATTCCGCAGGCTTGCACCTGTCAAAGTGACGGTCTCATTGAGATAACTCCTGTATGATATGGGCCTGGTTTTCGTTCCCGAGGAATGGGGACGAATCGTTTCAGGATACGTGCCTCCCCGGATAACGACGGTATCTCCACTTTCAACCATCTGATTTGCGTCAGCAATACTCGGATATGCTATAAATGTGCCGGTTGTCGGCGATTGTGTTGGTGGATCATAGGTCGTCGTCGCCTGTACAAGTGATCCATCGACGTAGATGGTTCTTGTCGGGACAGCGTCGGATGCCACCCGGATACTGAATGTTTTTGGATCGCCGTAAACATAATTGAGGTACGTCCGTTCTGTTATCGGATTCACCGTTATTTCATAGAGACCGTCTGGGACAGGGTTATTAAATATGATGTCAAACGATCCCCAAACACCGGGCGCCTCACGTGGGTTTACGATCGAATAGGCGCTGAACTCCCGGCCGTCTTTGGTAACCGAGACCGTCGTATTTTCCAGCAAGTTGTCATTAGTACCGACAAAACTGTGAATCCAAACTGCTATGCGAGACAGCTCCGCAACCGTTGATCCGGTGAAGGGATAGATTGAATCAACCCAGGGAGTCGTATCCGAAGGATCCAGGCCGTCGTCTTCATAATAAAATGTCAAGTTATATTCTTCTGATTCATTTCCCGCCAAATCACGGGAATACATGGTGATATCGTATCTTCCGGGAAGCAGCTCTTGCTGGCGCAACTCGAAGCGCTCACCAAGGAAGTCTTCGGTAAACTGTACAGCTTTATATCCATGCCAACCAACCTCCGGGCCGATTGGATCACCGCCAAGGGAAACCGGGGTGCCGTTATAAGAAAAACTAACGCGGGAATAAAACCTGCCGCTAGATATGGCGGAGTTGTCGCGGCTCAGGAAAAAGATATGGCGAACTTTTTGTAACGTGGCGCCATTTTCTATGGTAGCGCCCAAAACGACCGGTTTCTCAGCCGGCAGAACCGTTAGATTGATCGTAATGCCATCTTCCTGCTGGCCGTCCGATACGACAACCTCGAAACTATGATCACCGACATCTTGCTCCGTGATGGCCTGTTTGGTAGTTAAATTTATTCTTCTGAACTGAGCGCTTTCATCACCGACTTGAAGAAACGATGGCAGATTTTCTACCGAAAATGTAAGCGTGTCATCGATGTTGTCATCTTTTGCTTCAAAATAAAACTTGTCCTTAATCTTTTGGCCAACCTCCAGGTTAAATGCTCTTTTTGTGACAATCGGATACCCTTTTTCGCTGCCGCCGTCATGAAGATACAGCTGCGGTGGATAATTGTTGCCGTCCGGGGCTTTGCTGATAATCAAAGGCGTCATTACTTCGGAAAAGGTTTCGGTATATGAATCATAAGCATACGATCTCAGAGTGGCGCTTTCGCCGTGAATATTGATTGCTGCAAAATTAGCTGTCCAGCCCGGCTCGATTTCATAGAGGGCGCCGTATTGCTGGTAGGGATCCCTGGCCCAGGTGACAGCAAAATGGTGTGAATGCCCCACAAAAGTAGCGCTGACGTCGTGCCCGGTTAGGAGATTCCAGAATGTGTCTCTCATCGGCCGCAGCCAGTCTTGGCCCGCTACCTCTGAATTATTTCCCGGACACTGATCGTTGTCAAAAGAATCACCATTGTGCCTGCCGCCCGGAACAGGATAGGCCCCTTCATGGAAAAAGACAAACTTGTGGGTCGCCTGGGTATTAGATAAACTCTCCTCGACGAAATCCAGGAGATCCTGGCTCAAGCAAGCCTGCGGCACATAATTTTCATCAAACCTGTTGGTAGAACAATCGTTGCCGCATACAAGCTCAGGATCCAATAGGAGGTCGTGATAGTACCCATTGAGCATAATGAAATGCGCATTTTTATAGTCAAAGGAATAATTCAGGTTTTTCTCTTCGAATCCATTGGGATAGACATCGAAGGGACCGTCACGGAAATTACGCATCCCCGGCAGCGACGAGGTTAACAACCTTCCTTCAACAGTTACGGCATGCTCTATCACATCAGGGTATTCGACATCATGATTGCCCACACCCATAAAAATTGGATGATGATCCGGGTCGGCTGCGGGATTTTTCAACCATTCATTCACATATCTGGCATAGGTCGCCGCTCTGGAAGTCCAACCATTGTCCGGAATGGAAAATACAATTTCAACATCGGGATAGTTTGTGTAAGCATGGCGGATAGCCCGATAACCTCGATTGAGGTTGTCATCGCCCATAAACATAAATGAAAATGTATCTCCTGGATTCGGCTCCTGATAATCATTAAAAATTGCGGTAATGGAAATATCTTCCTGAACCGCAACGGTAAGGGGATTCGCCGAACCAACCCCATCGCCGCGCCAAAAGCTAAAAAAGTAGCCTTCAGCCGGTGTGGCCTGAATGACGACCTCATCACCATAATTATATCTTTGTGTATCCGGAGTCTTCGTTATGGTCCCATTGGAAGCAAAGAGTGAAATTGTATATGTTTTAAGCGTGCATATGGCATTTACTGACATGTCCGCATCGATGGTTAACGTAATAGGATTCTCGGTACCTTCAATGTCGCCGCGCCACTGCTCAAAAATATAGCCGGTATTTGGATGCGCCGTTAAGGTAACCGTTTCACCTTCAAGATACGATTGCTTGTCCGGGGATACAGCGACTGAGCAATTCTGCTCATCTGAAGTTACGGTATAGGCTGGCGGGGCTGTGGTGGTCCAGCTGAAGGTAATTGATTCAAGATCAGATGCAGCGGTGAGGGTCACTCGATACACAAAGCTTGCGGCCGGCAGTTCAGGACCGCTTGATTGGGTTAAGGTTTCCCCGTTGCCGAGCGCATACCAGTTCGATCCCCCATCAAAACTAACCTCAACGGCTGTGCCGCTGCCGGTCTCCTGCCATGAACCGGTTAGACTGTAAAGGTCTTGACCGGCATCGATAAGCATCGATTGAAAGCGGCCTTCGCTGGGCTGCGCCTCGCCGTAAAGCCCTTGGATTTCAGCTGTTGTCAAGGCCCGCTCCCAAATGGCCAGTTCGTCGATACTCCCAATGTTAAAGTTATAATAATTCTCACAGCTATGGCCAACCCAACGGCTGCCGACACACATATCATGATTGTAATCAAAAATTGCACCGCTAAGCTGAGGCGGTGTGCTGTCCAGGGCGACCCCATCACCATAGATCTGTATGCTGCTGCCGTCATAAACGCCGACAACATGGTGCCAGTCGCCATCCGTTGCAAATGCGCCGTCTGAGAGTGCCGTCGCGACCTCACCGTCTACATTTTTAAGCGTGAAGACCATCTGGTTAAAACGATTGCGGGAGATATCCCATTGCAAAAAGCCCGAACGGTTTTTGGTAACCAGGGTCATCTGGGCGCTGTCTGACTGCTTCATCCAAAAACTGACGCTGATAGCTTCACCTTCGGCGATATCCGATGAATCGGCAATATCGATGTAATCCCCGGCACCGGTAAAAATACACCCTTGGTTGAATCTTCCCGTTGCATCACATGAGGCTGCTCCTCCCAATTCCCCATCATGGCCATTGCCCGATGCATCCTGAGTATTCCCGTTGAGATGCCATAATCCGATCAGTCCTTGGCCGAGGCCTGATTGCGGATCTATCTCTCCAATGGTCTCAGGTGGAGCAAATCTGACATAGCCGTCCTCGGTGCTGATATTCGTCTTACTGGATTGATCGATACCACCCTCATCGTTGAAATCATCGCTGTAGGTTGGCGGAGGTGTGGTCGTCCAGCTAAAGGTGATTGAATCAAGATCGGATGCATCGCTGAGGATTGCGCGGTACAGAAAACTGGCGACCGGCATTTCAGAAAAGCTTGCCTGGGCTAGGGTTTCCCCATTGGCGAGGGCATACCAGCTTGCTCCCCCATCAAAACTAACCTCAACGGCTGTGCCGCTGCCGGTCTCCTGCCATGAACCGGTAAGACTGTAAAGGTCTTGTCCGGCATCGATAGTGATCGATTGAAAGCGGCCTTCGGTGGGTTGTGCCGCGCAGAAAAGCTGTTGGATTTCAGCTGCCGACAAGGCCCGATCCCATATGGCCAGTTCGTCGATATCCCCAATGTTAAAGCTATAATAATTCTCACAAGTATGGCCAACCCAGCGGCTGCCGACACATATGTCACTTTTGTGATCAAATATCGCACCGCTAAGCTGAGGCGGTGTGCTGTCCAGGGCGACCCCATCCCCATAGATCTGAAGGCTGCCGCCGTCATAAACGCCGACAACATGGTGCCAGTCACCATCCGTTGCAAATGCGCCGTCTGACAGTGCCGTTGCGACCTCACCATCTGCATTCTTAAGACTAAAGACCATGCGGTTAAAACGATTGCGGGAGATATCCCATTGCAAAAAGCCCGAACGGTTTTTGGTAACCAGGGTCATCTGGGCGCTGTCCGACTGCTTCATCCATAAACTGACGCTGATAGCTTCACCTTCGGCGATATCCGCTGAATCGGCGATATCGATGTAATCCCCGGCACCGGTGAAACGACACCCTTCGTTATATATACCCGCTGCATCACACGAGGCTGCTCCACCCAATTCCCCGTCAGGACCATTGCCCGATGCATCCCGGGTGTTCCCGTTGAGATGCCATAACCCGATCAGTCCTTGTCCAAGGCTTGTCTGCGGATCAATTTCACATATTGCCGCAAGCGGAGCAATTTTGACATAGCCGTCCTCGGTGATGATATTCGTCTTACTGGATTGATTGATGCCGCTTTCAAATTTGAAATCATCGCTGTAGGTTGACGGGGGTGTGGTCGCCCAGCTAAAGGTAATTGAATCAAGATCGGATGCATCGCTGAGGGTTGCGCGATACAGAAAACCGGCGGCCGGCAGTTCAGAACTGCTTGATTGGGTCAAGGTTTCCCCGTTGCCGAGCGCATACCAGCTTGCCCCCCCATCAAAACTGACCTCAACGGCCGTGCCGCTGCCGGTTTCCTGCCATGAACCGGTGAGGCTGTAAAGGCCTTGACCGGCATCGATCGTGATCGATTGAAAGCGGCCTTCGGTGGGTTGCGGCTCACCGTAGAGCAGCTGGATTTCAGCTGTTGTCAAGGCCCGGTCCCATATGGCCAGTTCGTCGATATCCCCAATGTTAAAGTCATAATAATTCTCACAGGTATGGCCAACCCAGCGGCTGCCGACACATATGTCACTTTTGTGATCAAATATCGCACCGCTAAGCTGAGGCGGTGTGCTGTCCAGGGCGACCCCATCGCCATAGATCTGAAGGCTGCCGCCGTCATAAACGCCGACAACATGGTGCCAGTCACCATCCGTTGCAAATGCGCCGTCTGACAGTGCCGTTGCGACCTCACCATCTGCATTCTTAAGACTAAAGACCATGCGGTTAAAACGATTGCGGGAGATATCCCATTGCAAAAAGCCCGAACGGTTTTTGGTAACCAGGGTCATCTGGGCGCTGTCCGACTGCTTCATCCATAAACTGACGCTGATAGCTTCACCTTCGGCGATATCCGCTGAATCGGCGATATCGATGTAATCCCCGGCACCGGTGAAACGACACCCTTCGTTATATATACCCGCTGCATCACACGAGGCTGCTCCACCCAATTCCCCGTCGTGACCATTGCCCGATGCATCCCGGGTGTTCCCGTTGAGATGCCATAACCCGATCAGTCCTTGTCCAAGGCTTGTCTGCGGATCAATCTCACCCATTGCCCCAGGCGGCGCAAATTTGATATAGCCGTCCTCGCTGATGATATTCGTCTTACCGGATTGATCGATACCACTGTCATCGTCGAATTCATCGGTGTAGATACTAAAAGGAATCGATGGCGGTACCTGAGCCTCTTCTGAATTAGCTGGTTTGCTACCCGCCCATATAAGGGGCACGAGGACAATTGCAAGGATATGATGCTTTTTCGCAAACATAAATTAACCCCCCTCTAATGTGAATTGAGGTTGAATAAGATTTATTGCCTTTAAATATTCGGAAACGGTGGATAGCGGAACAGCTTCAGCTTCCGTCTTCGCTAAAGCTGTGCCGTGACAGGTCTATCTTCGCTAACGCTGCGTTGTGACAGGCCCGTTGTCGCACTTCGAGCTTGGGTTTTCGCTTTGGGCTTCGATTCTACAAGATGACGGGACAGGGCAGATCAGCATATCGAAAGGATTAATTAAACGGAGCCAATATGCAACCTGATAACGGAAGCGGACTTTGTTGTCAATATCGATTATGGTTAATAAGGGGAATCCATCCGTCCCGGCTCCCTTGCTGCTGGGGGGTGCTAAACGCTGTCTGTCTCTAATAACTCCCGCCCGATCCCTCATATACTGTAAACCTTATTGACAATATCATCAAAAACGAAACCGGATCCTCCCCACGTTCATACACTCCATATTAAAATAATATTAGATAGTTATAATATTCTTTCAGCTTATCAACGCCAGTCTGGCACGTCCCTTGCTCATAAAATGGATCAATAACAATCAGGAAGCCATAAGGAGGCATCTGCTATGAGCGGTACTGATGGGCTGCTCCGTTTTTTAGACAACGGCGGAAGACGCGCTTACATCGGTAGGCGAACCCGCCCGGGTTTGTTCCCCGTTCCTGACAGGAGAAAATCAAATGCAGGCCGAAGAACTGTAAAGGATCGCAGAAAGGTTTTAAATGAGAAACGCACAAAGGGTCCGGAACGGCGGCGCTATTTCAAAGATTAAAAAGCTTCTTATCCGCAGGCAAAGAATGGCAGGTACCGTAATGAAACCAATTTACTAAGACCATGAGCAGAGCATGCACCTCAAACTCTTATTGTTCTTAATACTGTCTTCACCGGAATGTAAATCTGATTGAGGATGGTGTCATGATACAGCCTGCCCCGTAAATGACAAAATGGGCGTTTTCGATGGTGTTGGCACTTAGACGGCATCCTCCAAACAATTTATCGATTTCGAGAATTGATCGACAAACTGTTAATTGCTTTGACACTCATCTGTATATTTCATTTACAAATCTTGGTCTCCCCAAATGTGAAAATTCGGCGAATCAGATTCAGCAGATTTGTTATTGATTGTTATATTAATAGATTAAATGATTCGCAATATTCGGCATGCGGCGTTCTCGTTATGGCATAGATCGTGCGACAGAAAGTGACAGAGATGGTAGTGTAAAGTTCAGCTGGTCTTCAACCAAGGAGGTGGATAATGAGTAGGATTCCTCGCTACGAAGTCAGGTACCATGATAATGGGGAATGGTTCGAAATCTCCGATCTCGATTTTATGGATGAATTATATAAATTGCACTGGCGGGTCGCGCCGGCTATTAAGGAATTGATAGACGGTAAAGAACTGCGAACCCCGGATGCTGTTTATCGCCTAAAATGGCAGTTCGTGAACTCCGGATGACCCTAATTGAATGAAACCCTTGGGATATTCAAAAAGGATTTCGCTATGGCATACTTCAAAGGTATACCGAATGGAGACCTTTGTATTTATTGCAATAAAATTTATTTTCACGGTGAATGGAGAAATGTCGATGAGATTGACCATGATATCATGCCCTTGGAAATAAATAGCACGATATGCCCAAATTGCTCATATGAAAGATTTCCAAAATTTTATATAGGCAATAATATTCCTAAAGGTAGAAAAACAAAAAGGAATGGGACAAAATTTTACTCCCTTTTAAAATGGCAGGGGCAGCGAGATTGAAAACCAGAACTTAGTTTTACAATAGATACACTGACGATATTAATAGGACTGTGTCTGCGCATAGAGGCCGGAAGCCGTGAGACTCCGGGCAGCGAGTTTGCACCTCCTGCGAGCACCTCTATGCGCACACTTAAAATGCAATGCGCTTCTCGAATATCTAGCTTGCGCAGATATTTCTATTCCGATTTATAATTCCCGGCAAGCTGGAATTTGATCATTCCAAAAATCCTTCTGCCAACCTGACAATTTCATTGACACGATCCGGTTCGTACCATTGAATCTCCTCGTCGGCACCGAACCAGGTAAACTGGCGCTTGGCAAAGCGGCGGGTATCCCGTTTCAAGGTTCGCACGCATTCATCCCAGGACAAACTGCCCCCGATGAAAGCGGCTATATGCCGGTAGCCGATAGACTGCATCGACTTTAATTCGCTCGAATAGCCCATGTCCAAAAGCCTTCTGACCTCGTCTGCGAACCCTGCGGCGAGCATCAAGTCAACCCGGCGGTCTATCCTCCCATACAGCTTTTGTCGCTCCATCTGCAGACCGATTTTGAGGGCTTCAAAGGGCTCGTCCGCAAAACCATGTTCCCGATGATGCTCGGATATCGATCGCCCGGTGGATTCGATGGTTTCCAGTGCTCTGACGATCCGATAGGAATCGTTGGGGTGCAGCCGGGCAGCGGTGTCCGCATCGACCCGTTCGAGGCGGTCATGAAGGCTGGCGCTGCCGTATTCGGCCGCCTCTTCTTCCAGGCGCTCTCTGATCTGCGGGTCAAGAGGCTGGGAGGTGAAGAGACCCTGCAGGAAGGCTTTGATGTAAAGTCCCGTGCCCCCCACCACCACCGGCATCACATTTGTCTGATGCAATTGCATCGCCTTTTCCCGCGCCATTGCTGCAAACCGCAAGGCGTCGAATTCCGCGTCCGGATCAATGATATCAATCATGTGATGGACGATCCGGGACTGCTCGTCCGGTGTCGGTTTGGCGGTTCCGATGTCCATGTGCCGGTAAACCTGCATGGAATCCGCACTGATGATCTCACCGCCCAGTTTTTCGGCCAGCCGGATGCCGACCAAGGTCTTGCCGATCCCGGTCGGGCCGCAGATAACGATAACTTTCGGTTTTTGGGTTGCAGGTTCCATTTGGGTAAAAAAGCGCCGGATAGAATGTTCCTCTTTTATTCTCACCACAGAGCACACAGCGCGGCAGAGCCGCAACCAAACGGTCTCTTGGGTTGGCATTAATTAAATTGATATATTTGTAGAAACGCCAAAAAAATAAAATAGAAATGGCGACACACCTAAGGTATTGTTGGAAGCGCCA
>Ga0209052_1000019_pt1 | contig 115832 bp, 85 predicted proteins | sample WorMetHEROISLAND_2_FD_187409 | JGI IMG/M metagenome (GOLD analysis project Ga0209052, IMG submission 187409) | Marine gutless worms symbiont microbial communities from Max Planck institute for Marine Microbiology, Germany - Olavius sp. 4 HERON... | ecosystem: Host-associated > Annelida >...
AGTCCGCGTTGCATAATGGCTCCTTATCTCAAATATGGGTCAGCAACTATGAAGCAAAATTTACTGACAACTATATCAGCTTAGAGTCATAATGCACGAATTATTTTGAATAATTAGAGAAACCCTTAATTTTTGGATTCAGTCAAACAGGCTTTAAACTAGATAATTGTCTTTTTATTATACAATCTATCAACACCTTTACAGTACTTCGAGTATGAAGTAGGGGTTAGTTCGAATACGCTTATATTCTTATAAAGCCACGAAGGTAGTTTGCCTACAAACTTTATTTCTATGATTGCTGTTCCGGGCGGCAAAATTCGATAATCCTCTGCTGTAACTTGACGTAAAAACATATCAGGCTTTCCACATCTAATATTAAAATCCAGAGTCACCCTTACTTGTTTCGACAAGGGCTCCTCCAGTGCAACTCTCTCGTAAACTATTGTAATCATGGGATAATGAGGATGGCGCGCAAGTTCGAAGGCGTAGCGCGAACTGGGAGAACCCGAATTATTTTCAAAAGGGGATTCGAAAATTGCTTTGGCCTCCGACAAAGGAACATAGCTGCGATCTTTAGTTATGATTCGATCATATTTATGCTTGACTTCAAAAAAAACCTTTTCAGAATCAGGCCCATAGCAGCGCAGCCTGAATTTTTTTCGAACCTTATGACCATACACTTTTTCATGGTAGTGAGCCAGGTGGGCAGTATCATAGTAAAGAGAACGGACTTGATAGCGCTTGTCAGGAGGAGCATGCTTATCATAATCGACATGGGCGGATAGCGCATTTATAAAATTGATCCCTTTTTTCATAGTAGTTATGTATTTTATTTCGAATTTCAAAGCCAAGGCTTCCCCTTGTAATTAGTCGTCAAAAATTAGGAATTGTCAGAAATAACGGCACCACTTATCGGCCCGAATCAACAACATTGTTGCCCGGATTTTACTCAAATACTCTCTGCAATCGACAGTTCATCGATAACAATGGATTGATCTCGAGGGGAAATGGCGCTATCCGTAAACCGCGCAGGCGCAAAAGAAATAGTGTTAATACCCTTTAAAAGCCTGAATCGATGGGTCTCAATTATAGTCCACTTTCGGGTCTTCCCAAGATTGTTTGAGGAAACAAGCCGATCATTTATATATATGTTCATTCTTTGGTTTCTATGAGGACTTCTGAGGCGTACCCTGAGAAAATAGTCTTGTGGAAAAGATTCATCGACGTAAAAAATTATTTCAGCATTCGGCTCTAACATCCACCTGACTTTATTTGGGGTGTTCAATTGGTGGTAAAGCGCTTTCAGCTGGCTGAATCCTTTTAGCCACTTTGAATCAATATCAAGGCTTATATTAGATATACTGGGGATACTTTCTTTTTCATTTGAAGTTATTTTCCTGATAGTTGATTTTGAAGGGTATATCTCATCAATAATAGAGGTAAGATTTTCTTCTACATGATTTGTTGATTGCAGATCGCCTATACTTGTATCTTCGCCGTTTAGTTTAAAATCAACTCGGTTCTCCCTGAAAGCGGATGAACCGAGAACGGCATTTTTTTGTCTATCTTTTTGTTTTCGTATTTGTTGTAAATACTTAAACCGATTTCTCCTTCTGAAATCAAATTTTCTTTTATTTCAATTTTAGAATTTCCTTTGACAGCTATTCCAACATTGTTTTGTTTAAAAATATTCGATTCAGCAGCAACATCAGATCCCTCTCCCACCGATAATCCTTTGTCACCGCTGTTTACAATCAGGTTTCTTCGAATATACGCTTTTTTTATTCCTCCCATATCTATTCCGTCATCACGAGAGGATCTAATTACATTTCCTTCAATTAGTGTTGTTCCATTATCAACATCAATCGCATCTCTATTGCCAAAAAACGCATTGCTTTTTATATTAGAGTCGCCGCCTTTAATATTTATTGCATCATCTCCATCATTGTCGATGAATGTGCAATTTGAAACCTCGGCTTTCGATTTGTCATAGATATTAAGTGCCCCGGTGTAACGCTTTCCTTCTGCAAAAAACTCATTTGAGCCTATGAAAACAGCATTACGCACGGCAACTTCCTTTCCTTTGCCCACAATGGCGACTCCGCCCCACTCATCCTTTATAGCCCTGAATTCAATGGGTTCTCCTGACCCCTGAAAATTCACTGCCCCCTTTATTAGCAGATAAGCTTGGGGGGCAAACAACAGCTTGCTGCCGGATTCGAAAGTGACACTGCTATCGTGATCAAACACCAACGGCTTTTTTATCCAGTATTCTTTTTTCGTGAAGGTAAAGTTTTTGCCTTTTTTTATTTGGGATGAGTCCAGGAACTTTACTTGGGTGTTGAATCCCTTCTTTTCCGACTTATCAGCCCGTTGTGGTATTCCGACACCTCTTGGGTAAGTAAAAGCCCTGGTAAACTCAAAACAGCCTTCCCTATCTTCGATTCTCCAACAAAATATGGGAGCCATGTAATATGATTCTTTACCAATTCCGGGGGCGGTCCAATCCGAAATTACCAGCTTACCATTTTTTATTTTGAAATCTAAGCTTTCATCTTTTCCATATATAGGCGGGGGCAGTCTAAAGGTCGTATACCCGTCTTTTCTGCTCCTGATATTATTTATTTTTTTGGGCATGTTGCCGTTTGTTGCGAGATTAATTACTCCCGGCGAGAGGAGACGAATGTCGAATGGCCAGTTTTCGAAAACTTTTATATGAGCACCGCTATGCATGGGTGTAAAAAGAAATTTTTCAATTGGCAGCTTTTCAGGATTTGAAACCTCAATTAATATAGCCCCCATGCTGTTGTAACTCGGCCAGTAACTGTATGGGGATTTTGGATTCGGGGATAGAATGTCATTTCGTTCTGCAAAAAATGGTCTGCTGACTAAATCATTCTTATCCTCCCAAGCGACCGTGAACGGGACTTTGTCGTGAACCCGGACAGTTATTGGAGCTTTTGTTTTACGCCCGCGTAACGTTTTGCTAAGCATTAACTGAACTTTATAGATCCCCGCCCCCTCGATCGCTATTTGAAATCGGCTCCTTTTTTTCCAATTTGGCGTAAACCGCACAACTGGTGAAAAATAGGATTGGCGGAAAGCATTAATTCTTGTCTTCATGATATCAGGGTATGCACTGTTTTCCCAAAACTCTTGGGCACTGTCGAATTTCTTATATGCACCAAAAGTGGGTGACTTTTCTTGGACAAGTTTGCCGTGAGCAGCAGCTATATTGAGGTCCGGGTCGGTTTCATTCTTAATTTCATTATAAATATCTGAGATATCTTTTTCTCCGGACCAATTTAAAACTTGGGCGATCCGATTATGCAGTTTGATGCGAAAATCAAATTTGGACCATAATAACTTGGCAAGTCTGTTCTGCGGTGCATAGGGAACTTGCAGTACCGACAGATGATTATAATGTCCTGTCGAGGGGCCGGACGCATCATAGATAATAGGAATAAATTTCGAACTGTTTCTTGGTCGATAAATCGGAATATTGTGATCGCTCAAATGGGTAGAACCGCCGATCGCAACTATAGCTAAATAGTTAATATAGCTGTCTAAATTTATATGATCTAAATATTCCTCTGATCTATGCATTACCGATCTATATATGGAATCATTGAATTGGTACAAATCGATCCAAGACGCATTCTTCAAGGCGTTTTTTTTCCATACATTTTTAATCGTTTCCATAGAATGCTTTTGTCCCAATTTAGCAAATCTCCGCTCTCTATAAATTGCGCCTTTAGTCAGGCCATTATTGTTAATCATATCAATGTCGAGATTTTCAGTCATGAATACAACGCCATCGTATTTCCCATTTATATACACCTGGGCGAGTCTAGTTTGAGGGGACATCACCCCCATTTCTTTGGCCAGGCGAGATGTGAAGAAATCAAAAAACGGAATATCTGATTGCAATGAGTTCAGATTGATCGTTCGATAGCCAAGAATACTGGATTTTCTATCCGCCTGCAGTTTTATCGTTTTCTGGTCATATCCCCAGTGAGTATAACTAAATCCTCTATAGCGCATAAAATAATTGCCTTCTAATAATTCTCCGTTTACAGTCAATGACTTGAGAGGTACCTTTTTATATCTAACCTTTTTAAATAAAACATTTTTTGGCACCGCTGAATTGAGGGCTGCGAGAAATTCAGGCTCGACTTCTATACGAAATTCATAGCTGCGATCCCGGTCATAGATAATACTGCCGTGGTTATTTTGGATACCTTTGAAGTTAAAAAATTGCCCAAAACTCAAATCAGAGACAAAGAACAAAAATATACTGCCGCCAAGCAATACTGCCAGGCCTAATATATTTTTAAAGGACCTGCTGTTCAGAATGGAGTTAATTTTCATAACGAACCTATGGGAATAATCCTATAAAGCCAGCTTAGTTTCGGCCATGTTTTTGTGCATCCACAAACTCTGCCACAATCGTTTATGTTTGCATTATTTAACAACGCCATTTATTGTTGCTTTCCGCGCGAATATATCCATCTATGTACTTCTTTAATTCCTTCTGACAAATCAGTTTTCGGTTTCCAACCAGTCTCGGTTTTCAAAAGCGAGTTATCCAGAATATTGACGTGAACATCAAATTTTCTTTCTTTTAAATACCTGACATTAAATTCGATATTAAGCTCATTTTGCATGATTTCGACAATTGAGTTCAGGGAAGCACCTGCTCCTGAGGATATATTAAATATTCTTCCCTTTCCATTATGATCCAGGAGCTTGACAACTGCATCGACCACATCATCAATATAAATATAATCCCGTTGAACCGATCCATCGCCCCAGATCTCGATATCTTTACCTTTTCGTGCCCGCAGCATGAACTCTCCGATAGCGCCCTGCCTAACATTAAGTCGCTGACCTGGTCCGTAAACATTCGAAGGCCTGCAGATCCGTAGTCAACATCATACATGTTTGAGTATAGCGCCGTATAATTTTCTATCGCCAGCTTTGTAATGCCGTATGAGCAAATGGGGTGTGTCGGGTGTTTTTCGTCAATTGGATTGTAATCCGGGATTCCATAAACCGTGCCGCCGGATGAAACATATATAATGCGCCTGGCTTTTGTAGTATTGAGCAAACTCAACCACCTAACGGAAGATAACACATTGCTTTGAACATCATAGGCGGGATTCCGCATCGAAGAGGCCGGCACTGTAGTATGGATTAAATGTACTACGATATCCGCATCATTGAGTGCTTTCATAATATCATCGGATTTCTCAGCATCTCCTTCAACGAGCTCGATACCGCTTTCAAAATCATTGATTAATTCCCGGGAACCGTACAGCTTGTCAAAAATTTTGACCCTATAGTTTCTTTTTATCAATGTCCTGGCTAAATGGCTCCCGATAAAACCGAGACCACCAAGTATTAACACACAACAGTCACGATTTTCGTTTGAATTGAACTTACTTTCTTTCATCTTTTTTCTCTTGTGGTTTGATGCGTCCGCCATCGTCAACCCCAATTATATCATAATAGTGTGCAATTAGATCATCAATGTATCTGTCGAAATCGTAATTTTCTTGTGCAAGCCGTGCGTCCGTGCCCAAACTTTTGGTCAGAGCAGGATTTCTTATCATTTTGGCAATTAAATCAAACATACCCTCGAAGTCATTTCTTGCGACAATGAATCCGTTCACGCCATTTCTAATTGCCTCTTTCTGACCTCCTGCATCAAACGAAATCACCGGGACTCCACAAGCGAGGGCTGCAAGTGTCAGCAAGGAAAGGTTTTCAGCTTGAGTTGGATAAAGGAGGACATCACAGATATTTAGGGCATCTGAAAGCTCGTGGGAATGCCTCAAATAGGGAAGAACAGTGGCCGATATCCCGGTTGGAACCATTGCTTTTACCGAGGCACTGTCTCGCCCGACCACCAATAATTCGATGGAGTCGGCAAACTCCTGGGCAAAACGGTCTAATTTTTTAATTATTGGTAATATTCCCTTTCTTGGGTCGAGAATAAAGCTATGAAAAAGTCCGATTACAAATCGGTTATCGCTACTTAGGCCTAATCTTCGCCGGCACTGTGACCGAGGCTTCCTTTGGAAACAATTTATATCCTCACCGTATGGTATGACTTTTCCCACTTTATTCTGTACAAAAGTTTGTTTATAATGATTCGCCAATGCCTCTGTATGATATAGCAGATGTACTCTTGAATACTTTATAAATGCTTTTTTTATGCGGAAAAGCAATTTGGTTGCATCTCTTGAAATTCCGGGATAGGCCGCATCGATTTTCGGACAGGAGCCGCATCCGGTTAAATATTTTTCGCAATCTAAAGTGTAGGGGCAATACCCTGTTGAAAGGTATTGATCGACGGGTGAAAGTAGTACGGGTTTAATCCGGCTTACCACCCCCAGAAACGGAATGCTCACGTAGTGGGCATGTATATTATGAAAATGCAAAACATCAGCACTACCGATCCAGGGATGGAGCGCCATCAATAGGGTTGATGGAAAGAAAAAGTCATTTATTCCGGTTATTTTTGAAAATATTTTTTCGAAAAAATATTCTCCCGGAAATTTTGGCAATTTATGCACAAAAAAAGGCAGCCATTGCCTTATGTGGGCATTTTTTACATAGACACGAGCGTCATGACCACGCTCGATTAGGGATTTGGCCGTGTTGTAGACAAGTCGCTCGTTACCGGAGCCCAACACACTGGGATTTTGAGAAAAAAGAGCGACTCTTAACTTCGATTTGCTCTTAGGCCGCCTAATATTTAATGCTTTGTAATGGTATAACGGCATTGCAGATAAAATAACCCTGAAATCCCTAGTCTAACGATATTTATCGTCTTCGATATTTGAGTCCTTCCCGTGCTTTTTAAAGGTCCGTTTCGTAGAATGAAATCCGGTAAGCTGACTCAATAAAGCCCGAGATATTTCAGGGTATTTGGGTAATAACGGTGTCGCCAAGTGTTTAAGATGAGCAAGAAGAAAAGCTTTTAACGCCCCCAATTTGGAATTTTTCCTCTGATCGGTAACAGCCTGTAATAATTTTTCTCCATCAGCGTAATGTTGCGTTATCGGGTTGGCTGTGGTCAAATAGGAGAAGTATAGTCTCCAATATTCCAAATTGAGCTTGGAAGGCCAATATTGCCTGCTCACTTTTATTAATTCGATCCTTGAACCATAATTGTCAGCAAAGCATTTTGCTTCGGGATGGATCCTATACTTTCCGATGTAAGCATCTATTTGGCGGAATGGCGTATAATGGCTCATTCGAAGCCACAAATCATAATCCATTGCGAAATATAGATCTTCTCTCGCAGGTGCACAGACCTCCCAAATTTTTCTCGACCAAAAAGTTCCGGGTTGGCTAATGGGGTTAAACCTCCAAAATTTGATAAACATTTTATGATTATACCCTGGGAACTTGTTGGCAGGATGCTCCGATATTATTTCACCGTTTTCGTCGATAAAAGTGCTTTTGCCGGTCACGACGGAATTCCCGGACATAATACCCTTGACAGCATGCCCGATGGATTCCGGCTCGAATTCATCGTCGGCGCACAACCAGCAAAGAATATCACCGCTCGCCATAGAAAAACCTTTGTTGATGGCGTGTGATTGGCCCCGGTCTTTTTCCGAGTGAATTATTAGATGCGTATGCTCGTTACAAATCTCTAATGTTCCATCGGTTGATCCACCGTCAACGACAATATGCTCTATATTAGGATAATCCTGATCGATGACACTATTGATGCAATTTGAAATCCATCTGCGGCAGTTCAGCACCGGCGTTATAACGCTTACCAAAGGCAGAAAAGATGCCACTTTTTTGTCAGTTTGGGATTGATCCATGCTTTTGGCTTGACGAAAATCGGTAGATTGATCGAATCATTTATCCTTTTGAAACAACCCCTGCAAGAAATTTGACTCCCGCAATGGTGCTGTAATCCTCCAGCTCAGAGTGTTTTGCATTTGATCTATCCTGTCCTTCAATTTTTGATTGAATTGTTTCTCCTCCTGGATGCACCTTTGATATTCAGTGATTTGTTGCTGGAAGTTATCGATGGTCGTCATGTAAAAGTCATTGATAAAAAATTCGAAATTATTTACATGCTGTTTAAAGAAATCATTCCTTTTTTTCGCAAACAGATCAGCAGCCTTTTGATAGGATCGTACGAACTCATCGACTTTGCTTTCCCAATTCAATGATCTTATTTGCTTTCTTGAGTTCACAATATTTTCTTCACGGAGGCCTTGATCGTTTAACATCAAGCTAATCTTTGAGGCCATACCCTCCACATCGATAGGGTCAAAAGTGAATCGTTCATCGCCTATTTGTCGAGGAAGAGAGGTGACATTAGAACATATCACTGGCATGCCGTAATTCATCGCTTCAATAAGGGGGATACTTCCGGCTTCATACCGCGTTGGGATAACTACCAAAGTTGAGTTGGTCATTATCTTTAACATCTCTTTTTCAGGTATATATCCCAAGAAATGAATTTTATCCTCAAGCTCGCAATTTAAAATCTCGTTTTCGACTACAGGATAAAAGTCTCCGGATCGTTCTCCTGTGCATATAAGGTGCACATCTTGTTTATACTTTGAATGAACAACCTCCAAGGCTCGGATTAAATTGATATGATTTTTATGTTTCCATGTATTTGCAGCATAGAAAATATAATTATCCGGAAGGATATATTTATGCTTGATATCATCGACGTTTAAACTGGAAAGGTCCAATGGCTGTTCGATGCCAAACGGGCAGACATCGATTTTCTCATATGGAATATCAAAATATTTAACGATATCATCCCGGACATGATCGTAGCTTACGATGATACGTTCGCTAAATTCTGCTGCTTTTTTATAGTGAATATTACGAAATTTTTTTTCGGCCTCTGAGAAATTTTCAGGCAGAATAATATGCTGGAGATCGTGCAAAGTGATGATCATGGGCGCCTGAGTTGTGTATAGATTGTTTGACTGAACCGGTGTGTGTACAACATCGATATTGTCTTTCGCCAGAATCTGCTGAAAAGGTTTTGTATGATCAATGGATATTTCTTTGAAATTGTTGTATCCCCGAAGTTGCTTGAAGGATTCGCCAATGGCTCCGGTAACAATGGCAACAATCTTTAAATCCGTGTATTTAACCAGCGCATTCACCAGACGCTGCGCATATTGAAAAACGCCACCTGACGAGTTGTCAGCCCGCATCCAGGTTAATACAAATCCAACTGTAGGTTTCATGTCACTCCAGGCTTATATTGTTACGCATGCAAAATTCTTCGAATTCGGTTAGATTCGCAAACTGATATTCCTGGTTGTTAAATATCAATTTTGCACTTTCATAGGGCGGGAAAAACATCGCACGGATATAATCTTCAATTCTTTTCCTGCCCCACTCCAATAAAAAATAGCCCCCATAGGGAATTTCTCTTTTGTAGGTTCGACCTGTATTTTTCTGCGGAATCCCTTGGAAACCCTCTCTTACGACCTTTTGAAACATTTCCGAGAATTGATCTACGCCCAGCGACAAAAGCCGATGATACAGTGAAAATCCGGTATCCCAGGACTTAATTTCCAATTCCTTTTGAAGCACGATGTTGCCGGTATCAATCCCGGTATTCACGATATGGTATGTAATCCCGGTTAAGTTTTCTCCATTGATCAAAACCCATGGAGCTGAAAAACAACCTTTGTAATCCGGTAGAAGTGATGGATGCAGATTAACAGCTGATTTTTTTATCAGCGATAGAACATCTGCAGAAATGATGTCTCTAAAGTAAATAGAAAATAAAAAATCCGGATTAAAGGCCTGCATTCGTTCTAAAGTAACAGAACTGTTGATAGGTTCAGTTACATAATCGATTCCTAATGCGTCGAGATGCCCGGTCAGTGTGATATTATCGTCAGTTTCATAAGTGACTGCCAATATTTTTTCAGGTTGGATTTCTCTTTGACTGATCAGCCTGTATAAACAGCCTAATCCGGCTTTGCCGTAACATGCATAGATGACTTTCATTTTGAATTCAGTTCTCTTATGATTTGAGAAATATATTTTATCTGTTTCTCTTTTAATTCAAAAAATGTAGGCAGGTTTATTCCTTTTGAAGAAATTTTCTCGGACAGCTTTAGATCTGCATGGGAATTTTGTTTATGAACCGGCATTATGTGCATTGGATAAAAAAAAGGCCTGGTTTCGACTCCATGATCATAAAGGGTTTTTATCGCCGCATCACGATCCGCCCCGAACTCGTTCTCGAACAAAACCGAGTACATCCAGTAGGAATGAGTGCAATCGTCCCGCTCGACAGGAAGCGTCAATCCTGGAATACCAAATAAATTCGCCCGGTACGATTCAGCGATTTGCCTTCGCTTTTCAATAAATTTATCAACGTTCTCCATTTGTGCGAGCCCAATCGCTGCCTGAATATTGGTCATTCTGTAATTATAGCCAACAGTCGTGAACCAGTAGCGCCTATTCGGATCCATTCCCTGGGTTTTAAATAGTCTAACTTTTTTATGCAGACCATCATTGTTTGTCACAACCATTCCGCCTTCACCCGTCGTAATGGTTTTGTTGCCATAAAAACTAAATGTCGAAAGGTCGGCAATGCTTCCGCATTTTCTTCCACGATAAATAGCCCCTATTGCCTCTGCGGCATCCTCGATCAGGTAAATGTTATTTTTTCTGGATAACTTTACTAGACTATCCATTTCACATGGGTGCCCATAAAGGGGCACGACTACAATTGCCTTAGTCCTTGATGTAATCAGCTTTTCAACTTTATGCGGATCAATATTCCAGGTATCATCCTGGCAATCGGCAAAAACCGGTTTGGCCCCTGTGTATTCTACAGCGTTCGCGGTCGCGACAAAAGTCAACGCAGGCACGATCACCTCATCGCCTCTGCCGATCCCTATGGCGAGCAGGGCCAAATGAAGCGCCGCAGTACCGTTTGAACACGCGATCGCATGTTTTATGCCGATGTATTCAGCAAATTTTCTTTCCAAACGTTCTATATATTCTCCATTTGACGAGATCCAGGTTGAATCAAGGCAGTTGTTTACGTAAATTTTCTCGTTTCCAATAAATACCGGTTTAGAAACCGGAATAAATTCTTTATTTTTCATTGTATGGAATCTATCTTAGGAGCCTAATGGCGTGTTTGTTCAGCAAGGTTTGAAATCCCTGAGGGGTCGGAGAGTTTATCAATCCCGGCCGGGAACCGCATCAGACGGTGAAAGGTGACAATATAAGAGCAAAAACCATTGAGGAGAAACTCCCCGATCCTCCGGATGCGGTTTTTAATATCCGAAGGGATATCTTCCTGGCTTGAAATTGAGTACTTCAGCTTTAGTGCTGAATTCATGCCCGCTTTCATATTGGCTGCACTTTTTACAAATCGAGGGCATCGCCTTGCTACCAAATGAGGCTTTTAATTTTTGATATTTCTTATTATTCCATACACTTTTCAATGATTCATGTTTAAGATCTCCGACGATTAATTCAATGGCCTCTGAATTCATACAGCCACAGGCCGAGGCCAGACCTGATGAAGTAATACATAGTCCAAGGAAAAACACGAAACATGGAGATCTTTTTGAAGTGTAGGGGATATTTTGCTTTAGGATTGCGTTATTCGGCAAATCTTCTTTTGAAATCAAACCGCCCCAGTTACCAAAGCTGTTGTCAACCAAAATTTCATAACCTAGTGCTTCCAGCTCCTTCAAAAGAGGACTATTTACTATTTCTTTTTTTTCGCTGGTTCGAAATATAAGCCGAAGCGGGTAGCTGGCCCTGATTTTGTTCCTCATTTGTGCAAACTCAACAATATTGGTCAGTACCGTGTCGAACTTATCCACGCCGAACATTCTCCGGTATGCCGCTCTGTCTAACCCACCTACGCTGAACTGCAAAAAATCGGTATCGCGCAGCAATTCTTTCCAATTGTCCTTCCCAATATGATTTAATGCAATGCCATTGGTTGTCGCGGAGATCGTTGCAATATTTGAATATTTTCTTGCAATTTTTATCCGCTCAATGCATTTGGAGTCCAAAAAGAAATCACCTGTAATTGGGGTGAATAATAGCGCCCCCCCACCCATTTCAGCATATTCAGCAACAATCTTTTCATAAAGATCAATCGGCATTTCCTCCTTTTTTCGTCGGCTCTTTCGATATGCGCAAAAGCAGCAGCGAGCATTGCAGGCGTTTGTTGTTTCAATGTTCAAGACAAATGGCCTCTTTTTCAAATAATTTTCCAGGCGCTTGTTTTTTCCGCAAATTTTGTTGTACAAATTATAAAAAATATTCACACTCATTTTATAGAAAATATTGCTGCGGTCATTTCAATAGGTTAAAATTATGGCTCCTATCAGAGGCAAATGACGAGACGTTGCAGTCAGACAATTTTGTACACCTTGATTTGTTACCTGTTCCTTTGCCTTTGACTGTCACCGACATCATTTGGAAAATAAGAAGACCTCCCTGGGAGCAGGTGATGAATTGACAACGGTAAATTTATCAAAATATTTCAAAAACGTTTTAATGAAATTTTGCCGAGTGTACCAATCTTTATCCTTATGATCCCATTCTTTTACATATCTATCATTCGCTGGAATAAATTCGATAATTAGATACTTTTGGCAAAGTGATTTCATTCTGCGGGCGATATCATCAAAATCCATTCCCGCATTAAACGACAAATGGTGAACTACGGCCATTGCCAAGACAACGCTGAAAGAAAATCGTTCCTCGAATGAGGGATATACATTGTTTAGGCCATGAGCCGGCGTTAGTTGATTAAAATCATTATACAAGGTTAGAATTCTTTTTTTACCTTTTTTGCACTTCTTGTAAAATTCAGAGATCGCAGGTATATCATTATCGAAGGCCACGACGCGAAAACCAAGGTCTTCAGCGAGATTGCTGAACCAGCCTTTATTACAGCCAACATCCAATATATCCTTTGGCGGACATTTATTAAGGAAGTTGAAGACAGCACTTTGTTTTTTTGTAAATCTCTGCGGCCTTTTTACTGAAACCTCTCTCTGATCGTAGTGGGACCATTCGGTGGTGTGAACGGTGTCCAGATTAAAAGTTGAAATAAATTTCCTAAAACGTTTTAATACGGTTTTTGCCTTAAAAGAATTCAGCCATTTATAAATTTCACCATCAATCATTCGGTCCGCGACTTTGCGACGCAGTTCATGATTGGGAATGGGTTCAGCCAGGAATTTATAAGTATGTTCTACCCCCTTTTTTTTGAAAAGTACAAGCGGTAGCAGGAAATACAGAATAAATTCATTCATACTGTTCAAAAATAGATCAGGTTCATAGGGTGTAATTGATCCGATATCAATATATATGGGACGGGTATAGTCAAAGAATATGTTCCAGGGATGTGCATCTTTGCATATATAGCCATCTTTCAATAATTTTTGATTGAATTTTAAAAATAAAAGAGCCGCATCCCTTAACATCTCCGGGGTCCATTCTGAACAGTAATTATTGAATTCAATCCGTTTGTGCCAGATTGTCAATGGGTAGCCTTCCAGAATAAAAGGCATTGCTTTGGTTTTAACTAATCCATATTTTTCCCACTTCCCCGACTTTTTCAATAGATCCCGGCATAACTCAACCCTTTCGGGTTTGATTGCACGATAGACGTCGTTTCGATAGTAAAATACTTTACCGAAAGGATCTACTAAGGATGCGGGCTCGAACCTTATCTCGCTTGGATTTAATTTTTGTTGGGCACTTGAAGTCATAGTATGAAATAACAGATTTATTCTTGCCGCCAATCGGTATTACTTTCATATTTTAACTTTACTAAAAGATCCCCTGTTTCTTCCTTGAAAGTCTTTACAACCCGATCAGAAAAATGGTTTCGCCAATCACCGGTAATCCCTTTCCGATAATGGTGATTTTTGTTTTCTTGTCCCGGCTTCCTACCGCTACTTAAACTTTTAAAGCTGTATTTGTCGAGAAGAGCAATAAGCTTATTAGCCGGCATATCGATTTGCAGATGCTCAAACAGCAATTTAAAATACGTCTTAGATTCATTTCCGATCAGATCTTCATATTTTACGATTAAAACCGCAGCATCCGTTTTCTCCATCCACGACTCCTGAGAAACAAATGTCCCATTTTCAATAAGCCTATTTAAGCACAACAGTATTCCTTCATCGGCATTTTTATCCAGAAGATCTTTTCGGAAGGCGACTACTTGCGGAAAAGGAGAATGGGAATACTTCATTGAAAAATAGTACGAAACAAGTATATCACGAGGATCCCGTTGTACAAAAAATGCTTTAATCTCACCCGTATTCGGTATGTTTATAAAATTTTCATACGTAATATAAAGCGGCGATACTATTTTGTTCGGCGGAAATGGCTGTTTAAAAGATCTGTCTGTTATATTTCTATTATCCGTTTTACCCGGTAGCTCGTCAGAATAAGTATACTGTTCAAGACCGGAATAGGCGTATACTTTTTCATCGGAAAAAATTGCCCTCAGCCATTGACTCCCTGATTTATAGGTGCAGCAGTGAAATATGTTTGATAGATTACAATGGTGAATTTCCCTCTGTGCTAGGAGATCATTTTCACGGAAAGACAACCTGGCAAATTGAAGGATGGCTCTGTTTATTATGCTCAATAGGTTAGATCGATTATTTTCCATAACTTAACTTTTTCAGCCTCATAGCCATATAAATGGGCAACTGGTCAACTTGTCCTTACTGTCCACTCGCCCTTGAATTGCGTCGGCGCATGACCTACAAATTCTCCGACAACCTTTAGCTTTTTAGTCCCATAATGTGAAGTAAGCACGGCAACCCGATTGCTATCGTTGACGCTTGCCCCAAATAAATATTCCCCTGGATTTAAATTGATTTTTGGTAAAATGATTGTAATTTTAAGCATTCGACCCTTATTGTATATGGGGATCTTGTGGTAATAGGAATTGCATTGAGCGATAATCTGGAATTCCTGATTCAGAAAAAAAACCCCGACAATCGGGTTGTTGATTTTCCTCTCCACAGATAGAGATAGATGAACGACCAGATCATCCATATAACCAATCTCGGTAATATTTTTCCTGCCCCTACTCTCCAATACGATCTCATGGATCTTAGCCTTGTCGGTTTCTGTGATAATACCGGTCCGGTCCTTAAAATAGGAAGCGTAGCGCCGAATTCCTTCTGTGACATTACTTCCCTGATAAACTGCTTCGCCCTTGTTCATCAGCATAATGCGTGTACTGACTCTTGCCACCTGCGGCATAGCGTGAGAGACGAATATAATAGCGGATTGCTTTTGAATTTTGTCAATCGCGTTGAAGCATTTTATCCTAAACCCCGTATCACCGACAGCCAGAACCTCATCAATAAGCATTACATCCGGCTGGATTTGGATAGCGATGGCAAATCCCAAACGCACACACATTCCGGAGGAATACGTGGATATTGGGGCATCGAGAAAATCCTGTAATTCTGAAAATTCGACTATCTCTGCGAATTTGGAATTGATTTCCGCTCGGCTCATTCCGAGTATTGAACCGTTCAGATAAATATTTTCCCGCCCGGTCATGTGTGGATGGAATCCTGCGCCAACCGCGATCAAAGCCCCCACTCGACCTTTGATTTGAATTTCGCCCTTGTCGGGAGGGAAAATACCGGCCAGCATTCTCAGCAGGGTTGTTTTGCCGGAGCCGTTTACTCCGATTAGACCAAGGACTTCACCTCTTTTGAGCTCAAAACTGATATCCCTTAGAGCCCAGAATTCATCTTTTAAAAGACGGGTAGACTCCTTTGATCTCCCGAGAAGATTACTTCCAAGATCTTTTATTCCGTATATCATGCTGCGTTTCAAATTTTTGCAGAACTTCTTGGAAATATTATTTACAGACACCACTACCTCGTCATTGGTTTTCTCTGGTGCGGGTGCGAAATGTGCTACTGCGTTTTTCGAGATCGATTTGGATACCATCACTGGCAATTGACCCCCAATGCGGGTTAGATCATCCTTTCAATTATTTTCTCTTCTGAAACATAGAAAAGTCGCCATGATATCAGGAAAAGGATAGCGCATAATGCGCTGCAAAAAAAATAAACCGGCGGATTATAGAGTCGCCCATAGATAATGATATCCCTGGCGGAACAGACAAGATATGTCATCGGATTCCACTTAATGACCAACTGAATTAAAGCATTGTCGACTTTGCTGGAATAAATTAAAGGTGTCGCATACATCATCAGGCCCATAGCCATATTAATAATTTTGGTGGCATCTATCGCCACGATAGATATCATTGATGCTATAAGGCCGATGGCCGCACCGAGCAGGAAAAGCGGTATGATAACAATTGGAAAAAAAATTATTTTCCAGCTCGGCCACACCTCAAACACAGCCAAGACTATGATATTCAGCAGAAAACCGATCGAAAACTGCGCCAGATGTTGGGCGGTTTGCTTGAACAGCAGGGCTTCGCGCGGATAGCTCACTTGCATTACAATTGACTGTCCCGACAAAAGCGTCTCCCTGGCCGATTCATAAAATCCTAAAAAAAGACCCCACATCGTAGTTCCAATCAGGACGTAGGCAGGATATGGGATCCCAACGTCTCCAGGGTGAAACATGCCCGTCATGTTAAAAAAAACCCATGACGCAATCCCCATGATGGGAGCAATAAATATCCAGGCCAGCCCAAGAAAAGATTTTTTGTAACTTGCTAAAAAGTCCCTTTTAAACAGCTGCCAGATAAGATGTTTCGAATCATAGATTTTCCTGGACATGACCACCCAGGTCTGAATAAGTCCATGTTCGTGTCTCTGATGCGGTCTATATGTTTTTATTTCCTGCGTCATATGACAATGCCAGGGGAAACCGGGCGTTACCTTCCAGGTTTATATATATCAATCTTTACCTGCACGAATCGACGGCCCATTGGGCTTTCTGAAAGTCTATACAGCTCCGCCTGCTCCGTTACAGGGGCTTTTCAATATAACTAACCGTAATTATTATTATTTTGTTAAAATGAAACGATGTCCACGAATCAGCAGAAATGAAAATGGTCCATCATTGGTCTCAAGCTGGCTCTTTCACAATAGGGCTTTTTCATCCTTGCCAAATCCGCAACCCGATATCCGCCTTCCGAAATCAATTCATCTGTGTCCCACCATAATTGGCTTAATTAATACAAAAAATGTACCAGTTTGTTTAACAGCGGCACTATTTTTTATCCGGCACTTCCCAAATCAACAAACGCGGTCGATTTTTTAACCTTGGCACCAGGGATTTGTACTCGCTGCGGCTAACCACCAGTGATCGAATTTTACGCTTTATGTACCTTTCAGTTTTGCGGCTCAGATCGTTTAAATGATACAGGTCTATATCGCCCACCAATACCAGGTCGATAATGCCGGTATCTTTGCCCTCGGCATAATCATCAATCAAGTAGGCTTTTTCCAGTTCCCCCAGACGATTGACAATGCCGTCGATAACCTGGTCGATACCCATAACCTTGCTCACCATGGATTTAAGATCCGAATAGAGCGGATGCTTGGTATTAGCGGTGTAAAGAACCTGCCGGCCGCTCTTTTGAGACTTCAGGAGCTTGGTTTTGGTCAGCTGGTTGAGCTCTTCCCTAACGGAATTGGTCGATACATTGAACTCCTTGGCCAGTTCCCGTAAATAGGACTGAGTCCTGGGGTTGAAGAAAAACCTGACCAACAGTTTGATACGTGTTTTTGACGATATCAGTCCGGCAAATAGATTGTCCATTTCCGCATCCTTTTTGAGTAACTATTCTACTCATATCACATAATGAGGATGCCGTCAAAATATCAACAACATCGGGATTCTCATATAGAATAAACAGACCGTTAGCGACTTGAAACGACTATCGGTTCAGTCGGCGTATCGCTTGAGGAGAAATCGACTCAAATGAAGACCGAAATTGGAACAAAATTCCCGTCATTGGCTTTTTTTCAATGCCGACAGGGTATTTTCGAGATTATTGCGTGCATCGAGGTAATTAGGGTCTATCCGGATTGCTCTCCTGAAAAACATGACCGCCTTGTCGATCTCCCCGGTCCGGATTAATGCGGCACCCAGATTGTTGTACGCTTCTGCATATTCAGGATTAATGCGGATGGCCGCTAAATAGTGCGCAATTGCCTTATTCGCTTTTCCGAGACGGTAGAACGCGTTGCCCATGTTGTTGTGCGCGATCGAATAATTGGGATTAATCTGAAGGGCGCGAACGTAGTGCTGCATCGCGGCATCCAGATTTCCCCGGCGGGATTGGATCAGGCCCAGGTTCGTGTGGGCAAGTTCAAAGGCCGGATTGATCAACAGAGCTTCTTGGAAATGAGCTGCGGCGCGCTCGGTATCACCCTGTTCCAGCCAGTGATGTCCCAGGCTGTTGTGGGCGATATAATTATTGCGGGTCACCTCGAGGGTGCGTTCAAACAGGGTGACGGTGTTGCGCCAATAGCCCACCTGGTTGAAGGCGGCCGCACCCGCAGCGAGGACCACAGCGGCTGTAATCGCATATACCAGTGCCCTTACAGCCCGAAACCGTCCGGTCAGCGCGGCGAGTTCCCAGGCAACCATGATGAACAGTCCGATAAAGGGCATGTAGGTGTAGCGGTCGGCCATGGCCTGAGCCCCGACCTGCACCAGGCCGATGACAGGTACCAGAGTCCCCAAATACCACAGCCATCCCACCACCAGCCAGGGCCGCGATTGCCGACAGCGCACGACCAGAAATGATATCCCCGCCAGCAGGCAGAAAGCCGCGGCGATCTGCCATGCCGGCCATCCCCCGGGATAGGGATATATGACGGCCAGCCTGGCGGGCCAGATCATCTTGACGATATAAGCCGCATAGGCAACCAGGGCGTTTAGAACGCGGTCGGACAGCGCAATCTCAGTCAGGGAACTGACGGCGCCGCCGGCTTGCTGGGCATAGATCGTCACTACGCTGGAGGCTGCCGAAATCATAAACAGGGGTATTTTTTCCAGGATCAGGGCGGCCTTTGAACTCGATCCTGGCGGAAGCCTGCCCGGGGGTAGTGACCGACCAATTTGAAAGCGTTGGAGCGGCCAGAAATCCAGCAGCAGAAAAACAAAGGGCAAGGTAACAATCATCGGCTTGGCCATCAGGCCCAGAATAAAAAAAAGAAGCACCGGCAGATAACTGCCGACCGCCGGCCGCAGCCCGTAGCGAACGTACGCCCCCATGGCCAGCAAGCCCAGCAGGGTGCTCAGGACGTCCTTGCGCTCCGCCACCCAGGCAACCGACTGCACGTGCAGCGGATGAAGCGCGAACAGCAATGCGACCAGACAGCTGGGCCATAGCCGGCCGGTCATCGCTCGCAGTACGCCGTAAAGCAGCAGGGAATTGGCAATATGGAACAAGACGTTGACCAAATGATGCCGCCCGGCGTCCAGCCCAAAAAGCTGAACATCCAGCATGTGTGATAGCCAGGTCAATGGATGCCAGTTGCTGGCATGCAGGCTCGTAAATGCCCAGGCGATACTCCTGGGGGTCAGCCCGGCTTTCACAGCTGGATTCTCATAGACATAGCCGGGAGTGTCATAGCCGCTGAATTCGAAAAAGGCGACCTGGCCATAGACAGCTAAAATCACAAGGATCAGAAGCAGACAGATCCACCCTGCGTTACCCAGTTTCAAATACGTCTGTTTGGTTGGATGGATTGCCATAAATGCCGGGATCACGATCGAGGACAAAACCGATCGTCGGTGACGAGTTATGTGGGATTATTCCTTCGGAAACTGCTTAAATGACATCAGGTCCATCTTCGCCAGTTTGAATTTGAACGATGTGGCTAAACAACCGAGTCCATATTGGATGCTGCGGGAAAAATTGATGGAGGAAGCCGCCTCAAAATACTTGGTAGGGCAGCTTCACCTCGGCGATCGTATACCCGTACCAGATAATTTGAGCCAGCATCTGGTTGTCGAACACGAAATCATCCGAATTTTCACGCAGGGGGAGCTTTTCCAAAAGCCGGCCGGAAAATGCCCGATAGCCGGTATGGTATTCAGACAGCTTGGCGCCTAGAAAAACGTTTCCAACAAGGGTAAGAAACCGATTGGCGACATATTTCCAGACGGGCATGCCGCCCTGCAAAGCATAGCCGCCGAGAATTCTGGAACCCAATACACAATCATACAGGCCGTTTCCGATCATGGAAACCATGGCCGGTATCAACTTGGGGGTGTATTGGTAGTCCGGGTGGACCATGATGATAATGTCGCCCCCGGCCTCCAGGGCCAATCGATAACAGGTCTTTTGGTTGGCCCCGTAGCCCGAATTTTCTGCATGAGCGTGGACGACGGCTTCAGGCAACGCTTTGGCGACCGCGACGGTATCATCCTGACTGTTGTCATCCACCACGATCACCTGGTCGACCCAATCCTGGGCGATCACTTCATCATAGGTTCTGCGCAGGGTGCGTTCGGCATTGTAAGCCGGCATGATCACGATAACTCGTTTATCTTTATACATCCTGTCTTCTTTGGCGGTTTGCTTTGGGCGTCGGTGAGGTACCCATCATCCCGTGCGACGCTCCGATGACGCATTACCGGATGGTCCGGCTTTGGATAGGGGCCGGTCCGCGCCTCTCCTCTCAAAGCGCATCTGGCATATCTGCTCGGAGATAAGGCTCATCATGAAAACCATAACGGCGGCCACGAATAAAAAAACACTCATATTGGTGAAGCGATTGTGCCTGATGAATGTGTACAGGTAGTTGGCCAACCCGAGCAAAAACATGACAGAACTGACCGGCAGAAACACTCTCATGGGTGCATACAGTGTGCAAATCCGGGTGATGATCATGAAAAACCGGACCCCGTCCTTGACCATTTTGATGTTGCTGTTGCCCGTTGATCTTTTGCGGATTTTGATAGGGACGTATTTAACACTCAGGCCACTTCGCAGGGTACCCAGGGTCAGGGTGGTGGGATAGGAGTATGTGTTGGGCAGAAGATACAGGAAATTGCGCGCTACCTTAGCCTTTACCGCCCGAAATCCCGAGGTCAGATCCTGAATGCTGAACTTGGCGACGTAGGAGGCAAACCAGTTGTAGATTTTATTTCCCAGGGCGCGTCCCAAAGAAGCCTGGCCGTTGAACGAGCGGGCCCCCACAACCATATCGTACTCGGGAATATAGCTGAGCAAGGCGGCAATCTCCTCCGGGTTGTGCTGCCCGTCTCCATCCATGAAGACCAGCACATCTCCGGTGGCCATGCGAATCCCGCTTTTTATGGCCGCGCCGTTTCCAATGTTGTAGGGGTGGCTGTAGACGGTGGCGCCGGCATTGCGTGCCTGTATCGCTGAATCGTCCCCTGAGCCGTCGTCAATTACGATGACTTCGAATTCCGGATAAAGCGATCTGATTTGTTTTATGAGATCTTTGACGATCCGGCCTTCATTATAGACCGGAATAATGACCGATACGGTATATTTGTCCATAAAAGTGCTGTCCGTCTGCCCCGAAACGACAGTCAGGTTGAGTTGCTTACTATTTGAAATTATAAATAATTTCCGGATTTCCTGTCAAGAACTATTGGCCGTATTGTTGTATATTTATTATAATTTCAAAGAATTAAGGCATCTTGCCAATCCATTGGAATGATCCCGTCTTAAATAGGCTGCCAGCGCCCCGATCAATTGGGGGATTAATCATGCGCTCACACCGCGGCGGCATGGCGAGCAGATCGACATGCACGGGACGATAGGCATAAGTTATGCAGGCATTATCGAAGAAACCGCTATTGTCCAAGCACCGCATGGCTGACACTATTCGGAGATCCACTCCACTTCAAGAGAACCGCACGATTTCGTTTTTCTTGCAACCGGCGGGTAATTGTTATATTCTAGTCGAATAGCTTTACGATACCTATATTCCTTCATAAGTTCTAGTTGAGAATGCCAGCACATAAGAAATTCAAATGGATCCCAATTGTCCTGCCACTTATTCTTTTTGGCTTTCTTCTCGTCTTTAGTTTTCAAAGCCGGCAGACACTGACTAGATTTTACGCCGGCTATTCTTACTACATCATCTTTTTGCTCTGTATTGTTTGGTTGTTCCAATTATTCCGCTTATTAAACCATTTAAATTTTACCCTGGTGAAATGGGTCAGAGCCTGCCTGCCCGGTATCATAGCAGCGCTGATTATGACGGTGTTGGTCTTCACATCCGTTCCGGTCAAGTTCAAAAACCTCAACGATGAAACCCACCTGATGACAGTTTCACAGTCACTGCTGTTGCACAAAGAAGCCTATCGAATTGCGATGGGAAAGTACTACTACGAAAACCTACACCCCGTGGGGGTTGCCGTTCCGATACGACCGCTGCTTTTCCCTTTTGTCACCCACCTGTTCCATTCTGTTCTGGGATACCGCTATCAGAATGTCTTTATTCTGAATTTTATGATCATGTTTTTTTTTCTAACGGGTGTTTACGCGGCGACACGAGCGGCCACGGACACGCACTCGGCGCTGGCGGCAATGCTGCTTGTTGTGGCCTACCCCGTTTTCAGCATCTATGGCACCTCGGGCGGCTATGATCTGTTTTCAACTTTCTTCTTTGCCCTGGTGATGACGATTCTCTATCGGTTTCTGAAATCACCGGATCCCGAAAGCTTTGCATTTCTGTGGGTCAGCCTGCTCATGTTTTCCAATATCCGGCATGAATCCTGTATATTCTTCATCATCATTTTGATCACCAGCGCCAAGTATATCAAACTGCGGTTTTTTAAATCGCACGCCTATGTTTTCGCCCTTACCCCGATATTGTGGCTGCCATTTATCTGGCAACGATTTTTGTCGGTGGGCAATTATGAAAACCCGCAGGCTACCTCCCTTTTTTCCCTGCAGTCATTTGGGCACCACGCTAAAATACTAGCTGAAAATCTCCTCAATCTACACCTCGACCTACCCTATGCCGGCATCTTGAACATTGCGGCTGTCATGATCTGCGCCTATCTCTGCAAACAGATAGTAACCAGAAAGCTGGTTCTGAAGCCTTACCAGATTCACTTCGGCTGTATCCTGGCCGGATGCCTGGCGACGATGCTGATAATTGTTTTATCGCACCATCTGGGGCGCTTCGATCTTCCGACCCAGGCCCGTCTGTTCATGTACTTTTGCGTGTTTGGATCGTTGGCGCCGGTCATTCTGAAAAGCCTGATGCCGAACTGGGTCACGGGCAAAAAACTGCTGATTGCTTCTGCGCTGATGGTATTGTTTTACCATCCGATCGCCGTGGAGCACCGCTTTGTCAATAGCCTGTTGACCACCCGTCTCCACCATCACTCCCGTTCCTATGTCGAGGCTTTAGATGATCGCAATGTTCTGGTCATCACTGCCTACCCGGGGCAGTTTGCGGCCATGAACTACGGAGCAGTTAATTTCCACTACGCCAATAAACACGCCGCCGCCCTGCTGGATGAACTCCGAAATCATCTCTACACCCAAATCATTGTCATCCAGGAAATCGACCGATCCACCCACTTGCCTAAGGCGGCCAATCAACGCCTCGATCCGGGAATCAAATTAAACACCCTGCATCAAATTCAGGTGATCGAGGGCGTATATCTGCGCATCGCCAAGGTGGTCATTTAAACCGCATTCGCCAGGTGACGGCGCTGTCGACTGCCGGATTCAGAGGGTCGGCTAATCCAGGGCTTTTTTGAGGACATCTGCAGGAATCTGCCCGACGAACGCCCTGCCGTCGATAACGAAGGTCGGTGTCCCGACAACGCCGGTTTCAAGGCCGCTGCGGATATCTTCCAGCAGCCGGCGCCGGATTCCCGGATTTCGGACTGCAGCCTTCAAATGACTGAAGTCAAGCCCTGTTCTGTGGGCAAGTTCTCTGATACCGACATCCTTTCGGGCACCGGCGATCTCGAAGAGCAGATCGTTCATCGCCCAGAACCTGTTTTGTGTGGCCGCGTAAATGGCCAACAGGGCCATTTCCCCGGATCCGGTATGCAGGGGCTGCTTGACAATGGGATTGAATTTATCGTCCATTGGGTAATTGCGGTGAATCAGCTTGATTTTTCCGGGATGGTTGCTGATGAGCTGGCGCAGAAAAAAGTGCATTTTTTTGCACTGGAAACACTGGTAATCGGTAAACTCGGTGATGACCAGCCGGGAATTTTCGGCTCCGATCCAGGGGTGCCCATCCTCGGTTAACCCGGAGGCGACATGGGCTGCAACAGCAGGGGGTTGCAGATTCCAGTAGGCCGGTAAAAAGCTGTAAAGTGCGATCATCAATATGAGAACCGGGGAAACATACAACAAATTCTTGGGGTACAGGCTACGGAATAATAAAATATCCCCTTTGGTGTCTGCCGCTAAACCGACTGAAGAAAATCTGCTGCGGGTCAGCCATGCGTACCACATCAGCGCAAAATTGATCACGTAGGTCAGGATGCACATCAGGCAGTAGGATTTTATCAGGTAGGAAGATATGAGTGCCAGCGCGATACTGAGGCAGCTGAAGATCAGAAAAAGCCAAAACAACAGTGCCCACCCTCGCTCCCGCGCTGCTGCCCGCGTTCTGGCAGACAGCAGCATGGCCAGCGCAAAGAGGTAACCGATCACACCCCAGACGGCAACCGGCAGTCCTAAAAAGACGGCGTAGGGTGATTGGGACACCGTATCGCAGTTGACCGCCCGGGAAACGGCACAAAAACTCTTGAAGCCCATGTCGGTATAAACCCGGTAATGAGAAACGGCCAGATAAATGGAGGTAATCAGACCGGCTAAAACCAGCAACAGGACGATGCCGTTATAGACGTAGAACGGCAATCGGCGGATGGGTCTGTCGGGACTAAAGATGTTCTTCATATCCGTAAAAAGTACCTGTTTCACGGCGGTTGGCTTTACCGGCGACGGCCACGATTCGGTCTCGCCTGGAAAAAGAATTAGGCCCGGTGCTGCTGCCGGATAGATTTTACCACCTGGCCAAGCCTACTGTTTTGCGGCCGCGCTTTTTTTTGAATTTACTCTTTGGATGATATCAGACTTGGCATCCGGCGGCATGTAGGGATCGTCAAAAATATTCTCAAGATAGTTGATCAGATCATCTTCCGGTGTCGAGGCGATCAGCTTGTCCAGGTAGCGATCGACATCGGCACGGTCATTGACTTCGATATTGGTTTGAATGAGCCACATCAGGGATGGTCTATATCCGGGTGCGTGTGCCAGGGCATTGCGAAAGACAGCTTCGGCTCGTTCCGGCTTCCGTTTTAGGTAGTAGCAAATCCCCAGATTCAGCATGATCTCGGTTGAGTCCGGTTTGAGTTTCAGGCCGGCTAGGAAATGGTGCTGGGCACTGTCGTAATCGCCTTGATTGAGCATTATCCGGCCCTTCATATAATTATAGTCAATATGCTGCGGATATTTGGCAAGGAGCAGGTTCACATGGTACAGCGCCGTATCCCAGTCGGCCATTTCCACCAGGCCCATGACATAGCGATGTCGGATTATATCCAGACCCGGGTTGAGTTCCAAGGCCTCCTTCCAGAGCAATTTTGCTTTGGAAAAATCTTTGCGGTGAAGATAAATTAGGGTCATATTGCTCAGCGCCAGAGATTTTGCATGACTGGTAATTTGTTGACGGTCCAGGGATTTCTGATAGAGCTCGAGCGCTTTGTCATATTGCCCCTTTTTAGTGTAGTAGCCCCAGGCTAAATTATGCAGAGGACGATTGGAATTAGGTGCCTTTCTCATGGCATCTTCCCACAAAGTTCTCTCTGTCGCCCAGGCCAGGTTTCTGATATAGGTTCCCGATATCAGGCACCCGATTAGAAATACGATCCCAGCGGCTACTATCCGTTTCATCCCGGAAGACTTTGTACCATAATACTCAAAAATTCGGCTAAATCCAACTGCGATTGGAATAAAAAGAAACAGACTGGAAAGATAATTTCGATGTTCGAAAATCAGTTCGAGCGGAAGGATGCTCGACTCGACGACATGGTTGAGGAAGAAAAACAAAATCGCCAGTGCGACCAGCGGTCGGCGTCGAACTTGGCTCAACCCGAATCCAATCAGTGCCACAACCAGCAGGATGGATGGCAAGGTGCTCCAGGGTTGCAGCAACGACGTCGACACTTCCACATCGTGCACAATGGACAGGCGGTTGGCGATCGGATAAAAAATCAAACTCAGATAGAAAATCAAGATCCGTGGTTCGGTCAGCAGGCGCTCCGACAAGCTGAACGGGCGATTGGCATATCCATTTACAATCCATGATAATCTTCCGGGGGTAGCAAACAAAAGCCCTATACCAACTAAAACTATTCCGACCGCAATCGCCCCCCAGATCAGATTGCGTTTGGTCTGTCTCCGATCGAGATCCTGAAAGCAGATGACCTCGATCAGCCAAAGGGCCGCGGGAAGCGTTATGGTATTTTCTTTGGACCCCATGGCCAGGATAAGCCCCATCAAACAACCCAGCAGAAAGGCTATGCGTTTAACCGCACTGTCGTCCAGTCTGAACTTTAGATAGAAAAATATACTAAGAATATAAAACATTGCCGCCATTGAGGCCATGCGTTGAACGATGTAGGTGACGGCCTGGGTTTGGACGGGGTTCAGGGCCCACATAGCGGCAGCAAGAAAAGCAATCACATGTTGCCCGCTTGGGAATTTATCGATCAGATTGGGCGTCTTTAGCAGGTTTAGCACGGTGAAGAATAGCAGCCAGGCAGTCAGCATATGGATGGCTGTATTTACCAGGTGATAACCCCAGACACGATCTTTGCCAAAGTACCAGTTAAGGGCAAATGTCAGACACGGCACCGGTCTGTAAAGCTTGCGGCCGAGAACCCCTGGTTTGGTCGGCGATGAGTAAAACGTTTGAAAAAGGGATTTAAACTCTAGATTGCTAATATGCAGCACAGTATTTTTTTTGATATTGGGGAAATCATCCAGATGCCAGGATGCCTGGAAGGTATTCATGTAAGCCAGAAATATCATCGCCGCCAGAATCAACAGGCCCGCCACGCATTTAATACTTGCAGATTGTTTTACTGTTTTTGTCATTAATCTACTTGCTCACTGCGGATAAGCGTGATGGTTGCAAACATGGCCCAGCCGTTCATCCAGGGCTTTAACAGTTTTTCTATCCTCCGACAGAGATTATAAAAGACGGCCGGCATCAGCGCACGCAAGGCCACGCCGCCGGATAATATATAGCAAAAGGGAGTGTGCAAAACGATATCCTTTATCTCCCATTGGGGAAATTCGCACTCAAATGTCTTCCGGTCGCGTTCGAACACGATCCATGGAAGCGCGGAGTTGGCTTGCGACAGCGGACCGCCGGCCGGGAACTCCCATTTTTTTACCTCGGATTCAAACGGTTCGTGATGCAGGCTGCGGTAAACCATCCGAGACCAGCGGGTGTTCCAGGGCTCGATCATCACCATCGCTCCGCCGGGCTCCACACACCTGGCGCTCTCACTGAGCAGGGATTTTACTCTAGGTATATGATGGAAGACATCCATCATCACGATTGCACCCAGGGATGCCCGTCTGAACGGCAACCACTGTCCGTCGAGAACGATATCGACATCCGGAAGCGGCAGGACATCCGAGGTCAGCAGATGCGGCTGATAGCATTTGAGGAAACCGCCCCCCGATCCCAGTTCCAATATCGACCCACGGATTTGAGCGGGTATGGTGGTCATGATCGCATGATAGCAGTCAAGGTAAAGTTTTCTCAAAAATGGCTTGCCCCGGATAATCCGGGCACGCACAATGCTCGTCTGGGCCCAATCGAGGTCAAGATTCCGAGTTAGCGGATGTGACAGCAGGGATTTTACTGCGTCTATCAACATGAGATCTTAGATGAATTTTATGCGTTTGGCCGCAAAAAAGACCATTTTCATTAGCAGCCAGCCGTGACGCCAGCGGTCAATGTTAGTCGCACCATAGGTACGCGAACGGTAGCGAATCGGAATCTCGACAATTTTAAAGTTGAGTTTAGCCGATCCAAATATCAGGTCGAAATCTCCGAAAGGATCGAAATTGCCAAAATAAACTCGGTTTTCCGCAATCTTCTCATAGTCCCGCTTCCATAACACTTTGGTGCCGCAGAGGGTATCATTCAAGGGTTGGCCAAGCAGCCAAGAGAATACCAGACTAAAAAATTTGTTGCCGACCATGTTTAAAAAGCGCATGGATTGGTCCTCTAACGGATAGACCAGCCGCACCCCGTTGATGAATTCACCTTTACCGGAAATGAGTGCTTTAATAAAACGCGGCAAATCTTCGGGGGGAACAGTTAAATCCGCATCTAAAATGACCAGAACATCCCCGCTGGCAGCTTTGAACCCCAGCCTGACCGCATCTCCTTTGCCCTTGCCGGTCTGTTTGATCAACTTGCAGTTTCGTTCCGGAGTCTTCTCGATTTGCGCTTCGATGGTCGCATAGGTGTTGTCGCCGGACTGTCCCTCGACAAACACAAGCTCGGTCTTTACGCCCAAAGACGGCATTCTATCGAAAATGTCGGCGATGTTACCGGCCTCGTTTCTGGCGGGAATAATGACCGAAACCGCACAGTTTTCAGGCGACTGGATGCTTTTTCGATCCGGCAGCGGTCGGGCCACCGCCAGATTGGTCAATGCCAACCAGCGCAGCGGAATTAAATTCACCAGGTAGCGGTTTAGGAGCGCGGACAACCATGGTATACGCAGGGGCAGCAAAATGGCGGGCCTGCGCGTTATCACTTCAAAGCCGGCGAGGTTCAGCAGATTGAAAACATCGTGGGGAGAAAACCAATTTTGCTCGAGGACATCGGCGCCCAGCCCCAGGTGCTTTATCAAACTCAGTGGGATTCGCCACAAGTTGTTATAAAAATTCAAAATCAAGCGGGTGCCGCTGTGGGTAAGTCGCTGCAGATTTTCAAATAATTGCTGTACATCCCACAGATCATTAATCAGATCCGACATAATGATGATATCAAATTCAGCCCTGACAGGTATCCGGTGGGCATCCGCTCTAACAAAGAAAAGCTTGGGATGCTTGGCAGCGGCCCGTTTGAGCATCTCGCCGGAAAAATCAACCCCCACACCCAAGGACGGATCCAGGCCGGCCAGCAAGTCACCCTGCCCGCAGCCGACTTCGAGCACGCGCAGCCCGGGAGCCGTTAGGAACTTGAAATATCTTAGCAGAAGGCTGTGATAGTGGGCGCTGCCCGATCCTTTTTTGGTTTTCCTTCCGGACACGCGATCCCAATGCGTTATCCGTTGGTTTCGGAATTTTACTGCCTTCGAGCTCGAAGACGGTTGCTCGAATTCTTCTATTTTCGAATTTTCATCCATAGAATAAAATATTAGTAGCCAAGCCGTTAAGTTCTCTAATTCTCTTATCCGGTTAATTCTTTGGAAACGGTCGCCTGACGAATATTATTCAAGTCCGAATCAATTTTTAGCAGGTCCCTATGCCGAAACCCTATTTTCATTGCCCGTTCCAACCACGCCAATGCCTCTACGGTATCTTCCCTCCGGGCATAAATACAGGCGATGTGGTATGATGCATCTCCGTCAAGGGGCAGCTTTTGGGTTATGGCTTTAAAGCGGTCCAGTGATCTTTCGTATTCTTTTTTTACCGTCGACACGGAAACGATGTTGTCCGGATCTAATCTGCTGTAACCCGGCTGACGAGACAAAGCCATATGGAACTGATCGACCGCCTGCGCCAGTTCTCTTTTGCTTTGCAGCAGGATTTGCATCTTATCATTTAGTTCCGCATCATTTACGCTAAACGACAATGCTTGCATCATCCGGTTGACCGCCGTGTTTATGTGGTCCTGGAAAAACAGCGCCAGGTTCAGATTCTGCTGAGATTTTTTTGATTTTGGTCCTGCCTCTACGGCACGCCTGAAGGATTTAATCGCCGCCTCGATCCTACCAGTGCGCAGATTGGCAAGACCGAGGGAATTGTGGGCCAGGATGAAACCCGGATTCCTTTTCAATGCCTCGCCGAAATGATTTATGGCGTCGTCAATTTGGCCCAGAGCAAGCAATGAATTTCCCATATTGTGATGGGTTTTGGAGGAGCCGGCATTCAAGGTTATTGCGGATTGATAATGCTGAATCGCTTGGGCATCATCACCATGATGCGAAAGGGCGGCTCCCAAATGAAATTGGGTCACCCAGGAATTCGGCTCGACTTTGACGGCATGGGCAAAGAGAGTCTTGCTGCTGGCCCAGTATCCGGTCTGATTCCAGGCAAGGGCCGTTAAGGCAATTAAAACTGCAAAAGTACCCGGCAGCAACAGCCTCGTCTTGTAAAGCCGCCGTTTAACCAAATCATCAATACCCCACGAGATCATGATAAATAAGCCGATGAAAGGGATATAGGCCCAGCGATCGGCCAAAGCCGGCCATAGCCCGGCCTGAACCAAACCGCTCACCGGTACCAACGTTCCAAGATACCAGAACCACCCAACCGCGAGATAGGGAAATCTGTTGCGGGTTCTTACAACCCAAACTGAAATGATGGCCAGCACCGCCAGACAAGCCGCTGCCTGCCCCAGTGCTATCGACTGCGGATAAGGGTAAAATACGGCCATATCCACCGGCCAGATCAACTTGAAACAATATTTTAGGTAGGAAACCAAGGCATTGGTTATGCGCAGATGGATGGGTATTGAATGCATTGAGATTACATTGCCGGCGCCTTTCAGAGATGCGGACGAGAGGTAAATGGATATACCCGCTAAAATAAACAGAGGAATTTTTTCTAATACCAGACAATGGGCAGCCTCCCGGCAGACAGCCATTGCCTTTGTCCCATTGGGAGCGCTTTTGTGGTTATCACCTTTCGCGGTCATAAAAGCGAACCGCTGCAATGGCCAAAAGTCCAACAGCAGGAGCACGAACGGGAGCGTTACCAGCATGGGCTTGGCCAGCAGCCCCAAGGTAAACACGGCACAAACCATTAGGTAACGATATATTGTCGTCCGCCGAACATAGTAACAATAAGCCAGCACGCTCAACATCCAGAAAAAGGTACTCAGAACATTTTTGCGCTCAGCCACCCAAGCTACGGATTCGACATTGATGGGATGAACGGCGAAAAGCACTGCGACCAGGGCACTGCGCCATAATGCACCGGTCATTCGTCTCAAAGACACAAACAGCAATATGCAGTTGGCCATGTGAAAAAAAACATTGGTCAGATGATGCCGATCCGAATTCAAACCATACACAGACACATCCATCATATGGGAAATCCATGTCAACGGATGCCAGTAAGTACGATCTTTCTCTACAAAACTAAAAGACCACTGGATATTGGCCCGGTTCAACCCGGACTTTACATAAGGGTTTTGGGTGACATACTGATCGTCGTCGAGACTTATAAAATCGAACGAGCGAACCTGTCCATAAATGCATAAAATGACTACAACGAGAATCAGGCTGACAACCAGATTTGAATCTATCTTATGCTGAAGTTTTATGATCCATCTCCTGATCGGCAAGAATCTTGAAAAATAAACCCAATAATGTCGTTAGGTGTCAGGTCATCGGGACCTGATTAAATCGCTTGGTGAATTGTGGCGCCGGGATCTTTCGGTTTAGATCGTAAACGATGGTTCAGAAAATAAGATTATATCATGGAATGTCAGGCAGGGGTAAAAAAAACAAGGGGGCATGCGCCCCCTTGTTTTATTGATTCGCGTTGCAGCCGAAATTTTAATTGCAAAGATTTCAGCTTATCCTAATATGCCGACCATTAGTCCATGTATTTCACGTAGGTGTCGCCGGTAGCGGTTTGCCATTTATTGATCGCGGTGGCATTGGTGGCACTGGCGCTTTTATAGGCCGTATCGCATCGGCCGGAACCATCCGTAACGATGATTGTAATCGTATCGTCTGCATCTCCCGAAACGGCCACCTGATTTTGACCACCCTTGTTGGACAGCTGATAGCCCTGATAGGTTGAGGCGCCGCCGGTGGTCGGCAAGGTCGTGTTTTCAGGAATGGCGAAGTAATCCGCCAGGGTGGCTGCCACGCTGTTGGCATCTGATTCGGCCGCACTGCAGTACGATTTGTTTCTGTAGGCGATAAAATTCGGAATAGCAATGGCCGCCAGGATACCGATAATCGCGATAACGATCATCAGCTCGATGAGTGTAAAACCTTGTGAATTGCCTCTGAGTTTCTGTAACATGTTAAAAACCTCCCGTGTTGTTTGTGATGTTATCTATTTGGTTAATTGGAAAAATTCATTCGTCCCTTGAATCGAGCAACCTCGATCGTTTACTTTTGGATAATTCCTGGCTCACCTCCTTGCAGAGTCTTTAGTTTATGCTTTTAAAAAAGGCTTGGTTGAATCGCTGAATGTTTGTTTGCAGTTTCTTAAAGCAATTGACGTGCCAAAACCATTATTTTCGAGCAAATAAATTATATCTTATTAGTATCCTTGGAAAAAAATCATCTGGTCTGGTTTTGTACTCCCGGGCCCCAACTGACAAGTTTTGACCAATTACAAATATTGCGCCTTGATTGACAAAATTTGTCAGCCCCGCCGCCGCTATCGGGAGGCTGGCAGAGCCGAACATACCCGCGTGTCCGTCGGGCTGAATTTTTTATCGGTAAGGGCTTGGAGAACTTTATGAAATTTATTCAGGATGGCAGCTTCGATCAAATTTTAGCTGCGGTCTGGAAAGGTGGCGCCTATTTATCAATTCCCAGCTTGTCCAGGCGGTAGCGCAAGGAGCGGAAACTCACACCCAGCAGCTCGGCCGCCTTGTTTTTGTTGCCGTTGCTGCAGTCGAGCGCTTTTTTGAGGTACGCCCGCTCAATTTCCTCCAGAATGCCGTCCAGCGAAACGCCCCGGGCGACTTCATCGAGGTCGAAGCGACGGTCCTGGAAGCCCTCGATCCAGCGGCGTTTGTGCAGCGACAAGGCCAGGCTGTCGGGTAGGATGATATTGGTAGTCGAAAGGGCCACGCTGCGCTCCAGCAGGTTTTCCAATTCGCGAATATTGCCCGGAAAATCATACTTGTTTAACAGATCGATCGCGTAAGACGAGAATTTACTGATTTCCTTGCCCATTTCGCGTGAATATTTTTCCAGGAAATGCTGTGCCAGGATTCGCAAGTCCGCCTTGCGCTCGCGCAAGGGCGGGACCTTAACCTCGATTACATTCAGGCGGTAGAACAAATCTTCCCGGAAATTGCCGTCGATCACCTCTTTTTCCAGATTTTTATTGGTGGCTGAAATGATGCGGATGTCGACGGAAATGTCCTCGTTGCCACCCACCGGTTTAAAAACCCTTTCCTGCACCGCCCGCAGCAGTTTGACTTGAATCGGCAGACTGAGTTCCCCTATTTCATCCAGAAAAATCGTGCCTTTATGGGCGATCTCAAACAACCCCTTTTTGTCCTGGGTCGCACCGGTAAAGGATCCTTTTTTATGGCCGAACAACTCGCTTTCCATCAGGGTTTCGGGAATGCCGCCGCAGTTGATCACAACCATGGGCTGATCGCTGCGGTCGCTTTCCTGATGGATCGAGCGGGCGATCAGTTCCTTGCCGGTACCGCTTTCACCGGTGATCAGAATGTTGGTTTTGGTGGTGGCCACCTGTCGGATCAGTTTATAGATGTGCTGCATGGCGGGACTGTTGCCGATCAGCCGCCCAAAATGCAGATTTTGTTTCAATTGATCGTCCAGCTGTTTTTTTTCATGTTCGATGGTTTTTAAATCCAACGCTTTGGAAACGTTGTGAAGCAGCTCATCCTTGTCGAAGGGTTTGGGAACGTAATCGTAGGCGCCTTCATTCATGGCCTGCACGGCGGTTTCGGTGGATGCGTATGCCGATATCATGATAACCACCGTGTCCGGAATGCGCTTTTTGGAAGCCTGGAGCACATCGAGGCCCGAGATATCACCGAGTCTGATGTCGCAGAGCATCAAATCGTAATGATCCTTCTCAAGCAACTCGATGGCTTTGCGACCGTTTTCGGCACACGTTACCGTGTAACCTTCACGGGTCAGCATTAATTCGAGCACTTCACGCATGCTCAGCTCGTCGTCTACCACCAGGATATGGGGATTATTTGCTGGCATAAGATCTATTCCGGAATGATTTATCTATTGTTGGGACCTTCCACGAATTGCCACGAATTGGCCCAAATATACACGAATATCTCGCGGTGCAAAAGGCACAGTGACCAAATGTCGATTTTATTCGTTGTCATTGGTGGCGAGTCGTGGGCTCACAAATGCTATAACGGCATTATTTGTGATTTTCTTTAATTTTATTCGTGTTCAAAGACCACTCGACCGTCGACCATCGTTAAAACGGGTCCTCCCTTTAGCTGCCAGCCCTCATAGGGCGTATTACGGCTCAGCGATTGGAAGTCTGCTGCCGTTACTGTGCAGGTTAGCTCGGGATCGATAATGGTAATATCTGCCGGTCGGCCGACTCTCACGCCGCTTCCAAGGCCGAGGATGCGGGCCGGATTGACCGACATCTTCTCAACCATACCGGTCAGCGACAGAACACCTTCGTCGACCAGCTTCAAGCTTAACGAGACGGCGGTTTCCAAGCCAACGATACCGTTGGCGGCCGCATCGAAGGAAACCTTCTTTTCTTCGGCCGCGTGGGGGGCATGATCGGTGGCAATCGCATCGATGGTTCCGTCGGCAAGGCCTAGGCGAATGGCATTGCGATCGTCGGCGGTACGCAGCGGCGGATTCATTTTTGCATGGGTGCCGCAGCGTTTAACCGCGCGATGAGTCAAGGAAAAATAATGGGGCGCCGTTTCAGCACTGACCCGCACACCCCTTGCCTTGGCGTCGCGAATGGCCCGCACCGATTCGGCGGCACTGACATGGGCGATATGAACCGGAGCTCCGGTCAATTCGCTCAGGGCGATATCCCGCAGCACCATAATACTCTCGCTCGCGCTGGGAATCCCCCTAAGACCCAGCTCCTTGGCCACGGCTCCCTCGTGCATGCAGCCACCGGCTGCCAGGCTCATGTCCTCACAGTGGGAAATCACCGTCAGGCCAAGATCACGGGCAGCTTCCATTGCCCTGCGCATCATTTGACTGTCGGTGACCGGATGGCCGTCATCCGAAACGGCCACCGCGCCGGCCTGCTTCAAAGCCTCATAGTCACAGGGCTGCCGGCCCGCGATCCCGATGCTGACGGCAGCCACCGGATAAACCTTCACCAGGTTGAGCTGCTCCGCTTTGCGCCGGATATATTCGGTCACCTGCGGGTTGTCATTCACGGGGTTGGTGTTGGGCATACAGCAAACTGCGCTGAAACCGCCCCAGGCGGCCGAGCGGCTGCCTGATGATATGGTTTCCTTGTGCTCGTGGCCCGGTTCCCGCAGATGAACGTGCATGTCAATCAGCCCCGGGGCAACGATTTTGCCGGATGCGTCAATTATCCGGGATTCAGGATGTTGAAAGTTTGACGCTGGTTCCGCAATGGAATCCGACCCGGTTTCAACAATTTTGACAACCTTGCCGTCTTCGATCAAGATATCGGCAATGCCGTCAAAATGTCCGGGATCCACTAACCTGCCGCCGCTAATGAGGGTGTGCATGCTATTTCTCCCACAAAGATCCGTCTTTGAGGGTCATGGCGACTTTCGCGGAACACAGTCTGCAGCCCGGAGGACATTACTCGCATTCGTTGCAAAAACATGCCACTACCGCAAAATCTGCCCCAGACGGCTCCATCTGACCCCGAAATTCAGCTTGTCCCATGACCAGTAGATGATAAAGGCTTTGCCGTTGACTGCTTTTAGATCCACAAATCCCCAGTACCTGCTGTCAAAACTTTCATCGCGGTTGTCCCCCATCACAAACAGCGAATTTTCAGGCACGGTCATCGGACCGAAGTTATCCCTTGGCTTGTTGCTGGAGGAAAAAACGTGAGGATCGGTGTGGACGCCATATTCATGATGCACGGGTTGATGATTTATAAATAATTGTTTATCCCGGCTCTCGATGATGTCGCCGCCGACGCCGACGACCCGTTTGATAAAATCTTTCTGGGGGTCGACCGGATACTTGAATACGATGATATCGCCCCGTCGGGGCGACTTGATGGGAATGATGGTTTTGTTCCAATAAGGTATTTTAACGCCGAAGATAAATTTGTTGACCAGGATGTGATCGCCGATCTGCAAGGTTTGCTTCATCGAACCGGAGGGTATTTTAAACGCCTGGACTACGAAGGTACGAATAAACAGGGCAATCAGGATTGCCACCAGGATGGCCTCGACATTTTCTCGAAGATGGCTTCTTTTGGCGGCTGGTTCCGCTTTTCCCGCTGAATTGTCTTTTTTCAAATTTTTGGGGACCTTTCTTTTGGAGAGTTAATAGTTATTCGTTGTACGTTAATCGTTAAAAAGGAACCCGATTTGATTTTAAATGGCATTGCTGCTTGAAATAAAAGCCCTGTGGGCGGACCATCTGAAATAACGATTAACAAATAACAAATAACGCCTAATTGAGCGTTCTTCGCTCAATTAGGCAAGAGTAATCTCAAAATGATATTTGCGAAAATTCCGGCGGCCACGTCGTCGGCAACGATACCAAGGCCCCCGGACAGCCGTTTGTCCAGGAAACGGATCGGAAATGGTTTTAGTATGTCCAATACCCTAAACAGCACGAAACCGGCCGCGACGGTAGTCGCGTTAAAGGGCAGACCGATTAATGTTACCACCATCCCGGCAATTTCATCAACCACTATACAACCGGGATCCTTGTGTTTTATAGCTCTTTCAGCCGCATCCGAAATCCAGATGGCGAAACCGATCAGCAACAGCCCGGCGATGATCGCTGCGGTTAGCCGAATTCCGGTCAACAAATAACAAAACGGAAGTCCGATCAAAGATCCGAAAGTTCCGGGCGCCAACGGAATCTTTCCGACATAAAAGCCCGTCGCCAGCAAGACGGCTGCTTTCTCTTTAAAATCCATGGCCCGTGTCTATAATCTGGACCGGCTTTTGTCAAGCTGCTTACCTGCAAATATTGAATCTCACCAGGCCAATGTCAATGGCCGCATCAGCCTGATTTAGTCCCCTAAGGCTCGCCCGTTGTACTTGGATTTCGCCGTATAAGCAGGTCCAAGGTAAAGCGTCGGATCACTGTGCATCCGCCTTTGTTCATTCATCTTCGTTTTCATTGGCATCCCTGGTAATTGTATCATATACCATTCGCAGCGGAATGTTTCTTTCAAGGGCGATCTGCCGGCAGACTTCGTATTCGGGTACATGGCGGAGGTTCCCCCGGGTGTCTCTGACACGCTTTACCGACACGCGACCATAGGCTGTGTCAATCTCCCGCTGATCCCGCCACAGCAGCCGCCTGCGGGCGCTGTAATACCTCACCCCCAGGGTGGTAGTCTCTGACAAGATGCGCTCAAGCACCGCGGCAGCGTCGTGGTCTTTGCAGATTACCTGGAGCATGGTTCCGGGTCTGTTTTTTTTCATATATACAGGGACCCAGTAGACATCCAAGGCCCCGTCTTCAAACAGCCGCTCCATTAAATGGCCAAAAAGCTCGGGATTCATATCGTCGATGCAGGTTTCCAGAATTTCAATTCGATCTTCCAGCATATCTTCGGGCTTGGCGGCAGCGCCGGGGGATTCGTCGCCCAAAACGATCCGCAATAAATTGGGCCGATCTTCCAGATCCCGCTGCCCTGCTCCATAGCCGATGTCTTTTACGACCACTTCCGGCAACGGCCCAAATCCAGCCGCTACGGCAGAGATAATAGCGGCCCCTGTGGGAGTGACCAATTCATGGGGAATGCCGGTTCCATAGACCGGGACGTCCTTTAGTATACCCAGGGTGGCCGGCGCCGGCAGGGGCAGCTTGCCGTGGCTGCATTTGGTAAATCCTTTTCCAAGCGGAATGGGAGATGCGATTATTTTATCGATTTGCAGATATTCGAGACCCATAGCGGTCCCGACAATATCCACGATGGCGTCGACACCCCCGACCTCATGGAAGTGCACTTCATCCGGGGAACAACCGTGAATGCGGGCTTCGGCCTCGGCCAGTTTTTGAAAAATATTCAGGCTTTTTGTTTTGACACTGTCGGCCAGAGGGCTGTTTTCGATCAGGTTTCGGATGTGAGAATAATTCCTTGAGGCATGATCATTGAAAGCTTCCACCTCGACCTGCTGGGTTCGGATACCGTGGCGTTGAATCGAATTCGCGGTGATATCAAATCCGTCCAGCGGTAAACGGCGCAATTGATCCTTCAGCCATTCAACCGGCACTCCCAAGTCGATCAAAGCACCCAGGGTCATATCACCGCTGATTCCGGAGAAACAATCAAAATAGGCTAACATAAGATTCCTTTAATGGAGGCGCCTCCAAATTAGCAATTTCGGGCGTATTAAATTATTGACAAATCGTACAACAATTATATTATAGGCGTTCCGAGCCGGTTTAGGCAATCGCATCTGTCTGGAAATTGGAAGTGCGCAGCTGGCTGGTGCGGCTCCCGGACTTCAAATCCGGTGTGGGGCGCTAAAACCGTCCCGGGTGGGTTCGATTCCCATGCACTTCCGCCAGCCGGATTTTTAGCGAAAATCGGCGGCCCGCTGGCTACCATAAGATCCCACTTCATTATCCTGCAGGTCACTGGCACCTTTCTTGGCAAACGCTATATCTAACATAATAATATCATCAAAACAACGCGATTTTGCGGATCTCCGGCGATCAACAGAATCACCGAAAGCTTGAATTTGCCGATATGCCTGGCGTAATTAAGGGGAAGGTCTGGTGGTGGGGCGGCGGTGAGAAAAGAGATTTTCTATTAGCGTCGCCGCTGGCCGCAAGCGTCCAGTCTGATCGGGGAATAAACTGTCTATTTTCACGCAAAGACGCCAAGGCGCTAAGATAATTTTTATTTTAATATTTTCCTTTGGCAGCTTTGCGGCTTTGCGGCTTTGCGCGAGATAAATTTTTCATAGTTGCAGATAAATTGATTCTCTCCCGATAACCGGCATGTCTAATTTCAATTCCGAGACCTTGCCGTGGTTTTCCAGGTAAAGGTCGAGCTGACGGCATAATTCCAGACCGATCCAATGGTTGAACCGATCAATCCGGCAAGCCACCAGGGCAGCGAATGCTCGTAGATAGCAATGGCTACCTGGAGGTTGGTGAATGCACCAACTGCACAAATCAGATAAAACTTAAAAAGACCGCCTGCCAGGAATTTGCCTTTCAGGCGCTGATCGGAGTATGTAAAGAAATTGTTGACTAAGAAATTTATCGTCATGGCAGTAAAGGCTGCCATTGCCTGAGCGGTCCCAAAGCCCGTCATCTGGTAGAAAAGGCCCAATACCGCAAGGTGTACCACTACTCCAAAACTCCCGGCAATTACAAACATTGCAAACCGGATGGGAATGGTCGGCGGGAGAAATTTGTGCAGCAACAAAACAAGAAATTCCCAGGCTACCAGGGAATTCAATTTGCTGGCACCCTGCTTGCGAGTACGGAAAGTATACGGCAGTTCTTTATAGGAGACCGGCCCCCTGGTGTTGATCATAATATCCAGCAGAATTTTGAAGCCTTTGCCTGAAAGCCGGCGGACGGCGTTATCGAACATCTCCCGTTTAAGCATAAAATAGCCGCTCAAAGGATCTCTCAAATCGGTCCGAAGAACGAAACGCGTGATAGTGGTGGCCAGGTTGCTTAGCATTTTTCGAACCGGATGCCAGCTCTCGAGGCTTTCCTTTAAGATGTAGCGGCTGCCGATGACGATGTCGAGATCGGTTGATCGAAGTTTACGAAGCATTTGCGGCAGCAAAGATTCGTCGTGTTGACAATCCGCATCCATTACTGCCATGTATGGGGCGGCAGACGCCAGCATACCTTCGATACAGGCTGAAGACAAACTTCTCCTGCCGATACGTTGAAGAACCCTGACGCGTGAATTTTGGCGCGCTATTTGTCGCAGTAATGCAGTGGTGCCATCCGGAGAGTCGTCGTCGACGAAAATCGCCTCCCATTTTTCTTCCCCCATTACCTTTTCCAGGGACTTTAACAGGGGGCGTATATTTTCTATTTCGTTAAAAGTCGGGATAATGATGCTGAGGGTTGCCGTCATATGTGTTTGTACCTTGAGCCATGGTGAAAGGCAGCCTAAATCCGTTGTATTTTATCACAAGGAGTTAATAAACACAAAATAAGTGATGCGATGGCCGGCCGGAAGCGCGCAACGAATGTCTTTGAAGATATCTACCAAATTAGTCCGGTATAAGCCCGCCACCTGAGGTGGAGGGCTTATACCGGACTAATTTGACTTTTTCCTATTTTCGAAGTTACAATATTCTTCAAACCGGCAGCAATAAGCGACGCCAACGTTCGCCTAAAGGCAGCTCATTTTTTCAATTGACGCATCCGCTGCGATGGAACCTTCAGATATCGATGGCCCATCCCTAATGAAAGCACCATTCAATCTCACTGACGGTCGCCAACTTCTTCCCACCTTGGCAGTCTTCGGCTGGACCTTAATACTCAGTGCAGCCATGATCATTACTTTCTGGCCGGGTGTCGGCACGTGGGAGGTCCTGCAATTTGCGTTACAGCGAAAGTTGCCGGTAATGAATGATTGGAAGTCGCCGTTTGTTGCCAGCATCTATTGGTTGTCAGACGATTTATTTAAAAGCACAGGCCCGATTCTACTAGTGCAACAAGCATTGTTCTGGTCGGGTTTGGCCATGTTGGCGGAGAGCATATTCAGGCGTGTTTGGCAACAAATGCTCTTTATCTTGGCCATCGCGGCCCTCCCACCCATATGGATCACCGAAATCATGCTCTGGAAAGAAGCATGGACCCTATCCTTTCTCACGCTGGGCATGGGCGCTACACTGGCTTTTCTCAGAAAAAATCGTACCATTTTTGCGATAATTGCTTTGCTCTCAGCGATACTGCTCACCGCAACCCGCCCCAATGCGCTTCCGCTGGCACTTCCCACTTTATACCTCATCGCCCAAACCTTTGCCGGTAAAACATCTCGGGCCGGAAAAAATCAGCGTCGATTGATCATTGGGGTGGTCTTTGCCATCTTTATAGGCGCGACCTTGGGCGTCAACTGGATGTTGAACCACAGAGGCAAACAACGCTGCCATATCTGGCACCATGCGTTGCTTTGGGATCTGGCGGCAATCTCGTTGGTTGAAAAGAAAATGCTCATTCCCGATGAGTTTAGAAAATCCGGCCAAGCCGGATCAATGGCGCGGGTCCAGCAGTATTTTACGTATTATAATTCGGATCCACTTTTTTTTAACCATAACTCACCTCTGAAATTGCATGGAACCGCCTGGACCTCCTGTGCAGAACGGCCGCCACTGGGCACACTGGTAAAGAGTTGGCGCAATGCGATCATCGCGTATCCCGGCACTTATCTCCATCACCGCTTGCTGTATCTTGTTCACCTTCTCGGCATTCCCGATATGTCAGAGAATTGGTGGGGACGAAGATACTATCGAATCGATTCGGAGTTCACGCCGAAGGCCAATCGATCAGACCGCTTCGAACACATCCGACGCAGTCCTATTTATGAATTTCTGGCGGCGGGTATTCCCTTGCGCGGTTGGTTTTACCTCGTCGTATTTTTGCTGTCGGCCTTGGGCCGGTCCTCAAAGACTTCCCGTAGCGACGCTTATTTATGGGGTCTGTGGCTGGCGGGTTGTGTCTATCTCGTCTCCTTTTTAGCCATCGGCTCCGGAGCTGTCATGCGCTATTTGGTTGTGTATGTCGTCCTTGGACCCACTATTCTTGCAGGACGTTGGATGGCGCCGACATCCCCCGAATCAGGGTCATCACGTTAGCCCCCGGGAACCGGATGATTTTCGCCGCCTTCCGGAACGGCGAAACACCCCTCCCCCGGCCAAGTTAATGTCAACGCTTGAGGATTCTGGCGACCGCTTCGATGTGATAGGTGTGTGGGAACATGTCCACCGGCTGAACCTCGACCACCTGGTAGCGGTCAGCCATCATCCCAAGGTCCCTGGCCAGGGTGGCCGGGTTGCAGGAAACGTAGACGATGCGTTCGACGCCCAGTTCGAGTACCTGCTTGACAACATCTTTGTGCATCCCCACCCGTGGGGGATCGATGACCAACACATCCGGCCGCTGCTCGAGTTGGGCAAGACTCAAGCGGATATCGCCCTGGATGAAGGTACTATTGGTTACCCCGTTTTTGCGGCAGTTCTTTTCGGCATCGGCCACGGCGCTGGCGGCAATTTCAATCCCGGTGATCCTGCGGCAATGCCCCGCCAGTACAATCGGGATGGTTCCGGTACCGCTGTAAAGATCCAGAACCGTTTCGTCCCCGGTGAGGCCGGCATAATCCCTTACGGTCTCATATAACACGGCGGCCCCGCGGCTGTTGGTCTGGAAGAAAGAATTGGGTGAAATCTCGAATTCAAAATCACCGATTTTGTCAACGATGACCGCAGCCCCGCTGAGGAGGCGCTCGAATTCCCCCAGCGCAACGCCGGCCTTGCGCGCGGTCACATTGTTGACGACCGAGACCACCCGGGGGTGGTCCCTGCGGAGGCGGTCTGCCAGCGGTTCAACCGCCTTGAGATCCTCGGCGGCGGTAACGATGTTCACCATCCACTGATCATAGGCCGCCGAGTGCCTCAACACCAGGAAGCGCCAGAATCCCTCGTGGCTGCGCAGCCCGTAAACTGGCAATCCGGACGATCGGATCCAGGCTCTGACGTCGCTCAACAAGCGGTTACCGAGATCCGGCTGCAGCAGACATCGTTTGGTATCGATCACCTTGTGAAAAGTTCCGGGCACATGTAGCCCGATGGCGAATCCCCGATCGATGTCCTCGCGCTCGAACTCGGCCGGCAGCAGCCAGCGTCTGTCGGCGCAGGAAAACTCCATCTTGTTGCGGTAGCCGAAAGTCCTTTCCGAAGGTATGGTCGGATGGACCACCGCGTCCTCGATGAAACCGATGTGCGCGAGGGATTCGGCCACATGCCGGCGTTTGTAAACAAGCTGCTGGTCATAATTCAAAAACTGCCACTTGCACCCTCCGCAGAAACCGCTGTACTCGCACGGCGCGCTGACCCTGAAAGGCGATGGTTCGATAAGCTCGACCACCCGCGCCTCAGCGTGGTTTTTTTTCTTTTTGAAAATCCGAATGGCCGCCCTGTCGCCGGGTACGGCCTGGTCTACGAAAACCGCCAGACCGTTCAACCGCGTCAGACCCCTGCCGCCAAAGGCGACATCCGTAATCTCAGCTTCGATCAGCTGGCCTCTTTTTATTTTCATTCTTCGCCGCCCCTGATACTGGTATTGCTTTCAAGCTGTTTTTGTAAGATATAGAGGTTTGAAGGTTCCAGGTCCCGGGTTCTGCTGCAACACACCCCATGCGGAACCTTTGAACCCACAACCTTTCTATCCTGTTGCAAAAAATAAGGAAAACGAGCGTTTATGACCCCAACAGCCTGCATTCAAAAAGATGTCGACTTTAGCGCCGATGGGCTCAAATTAAAAGGCATCCTGCATTTGCCGCCCGGCGGCCGGATCCCGCTGGTCATCGGCTGCCATGGATTGTACAGCAGCGCCGAATCGCCCAAACAGATTGCCCTGGCCGAAGCATGCAACCGTCGGGGGATAGCCTATTTTCGTTTCGACCACCGCGGCTGCGGCCGCAGCGAGGGCCAATTCGATCGGGTGACCTCCCTGGAAGCGCGCTGCACAGACCTGGCGGCAGCCCTGGATGCCGTCAGCCGCCGGCTCGATACGGGGGCCAGGCTGGGGCTTTTCGGCAGCAGCATGGGTGGTACGGTATGCCTGAAGTCCGCCGGCCGGCTGGCTATCGGAACCGTGGTTACCTTCGGAGCGCCCATACGCAGCGATTTGAGCGACGGCCGACCGGAGAAGTCCCGGTCGGAAATCGTTTTTGATGCCGCCAAACGTCGCTTCGACATTTCCGGGAACCTTTCAAAGTTAAGCCATGTCCTGGTTTTTCACGGCCAGGCCGATGATGTCGTGCCGCTTGATCATGCCCGCGAGATATACGATCTGGCCCGCGAACCCAAAAAGTTGGTTGTTCAGGAACACGGCGATCATCCCATGAGCGATCCGAAGCATCAGCGGGAATTTGTCCACAGGACGTCCCGGTGGTTCGATCAATGGCTAAACAATCCCTGAGGCTGGTCTCTGGTGGCTGGTTTCTGGTCACTGGTTTCTGGTAGCTGGTTACTGGTTTCTGGTCGCCTGCTGCTTGTCACTGGTCTCTGGCTCCTGGTCCCTGGTTACGGGATATTTGATAGCGGCTCCCGGATGTCGGATACAGGATAGCGAATGTTGGATGCTCAATACTGGATACTGGATACTGGGTACGCCATGCTTTAGAGCACTGGACGCAAATCCAGGGCCAAGACCGAATATAAGCAGTTTTCCTTTTAAATATCCGAATTTCGAAATCCCCAATCGAATGACCCGCACGCCGCAATCGGCAACCCGAAATCCGCCGCCGGCACCCTATCGCTTCTCACCTCAGTTACGCTGCGATGCGCGCACCGATTGATCCATGGCCCCCGACATCGTCCGATCGCGCAATTCCGCTTTGGACCTTTTGTGAAATAGCTGTTGACGGATAATGCCACATTGTAGTAATGTGAAGCTGGTCTCGCCGGGACGGATGTCTGCAGAATAGCAGGGTCTCGGCGATATTTTTTGTCCGAATTTTATCGAATTCAGCCTGGTATTATGCTGATTTTTGACCCAAGTCAAGGAGGCGGCCCGTAAATTGTGCCATGTATGATGCCATGAAAAACAACACCCCCGAATCATCGATAAACCTAACGGAAATCAGCCGGAACGACCGTAATCTAGTTGAGGCGGTCAAGCGCCGTTCCGGTGAGGATATTAACCTGTGCTGGCACTGCCAGGCCTGCGCCGGCGGCTGCCCGTTTGTCACTGCCATGGACTATCCCCCCAACCGCGTGATTCGTCTCGTTCAGTTGGGTTTGAAAAAAGAGGCCCTGGAAAGCTCGGCCATCTGGATCTGCGTGGGCTGCAACACCTGTTCGGTCCAATGCCCGAACGCCATTGACATTCCAGCAGTCAACGATGCCCTGCGTCAGATGGCCATCGAAGAAGGCGTCCAAATCGCCGAGCCGAATATTTTACACTTTCACCAGGAAGTGCTCAATTCGATCCAACGCTACGGCCGGACCCACAAGTTCGAAATAATGCTCCGCTACAAGCTGCGGCAGCGGGATTGGTTTACGGATAGTGCCGTCGGATTGAAAATGTTCGCCAAACGCAAACTGGAGCTGTTGCCCTCCCGCAGCAAGGACATCAAGACCATCAGAAGCCTTTTTGGACACAAACAGCCGGTTTAGCCGCTTGGCTTGAGCGCAAGCGCCCACAATTGGGGCCCGACTAACATTGGCGAATAACTGTCCCTTCGATAAGCTGCCCAGAGAACGAGGATCGAAAATAATGCCGACGACAACGATGACCGACCTGACCTATTACCCCGGCTGCTCGCTGGCCACCACCGCCAAAGAAAACAATATCTCCCTGATCTATTTGTTCAAACACCTCGGCTTTAATTTGATTGAACTGGAAGATTGGAATTGCTGCGGCAGTTCGTCGGCCCACAGTGTCGACAACGAACTGGCCTTCGATTTAGCCTGCCGCAATTTATTTCTGGCCCCGGCAGCCCGCCCCCTGCTGGTTGCCTGTCCCAGCTGCCTGCTGCGCTTGCGGCACGCCCATCATAAGCTGACCACGGATGCCGGCGCCCGCGCACATTTCGAAAGGAAATGGGGCCGATCCTATGACGCCAATCTGGAAATCGTGCATGTATTTGAAGTTCTGGACTCGCTCAACCTGATGGAATTCTCGCGCCAGCACGCCCAGAGACTGGCCGGCCTTCGATTCGTGACCTACTATGGCTGCATGCTGGCGCGCCCCCCTGCCCTGAACCATGAAAAAAACTATCACGGCCTGATGGAAAAAATGCTCGATTCGCTGGGGGCCATCCCGCTGAAGTGGGGTTATTCTTCCCGCTGCTGCGGTACTTTCCTGACTGTCGCGCGCCCTGAAGTTGTTACGCCGATGGTCAATGAAATCATCCAGGGTGCCGTGAACGCCCGGGCGGACTGCATCGTGACGGCCTGCGCCATGTGCCACTTGAACCTGGAGGTGCGCAGCACCCTGAAAGAGCCGGTGCCGGTTCTGCATTTTTCGGAGATTCTGTCGCTGGCCTTGGGCCTTGGCGGGTCAGACGAGCACAAGAGCTGGTTTGCCAGACATCTCGTCGATCCGCGACCCCTGTTCAAGACAATGCACCTTCTGAGCTGACAGCCTTGTCATAATGGCGCTGGTTACCAGCAGATGGCTACCGTCTTGTGTTTTGGTTAATGTATAAACGGCTGAAATCCGTTTGTGTCGCACCCATCATCGAATTTTCAATTCATATCTAGCATCGTGTCCCAGAAATACCATATAAAATTATTTTGGCGAATTCAGCGTGATATCCGTTCGTCATCCCCGCGCAGGCGGGGATCCAGGTGCCTTTGAGTTGGACTCCCGCCTGCGCGGGAGTGATCCTAATTTTATAACTTATTTATAGGACAGGACACTAGGCCGAATTCTAATACCGTCAACCGATAACGATTAACGCCTGCCGTCAGGCATGCCGGAAGGCCAGTGTCGTTCTACAAACGCGCCTACCGCTTCCGCATAGCCGGGGGCCTGACTGGATTCGCTGTGGCCGGCACCTGGGGCAACATATAGATCCGCCTGCCCGGGAGCGAAGCTGTCTTTCAGGGTCTGGGCAAACACCAGCGGAAAGCGCCGGTCTTTTTCGCCATGAATCAGCATCACCGGCATCGGCAACAAAGGCGCCAGACGTGCCGGGCTCACCGTGTCCAACTTGTTGGCGTAAAACAGGTTCAGCCAGAAAATGATCATCGGCCCGCAAAGCGTCCCGAAAACCGGATTGAACCAATTGTAGAGACTCAGCAGCCCTTCCCGGGTGTGGGCGTAGCAGGCCTCCAGGAACAGGGCTTTGATCTTGTCCGGGTTCCTGGCGGCGGCGATAATGGCGCCCCCGGCCCCGGCCGAATGACCGTAGAGGCCGACCGGTTCCTGGACCCAATCGAGAACGGCCTCGATGTCCTCGGCAAAGCGCGCCGCGTTCATGCAACGCCGGGGGCTCGAGTCCCCGTGATCCCGGGCGCTGTGAATGACGGTGGTGAATCCCCACCGCCCGAATAATCGGGCTCTGGCAACCATGCGGTCCCGATTGCGGCCCCACCCGTGCATCAATATGATCGTGCCCCGGGGAGACTGGTCGGGCTCGATCCGCCAAAGCTCCAGTAATCCTCCGTCGATTGATGCTATTTTCGTGTCCAGGATTCGGCCCCAGTCCGGTGGGTCCTGCACCGGGTTGCGGGGAAGTTGCTGCACAAGATAGGTCAGAAACAACGTGAAAAGCAGGTACAACAGTAAAATTGCGCCAAGACTGTATAAAATCACCGGCAATATCCCAATGAGTGTCCATCCTGAAAGGATAGATTTTGGTTCAGGCTTACTGCCCGACAAGCTCTCTTCTCAATAATTCAAGGGCCATCGCCGCGAAGATGCGTTTATTCCTTGAGCGGTGGTCGTAGGGGAAGTGGTACCGGTGCCCACTGACACCATCAGACGTGGCCAGGCCGATGCAAACCGTTCCAACCGGCTTGCCGGCGCTGGCTCCGCCCGGCCCGGCAATCCCGCTGGTGGCCAGTCCGTAGGTAGTGCCGCAAGCACTCCGCACGCCGCTGGCCATTTCCCGGGCGGTCTCGACCGAAACAGCACCATGATCTTGCAGGGTTTTGACGTCCACCGCGAGGATATCCACCTTGGCCTGATTGGCATAGGTTACGGCCGAAAACACAAAATAATCGGAACTTCCCGGAACCTCGGTTATCAGGTCGGCCATCAGCCCGCCGGTGCAGCTCTCCGCGAGAGCCAGCGTTTCCTGGCGGGCACGCAGCAACCGCGCGACGGCTTGTTCCAGGGATTCACCCGTGTGCGAAAATACCCGACCCCCCAACCGGCGACGGACCCAACCTCCGGCGTCATCCAGACGGTAACGCAGGCCCTCCTCATCCGCGTCGTGCCCATAAAGCTTGACCTGAATCTCTGGAAATTTTACCCGCAAGCCCAGCTTAAGCCCGGGAAAACGACCTCCGAAACCCCTCAGCCGACCGGCCGTATCCGCTTCCGTCAAGCCGAAGGTCGACAGGGTTCGGGTCTGCCGTACACAGCGGGTCGCTCCCTGCAGCTGAGCCAGACGGGGAAGCACCGCCTCGGCCAATATCTGCTTCATCTCAAAGGGCACCCCCGGCAAAAAAAACATCTGGCAGCGACCAATCTGTAACTGAAAGCCCGGCGCCGATCCGACCGGGTTGACCAGGCAGTCGGCACCGGCCGGCAGCAGGGCCTGTTTGTGGTTGGGCGCGCTCAAAGGCTGTTGGCGGGCTTTGAAAAAGGCCGCCAACGAATCCAGGGCCGTCGGGTCCTGGACGAGTTCAACACCGGCCGCTTTGGCTGCCGCCGCGGCGGTCAGATCGTCCTCTGTCGCGCCGAGCCCGCCGGTAACGACGGCCAGATCCGCTCGCCCGGCGATTTCCTGCAGAACGGATGCAATCGACTCCAGGTTATCGCCGACACAACCGTGCCGTGCGACCTCGATCCCGGTCTCTTCCAATGCCCTGGCGATATGGCCCGAATTGCTGTCCACCAGCGCCCCAGAACGAATTTCATCACCGGTAGCTAATATTTCTGCGATCATACTTCAACAAATGGTTATAATATATTAAAATCATAATTAATCTGTAGCTCTATGAACAAGAAAGAGGCTGACCTTCCATGAGGTTATGATTTTGTATAAACTTCAGAGTATTGGAGTATTGGAGTGCTGGATTAATGGAATGAGGACTGCAGCGCCGGCCACCTGATTACAACACTCCAATACTCCATCACTCCAGTTCTCCATGATCGATAGATTGTCTGACTGTAAATAATCCTCGTTATTACTTAATATTGCTTATAGTTCAGTAAATTTACAATTTTACGGCCCCTTTTGACCTCAACCGTTATGCGACAGTCAAACTCTCATTCCGGAGGGTTCAGGACAAACATGGATGGGGATACAACGGCATCGGCCCAGTAGCGGTTGACCTCAAGCTGCAGGTCGATGCCGTCACCGTCGGTTATATTCAGCTCAGTGGGAACCTGGTATCCGCCGATGGTTTGCATGGCTTCAAATCTGGCGCGATAAGCCAGCGAGCCGGTGCGGGTATAGAATTCAACCTGGTGGACCTGCGATTTGGTTTCATCGAGGAGTACTTTTTCGATCACGCCCCACCACCTGCGCTTTAGCACCAGCACATAACCCTTGCCGGAAGCCGTTGGCTCGACGAAGGCGGAGTGATGTTCGCGCAGCGGAACCCGTCCTGCCAGCAGATCAATAATGTCGGCGATCGTAATAGGCAGGGCCGTTACGCGCTTCAAACTGCCAGCGGAAGCAGGCATTTTTTTATAGAGCGGTCTGCCCTCCCGCACTTCGTAGTAATAGAGCCATTTTCCGTCACTGGCCATTTTTAGGACCGGATGACCGGATACCAGTACGACGATGTTAATTTTGGCGGTCTCCGACGCCACCCAAGCGATGGTTTCGTCAATTCTAATTTTCTGATTTTGCCTGACCTTAATTTTGCCGATACCCTTAAAATTTTTAAGCCGCTCATTGCGGCTGCTTAAGCTGGAAATCGTCACCCGGGCTTCAGCCCTGGCAGCAGCTTGCGCGGGATATTCAGGCTGTCGGAACAGACTGCCGCAGCCGGCGAATAGCACCATCGCACAAATTGCAGCCAGCATATGTATCAGGTTTCGTGCTGGAAATCTCATAGCGTGAGGGCCTCCGGGAATCGGCTGCGCTTCAAATTGAGGGCTTGGTTCATATGTCTACTGACTTGTAGGCAGGATTAGTGGAAACTCGAGGATACAGGCGAGAACAAACCGCCTGGCTGCTGCTGCGGCCGGTTTAAGTATAAACACACTCACGGGGGATGCCCCGTCAATATGTCAAGATGTTTAGGTGGTTTAATCCGGCTGCCGGGATTTTCAGCGGCAGGTTCCGCTGACCCGCACCGCGCAACTCATAACCCGTAACTCGTAACCCGTAACTCGTAACTCGCAACTCGTAACCCGCAACTCGTAACCCGCACCGCGCATCCCGTAACTCGCAACCCGAAACCCACAACCCGATCACGTCCCATTGCCTTTGAGTTGCCGGATCTTTTCTTCAAGCGCCTCGGTGTCTTTACCCTTGACTTTCAGCGACTTCAGATAAAATTTCAGTGCATTGGGTTTGTCGTCCAGTTTTAGATAAGCGTCGCCCAGGTGTTCCAGCATGATGGGATCATCCGGAACCAGTTCAATCGCTTTTTTTAAATATTTTAAGGCCTTGTCAAATTTTCCTTTCTTATAGTAGACCCACCCCAGGCTATCGGTAATATACCCGTCATTGGGCTTATAGGTGAGCGCCTTTTTAATCAATCGCTCGGCTTCATCCAAATTCATTCCCAGGTCAGCATAGGTATAACCGAGATAGTTCAAAGCATTCGCATGCTTGGGGTCCAATGCTATCACCTTTCGCATCGTTTCCATCGAGGCCTCTTTTTTGTCCCACTTGTCGTAAACGACGCCCAAACGAAAATAATAGCGAGGGTTGTCGGGATCCAGGGCGATAGCTTGCTTGATATGCAGGGCAGCGCTTTCATAATCCTCGAGCTCTTCGAAGAAAGTCCCCAGATAGTATTTGAAATCGGGGTTGCCGGGATCTTTTTCAATGGCCGACGTTAAAAACTTTATGGCAGCGGCCTTTTTCCCCTGCTCCTGATAGATAAAGGCGACATGCACCACCGCGTCCTGAAAAAAGCGGGATTCCGGCGTAACCTTTTCAAAATGAGCCGCAGCCTGGTCATACTTTTTCAATCCATAGCTTGCGACGCCCCTCAGGTGGTTGAGGTCCGGACTATCGGGCGCGCCATTCAACATGGCGTCAATGATAATCACGGCATCGTCATATTTTTTGTGATCCAGATATAGCTGGATGACAACGACAATGACCTCGAATTCATTTTGGCTTCTTTGCCCCAGCTTCACCAGCATACGGGCGGCTTCTTCTTTGTTGCCGGTGCGATAATAGTAGAAGGCCAGTTCCATCGAGGCGCGGATGTTATCTGGATCCTGCGCTATGATACTCTCGAGCAGAGTGATGACCTTTTCGGTTCTGCCCTGGGTTTTGTAGAGATTTATTAATTCAAAAAGCGGTTCATGGCGTTCAGGTCTCAGCTCGAGCGCTTTCTTAAACGCTTTTTCAGCGCCATCAAAATGACCTTGCCGGGCGTGTATTTTGCCTATAAAAAAATGAGCCGTGTACGAGCCGGGAAAGTTTTCGATCTGCCGTTTATAGATGCTTTTGGCGCGCTCGAGTTCACCGGCTTCCATGTAAAGACTGCCCAGGAGGGAATATATCCTCCGATGGCTCGGTTCCAGGGAAAGAATCTTTTCATAGGCGGCAATGGCGGCGCTTGACTCCTTGCGAACCTGTTTGATGCCGCCGAAAATAATGAGGGATTTGACGTCGTTGGGGTTTTTCTGGAGCAATCCTTCCAGAACTTCCAGCGCTTTCTTATCTTCCTTATTCTGTATGTATACCGTCGCCAGTTCACGCTGGAGATAAAACGATTCCGGATCAAGCGCGATGGCTTTGCGCAGCAGAACAATCGTCTTGTCCAGATTGCCCTTGCTGCGTTGGACCTGGGCCGCCGTAAAATAATAGTAGGGTGTCTCCGGTCCGTATTTGGTAGGATTTGTCACCGGCGACTCAGCCGGCGAAGGCTTGGGGATATTCGCGCTGCAGCCTGCGGCGGCCAACAGCACAAATACCCATATGAGTTGTTTATGGCAATATATCTTCATCGGTTGGTTATCCATCAAAGAAGACAATGCGGACCGGCGACCGTTGAACCTGTGAACGGCTGCCATAATCTAGTCGACAGCACCATCTTCGGTGTAAGAGGCGAAATCAGGAATTTCCCTTTTGAAAAACTCACTCATTTTTTTAATGATATTTTTTTCCACCTGGCGTACACGCTCCCGTGAAATTCCGTAGCGGTCACCGATTTCCTGCAAGGTAACCGGATTGTCGGAAAAGATCCGCAGGTCGAATATCTCGATTTCGCGGGGCGTCATCTTCTTTCTGAATTCAGCTATTTTGTTATGTAGCAGAACTTCAATTTCCTTTTTGGAAACCTGGTCTTCTATGGATTCGGTTGATGTACTTAAAAACTCTATCCGTTCGGTGTCAGAATCATCCTTTAAAGGCGCGTCCAGCGAAACATCCCAGCCGTCCAGGCGCTGGTCCATGTCCACAATTTCTCTTTCGGAAACACCCAGTCTTTCAGACAGCAGCTTGGGTCTCGGTTCAAACCCCATGTCGATCAGCTTTTGCTTTTCTTTTTTCAGCTTGAAAAATAATTTTCGCTGACCTTGGGTCGTTCCGATTTTTACCAGGCGCCAGTTGTCCATAATGAATTTTAGGATGTAGGCTTTGATCCAGAAGGAAGCATAGTATGAAAATTTGACATTTTTGTAGGGATCAAATTTTTTAACCGCCTGCATCAAGCCGATATTGCCTTCCTGGATAAGATCCAGAAGGTTCTGCATCCATACGCGCTGAAACTCAAGGGCGATTTTTACTACCAATCTCAGGTTGGAGGTGACCAGCCGATAGGCGGCATCTTTGTCCCCGTGCTCCCTGACGAGTATACCAAGCTCTTTTTCCTGCTCCCTGGTCAACAGTTTGTAGTTGCTGATTTCAGTTAAATAGCGCTGCAGCGGATCGAATTTGACCAGTGCTTTGTCGGAGGCCCGCTCGGCTGCTTTGTTTTTGCTGACAGCCGGCTCCGCCTTTTTGGAGGCCGCCGGCTTTTTCGCGGCTCTCTTCTTTCTAACCGTTTTTCTTTTCATAATTCCAATCCAAACTGTCGGTAAATTTCAACACGCGATTGCCGGCTGTAATCATTAACGGCTGCCGTGCGCGGGGCTGAAATTACCGCTTGCGGCTCTATATTTGAAGTGGACATCGGTCCAGGCATATGATAAAAGGTGTTCCCACATGCGCCTGTAGCTCAGCTGGATAGAGCAACGGACTTCTAATCCGTAGGCCGCAGGTTCGAATCCTGCCAGGCGTACCATCCATCCCGCTCACTGTGCTCAGGTGACAGCAGGCTTATAGTTGTGCGCTAGCACCGGATATTCGTAATCGCTGTGGTTTTCCCCGGCGTCTATCCTGTGCGATAACGACCCCACTATACAACATATATAAAAAATATCAAAGTATATTTCCTCAGCAGGAATGTAAAGGCGTTTGAGTATGAAGGGATTAAGCTGGCTGACGCTGGTCAAATACTCCGGGGTTTTGATTGCAGCGATAATTGTTGGCAACTGGTTTTTGGCCGAGGTCAAGAAGGCCAACCGTAAAGGGCAGCCATGGTATCGGCCCTATTTGTCCGTACCGGGTCTGATAATTCTGATCGCCGTGGCCCTGCCGTTGATCTATTACTGGCTGATCGATGGAGGATAAAGGGGGAATACCGGGGCGGCCGGAGGGGAATCGGCAGACCTATTTGATGATCGTCTGATAGTATTTGACACCGACGCTGTATTGCTCTGCCGAATCAGAAGCCCGCTTCCGACACCACCGCACTTCGGCCAGGTATCCGTCATAAAATTCGGCATCGATGGTATCCGGCAGGAAATGCTCCATCATAATATAGATGTCTGATCCGGTCTCCAGGGCTTCTTCGGCTGCAAAGCACATTCCGTCTTGGCAGTAATTAGACAGCCGGGCCGGATGGAATTGGTCTGAATCCTGAAAGGCAAAAACGATTGGGATGTCAAGATCGTAGCGCTCATGCTCCCTTTTTTCAACATCATGCGTCATCCATGCCTCCCCTGGTTGACATGCAGTCAAAACGTCCCCCCTGCTGGGATGCCGATAACAGGAACCAGCGCATCCAGAGCGTCCAGCTTATTTCTTGCGGCCCTGCAAGGATTTTCATTACAGCCGGCAGCCGCTTCGATCATCAGGCCCACAGAATCAGATCAATCGGGTCGGCACCCAATAGCATATTATCATCCAAACTCCGAGTGCTCTCAAACAAAAAAAGGCTTACGCCGATACCCGGGGATGACAAAAACCCCTTGATTCAACTGAAAATCCTTCTTCTCAATCCATCTATCGTCAGCGAATAACAAATAACTGCCAATTTGGGTTTAAGTTTGATCGAGAATTACCGATACATTGCTTAAACCGGGCAAACCGCAGATCGGGGCAAAGCGCGAGATCCCTCGTTATCGGCGAACCGGTCACAGTATCATGAATACCCTATGTCAAGGGGTTTATCGCACGAGATATTACATTTCACACACGGCTTAATAGGTTTGGGATGGTCGAGCATCCCTAGGGGAGATATTTAAAAATGGGAAGCAACAATTTGATATTTCTGGAAAATCTCGAATGGTTCGATGAAACCGGGAAGGAATTGGTCCACCGTTTGCCGGAAGAAGGTTCCGGTGAGATAAAATACGGTGCCCAGCTGACTCTGCGCGAAAGCCAGGCCGGTGTATTCTATTACAAAGGTAAGGCCGTCGGCGCCTTTGGTCCGGGCCGCCACACCTTGAAGACAGCCAACATCCCGCTGTTGACCAAACTGGCCAGTTTGCCTTGGGGAATGCAGAGCCCGCTCCGAGCAGAGGTATACATCGTAAATCTGAAAGTGTTCACCAATCTAAAATGGGGAACACGGGATCCGGTGGCCTTCAAGGATTCCGAATTGGGGCTCATCCGCCTGCGGGCATTCGGTGTATTTAACCTTCAGGTGGTTCAACCGGTGCTGTTCGTCAACCGCCTGGTGGGGACCCAGGGCATTTACACGACGGAGGAAGTAGAAGAATATTTAAATCGGGTCATTATATCCAGGTTTAACGATTATATGGGCGAAAACATAGATTCGATCCTCAGCCTGCCGTCTAAATATGACGAACTCTCAGCCGGTCTTGCCGAACGGCTGCATGAGGACTTCGGGCATTTCGGCATCAATCTGACCCATCTTTACATCAGTTCCATCACGCCGCCCCCTGAAGTCCAGCAGGCCATTGACGATCGCAGCCGGATGGGTGTCTTTGATGACATGAACAAACTCATGCAAATGAAGGCGGCCATGGCCATGGAGAAAGCCTCGGATGCCGACGGTGGCGCCGGCACGGGCATGGGAGCCGGAATGGGCCTGATGATGCCGGCCATGTTCGCCCAGTATTTTGCCGGCGGTCTGCCGCGATCCCAAAACCGCGAAAGCGAGCAGAAATTTTCCTGCCCGGAATGCCGCCAGTCGATACCGGTCGATGCCAAATTCTGTCACCAATGCGGCCATCAACAGCTGGTTTTCAATCAATGCACCGGATGCGGCAAGAACCTGACCCCGAGCGCAAAATTCTGCTCCCGCTGCGGCAAATCAGTCAAAGACGCCCCTGAGGTCAAAACATGTCCAACCTGCGGGAATGACAACCTCGCCGATTCGATGTTTTGCAATGAATGCGGGGAAAAACTCTAACTCCCATTGAGCGGGTGCCGCTCAATGGGATGTTATCCGTTGATAGTTAATCGTTATTAGGAGCGGCGGGAGTGGAACATACAACGGGAGATCGGGGCGAAATCCCCCCAATTAACCAATAACGAATAACTGATAACCCCCCGGAGGGGGGCGCCGGGAGATCGATATTAATTTTCTAATCGAACATCAGTGCCCCCAGTGCGGGGCGCCCGCCACCTTGGAGGAAACCGATCGCCTGTTTGCCTGCCAGTTTTGCCGGGTTCACTCCTATCTGATGCCGCACAAATATTTCCGCTATGCTTTCCCCCATGCAGCCAGGGAAAACCAGGAACTGGTCTATTTCCCCTTTTGGCGCTTCAAGGGTATGCTTTTTTTCTGCGGTCCGTCGGGCATAGCGAACCGGTTTGTCGATGTCAGCCACCAGGCCATCTTGACACCCTACTTCCCTGCCTCGGTTGGCGTTCGTAGCCAGGCGATGAAGCTGCGCTTTGTTTCAGCCGACATGAATGGTCGATTCCTAAAGCCCAGCCGGTCCTTTGACGAGATGTCGGCCGATTTAGAAAAACGGTTCGGCAAATCCGTTGCCAAGCCTATACTACACCGGGCTCATGTCGGGGAATCCCTCAGCCTGATATATTCACCCTATTACCTCAAAGACAGGCTCTATGACGCCATCCTAAACGAGCCTGTCATGGCCAAAGCGCCGGGCGATCTGGACCTCGAGGAGTTCGAGGTCGCACCGCCAAAAGGGCATATTCGCTTTGTTTCCACCCTGTGCCCCAAATGCGGCTGGGATCTGGAGGGCCGCCGCGACGCCCTGGTATTAACATGCCCGAACTGCAATTCGGCCTGGTATCCGGCAGGCAGAAGCCTGAAGCAGTTGAAATTCGCCCGCATACCGGGCCATGGTGCCAGTAGGCTCTACCTGCCCTTCTGGCGCATAAAGGCCAAGATTTCAGGCATCCGCCTGGATTCCTGTGCCGATCTGATTCGGGTAGCCAATCTTGTCAGGGCAGTGCATGACGACTGGGCGGATCGATCGTTTCGTTTTTGGATTCCAGCCTTCAAGATTCGACCCCGGTTATTCCTGCGTCTGGCCAGCCACATGACGGTATCCCAGCCCAACCAGGAGTTGATCCGGGAATTGCCGTCCCGTCAAACCCATCCCGGCACCCTGCCGGTCACCGAGGCCGTTGAAAGCCTGGGTGTTACCCTGGCGGATTTTATGAAGCCGCGCCGAAAATTGATGGAAAAATTCCCCGATATAAAGATCGACGCGCAAAGCTTCACCCTGGTTTTCATACCCTTTGACGAAGCACACCACGAATTTATTCAGCACGAATTTAAGATCGCCATAAATAAAAACGCCCTGGCCCTTTCAACCCATCTGTAAAACTGAATATAAATATTTGAGGGGTCGGGGAGCTTTTCAATCGCTGCTATGTCCGGCCGGGGTATGCGCTCGCCCCAGCCGTAACAGATTCGTACCGGACTCCGTACACGCCACCAATCCCCTGCGCCGGATCCAGAAAGGCAGAAACGATTATCGCCGCCGTGCAGACTGTCTTCTGGGGCTCGCACGGTTCCAATCGACGCGGGATAGCTGCCGTACCCAAGTTGCGCGATCATATTGTTACGGCTGGGGCGAGCGCATACCCCGGCCGGACACCTGGCCAAATAGCGCAGGGCGATTAATCGATGACCTAAACAATAGGGGAGAAACTCCCCGGCCCCTCAAATATTTATAGCGTCTGGGGCAGGCCATATCGGCGCTCAGCTGCAACCCTGAGAAAACCCGACAAACCAGCGTTATCGGAATGTTTTTCTGACAAACGCTCGAATCTCGAACCATTCCCCATTGAAACTTTATTGTCAAAGTGTTATTTCAGCGTTTGATTCGCTACCTGAAACAACGGCTTCGAAACGGAACCAAAACATGCACGTCAGCTATGGATATCTATTAGCGGGGGCCCAGGCCGCCAGAGGAATCGCCGTGATAGTAGATGTCTTCCGCGCCTTCAGCTGCACGCCGCTGATGTTTTCACTGGGTTTGAAAAAATCCATCCTGGTTTCTCACCCCCATGAAGCGCTGGCGCTCAAGCGCCGCAATCGTGATTATATTTTGGTAGGCGAAGTCGGGGGACTCCCGATCGAGGGTTTTGATTTGGGAAATTCTCCCAGTGAAATATTAGGCCAGAAACCGGCCTTTTTCAAAGACAAAACCGCGGTTCAAAGAACTTCGGCCGGAGTCCAGGGCGCTTTGGCCGCCCTCGATGTCGCCGATGAAGTTGTCGTGGCCAGCTATAATGTCGCCCGGGCAACGGCGGATTACATCCTGTCGCAACAGCCCGCGCGGGTCAGCCTGGTGGCCATGGGCTGGGATCTGAAGGTAAGAGCGCCCGAAGACGATTGGTGTGCGCGCTACATCGCGCACCTGCTCGGCGCAGATGAGTACGACCACAACACGGCCATGGCAGAAATAGTCTTCAACAAAACGGCGCAGCGTTTTTTGAACTCGAATGAACCGAAATTCCCGCCTGAGGATCCGGTGCTGTGTCTGCAGCGGGATGTTTTTGACTGTGCCTTGAGAGTGAGACGGGAAAATGCCGCGGTGATTATCCGTCAAGTAAACAACAATTAACTAATCCGCTGCGGCGGACTATCGCCCGAATGAGCCGTGACCGTTCAACTAGGGCATTCATATCAGGAATTGGTTTAAATGCGATTAAACAACTTTTGGTGCTATCGTCGAATTATATTCTCAAAAGACTTTGGGTCGGTGGCCTGGAACGCGAGACAGAACGTGCTCGCCGATAAACAGGCCCGCCCGCTGAAAGCCGGTCCCTATATGGCCGAGCTGGATATTACCTATCAGTGCAACTGCCGCTGCCGAATGTGCCAGCGCTGGAATGATCCCCGCCGCAACGAGCTGACTGCAGACGAATATGCCAGCCTGGCCGCTGACCTGCACGCCATGGGTTCGCATCAGATCAGCATCTCAGGCGGCGAACCCCTGCTGCGCAAGGACGTGTTTCAGATCATGGCGGACTTTGCCGGACGGGGGATGTCCGTCAACCTGTGTTCCAATGGCCTACTGCTCAAAAAATACGCTGACCAGGTTCGCAACAGCGGGGCAACCTGTGTAACTGTCAGCCTGGACGGCGCCTCGGCCGCCAGCCACGACAAAATCAGGGGTATTTCAGGATCCTACCGCCGGATCGAAGAAGGCATCGCCTGTTTGCTGCAGACTCCCCGGTCCGACAGGCCGCTTGTGCGCGTGCGCATGACGGTCTCCAATCACAACGCTCATGAGATAGGACCTTTCTACCAAAAATGGCACAAGGCCGCCGATGACGTCCTGCTGCAGCCGGTGCATCACTGCACGGATGCCTATTACACCGGTATGGATCAAGCGGATCTGAAAATCGATCCGCAGTTGTTGGCCAGGCAGGTCGCCGATACTCCCTTCGCCCGTGACAATTATATTCAGCGCCTGATCGAAAGCCTAAAGGCCTGCGGAACATTTCCAAAACAACCCTGCTACGCCGGGGTGCTAATGGCCCGGATCGATCCCTGGGGCAATGTCTATCCCTGTCTGGAACAGCACGTCCGCCTTGGCTCGGTGCGTGAAAATGATTTCCAGAGCATCTGGAACTCGAATGCCTTTGCAGAGGAACGGCGCCGGTTGAAGGCCAGCCGTCCGTGTCGCTGCTGGTACAACAACACAGCATTGATCGGTCACTACGGCGGGCTGCTCGGCAGCACACCCGGCAAAGCCCTCAAGGATGTGGCCCGGCGTACCTTTACGGACCATTTGCCATCCCTGTTTACAGTAAAAAAATGATTTCATCGAACATGCCTCGGTTTGAGGAGCTGATCGATCGATATTTAAATTATCTGCTCGTTGAAAAAGGGCTCTCAAAGGCCACGTTGGAATCATACAGCGCCGATGTGATCAGATATCAAGCGTTTCTGCTTGAAAAAGGTGTCGACCGGCTGTCCGGCAACGACACCCCTTTGATTCTGAAGCACCTGATCGATCTGCGCAGTTCCGGATTGGGAGCCCGGTCCCGCGCCCGGCACCTGGTCTCCATCCGGGGGATTTACCGCTTTGCGGTCCAGGAAAAACTGCTCGAACATGACCCGTCCCGGCTGGTTGATCTCCCCAAATTAAGCCTTAAACTGCCGGGTGTCCTGACCGTCGACGAAGTCTCCCGGCTTTTGGAAACACCGGACACCAGCAAACCGGCCGGGGCGCGCGACGCCGCCATGCTCGAATTGCTGTATGCGGCCGGGTTGAGAGTTTCGGAGTTGGTCAACCTGAAATTGCAGGATATAAATTTGGAGGCCGGGTTCGTGCGCGTCTTCGGCAAAGGGTCCAAGGAACGCCTGGTGCCCATCGGTCAGCTTGCCCAAACCAAAATGGCCCACTATATCGAAAATGCCAGAAAAAAGGCCTTAAAAAATCAGCCCAGCCCTTACCTGTTCGTCGCCAGAGCGGGCAAACCCCTCACCCGCCAGGGATTTTGGAAACTCCTGCGGCGCTATGCCGATCGGGCGCAGATCCATAAACGGATTTCTCCCCACAGCCTGCGGCATTCTTTTGCAACTCATCTGCTGGAAGGCGGCGCCGACCTGAGGGCCGTGCAGGTAATGCTGGGTCATGTGGATATATCGACAACGCAGATATATACCCATGTCACCCGCAAGCATCTCAAGGATTTGCACCAAAAGTTTCATCCCAGAGGGTAAATAGTGATACCACTGGCGGGACCTGGTGGCTGAAATTGAAAATTTTGCTAAATCTACTGTTTTTTTCTACTGATGAGTAGAGAAATAATTCCAAATAACAATAAACAAACAAATTCCAATAAACCAAATTCAAAATCACAAATCTGACAATAGGTGCCTTTTGTACTGAAAGTGGCGTAATTATCTGAGATCACAGCTTGCACCAGGATCTATGCATTGCAACAAGGAAGGTTTTGGTCATTGGATTTTGGTATTTGAGATTTATTTGTAACCCAATGCTTCTGGTGCTTGAGATTTGGAATTTAAACACATGTTGGAACTACGGATTCAAGTGATCTGAAATTCCGTTGTCATTGTCGTCCCAATAGTTAGAATTACCTTGACAGTTCCAAGTGCTTTAATTAAATGGGATCATTTTATTAATTGAAATGACACCCATCAGTGATTGAGCTGGCTGTTAGGAAAAAATCATCGTGCACACCCAGAATAGAGACACAGATTTACAGGGTTGGTGGTATCCGGGCCGGATGAAGCCGCAATTCGGCGATCACGCCTTTCAGACGGCCTTGCGGCAGGTCAACCGTCCGGTTTACGTGGTTGACCTTGACGGCCGGCCGGCCGTCGCCCAGGACGGCAGCGCAAGCCTCGGCGGGATCACGCCGCCCGAATCCGGCGGATTGCCCCTGCAAGGGTATGCACCCGCTTTACACCCGCGGAATCTGGGGGATCCGGCCTTTAAAAACGCTCACAATCTGCGCTACGCCTACATCGCCGGCGCCATGGCCAATGGCATCACCTCGACTGAGATGGTCGCCGCAGCCGGTCGCGCTGGCATGATCGGTTTTTTCGGCGCCGCCGGCCTGCTGACCGATCAAATTGAAGCGGCGATTGACACGCTGCAACAACAGCTGGGCGATCTGCCGTGGGGAGTCAATCTGATACACAGCCCTACGGACCCCGAGCTTGAATCCGCCACTGTCGATCTTTATCTCAGACGGGGGGTCAAACTGGTCAGCGCTTCGGCCTATCTGGGGCTTACCCTGCCGCTGGTCTACTACAGGGTCTCCAGCCTGCACCGGGACGGCAGCGGCACCGTCGTCTGCCCGAATAAAATCATCGCCAAAGTGTCGCGGGTGGAGGTCGCCCGCAAATTCATGCAGCCGCCACCTGAAAAATATTTGCGCTCACTGCTCGAAAACAACCTGATTTCGCCGGACCAGGCGGCGCTGGCAGCCGCAATCCCAATGGCCGACGATTTGACGGCTGAAGCCGATTCCGGCGGCCATACGGACAACCGGCCGGCCCTCACGCTGCTGCCCACCATGCTCGCTTTGCGTGACGAATTATCCACCCGTCATGGCTACAAAAATACTGTCCGGGTCGGGCTTGGCGGCGGTATAGCAACCCCTGATTCAACCGCCGCGGCCTTTGCAATGGGCGCGGCTTATGTCCTCACCGGCTCTGTCAATCAATCCTGCATTGAGGCCGGCACATCCGACACTGTCCGCCAGATGCTGGCCGAGGCAGACCAGGCGGACATTACCATGGCGCCTGCAGCCGATATGTTCGAGCTGGGTGTCAAAGTACAGGTTCTCAAGCGCGGGACCATGTTCCCGCTGAGAGCCGCCAAACTTTACGACCTATACAGCCGCTACAATCGTTACGAGGACATACCAACCGACCAGCGCGGAGTTCTTGAACGGGATTTTTTCCGGGCCAGTTTTGAAGACGTATGGGAGCAGACCAAGGATTTTTTCAGCCGGCGTGATCCCAGGCAGATCGATGTCGCCGAGAACAATCCAAAGCATAAGATGGCCCTTGTGTTTCGCTCCTATCTCGGACGCTCCTCGAACTGGGCCAACGCCGGCGACCCGACGCGCAAAATCGACTATCAAATCTGGTGCGGTCCTGCCATCGGCGCTTTCAACCGTTGGGTAAAGGGCACCTTTCTTGAAAAACTGGAGAATCGAACCACCGTCACCGTCGCCATGAACTTGATGCTGGGGGCGGCGACAGCCATTCGGGTCAATTGGTTGCGGCAGCAGGGAGTATTTCTGCCGGCCGGGGCAGAAAGATTCGATCCGCTGGAATTGACGCAAATACTGCAGCTGATAGACGGGCAAGAGTGAAAATGAATATTTGAGGGAGTTTTTCAATCCCTGCTATGTCCGTCCGGGGTATGCGCTCGCCCCGGGCGCTTAAATGTTAGCATAGACAATTGCGGAGAGACTCCCTCAAATACTTAGAGCGTTCGGGCCGGGAGATATAGGCGGTTCGCCGCAACCCTGAGAAGACTTAGGAAGCTACCTCTATGGGAACCCTATTCCGACCAACGCGCTAAGCGCCTTCCAGTGAGTCAAGGAATTCAGAGCGAAGAATGCTGATATTGATAACGCGGTAACTGGCCGCCGCGTTCACTTGTTCCGCCGTCGTTCCGGAAGGAATGATAGATTCGACAAAACGTTGCCGGCGCATGGGAATGCCGTCGACAACTATCGAATCATCAGTGAGGACGCCCTTGGTGAAATAAATAAAATCCGCTTCAACGCCCAAAAATCGGCCTATCGCAATTTCATAGAATTGAATTTGACTGCCCTTGTCTGCATTTGATCGGGCATCGCCGGTATAGTCGAAATAGAACTTCTGCGCGGTGAGCCAGTCGTGCAAATCATGCAGGATTCGTCGGGCTTCTGGTATCGTAAATTTCAGCTCTCCCACCAGGTATCCCCCTAAAAACACAGTAAAAGCCTCATCTGGATTGTATTGCCGGGCATAGCCGGATTGTAAACCGCCCAATGGATCGGGCGGCAGAAATTCCCGCGACCAGCGCTTCCAGCGGGCCAGATTGATATTCAGCTTTTGCGAAAGTTCCTGATTGGTGTAGAATTTTATCACCGCTGGGGTCCTCCGGTCTTCGATTTCCTGCGATTCGATATTCTCGAGTTCTGCAGTTCGACCATAAGATCATCAATTTGGTATAAATTACAAAATGTTAAACACATAAGAATACATTTTCCAAATAAGGAAATGTCACTCTGTAAAATTGTACACTTGTTATATCAATATAACAACCAATTATTTTGAAGCAAAGCCTTGTAATTCAATTGAATAAATACTATATTGGTAAGTTAAAAAAAACTGGCCCGCCAGGTTGACCGAACAAAAACCTGCCGCGACGTGATTATTCCAGAATCTACAATCAGAAACGTTTAGAAACGGTTGGTATTATTTGATTCCGTACGTTAAAGGACGCCCTTCGTATGCCTGATAAAAATCCTGTGGCCATTATCGGAATGGGATGCCTTTTCCCTCAGTCATTTGACCTGAAAGACTACTGGCAATTGCTGTATCACGGCAAAGACGCCATTACGGAAATCCCGGTATCCCATTGGTCACCGTCTGAATATTTCGATGCCGATCCTAGAAAGCCGGATCACGTTTACTGCAAACGCGGCAGCTTTCTGCCGCCGATCGCTTTTGATCCGTCTGAATTCGGTATCCCCCCTACATCATTGGAAGCAACCGACACTTCCCAGCTTCTGGGATTATTGGCAGCCAAAATGGCCCTCGAAGACTGCGGCTACGGGGATGGAAAAGAATTCGACCGGGATCGCACCGCGGTCATCCTCGGCGTTACCGGCACCCAAGAGCTGGTCATCCCGCTGAGTTCAAGGCTCGGACATCCACGCTGGCGCCAGGCCCTTGAAGAATCCGCCGTCGATCCTGACAAAGCCGAAGAGGTCGTCCAAAGAATATCGGATTCTTACCCTCCCTGGCAGGAAAACTCCTTCCCGGGGCTTCTGGGCAACGTGGTCGCCGGCCGAATCAGCAACCGCCTGGATCTGAGAGGCACTAATTGCGTGGTGGATGCCGCCTGCGCCAGCTCGATGAGCGCCATTCACCTGGCTCTGCTCGAACTGCAATCCGGTCGCAGTGATATGGTGGTCACCGGCGGTGTCGACACCCTGAACGACATCTTTATGCATATGTGCTTCGCCAAGACCCAGGCCCTGTCGGCCACCGGCGATGCGCGCCCGTTTTCCGAGCAGGCCGACGGCACCGTGCTTGGAGAAGGCGTCGGCATCCTGGTCCTGAAACGCCTGGAACAGGCTCAAAAAGACGGCAACCGGATTTATGCCGTGATCAAGGGCCTGGGCGCTTCGAGCGATGGAAGATCCCAAAGTATCTACGCACCGAGAGCCTCGGGCCAAGCCCGGGCGTTGAGGGCGGCCTATACCGACGCCGACATCAACCCGGCATCGGTCGGGCTGATCGAGGCCCACGGCACCGGAACCCGGGTAGGCGATAAGATCGAATTCGAAGCGCTGAACAAAGTTTTTGGAGAATTCGGCGCCAACGGCCACAAGAGCGCCCTTGGGTCGGTCAAATCGATGATCGGGCACACCAAGGCCTCGGCCGGCGCTGCGGGATTGATCAAAACGGCCCTGGGTCTTTATCACAAAGTACTGCCGCCCACCTTAAAGGCGGACAGGCCGGATCCTGCCCTGAATATCGACAACAGCCACTTCTATCTGAACACCAATATCCGCCCCTGGCTTTCAACCAATGGCACTCCCCGGCGGGCCGGTGTGAGCGCCTTTGGCTTCGGCGGCAGCAATTTTCATGTCGTGCTGGAAGAGTATCAACCTGAGAAACCGGAAATTTCCTGGGATGGCAGTGTCGATATCATTGCATTTTCAGCCGACAACATCGGCAGTCTCGCTGATAAGCTCCGGCGCTACAAGCAAGCGGCCGCCGGCGATAAGTCCCATCGCGAATCCGGAATCAAGGCGGCCGAGTCGAGAAGCCGGTTTTCCCACGCCCGTGCCTACCGGCTCCTGATCGTCCAGGACCGGGAATCAAAACTGTCCGATCTGGTGGAACGCGCCCTGGCAGGGTTGCAGTCAGGAGCGGCAGACAAGATAAACATGGGTGACAATATATTCTTCGGCGGTCCTGAAAGTCCCCCCAAAATGGCCTTTGTCTTCCCCGGTCAGGGCAGCCAGTATTTGAATATGGGACGCGATCTGGTGTGCACATTCCCGCGGGCCATGCAGATTCTGGAACGCGCCAACAAAAAGTCTGCAACCGAAGCGCTCTTCAGTGACCTGATTTTTCCCCGGACAACCACCGATGAACAGGACCGCGCCCTGCAGGAAGCCGCGCTAAGAAATACGGCCGTCGCCCAACCGGCTATCGGCGCCATCAGCCTGGCGATGCTTGATATCCTGCAAAGCTTTAATGTCAAACCCGATGCCGCCTGCGGGCACAGTTTCGGCGAGCTGACAGCCCTGTGTGCCGCCGGCTGGATAGACGCAGAGGCCCTTCTGGATTTAGCGGCGACAAGGGGTCGCCTCATGGCCGAGGCGGGCGGCAGCCAGGACCCGCCGGCCGGCGCCATGCTGGCCGTTCAGGCACCCTTGGAAGACCTGCAGGGACTTTTGGATAATTCAGACCCCGCCGTCGTTCTGGCCAACCGCAACAGCCCCAGGCAGGGGGTGTTATCCGGTCCGTCTGCGGCCATTGCCGAAGTTGAAAAAATATGCCGCCGCCGTAACATCAGTGCTATTCGTCTGCCGGTTGCGGCCGCCTTTCACAGCGATCAGATAAAAGCAGCGGTCAAGCCCTTTCAGCTTGCCCTGGAAAAAGTAGCGCTTAAACCGACAGCCGTCAGTGTATTCTCAAACACCACCGGCCAGGCTTACCCTGCAGATGCAACTGCAGCCAAATCCCTGCTGGGCAACCAGTTGTCCCGCCCGGTGGACTTTGTCCGCGAAATTAAGAGCTTGTACGCCGCCGGTATACGCACCTTTGTCGAAGTCGGTCCCAAATCCATTTTGACAGGGCTGATCTCTACCATCCTGGCGGATCGCGACATCAATGCCTGGGCCTTGGATGCGACAGGGGGCAAGAGCTTCGGTATCGCGGATCTTGCCCGGTTGCTGGGCCGTCTGGCCGCCATGGGCTATGCGGTAGCCTTGCCCCAATGGGAAAACGCGCCCTCAACCGTGCGAAAGCCGCGCATGCAGGTATTGCTCAGCGGTACGAACTACAGGGAAAGGCGCACAGAGCAGAAAGAACAGAAGGCAGACAACCAAAGTCAGATGACAGAAAACCCGCCTGCGTCACGCCAAGGCGCGACTTTGCCGAGACGGAAAGAAAACCCGGCTTCACCTGACGGCTTCGCCGCGACCGGAAAGGTGCCGAGGACGGAAAACAGAAGACGGATACTCGAAGGCAGAGAGAAGCCGACGGAAGGCAGAAAACAGCAAAACGGTGCCAGACGAGAAACGACAGAGGACATCAGCATCATGAGCAAAGATAGCAGCAGGCAACCCACCTTCATCGAGGATGCCTTGAAGGTTGTTCAAGAGGGCATGAAATCAATGCAGCATCTGCAGTCCCAGACGGCTGCCGCCCACCAGAAATTCTTGGAAGCCCAAACAGAGGCCAACCGGTCGCTGCAGGAAATGATACGCAGCACGCAGCGCCTGGCGGAACAGCCTCGGGAACTTTCATCCGAACCGCCGCAGCCGGTTGCTCCACAGCCGTCGACGCCCGCGGCCGATGCACGGGCTCTGGTCCGAAAACCTGTCAGCGCCCCGATGAATTTCGAACATTTCGACGACCGCCTCGCTCCGCCACCAGCCCCCGAATCGGTTGCAGCACCACCGGAAATGGCGGTCAATGAATATAAGCAGGCTTCAGAAATCAGGCAAACCGCGTTTGACATGGACCAGCGCTCCGGGGGTGATCAACAGGCGGTTAAGGCGGCTATGCTCGATGTGGTCAGCCGGCTGACCGGTTATCCGGTTGAAATGCTCGGTCTGGACATGGACATCGAAGCCGAGTTGGGGATCGATTCCATCAAAAGAGTGGAGATCCTGTCCACCCTCGAGGAGCAATTGCCCGATTTGCCCACCGTTTCCCCCGAGGTCATGGGCAGTCTGAAAACCCTGGGCCAGATCCTTGATTATTTGACCGAAAACCGCGCTGACCCCGCTGAGCAGATCGAACCGCAGCTCGGCAACGTTTCTGCCGGCAACCCCGTCACAGCCCCGAAGCCCCCAACCCAACCGGATCCGGCCAAGGTCATTGAGCCCGCCATGCTGGACGTCGTCAGCCGGTTGACCGGCTATCCGGTTGAAATGCTCGGAATGGACATGGACATCGAGGCCGAGCTGGGCATTGATTCCATCAAACGGGTGGAGATCCTGTCCACCCTCGAGGAGCAATTGCCCGATTTGCCCACCGTTTCCCCCGAGGTCATGGGCAGTTTGAGAACCCTGGGGCAGATCCTTGACTATCTGGCCCAGTCTCCCGGTTTAGGCGCCCGTGGAGAGGAGCAAGCCGTTAATCCTGCAGCCGGAATATCGGCGGCAGGCAACCCGGTTGAAGCCGACCGACCGGATAAATCGGATCAGGAACGGCGCGAAGAAGCCGGGCCGAAAATCCCCCGCAAGGTGGTTTCGATCTTGGAGGCCCCTGCCCCAAACGGTTCGCGCCTGTCCATCCCCGCCAACCGCAAGGTTTATGTAACCGAAGACAACACCGGTCTGTCGGAATTCATCGCCGAGGAACTGACCAGCCTGGGCATCGCTACGGTCAGAGTATCGTTGGATATCCTTGATTACAAAAAACGGCTTCCGGCCGCTGCCGGCCTGGTTGTTGTCCAGGACCCGAACTCCGCTGAAATAGATCAAGATCTAAAGAACGCCTTCATGCTGGCCAAGTATCTGGCTCCCGACCTGATCGAATCGGCCGGGCAGGAAGGTGCGCTGTTTGCCACCGTCACCCGCCTTGACGGCACTTTCGGTTTGAGCGGCGGGCAAACCCGGCTACCGGCCCAGGGCGGTCTGGCAGGCCTGGTCAAGACCGCTGCCCTCGAATGGGATCTGGTCAACTGCCGTGCCATTGACATCGACCCGGACTGGTCGGACAATCGTCAGATAGCGGGCGCTGTTGCCAAAGAAGTCCTATCCTCCGGTCCGGTCGAAATCGGTCTGGCTTCAGGTCACCGATACGCCTTGGACTTGCAGCCCGAGCCGATTCCCGAAGGCAGCCTAAACCTGTCCACCGGCGACGTGGTTGTCATCAGCGGCGGTGCCAGGGGCATAACCGCAGCGGCTGCCCGGGCCCTGGCCAGAGAGACCGCACCCACGCTGGTTTTATTGGGCCGATCCCCCCGGCCGGTGTCCGAACCCGGCTGGCTGTCCCCGCTAACCGATGAGGCCGCCATTAAGAAAGCCATTTTGCAGCATGAATTCAACAGCCAAGATGCCACACCGGCGGAACTCGAGCGCGCTTTTAAAAGCCATATGGCCAATCGTGAAATCGCATCAACCCTGGCTGAGATAAGATCAACGGGCGCTGAAGCTCACTATTATGAGATCGATATTCGCGATTTCGCAATGGTTCAAAACGTCATGGACGGCATACGAGCCAAGCACGGTCCCATCGCCGGCATTCTCCACGGCGCCGGGGTTCTGGCGGATCGCCTGATCGTCGATAAAACCCTCGACCAATTCGAGGGCGTATTCGACACCAAGGTCAAAGGCCTTGACAATTTGCTGAAAACTATCGGCCTGGACCAATTGAAGTATCTGGTGGTATTTTCATCGGTGGCGGCACGCATGGGCAACCGCGGGCAGGCCGACTACGCCGTGGCCAATGAGGTGTTGAACAAAATGGCGCTTAATGAAGCCGTCAAACGGCCGCACTGCCGGGTTGTATCGATTAACTGGGGGCCCTGGGAAGGGGGGATGGTCAGCCCTGCCTTGAAACGCGAATTCGAGCGCAAAGGGATTCCCCTGATTCCGGTCGCTGAAGGGGTTCAGTGTCTGCTGGATGAAATGGCGGCAGTACCGGGAAGCCCGGTTGAGGTCGTCATCGGCGCCGAGATCGCGGCTGCGGGCGAACATGTGACGCGGGAAATCAAACGCCCGGAGTTGGTAAAACCCACTCCGGCAGTTAATAGACAAAGGTTGTCGCTTTCCTTCGAACGGCAGATCAGTGCCGCAGATTACCCCATTCTAAATGCGCATGTCATCGACGGCAAAGCGGTGGTGCCAATGGCTTTGATGACCGAATGGTTCGCCCATGGCGCCCTGCATGAAAATCCCGGTCTGGTTCTGCATGGACTGGACGATATTCGCGTTTTAAAAGGAATCCGCCTGGATTCGAAGAAAAAGCATATTCGCATGTTGGCCGGGAAACCTAAAAAAAATGGGGAATTCTTTGAAGTGGCGGTTGAGTTAAGAGACGGCCACGTGGACGGGCAGGAAATGGTCCATTCGGGTGCCAAAGCCATATTGAGCGACCAGCTGCCGTCAGCTCCTTCTTATCAATTCTCGAAGGCGATGGTTGCCCAGGCCTATGCCAGAACAGCCGAAGAGATCTATGACAAGATTCTTTTTCACGGTCGGCAGCTTCACGGCATCCGAAAAATTGTGAGCTGTTCTTCCCGGGGAATGGTGGCACATCTATCTGCGGCCCCCGCTCCGGACCAATGGGTGTCCGATCCGTTGAGAAATCGCTGGATCGGCGATCCGCTGGTTCTTGACAGCGCCTTTCAAATGGCGACGGTATGGTGTTATGAAGAAAAGGGTCTCGTGTCACTGCCAAGCTACGCTGCGTCCTACCGACAGTACTGTGAACAGTTCCCTGCCGAGGGTGTGACTGCCGTTCTGAAAATAAAAGAATCCACGAACCGTAAAATGCGTGGAGATTTTATTTTGATCGGCGATAATGACGAGATCGTAGCGAGCCTTTCCGGGTTTGAGGCAATTATGGACCCGTCGTTGTTCAAAGCCTTTAAACCGCAGTATAAGGCCACTGCCTAGATTGTGGAAGTTATTGGTTTTTCGTAATTAGTTAATCGTTGGACCGATGACAACCAGTCTAATCGCACACTTGCCAGATTTTTCTGTCAATGTCGGCACTCAATTCCAATAACGATTAACAGATCCGCCGCAGCGGATTAACGCCGAATTAAGCCTCAAGCGCTTAATTCGGTTTAGGCCGTCTTTTCGATTCCTCTGTGAATATCTGCCGGTACGCCGCAAAAATCAATCGGTTCAATCGTCGCGACAAAGCTCTTGCAGGCCGGGCAGTATTTTTTGGGTTTTCCACGACCGCTCCAGAGCAGTTTCATTCGATGGGCGGCGCCGCATTTTGGACAGATACATTCGACGGTAAGACCGTCACGATGACGTTTTCCAACGGAGTGAACACACCGAATTTCATCCGCCAAACAGTTGCTGTTGCTCATAGCAGGCATTTCCATATCTCCCATTAAGGTTACCACTTGCCCTCTTGAATCCCGAACTGTCGATCCGCCTTTTCAGTGCAAAAGCCGCGATCGTAAAAGACGTTCGGGATTCAATGCTAATGCCGAATTATCCCGCTGCTAAAAAGTTCCGCTATACGGAAAATCGGTACCAGCGGCTGCCGAAAATAACCTTCCATGAAAAAGACCGTTTTCTGACAACCGCCATAAATTCACCTCCTCTTGTTTTGCTCATATTTTTTGATGAGTTCTGCAATGGCTTCTTCCAGGAGGGCGCCAATGGATTTATCCTCGTCAACCGCAAGATGTTTCAAGGCTTTAAGAGCCTCGGCATCAATTCTGGTCGAAAATGTTTTTTTGGCGCCCATGCAAGTATTATTATAATATTTATTTCTTTATTTCAAGTATTTTTTTTATAAATTTATAATCAAATTCATATAAACATGATTACAATATTATTATAATAATTAAAAACATAATTCATTAAATTAAGCAGGGGACACCATCGATAACGCTCACGGCATCAAATGGCTGGCGAAAAGATCAGCTAAAGTGAAGGCAAATATTAATAGGGTTGGGACAAAGTCATATTGGCGGCTAGCGGTGATTTTAAGAGTAGCCGGCAGACTGCCGCCATTGGAACGATATTCTGATAAAGCGCTCGCCCAGGATGGGTTTAATCTCCAACTGAAATGGGTTTAAATGGTGGCAGTGGGAGGATTGGGGCCAATCGGCAACGCTCGCTGGGGTTGTGGGAACCTGCACGCGCACAGGGCACGCATGCGGCCTGGCCGGCCGTCTGAGTCTGTCGTGCTTCAGATGCTTCAGATGCTTCAGATGCTTTAAATGCTTCAGGTCTGCGTAATAAGACCGGCCTTCTGCTTCAGGCGCAGCAGACCCGGGCTATTGTGCAAATACATTAAAGGCGACCGGTGTCCGCGCTCTAGAAAATACGTTTCCAGCATGTCAAATAAAACCGGGCGATCCGGCCAGGTGAACCGCTTTCTTTTGCCCTCAATCAATTTCCATTCCCGTTTGAACTCGGCATTGCGGTTGAAAATGGTATCTTGGGCTCTTTTGCACAAAAACATCTCACAAACGATTGGCTTCACATTCCAGCGGCAGCCATTTTCGGCCAGATAAACGCATTTGAACCCGAGGTTCGGTTTTCGAAGAATTGAGAGATGCTCTTGGATCTCCTGATCTTCTGATACCAGAAGATTCACCACGATGTCAGCGAAGAAGGTGACGATCCCTTCCCGCGAACAGCAAGCACTCAAACGACTATGATAGCATGTTTGCGTGCATACCTCGCTGAAGCCCATCGACAGGAATTTAGCAACCTCCTCCCTAAACACGAGATAATCTGCGATCAATGCCGCCAAATCTCTTCGAGCGGTCGCATTGCGCTTCAAGTGACTGTGCACCAAGGCAATCGTCTCTAGTTGTTCCTGGTGATAGGCGTTCATAAATCGTCATCCAACGTCTGCGCCCCAGCCTGTCTTTTTTCGGAGGCCGAAGGCAGCGGGGCACTTTTTCAAACAGCATAAGGGCAGCGCCGCGGGCTGTCAAGCCCAGAAATTCTTGACACTGAAAAATAACTGCTGGTAGAAAAGCAGGAGGATGACTTATAAGCAAGACAGCCGAGTCAATGGACCGAATAAAAAATATGACGCCATCGTGGTTGGTGCCGGGCCGGCAGGCTCTACCGCGGCCTATCTTCTGGCCAAAAGGGGATTTAAGGTTCTGATTTTGGATAAAAGCGGATTTCCCCGCTCCAAGCTTTGCGGTGGGCTATTGACGCGCAAAACCGTCAAACTAGTTGAAGATATATTTCGAACTTCTCCCGACTACCTCGTATCCCACGGAATAATCGCAGACCAGAGCACTGACTACGGCGTCTGCCTGGGCAGCCAAGAGTACATTCGGGGAAAACTCGAATATCCTTTTCATTTTGTCGACCGCCGGATCTATGACGAATTCTGGCTCAACCGGGCGCAGCAGGCCGGCGCGGAATTCAGATCCGGCCATAAAGTCATTTCCCTGGAACCGTCTACCAATCAAGTGGTTACCGCCGACGGCCATCGATTTAAGGGAACCTTTATACTAGGAGCAGACGGCGCCACCAGCAGGCTGCTGCGATTGCTCAGCGCGCGGGGATTGATTGAAAACGATTATCGGACAGGATTGGCCACTGCTCTGGAGCTTGTTGTTCCGGCGGACATCTCAGCGGGGCTGCCTGACTACCCGACTATCTATTTCGGCCACATCCGTTGGGGTTATGCCTGGTGCTTTCCAAGAAAGGACCTGCGAATTCTGGGAATTTGCGGATTAAACCGAAAATCAGGCAAATATCTAAAACGCGGTCTGACACAATTCCTGCATAAAATTGAAATTGAAACCGACCACATCCCGGCCGTTAAAAGTCATGCCCTGCCCTACGGCAATTACCTGAACCAGCCGTGCACAGCAGACATACTACTGCTGGGGGACGCCTGTGGCCTGGCGGACCCACTGCTCGGCGAGGGAATTTATTACGCCCACAAAAGCGGGCAGCTTGCAGCGCTGGCGATCATACAGTCGTACGGCAATTCGACCGATGCCGGTCGACTGTATCGCCGATATCTACATGCCCAGATTATCCCGGACCTCAAATTCGCTCGAATCGGACGCCAGATTGTGTTTTCTCTTCCGGGATCATGGCCGGGATTTATCTTTTCGACTATTATTAAAATCAATCCTCGCATATGCGAGGAAACGATTCAGGGTCAAAGAACGTTTCACTGGCTGCGTCCGGTTCAACCCGGCAGCCGATAGAAAAATCCGGGCCGCAGGCCCCCCTTCCGGCTATCCCCGGAAAGATTCAGCCAGAAGCTAGTCAACCCGCTTCAGCATGTCGGTGCCATCGCGCGCCACAGCAGGTTGGTCCCCTTAATGTGCTGTAGGCTCCAATAGAAAAGCGGGATGGAGAAATTTCCATCCCGCTTAGTACCGCAGGAGGCTGGCAGTTCGCTGCTGGAACCACTTCTAGCCAATTAACCACAATATTTATCTAGCCTGACCCATCCCCGACTATCACTGCCCGGTGAAACTTCTTCCAAGACAGGCGTCGATTCACAGGCTAGGCCCAGACGTATATGCCGCGTCCGGATTTCTTGATTTTGCCTTCTTTCGAAGCGCGGAACACGATGTTACGGACCTTTTTGTCGTCAAAACCGGATTTTTTCTTGAGGGTTGGGACATCGACACCTTTTTTGGATCGTTTGACGATCTGCAGAATCTTGTCGGTGGCGGTGACCTTGGCGGGTTTTTTGCGGGCGACTGCTTTTTTGGCCGGGGCTTTCTTGGCCGAGGCTTTCTTGGCCGGCGCTTTTTTGGCCGGCGCTTTCTTGGCCGGCGCTTTCGAGGCCGCTTTTTTCGGCGCTGCCTTTTTTGCTGCCGGCGCCGACCCGAAGTCTTTTAGTAATTTATCCAGCTTTTTCTCCAACGCTTTAATATCTTTCTTCACGGCCTGCAAATCTTTCTTTAAAATTGCCATTACCATACTCCTCCTTGAAATTGTTTCTGATTAAAGTAATCGATATGATCAAACATCTGTAACTGCTATTTTACTCCAATACAAGTGATATATAGATAATTTACATCAGAAGAAGTAGTATTGTCAAGCAATAACCCTCTAAAGTCAAAAGAATTACTAAAGGAGGCAAAAAAATTAGATGTGAAAGGCTAAAATTCTTGTTGTCGGATTTGCGCTATAGACGTAAATAAGCGCAGGAGCTGTTTCTCGACCTACCGCCGACCCGCAAGTCTGACAGCCGTATAAGATGGTTTTTCAAAAGCACTACTAGACAAATTCTCTTCCCGCTATCTCTTGAAAATCAACCAATACCTCCCCTCTCAAATCTCGATGATCTATGATCGGCAATCAGCTAACCAAGAATGAGAAAATTTTCCGGTGACAGCCATGCCGTCCGGCATTTGCATATCCCAGGTCGCCGGACATTCGCCTAAGCAATAGCAGCCTGGTCGGCCAAGCGCGAGTGAAGCTATCCGGTATCCAAAGCAATTGATGGTTCCTGTTATGCATATCATGTCCCAAGCTGCCGCTGTTTTTCTTGCTTAAAATCATCGAATCCGGTATAAAGAGAGTTTTTAGAAACCCAATGGCTCGCAGCCGTCCATTTTATACACTCACATGACCACAACCCCTATGAAACCGAAGGCGCCCATTGCCGTGGTTGGGATGGCCGGAATTTTTCCCGGCGCCCTGAACCTGGAAGCATACTGGCACAACATCGTCAATCGGGTTCCCGCCGTTGTTGACGCCGGCGAAGACCGCTGGTCAACAGATCCCGACGCAATGTTGCAGCCGGGTATTCAGCCCGATAAAGCTTATTCCAAGCGTTGCTGCCTGATAACAGATTTTAAATTTGATCCCTCCGGCCTGGATCTTGACCCGGGGCTGACCGCCTCCCTCGATCCGCTCTATCATTTTGTGCTGCAAGTCGGTCGCGAAGCCGTTTCCGGGATGCCGGCATCATCGCTGAACCGCCGCCGCACCGGAGTCGTTCTCGCCGCCATTGCCTTGCCGACAGACACCACTGCAAAAACCACAGCTGAAATTCTCGGGAGCGCTTTAAGGCATAAGCTGTCCGGCACGGTTACCTCCGACGGGGGCAGGGATCGGCCCAAACAATATAGCGCAGACGATTATCTTGCCAATCGCGTCACCGGGCTGCCGGCGGCCCTGCTGGCCCGGGCCCTCGGCCTTGGCGGCGGCACTTATACCCTGGACGCCGCCTGTGCTTCATCCCTTTACGCCGTCAAATTGGCCTGCGATGAGTTGCACGCCCGGCGGGCCGATGCGATGCTGGCCGGCGGTGTTTCAAGACCCAATTGCCTCTTTACTCAGATAGGTTTCAGTCAACTGCGCGCCTTGTCACCCTCGGGCCGCTGTGCGCCCTTCGACCGAACTGCCGACGGACTGGTCGTCGGAGAAGGGGCCGGCATAGTGGTTCTAAAACGTCTGGCAGATGCGGTCCGCGACGAGGATCACATTTTCGGATTAATACACGGTGTCGGACTTTCCAATGATATGCGCGGCAATCTTCTGGCACCGGACAGCGACGGCCAGATGCGTGCCATGCACCAGGCTTATGAATCCAGTTCCTGGTCACCCCAGGACATCGATTTGATCGAGTGCCATGGCGCCGGAACACCGCTCGGGGATCTGACCGAATTACAGAGTTTAGCCAGATTGTGGGGGCAGTCCGGATGGGTTCAGGGCCAATGTGCCATCGGTTCGGTCAAATCCGTGATCGGTCATTTGCTGACGGCTGCCGGTGCCGCCGGACTGATAAAAGTCCTGCTGGCCCTGCAAAACCAAACCTTGCCGCCATCCCTGAACTATGCCGAACCGCCTTCCAACAGCCCGCTGCCCGACAGTCCCTTCCGGGTGCAATCCCAGCCGGCGCCATGGCCTCGGCGGCAAGAGCATATACCGCGGCGGGCGGCAGTGAGTGCCTTCGGCTTCGGCGGCATCAATGCCCACCTTTTGCTCGAAGAGTCGGATTCGGATACGGGCTGGAAAAAATCATCTATCTCAAAATCTAAAATCCGCAAACCGCAATCCGATATCGCCATAGTCGGGATGGAAGCCGTCTTCGGGTCGCTGAAATCTTTGCGCGAATTCCAGGAGCTGATTTTCAGAGGCGGTAGCAACGTAGATATACGCCCCGAGCATCGCTGGAAAGGATGTGATGCGATTGCCGGCAGCCTGACCGGCAATCCAGGGCTTACCGGCGGTTTCATGTCACACCTGTCCATCGCCGCCGGGGAGTTTCACATACCGCCGAAAGAAATCCCGGATATACTCCCGCAACAGCTGCTGATGCTTAAAGTGGCGGCAGGGGCTTTGAAGGATGCCGGTATGGCACCGCGCAAGGAGCGGCCTGCCATGGGGGCCATTGTCGGCGTCGATTTCGATTTAGAGGCCACCAATTATCAGTTGCGCTGGCAGCTGATCCAATTGCTTCCCCGGTGGCTAGAAGATCTAGATCGATACCCGCCCGATGACGCGTCAGACGCCTGGATCGAATCCCTGCAGGATGCCTGCAGCCCGCCGCTGACGGCATCGCGCACCCTGGGCGCCCTGGGCGGAATCGTCGCCAGCCGGGTCGCGCGGGAATTCCGCCTGGGCGGCCCCAGTTTTGCGGTGTCCTGCGAAGAGGCATCCGGGTTAAAAGCGCTTGAAATCGCGGTCAGGTCCCTGCAGCAACGAGAAGCCGAATCCTTTCTGGTGGGGGCCGTGGATCTCAGAGGCGATGTCCGCAGCATTATTCTGGAGGATCAGGCCAGGCCCTTTTCGCGCAGCCTTCAGGTGCGACCTTTCGACCGGACGGCTGACGGCACCCTTCCCGGCGAAGGGGCGGCAGCGCTGGTCATCAAATCCCTGGACCGGGCCATAAAAGACGGAGACCGAATCTATTCCGTGATTAAAGGGATCGGCAGCGCCGGCGGAGGCGACATCGAAAAACGACTGCCATCGCAGGAAACTTATACCCGCTCCCTTGAACGCTGTTTTCAGGATGCCGTCGTCGAACCGTCGACAATTGGATTCATCGAGGTTCACAGCGGTGGCAATCCGCCGGAAGACCGCCTCGAAACCCGGGCGCTGCACCGTTTTTTTTCCGAACGCGACGGCGCCTGCGCTATCGGCTCGGTCAAAGCCAACATCGGGCATGCCGGGTCAGCGGCAGCGCTGGCTTCCGTTGTTAAAACCAATCTGGGGCTATATCATGAAATCATTCCCCCGTTGCCGAATTTCAGTGTTCCTGCAGATTCGCTCTGGCATCAGGGGCCTTTTCACATCCCGGCTTATCCGCAGTTCTGGGTACGAAATCGAGAAGACGGCCCGCGACGGGCCGTGGTCGGCAGCATGACACCGGACGGCAATTGCATGCATGTCATCCTGGAGGGTTATGACTATCAGCCCGACACGGCCGAAGCGGGCGGTGTCTGGCGCAAAGTACAGCGTGAAAGAAAGCGACCGCTTGGCTATCAAGACCCGGGACTCTTTGTAGTAGACGGCAACAGCAAAGAGGAACTGATTGCCGGACTCGAGGCTCTCGACCGGCACATCGCCGCGCATCTGGATCAACTCGATCCTGGCGTTCGTCCGCATGGTACTGTAGAACAGGCCGCCCGCCGATGGTACCTCGAAAACGGTGTCACATTCAAGCACTCGCAAGCGCTGTCAATTGTGGCCGGCAGATTGGTCGAGCTGAAACACCTTATTGTCGACGCACAGGCCGCGGTCGCAGCGGACCGCCCGCTGCGGTTTGAAGGCACCAGCGGTGTTCACTATTCGCCCCGGCCTGCCGGCAGGCACGGCCAGCTGGCCTTTGTTTTCCCGGGTTCGGGCAGTCACTATATCGGTATGGGTCGCGCTATCGGTATTCACTGGCCGGAGATTTTGCGTCGCATGGACGCCCGCACCGGGCGTCTGAAATCCCAGTTGCTGCCGGAATGCTATCTTCCCTGGCGGGTCTCGTGGCAGCCGGGATGGCAAAAAGAGGCCCACGAAAAAATCGTCTCAGATCCGCTCAACATGATTTTCGGGCAGGTAGTCCACGGAGGCCTTGTCACCGAACTGATCAAACATTTCGCCGTCAAACCCTCGGCTGTCATCGGCTACAGCCTGGGAGAGTCAGCCGGTTATTTTGCCATGAATGTCTGGCCCGAACGCGGCGAGATGCTCCGGCGCATGCAGAAGACGGATCTGTTTACCCACCAACTGGCCGGCCCCTGTAATGCCGCCCGCAGGATGTGGAATATCCCACCGGATGAGGCCGTCGACTGGTGCGTGGCGGTGGTCAACCGTTCGGCTGCCAAGGTGCGTCCAACGGTCGCACGCTATAACTCGGCTCGTTTGCTGATTGTCAATACGCCCGATGAGTGTGTCATCGGCGGGCGCCGGCAGGACGTCACTGCGACCGTCAGAGCGCTTGAATGCGAGGCCGTCTATCTCGACGGGGTGGTCACGGTCCATTGCGAGGTGGTGAAACCGGTGGCCGATGCCTATCGGGAGCTGCATCTGTTTCCAACCCGGCCACCCGCGCAGATTCGCTTTTACAGCTGTGCCCTTGGCCGTGCCTATGAGTTGACGAGCGCGAAAGCAGGCGCGTCGATTCTCAATCAGGCGTTGCACGGTTTTGATTTCACGGCCATCATTGGCCAGGCCTATCGCGACGGGATTCGTATATTCCTGGAAATGGGTCCCTATTCTTCCTGCACACGCATGATTGACAGGATCCTCAATGACGCTCCTCACCTGGCGCTGTCCGCCTGCAACCGCTCGGAAGATGACTACACCACCGTCGCCAAGGTGTTGGCGACGCTCGTCGCCGAACGGGTACCTGTCGATTTGGATAAACTCTATGGAGACCGGGCCTATGCGCCGGCTATGCTGGCGCCGGCGAACGATATTGCAGGCCATGTTATTGAAATCCCTATCGGCGGACAGATTACGGAAGTCGGCGGACGGAACACAGAAAACGGAAGACAGCAGACGGAAGACAGAGGTAAGAGAACAGATGCCGGTGGCCGGGTGCTGGATACCGTTGACCGGATGCCGGATGCCGGTTACCGGATACCAGATACCAGGGATCAGGATCCAGGAACCAGTGACCAGCGACCAGGAACCAGGGACCAGCAGCCAGTGACCAGGGACCAGCAGCCAGTGACCGGGGACCAGATACCAGATACGAGATACCAGGAACCGGCGACCGGTGACCAGCAACCAGCAGGCAGTGACCAGCGACCAGCTGCCAGTGACCAGGTGCCAGAAGCCAGTGACCAGAAGCCAGTAACCAGCGACCAGGTGCCAGTGACCAGTGACCAGAAGCCAGTGGCCAATGACCAGCGACCAGCCGGCAGACATCCGTTTTCAGATTTGATTGAATCTGCCGATCGGATCGTCCGCCGCACGGCCGAAGCCCATCAGAAATTCTTGGCGCTTTCCGAAGAAAGCACGCGTGCCTATGCGGAGGCTTTCAATCTTCACGCACGGCTTCTAAAACAGGCAATGCATGAATCCCAAGACCCAAATATCGCGGATACATCCCAAATCAGTAATTCAAAATTTCCGCATTCCGACCCTGCTTTTTCCCGCCGCCAGTGCCTGGAATTCGCCGTTGGATCGGCCGCCAGCGTGCTGGGCCCCGAATTTGCCGTCGTGGATTCCTACCCGGTCCGGGTGCGGCTGCCCGATGAACCGTTGATGCTGGTCGACCGCATTCTGACCATCGAAGGCCGGAAAGGAATTCTGGGACCCGGGCGCATCGTTACCGAGCACGATGTCCTGCCCGGGGCGTGGTACCTGGACGGTGGACGTGCGCCGGTCTGCATTTCCGTGGAAGCGGGTCAGGCCGATCTATTTCTGAGCGCCTATCTGGGCATCGATCTGGTGGTGGCAGGCAAACGGACCTACCGGCTGCTCGATGCCACGGTCAGATTTCACCGTCCGCTGCCCGTTCCCGGAGAAACCATCCGGTATGAAATCGAGATTTCCAAATTCATCCGGCAGGGCGAGACCTATCTGTTTCTGTTCGCCTTCAAAGGATATATCGGTGAGGCGCCGCTGATTACCATGACCAACGGCTGCGCCGGGTTTTTCACCGAGCAGGAAGTCGCCAATTCCGGCGGCATTATCCTCACCGCCGAGGACCTGCAGCCGGTGGCCCGGAAAAAGCCGCCAGACTGGCAGGAGTTGGTGGCCATGCAAAAGGAAAGCTATGACGACCTGAAGCTGCAAGCGTTACGGGACGGCGACCTGGAGCGATGCTTCGGCAAACAGTTCAACGGCGTAGCCCTGGGAGAATCGCTCAGGCTGCCGGGCGGCCGCATGAAATTGATCGATCGCATCCTTGATCTCGATCCGGTCGGCGGCAAATATGGCCTGGGCGTGATCCGGGCCGAAGCCGACATTCATTCTGATGACTGGTTCTTAACCTGTCATTTCGTCGACGACATGGTCATGCCCGGAACTCTGATGTATGAATGCTGCGCCCACACCCTGCGGGTTTTTATGCAGCGTATGGGGTGGGTAACCGCCAAAGCGGGAGTGTATTATGAGCCGGTTGTGGGTGTTGAGAGCACGTTGAAGTGCCGGGGGCCGGTGACGCCGAAGACCCGCAAGGTGGTATATGAAATCGAGATCAGTGCCATCGGCTACAGCCCGCAGCCCTATGCGATTGCCGATGCTCACATGTACGCCGATGGCCGCCGCATCGTTTATTTCAAAGACATGTCCATCCAGATGACCGGGATCAGCGGAGATGAAATCGAGGCGTTCTGGAACGGCCGGCAGAAGCAGACCATTGTGAGCACACCACCGCCGCCACGGCCCGCCTTGTTCGACCGCAAGGACATGCTCGAATTTGCGGAGGGCCGTCCGTCCCGGGCCTTCGGCGCTCCCTATGCACCCTTTGACGAAGACCGCTTCATCGCCCGTCTACCCCGCCCTCCTTATTTGATGATCGATCGGATTTGCCGCATCGAGCCCCGGGCCTGGGATTTAAAACCCGATGGGTGGATCGAAGCCGAGTGCGATGTTCATCCGCATGCCTGGTACTTCAGGGCCGATCGCTCGGCAACAATGCCCATTAGCATTATTCTCGAAATCGCTTTGCAGCCCTGCGGCTGGCTGGCAGCCTATATGGGATCCGCTCTCAAAAGTCAAAATGACCTCAGGTTCAGAAACCTTGGCGGCGAGGCAGTCCTTTTTCAGGAAATCGGGACGAACGCCGGAACCCTGACCGTCAAGTCCCGCTTGACCCGGGTTTCGGAAGCCGCCGACATGATCATTGAACACTATGATTTCGAGATCCGGCAGCAGGACCACAAGCTTTACGCCGGCAACACCTATTTCGGTTTTTTCACGCTCGATGCGCTGGCCCGGCAGGAAGGCATCCGGGAAGCCGACCGGCGGCTCTACCATCCAACGCCGGCAGAAAGCAGACACAGCCGGCCTGAAGACCTCGCCGATTTCGCCCCCCTGTCACCCCGGGATGCAGACTGCAAGCGCGGATCCGGGTTGATGCTGCCGGCCAGGGCAATTCGCATGGTCGACCGTATCGAAACCTTTCTACCGGACGGGGGGACGGAGGGATTGGGGTATATCCGCGGATCCAAGACCGTCGACCCGCGGGACTGGTTTTTCGAGGCCCACTTTTATCAGGACCCCGTCTGTCCGGGATCTCTGGGAATAGAATCATTTGTTCAGCTGCTCAAATACGCGGCCGGCAGGCGCTGGCCCCATCTGGTTGCAAGCCATCGTTTCGCTCTGCTGACCGCAGATTCCCATGCCTGGACCTATCGCGGCCAGATTCTGCCGGAAAACCGTTTGGTCACGGTCGAAGCCTCGATTTCCAGCATCCGCGAAGATCCGGCACCCCGGATCACGGCCGACGGCTACCTGCAGGTCGACGGCCTTTATATCTACAAAATGGAGAACTTCGGCATCGAGCTGCTGCCATTGTAAAGTCAACGTTTGGGCATTATCTGTTATTCGTGTGAAGCCGGGTGTAGCGCCACCCGGTGCGAATGCGATCTTCTTCCTGATCCGGACGGGCAGGAACCATAGAGGATTGATCACGAAAGCACGAAAAAAATTTAACCTAAAACGCAGTTAAATGAGAGGTCGGGGAGTATTTTAATCCTTGCAATGTCCGGCCGGGGTATGCGCTTGCCCCAGCCGTAACCATATGATCGCGCAACTTGGGTACGGCAGCTATCCCGCGTCGATTGGATCCGTGCCAGCCCCAAAAGACAGTCTCCCCCGGCGTCGATGTTTGTCTCTGCCTTTGTGGATCCAGCGCAGGGGATAGGGGGCGTGTACGCAGTCCGGTACGAATTGGTTACGGCTGGGGCAAGCGCATACCCCGGCCGGACACCGCGTCAGATGGCGCCGGGCGATAAAATGATAGTATAGACCATTGCGAAGAAACTCCCCGGCCCCTCAGTTAAATGACGATTAAGCTAGTAATAACGGATAATAAAAAGCTTCCAAAATAGTTGTTGATTTGGAAGCACTATTTCAGGAATAATCGATCATGCTGTACTCAAAAGTTTCAATCGACGCCTTCGGCTACGAACTGCCACCCCATGTGGTGACCTCCGACGATTTGGAGAAGCGTCTCGAACCGGTTTACGAAGCACTGCATTTCCAAAAGGGCCAGCTGGAAGCCATTACCGGAATTCGGGAACGCCGGTTCTGGGACCCGGACTTCAGCATGCACACCGGCGCCGTAAAGGCCGCGAGAAAAGCGTTGGCCGTGGCGTCCATCGATAGCAAGGATATCGGCATGCTGATCTACGGCGGGGTTTGCCGGGATAATCTGGAACCGGCCACCGCCTGTGCGGTCGCCCATGGACTGGATTTAGGTCCCGAGACTCAAGTTTACGACGTTTCCAATGCCTGCCTGGGAATTTTAAACGGCATGGTGCTGACGGCCAATGCCATAGAGCTGGGACAGATCCGGGCCGGTTTGATTGTGTCCTGCGAATCCGCCCGCCAGATCATCGATATCACCATCGATCGGATGCTCAAGACCCGTGACATGGAAGTATTCAAAAAAACAATCACTACCCTGACCGGCGGCTCCGGTGCGGTGGCTGTGCTGCTGACCGAGCGCAATTCATCTGAATCCGGACACCGGATCGCAGCCGGTGTCGCCCGCAGCGCCGCCGAGCATCACCGCTTGTGCGTGTGGGGGCCGGATACCGGCATACCAGCCAGCGGTCTGCACCATATGGAGACCGATAGCGTCGCGGTCCTTCAAAACGGTGTGCCGCTGGGAATCGAAACCTTCAACGCCCTGCGTCGGGAGACGGGATGGTCAGACGATGAGCCGGACAAGATCATCTGCCATCAGGTGGGCGCCACCCATCAACGCAATATTCTGGATGCCATCGGCATCCCGCCGTCAAAAGATTTTACCACCTTTAAATATCTGGGAAACATCGGCACAGTGTCGCTGCCAATCACCGCCGCCATAGCTGCTGAGCGGGGATTTCTCATGCCCGGTGACAGCGTGGGATTTCTGGGTATCGGCAGTGGGCTGAATTGCTTGATGCTGGCAATGGAATGGTAGATTTGACAGAGGACAGAGGTCAGATGACAGAGGACGGATGACAGAAACCGGCCGATAGCCGCAAGCGTCCGGTCTGATCGGAAAAGAAACTGCTTATTTTCACGCAAAGACGCCAAGGCGCCAAGATAAAACATAATATTAGTTATTTCCTTTGCGGCTTTGCGTGAGATAGATTTTTCGTAGTTTCAAATAAGGGGATAGACGGCGAATAAACAGCTCACTGCGGAACGACAGGGCAAATCACCTAATAGCCAATGACACTGCTAAAATCAAAACCCATCGATCTTTCGGGATTCAAGCACATGTATCCATTTGATTCCCACTATCTGGATATAAACGGATTCAAGTGCCATTACGTCGATGAAGGCCGCGGGGAACCGGTGGTGATGGTTCATGGCAATCCGACCTGGTCGTTTTACTATCGGGCGCTGATTGAGTCCTTACGCGGAAATTTTCGCACTATCGCCCCGGATCATATCGGCTGCGGATTGTCGGACAAACCGCGGGCGTCCCAATATAACTATACCCTTCAAACTCGGATCGACGACCTTGAATATTTGATTGAACACTTGACCGGCCCGGAAAAAATCAACCTGGTTGTTCACGATTGGGGCGGTATGATCGGCGTGGCCTACGCGCTCAGACACCCGCAAAAAATAAATCGTCTGATCCTATTTAATACGGCGGCCTTCCCACCGCCGGACACTAAAAACCTCCCCTGGCGACTGCGCCTGGTCCGCAATACCGGTCCCCTGGCCGCCGCCTTGGTTCTGGGATTTAACGTGTTTGCCGTCGGCGCCCTCTATATGGCCTCCCGACGCGGGCTTGCCCGGGATGTCAAAGGGGGGTTGATCGCGCCTTACAACTGCTGGATGAACCGCATAGCCACCTTGAAATTCGTCCAGGACATCCCCTTGACGGAACAGGATCCCAGCTACCGCATCGTAAAAGAGGCCGGTGAACAGCTTCAACGAATTGCCGACCTTCCCATGCTGATTTGCTGGGGGGAACACGATTTCGTATTCGACGCGGACTATCTCGCTGAATGGCGGCGCCGTTTTCCGGATGCCGAGGTTCACCGTTTTCAGGAGGCCGGCCACTACGTGCTCGAGGATGTGCCTGAAAAAATTATTGACATAACCCGGTCGTTTTTGGAGAGGCATCCCCTCCAAAAGGATAAGCCTTCAAATGAATTCCACCAGTGATCAGGAAAACTCCTATGTCAATGTCGCTGCCTACCTGACGCGAATGGCGTCGGCGCGACCGTACCAACGGGCGGTGGTCTACCCGGCCGGCCGGGACCGCAGTGGACGTGTATCCTATTCTCATCTGACCTTTCAGCAACTGGATCGTGAATCTGACCGTCTGGCCCATGGTTTGAACAGGCATGGCATTACCCGCGGCACCCGGACCATTTTGATGGTCAAACCGAGCCTGGAGTTTTTTGCCCTGGTCTTTGCGATGTTCAAATGCGCCGCCGTGCCCGTGGTCGTGGATCCGGGAATGGGGATTCGGCGCATGGTCAGCTGCTTCCAGGAAAGCCGGCCGAGCGCTTTTATCGGCATTCCCCTGGCACACGTAATCAGGACCATTTTCCCCAGGTACTTTCAGACGGTAAAAACCTGGATCACGGTCGGCCGGCGCTGGTTTTGGGGAGGGCCGTCTCTAAATCAGATCCGCCCGGAGTCGGAAGACCCGTTTACGGCCGTCAGAACCCGCAGGGATGAAATGGCGGCAATCCTGTTTACCACCGGCAGTACAGGACCGGCCAAAGGCGCCGTTTACACCCATGGTAATTTTGAAGCCCAGGTTCACCACATCCGCACCCGCTTCAATATCGAGCCCGGTGAAATCGATTTGCCCACTTTCCCGCTGTACGCCCTATTCGATCCCGCGCTGGGCATGACCGCCGTCATACCTGACATGGATCCAACCCGACCGGCCTACGTTGATCAGCGCAAAATCATCGCTGCCATCAATGACCACGGCGTCACCAACCTGCCGGCCTCGCCGGCCCTGTTGAATCGGGTGGGCAGCTATGGCAAACAGGCCGGGATCAAGCTGCCGTCGCTAAAAAGAGTCATCACCACCGGGGCGCCGATCTCGGCGGACAACATCGAACAGTTTTCCACCCTGCTGGAGAATGATGCTGAAATTCATCCCGGCTATGGCGCCACCGAGGCCATGCCGGTAGCTTCCATCGGCAGCCATGAAATTTTGTCGGAAACCCGTCAATATGCCGAGCAGGGCCACGGTGTCTGCGTCGGTCGGCCGGTCGACAGCATAGCGGTGCGCATCATCAAAATCAGCGATGAGCCCATTGCCGAATGGTCCGACGATTTAGTGGTCAAAGCGGGTGATATCGGTGAAATCGTGGTCAAAGGCCCTATGGTAACACTAAGGTATTTTGAAAAGCCGCAGGCGGACCGGCTTGCCAAAATTACGGACCATGACGAAATCTGGCATCGCATGGGCGACCTGGGCTGGATGGATGCCAAGGGACGCATCTGGTTTTGCGGCCGCAAAGGCCACCGGGTCATTACGGCGCAGGGCACCCTTTTTACCATTCCCTGCGAATCCTTGTTTAACCGGCATCCGAGGGTATTTCGCAGTGCCCTGGTCGGCCTTGGCCGGCCGGGTCGTCAAAAACCGGTCATTTGTATTGAAATCCACAGAACCGATGATGGCAGAAACAGAAAGCGGTTGAAACGTGAGCTGCTCGAAATCGCCGCCGCCAATGAGTTGACAAATAGCATAAAAACCGTATTGTTTCACAAAGCCTTTCCGGTGGACATTCGCCACAACTCAAAAATATTTCGTGAAAAACTGGCCCTCTGGGCCGCAAAGAGAACTAAATGATGCAGACTGAAGCCTTCGAAAACCGCCAATCCGACAACGCCCTGGTAACCGGTGGCGGGGGATTCCTGGGCGGGGCCATCGTCCGTCGTCTGATCGCCAGAGGCGATGAGGTCCGCAGCCTGGCACGCAATTTTTACCCCCAGCTCGAAAAAATGGGTGTTGATCAGATTCAAGGCGATATCGCCGATTCCGAGGCGGTTGCCCGGGCATGCCGGGACAGGACCATCGTCTACCATGTCGCCGCCAAACCGCCGCCCTGGGGCAGATACGACGACTATCATCAGACCAATGTGACCGGAACCCAAAATATCATCGCTGCCTGCCAAAAACACAAGATCGCGAGACTTGTCTACACCAGCACCCCCAGCGTTGTTCACAACGGCCGGGACATCGAAGGGGCCGACGAATCCATGCCCTACCCCGAAAAATTTACCAGCCACTACGCTGAAACCAAAGCCATCGCCGAGCAGCGGGTTGTGAAGGCCTCCGGTGACATGCTGAAAACCATTATTTTGCGACCCCACAAGATCTGGGGCCCGGGTGACAATCAAATCCTCTCGCGATTGGTTGCCAGGGCCGATAAATTGAAGCAAATCGGCGACGGCAAAAACCTGATCGATGTCACCTACATCGATGATGCCGCCGAAGCACATATCCTGGCCGCCGACAAACTGCAACAAAATCCCGATCTTTCCGGCAACATCTATTTCATCAGCCAGGGAGAACCGGTTTCCGCCTGGTTCATGGTGAATGAATTTCTGAAAGCGGTTGGGTGCGGCCCGGTCACAAAATCGGTGCCGTACAGGGTCGCCTGGACTGCCGGGGCGCTGTTGGAGCTCGTGTACGGGATTTTTCGTCTGTCCCAAGAACCTTACATTACGAGATTTCTGGCCCAGAGCGTGTCGCAGTCCAACTGGTTTAAAATAGATGCCGCCGTCAAAGATCTTGGATATGCTCCCCAGGTCTCCACCAGTGAAGGACTGCGCCGCCTGGCACAATGGCTCAAACAGGAAAGGAAGTTGATACATGAATAAAGTCATCCTGGCGGTCCTGGGACATGATCGCCCTGGGATCGTGGCTACGGTTACCCGGGTTTTATTCGAATGTGACTGCAACATCGAAAACGTCAGCCAGACCATTCTGAAAACGGAATTCGCCGGATCCTTCATCATCTCGATGCCGCCCGATCTGACCCAGGAGGAGCTGCGCCAGGCGCTCGAGGAAGGCCTGGCCGTTATGAACATGCACATTCACATCGAGGCGGTTCTGGAACAGGAGTCCGGTCTGGTACCCGCCAATGCCGAACCCTTTGTCATCACCACCAAGGGTCCCGACCGCAAAGGACTCGTTGCCAGTATCAGCGCAATCATTGCCCGCTACGGTGTCAACATCACCAATCTGCAGGCAATCTTCAAAGGAGGCGACGAGCCCGGTGACAACATCATGATCTACGAAGTGGACATCCCCGTCGACATCGATCGCCAGGAGTTTTATCGAGTCCTAAGGGCCGAAGCTGAATCGCTGGACCTGAGCATCAGTATCCAGCACCGCAATATTTTCGAAACGATCAATAGGATATAAGACTGAGGACAGAAAACAGAGGACGGAAGACAGAATACAGAGGACTGAAAACAGAATACAGAGGACTGAAAACAGAAGACTGAGGACTGAAAACAGAAGACAGAGGACTGAAAACAGAAGACAGAGGACGGAAGACAGAAGACAGAGGACTGAAAACAGAAGACTGAGGACTGAAAACAGAAGACTGAGGACTGAAAACAGAAGACTGAGGACTGAAAACAGAGAACGGTGAATGAAGGACGTCGGATAGAAACACAGCCAAGCCTGTGAGAAGACTCATCTGACTTCCGCAATCTGTCATCCGTCCTCTGCTTGTCCTGCGAAACCTGAAAGGCGAAGCAGGGTCCTCAGTCATCCGACATCTGTCATCTGACTTCCGTCATCCGTCTTCTGACTTCTGTCATCTGTCTTCCGTCATCCGACTTCTGTCATCCGTCATCCGTCTTCTGAAAAAGAGAGGAGAGCCATGCTGACCGATCGAGAAATCATTTCCACCCTGGAGATGCTTGAAAACGAGAACCTGGATGTGCGCACGGTAACTTTGGGAATCAATCTGTTTGAATGCGCCAGCCACGATCTGCAAAAAGTCAAGCATAAAATTTTATCGCGGATCACCCACTTTGCCGCCAATCTGGTATCGGTCTGCGATCGAATCGGGCAAAAATACGGCATCCCGGTGGTGAACAAACGCATTGCCGTCAGTCCGATGGCCGTGGTGGGAGCCGCTTTATCCTCGTCCCAGATGGTGGATATTGCCAAGACACTCGACTCGGCAGCCGAGGAAGTCAACGTGGATTTCATCGGCGGCTTTTCGGCACTGGTTCAAAAAGGCATTGCGCGCGGCGATCGCGCCCTGATCGAGGCCATCCCCCACGCGCTGACGGCCACCGAGCGTGTATGCGCCTCGGTCAATGTGGCCTCCACCCGGGCAGGCATCAATATGGACGCCGTTTTGCTGATGGGCAACACTATTAAACAGGCCGCCAAACTGACCGCCGCTAGAGACGGCCTGGCATGTGCCAAGCTCTGTGTGTTTGCCAACATACCCCAGGACATTCCTTTTATGGCCGGAGCCTATCTGGGTATCGGCGAAGCCGATGCCGTTATTAATGTGGGCGTCAGCGGGCCGGGAGTCGTCAAAAAGGCAATCGATCGTGCACTGCTGGCCGATCCCGACCTAGATCTCGGTCAACTTTCTGAATTAATTAAGAAAACATCATACAAGGTCACCCGCGTCGGTGAGCTGATCGGCCGTGAAGTCGCCGAGAGTCTAAAAGTCCCTTTCGGCGTGGTGGATCTGTCTCTGGCCCCGACCCCCAACGTCGGCGACAGTGTCGGAGAAATTTTTCAGAGCCTGGGACTTGTGAGCATCGGTGTGCCCGGTACTACCGCTGCCCTGGCGCTGCTAAATGATGCCGTCAAGAAAGGCGGCGCTTTCGCCAGCTCCCGGGTAGGCGGATTGAGCGGCGCTTTTATTCCGGTGAGTGAAGATCTCAACATTTCAGAAGCTGCCCGCAACGGTTATATCGGTCTCGACAAACTCGAGGCAATCACCAGTGTGTGTTCGGTCGGGTTGGACATGGTCGCAATACCGGGTGACACCTCGGCCGAAACCATCGCCGCCATCATTGCCGATGAGATGGCCATCGGTGTCATCAACAACAAAACCACGGCCACCCGTCTGATCCCGGTACCGGGCAAGCAAGCCGGCGACAACGCCTATTTCGGAGGTCTGCTGGGTCAATCCACCATCATTCCGGTAAACAACGCGCAACAGGCCAATCGCTTTATCAGACACGGCGGTTTGATACCGGCACCTATCCAAAGCTTAACTAACTGAGCATTTGAGGAGTTTCCTGCGCAATTGTCTATGTTATCCTTTTATCGCTCGGCGCCTTCTGACGCGGTGTCCGACCGGGGTATGCGCTCGCACCAGCCGTAACAATATGACCGCGCAACTTGGGTACGGCAGCTATCCCACATCGATTGGATCCGTGCCAGCCCCAAAAGACAGTCTCCCCCGGCGACGATGGCCGTCTCTGCCTGTCCGGATCCGGCGCAGTGGATAGGGGGCGTGTACGGAGTCCGGTACTGATTTGTTACGGCTGGTGCGAGCGCATACCCCGGTCGGACATAGCAGGGATTGAAAAACTCCCCGAGCCCTCAACTTACTAGTGTGATGGTGGCGCTGATCTCTTATTTGACCGAGACCACCGGACAGGGCGCCTGCAGGATGATGTATTGGGCCGTCGATCCCATCAGGAGCTTGCCGACCTTTGATCTTCTTTTGACGCCGACGACAATTTCATCCGCCTGATGCTCCTTGGCAAACGCGACGATATCCTCGCCCGGCGTCAAACCGCGGATCAACAGGTGGGTGTCGCAGGCAATTTCATTCTCTTCGAACAGGGACTTGGCCCATTCCAGTCCCTTTTCAGCGTCTTCGATTTCCTCGCGTTGCGCTTCGGTTCCTTTCTCCATGGAAGTGACGACTGCCACGGTGCCGTCAAAAGCCTTCGCGTGGATTTTGGCCAGGTTCAGAGCTTCTTTTGCCGAGTTCGTCCCGTCATAACCAACTAAGATTTTCATGTCGACCTCCCCATCCAGGTTCATTGCTTAACTTGGTATGCTGCCTCTGGAAGCGTTTTCTTTCAGGGCTTTGATAATCGCCCGCATGAAAGCCGGCAAATCATCGGGCATCCGGCTGGTAATCAGGTTTCCATCAATCACCACTTCTTGATCCACCCATTCGGCTCCGGCATGAACCAGGTCGTCTTTAATGGCAAAAAATGAAGTCACTTTTTTGCCGGACAGAATTTCGGCCGAGGCCAGCATCCAGCCGGCATGGCAAATCGCAGCGACGACTTTGCCGTCCTCAAAGAAATCCCTGACCAATTGGACCATTTTGGGGTAACGACGCATCAGGTCCGGCGCATATCCCCCGGGGATGACGATGCCGTCATAATCGGACGCGGATACCTGATCAGCGTTCAGATCCACGGTGACCTCCGTGCCGGGTTTACCGGTGTAGGTGTCCGAACGCCCGGATCCGATCACCACCACCTGGCAGCCGGCTTCTTTGAGACGATAAAAGGGATACCAGAATTCATGGGTATTGAACATCTCTTCGACCGGTATAATAACTTTCAGGCCTGCAAGCTCCATCTACTCACTCCTTTTATTGGGTATCAATAATTACTTTCGAGCCCGGATTTTGCTAACAATATAGGCATGATTTAAAAATATGTCCACCGCCCTGCCTGGTGAAGAAGCCCTCAAGAGCAATATTCAATTTATTGTGTTGATATTACATAAGATACACCACCCAGTGTGTTTTCACGTGAAACCAGGCATTCTTTAGTATTGCGCCTGATATGTAGTTTAGAAAAGCCGAATTGCTTCTAAAATCGTTCCAACTCCGTAGCCCATCCTTTAAATCCCAAATTACCAATTACGAATCACAAATCCGCCTCCGGCGGACCAACTCAAAATATTCATATCCCGAACAACGGTAGAAAGGTTTCCAGGCGGACCGGTCCATGCTAAGATGGTACCATCTGTGCGCTATAAAATGCACTATGGAAAGCTTACTGCCATAACGGCATGAATAATAAAATATTAACTGATAAGCAAATCGGATCCGTCGGGAGAATATGATTCACATAACGGAAAGCATCAGCCTGAATGAAAATGAACTCCAGTTTGCCTTTATAAGGGCGTCTGGGCCCGGTGGCCAAAACGTCAACAAGGTATCCTCCGCCGTTCAACTGCGTTTCGACAGCAACCGGTGCCCGGCTTTGAACACAGGCATTCGCAACAGACTGAGGCGGATCGCCGGCCGGCGTATGACGACCGAAGGCATCCTGATCATCGACGCCAGACGGCATCGATCCCAGGAGCGCAATCGTGAGGACGCCATCGACCGTCTGGTCAGGCTGATTCGCAAAGCCGCTCAAAAACCCAGCCTGCGGCGACCGACCAGACCATCCGCAAAAGCAAAGCAGAAGAGGCTGACGGCCAAGCGTCACCGGGGGCAGCTCAAGCGCCGGCGCGGGAGGGTTCCCATCTCGACGGAAGATGCTTGACAATTCAATAGACAAACCATTATATAACCGGAGCCAAACGTCAGGATTATTGGCCGAATCCGAATTCGGCTTTAAGACCGTCACCAATCCATTGAACCACCTCCCTTCTATTGAAGTTTCCCATCCCGGGAAACAGATGACGCCCAATTGCATGGATCAGATTCAGTGGCAGGGTTTTCAGGTGTAAACAGAAGGTGTTCATGTCGGGGACAGATCCAGATAAAACCAGTTATTTTGTAGGCGTTATTTCGGACACCCATGGTCGCTTGCCCCAGGCGGTCTCAAAAGTCTTCCAAAATACCGATCTGATCGTGCACGCCGGCGATGTGGGCGGTCCGGAAATAATCGACGCCCTGGAGAAAATTGCACCGACCAGAGCGGTACGGGGCAATATGGATTCGGGACGTTGGACCCGCGAGTTGCCTGCCAATGACACGATCGAGGTCAAACGCAGACGGCTGTGTGCGATTCATGATGTCTACGATCTGGATATCACACCCCCATCCGACAGCTGCGACGTGGTGATTTTCGGACACACCCACCGCCCGCTGGTGGAGAAAAGACAGGGCGTGCTGTATCTAAATCCCGGCAGCGCCGTTCATCCCAGGTTCGGCTATCCCCCGTCGGTTGCCCTGCTGGAATTAAAAGATGATGAAATATCGGCCCGGTTGATCGATTTATCAAAATAGTTACCTGTCGCATTCAACACCTATTGAAACTCAAGGCCTAATTGAAGGCGATTCGCAGTTAGGCATTCGCTAACGGTTATTAAGAGGAGGATTCACATGGGAGGTTTATTCGGAAGCGTCAGCAAACAGGACTGTCAAAATGATCTTTTCTACGGCACCGATTATCATTCGCACCTCGGGACCAAGCGAGGCGGCCTGGCCGTCAGAAACGGCAGCGACTTCGCACGATCGATCCACAATATTGAAAATGATTATTTTCGATCCAAGTTTGAATCCGATCTCCCCAAACTGCAGGGAAACAAAGGCATCGGGGTCATCAGCGACCACGACCCTCAGCCTCTGATCATCGGTTCCCATCTGGGCAATTTTGCCATCGCCACAGTCTGTAAAATCAACAACATCGACGAACTGGCCGCCAGGGCATTTCAAAATAAACGCCATTTTTCCGAAATGAGCGGCGGCGAAATGAGCCCCACCGAACTGGTAGCCATGCTGATTTCGGAAAAAGGTTCATTTGAAGAGGGGATCCAATATGCCCAGGAATCCATCCAAGGCTCGTGCTCCCTGATGCTGCTGACGGCAGAGGGAATTTATGCCGCCCGGGACAAGTTGGGGCGCACACCCGTTGTCATCGGCCGCAAAGACGGCGCCTATGCCGCGTCATCGGAATCCTGTGCTTTTGCCAACCTCGGCTACGAGATCGACTACTACCTGGGACCGGGCGAAATTGTCTTGATGACGGCAGACGGCCATGAACAGAGGAAAAAATCCAACGACAAGATGCAAATCTGCGCCTTTCTGTGGGTATACTACGGATATCCCGCCTCCAATTATGAGGGCATAAATGTCGAGGCCGTCAGAAACAAATGCGGAAAGGCGTTGGCACTCCAAGACGCTGTGGAAATCGATTTCGTGGCCGGTATACCGGATTCGGGCATCGGTCATGCCATCGGATACGCTTCGGCCAGATGCATACCCTACATGCGGCCGTTCGTAAAATATACTCCGACCTGGCCCCGCAGCTTCATGCCCCAGAATCAAAGCATCCGGGATCTGGTGGCTCAGATGAAGCTGATCCCGATCAGGGATTTGATCGAGGGCCAGAAGATTCTTTTTTGTGAAGACTCCATAGTCCGCGGCACCCAGCTCAAGGACAATGTCCAGATATTGTACGACTACGGGGCCAAAGAAGTGCACATGCGCCCGGCTTGCCCGACCCTGACCTACCCCTGCGATTTTTTAAATTTTTCCACCTCCCGGGCCACCACAGATCTGGCCGGCCGCAGCGCCATCGAACAGCTCGAGGGCACCGACGACCGCTTTCTGAAGGAATATGCCTCAGACGGCACGAAAAAGAATCTGGCTATGATCGATCTCATCCGCCAGCGCCTGAGGTTGACGTCTTTGAAATACCAGCGCCTGCAGGATCTCGTCGAAGCCATCGGGCTGCCCAAAGAAAAGTTATGCACCCACTGCTGGGACGGCAGCAGTTATTATTAGAATACTGGTGCCCGCGCCCTTGAAACAATAGTACCGACCGTTGGGCCCAAATTGAGAATTGTCCGATTTACTTGAATGAGGAGTCGGGGGTTTCCCTGCAATTTTCTAAGCTGTCCTTTAGTCTCCCGGCGCCATCTGACGCGGTGTCCGGCCGGGGTATGCGCTCGCACCAGCCGTAACCATATGATCGCGCAACCTGGGTACGGCAGCGATCCCGCGTCGATTGGATCCGTGCCAGCTCCAGAAGACAGTCTGCACGGCGGCGCTCGTCGTCTCTGCTTTTGTGGATCCAGCGCAGGGAAAGGGGCGTGTACGGAGTCCGGTATGAGTTTGTTACGGCTGGTGCGAGCGCATACCCCGGCCGGACATAGCAGGGATTGAAACACTCTCTGTTCCCCTAAATATAGACAGCGCGCAGCGATACCTTCCTTCGAAATTCGTTACTTACAGTCCGCCGGAGGAGGATTCGACATTCTGCGGTTCTGCGGTTTGCTTTGTAACTTAATGAAGTTTCATGTAAGAATTCCGAAGTCTTTTTCTATTGACACCCGAAACCATCCCGGCCCCCAGCGATCCGCAGCCCTACCCTCCCCATGACCGCAGAAATCGCCGCTTCCAAAAATAGGTCTGCGGTACGCGCGTTGACGCTCATACGAATATTACGGTGCAAATCGAAAAAAAGTGTTGACAAATTATAAAATACATTCTATAGAATATAGCCTAAATTATTTAGCATCATGTAACTATCTTTAATTTTTAAGTATTATCTTGTATACGCTCCATCGTTATCAGAGCCTATCTCCGACCTAACGATGGCGAGGTTGACAATGTCACTCAAATTCATGACAAAAAACGTGGCAGTTTATGAAGCGCTTCGCAAGGACATCATCCAGGGCAAGCTGAAACCCGGCCAGAAGATCATCATGAGTGAAGTGGCCAAAGAATTCGGTTTGAGCGATATCCCGGTTCGCGAAGCCATCCGGCGGCTCGAAAGCGAGGGGTGCGTCCACTTCACCCCCCATGTCGGTGCAATTGTGAGCGACTTGGATGAGGATAAAATCCTCGAAATATACTTGATTCGAATAGAGCTTGAATCCCTGGCCACCCGCCTGGCTGTCGAGCATATCACATCCCGGGATATCGATTTTCTCATAAAAAAGAACCACGAGATGGAGCAGGCTATCCAGGCTCAGAAACTCGAAAAATTAGGCGCTTTGAACAAGGCTTTTCATTTGAGGATCTATCAGGCCGCCCCTTACCCGATTTTAAGCCAGCTTATCGAAGACCTTTGGCAAAAGATGGAACGCGCCCAATGTGTATTTGCCTTCGTTCCCGATCGAGCCGCTGAATCCGTAGAAGAGCATAAAATGATCATTGCAGCCTTAAAAGCCAAAGACGTGAATTTGTCGGAAATGCTGGTCAAAGATCAAAAGAACCAGACCATGGTGAGCTTGAAAAGGTACCTCAAAGAGGCATCACCGGGTGGACGCACCAATAATTAGCCCAAAAGGATAAAGCCACGGAAAAATGATGCGCCACGCAACCAAACGAATTGTTCTGTGCGGACTGAGTACGGTCGGCAAGGCCTTTGCCGAACTAATAGAGCAGCGCCGCGAACAAATCACCCGCAAGTACGGGCTCAATCTGCAAATAGCCGCCGCGGTCGACATCGGCGGGGCGGCGGTGGCGGATCAGGGCGACCTGCCCCTCGATGAGCTGCTGAGGCATTTGGATGCCGGCGGTCTGGTAGAGACTTTTTCCCCGTACGGACGTCCCGGCCTTTCGGGAACTGAAGCCCTGGCGAGTATTCCGGCCCAGATATTGGTGGAAACGACGCCCACCAATCTGGTGGACGGTGAACCGGCCCGCGGCCACATTTTGGCGGCCCTCAACAATGGTTTGGATGTTGTGTCCGCCAACAAAGGTCCGCTGGTTTTGTACTATCGGGAGATTCGGAATTTGGCCGACGACAAGGGCTGTCGAATCTTAATGAGTGCCGCCACGGCGGCGGCCCTGCCGACCCTGGACGTCGGACTGATTTGTCTGGCGGGCGCCGACGTGCTGGCCATTGAAGGTGTTCTGAACGGAACCACCAACTACATCCTGACCCGCATGCATGTTGAAAAATGCTCATATCAAACGGCCTTGCAGGCCGCCCAGGAAATGGGAATCGCCGAAACCGATCCGACCCTGGATGTTGAAGGGTTTGACACCCGCAACAAAATGATCGTTATCGCCAATCGCATTTTTGATCAAAACTTCGGACCTGACGATGTTCCTCTGGAGGGCATTACGGGCGTCACTCCCGCGGACATAGACAATGCGATTGCCGCAGGCAACGTGATCAAGCTGGTGGGCACGGCCGCACGCGACATAAATGGGTTGACGATCTCGGTGGCGCCCAAGGTGTTGGAAGCAGACCACCCTCTGGCGGCCGTCAACTTCGCCGAAAAGGGCATCAGTTACCTGACGGATACCATGGGACGGGTAACCGTGACGGGCGGCAAGAGTTCGCCCACGGGGGCTGCAGCCGCTTTGTTGAAAGACCTGATCCACACGGTTATACTTTCAGATTAAATTTCTGTAAAAACAATAAAATTCGAATAAGGGAGAAAGAAACGATGAAGGTTGCTGATCGGATGGAATCGATACCGTTTTCGGGTATTCGCAAAATATTTGAGGAAGTAATTCGCCGTGAAAAAGCCGGCGAGAAAATTATTCACCTGAATATCGGAAGACCTGACTTCGATACCCCCGCCCATATCAAGGAGGCCGCCAAAAAGGCGCTGGATGAGTCAAAAGTACACTATTCATCCAATTACGGCATCCCGGAGTTGACCAAGGCGCTGGCGGACAAACTGCAGCAGGAAAATCAGATGTCCTATGATCCCAAGGAAATCATTGTGACCGTGGGCGGCAACGAGGCCGTCTTCATGGCTATGATGGGCCTGCTGGATGCCGGCGACGAAGTCCTTATTCCGGATCCCTGCTGGCTCAACTATTTTTACTGCGTTCAGATGGCGGGTGGAGTGCCGATTTCAGTACCGGCCAAAGAAGAGTACCAGTTTACGCCGCACATCGACGATTTGCGCTCCCGGGTTACCGAAAAAACCAAAATGCTGGTGATCAACACGCCCAACAACCCGACGGGCGCCGTATACAGCGCTGAGTTTCTTGAACAACTCGGTCGGCTGGCCGAGGAAAAAGACCTCTATATCCTTTCCGATGAGATTTATGAAAAAATGGTCTACGACGGCAATCGCCACATCAGCATTGGATCCCTTCCCGGCCTCAAAGAACGCACCGTTACCGTCAGCGGATTCGCCAAAAATTATTCCATGACCGGCTGGCGGCTCGGTTTTGTCGCCGCCAATTCGGAGGCCATTTCCGCCATGGTCCGTGTTCACCAGTATGTCACCATCTGCGCCACATCCTTTGCCCAATGGGGAGCGGTCGCGGCCCTGACCGGACCCCAGGATGACATCCATAATATGATTGCTGAATTTGGCCGTCGCGGTGAACTGGTCAGCAGCGCCCTGCAGGAGATGCCCGGCATCCAGGTGGCCAAACCGGCCGGTACCTTTTACATATTCCCCAGCATCAAGGAAACCGGAAAATCCTCCCAGGAAATGGCCGAGTATCTGCTGGATGAAGCCAAAATCGCCGTGGTTCCGGGCCATGTTTTCGGCGACTACGGTGAAGGCTACATCCGCCTGTCCTACGCCAACTCCTATGAAAACCTCGAAACGGCCATGTCCAATATGAACGCCGCATTGAAAAAACTTTAACGGATCTTGATCCGGCACTTTACAGGAGAGGAAGCCTAGAATGCGTTTGTTAACATATAAAACTGAACAAGAAGCCTTGTACCCTGGGATAGCTGTCGGCGAACAACAGATTTTGGATTTGACCAAGGCGTTTTCGCTGGGACAGTCGGCCGGGATTGTGGATGGGGCTGTTGCTGCGCCTGACAGCATCATTGGATTAATCGCCGCCGGTCAGGAAACACTAACCGCATGCGCAACGTTGGCCGGTATGGCCGCAGACGACCGGATGTCTGCAGCGCTGGTGGCAGCATCCGCTGTGCAGCTTGTGGCACCAATTCCACGGCCGTTAAAAAACGTTTTCTGCGTCGGCAGCAACTATCGCGCCCATGCCGTCGAGGCGAGCAAGGCCGGGGGGCCGCCCGACAAGAAGCTTAAATTGCCGGTATTTTTTAGCAAACCACCGACCGCCGTTATCGGGCCGGGCGCCGCCATACGTCATGATCCGAACCTGTCGGACAAAATGGACTACGAAGTCGAGCTGGGCGTGGTTATCGGCAAGGCCGGACGCGATATTCGCGCCGCCGATGCGCTGGATCATGTATTCGGATTTACGATTATCAATGACATCAGCGCACGCGATATCCAGCGGGTTCACGGCGGCCAATATCTGAGGGGCAAAGGCCTGGATACCTCCTGTCCCATGGGACCGCATATCGTGACGATTGATGCGCTTGAAAATTTTGAAAACCTGCGTATTTCGTTGAGCGTAAACAACGAATTACGACAGGACGGCAATACCGGCAACATGGTTTTCCCTATTGCGCGGCTGATTGAAACCCTGTCCGCAGGATTGACGCTGGAGCCGGGAGACATCATCGCCACCGGCACACCATCAGGTGTCGGGTATGCCATGGATCCACCGCAGTTTTTGAAACCGGGTGACCAAATCACCTGCGAAATAGAGGGAATCGGACAATTGACAAACATTGTTCGGGGGGCAAATTCATCGGCATTTGCCGAATGAATTTAATCGTTCGAAGGTTACTGAATTAACCTTTGAGCCTAACTAATCCGTAATGGATAAACTATACTTAAAGAGGAGGTCGCAATGAGACTATCAATTTTTAAGACGATAAGCGTCGTTGTCGGTTTGGTCATGATTTTGAGCTTGTCGAGCATACCGGCCGCTGCCGAGGACAAGGGGTCTATAACGGTTGCCTTTGGTGACGTGCCGGGCGGCGAGATGGTTAACTTCATGATCGGTGTCGCCCGTGCGAAAGAGCGTGGTGTCAAGGTCGAAGCGACGTATCTGCAGTCCGAAGATCTTGCTGCCCAGGCGATTGTCAGCGGGCAGGCCGATATCGGCGTTGGTACGCCGTATGCGCTGATCCAAAAGGTCAACGCACCGATTCGCATGTTTTACCAACTATCGATGCTGCGCTTCTACCCGGTTGTCAACGGTGCCAAATACCAAAAATGGACCGATCTCGATGGTGCCGATGTGGCCGTACACGGCCGCGGCTCGGGTACTGAAGCCATCATGAAGCTCATGGCCAAGGAAAATGGCGTCAAGTATAAGTCGGTCAGCTATGTACCGGGTTCCGGCGTGCGCGCCGGCGCTCTGCTACAGGGCCGCATCGACGTGTCCATCGTCGATTATGAGCGCAAAAGATTGCTCGAGCGTAAAGCGCCGGGCAAGTTTGTGTTCCTGCCGCTGCCCGAGATCAAGGCGACTGACGAAGCACTGTATGCCAACCGTAATTGGCTGGAAAACGAAAAGGAAGCCGTTGCGATTCTGGTCGAAGAGCTGATTAAAGTCTGGCGTGAAATAAATGCCGATCCCAGTAAGGTTGTGACGCTGCGCAACAAGTACAACGTTCTTCCCGATATCGAAAAGGTCGAAGTCGACGAACTCGAAGACACCTATGCCCAGGGCGTTACGATCGACCTGTACCCCGCCAATGGCGGCAGCGCCGAGTCCGTTCAACAGGACTTTGATTTCTTCACATCTTCCGGATCGCTGCAAGGTGATCCGGCCAAGTTGAAAGTTGAGGATTACTGGTACCTGGAACCGGTGACTGAAGCCGTGAAAAAACTGGGCAAGATGTAGCCCGGCGTTTTTCCTTTGCAGCAGTCCGTGCTCGCCGCCCGGCAGCATTCGGCGAGCGCGGATTGCCAACATGATATCTTTTTAAAACGAGAGCTAAGATGACTACTGATACATCTACCGAACAGGTTGGTATGCCCCAAGACGAAAAGACTTTTCGGATTCAACGCTTACCGATTTATCGAATATTGTCTGTCGTCGCGGTCTTTGTTTTATGGGAAGTTGCCGGTCGATACCCGATCAGTCCTGCTTTTCCGACCTTCAGCGCGACCATGTATGCGCTTTTCGATATGATTTTCGATGGACGCATGGCGGCTGCCTTTGTTGAAACCCTCAAACCGCTGGCAATCGGCGTTACCATCTCCGCCGTGTTCGGCGTAGGTCTTGGGGTAAGCATGGGACTGAATCGGCTTTTCCAATGGTTTTGGGAACCGATCATGGTCGTACTGCAAGCTTCGCCCGTGGCCGCGCTGATCCCGCTGATTACCTATGTCTACGGTATTGGACTCACCGCTAAAACAGTTGCGGTGATCATTCTGGCTGCGCCGATTATCGTATTGAACAGCTATAAAGCCGTGCACCATGCCAGCCCCAGCCTGATCCAGATGTGTCAATCTTTTCAGGGTTCGCGCTTTCAGCAAATCAGTATCGTTATAATACCGAATGCAGCGCCCGTTATATTTGCGGGATTGCGTCTGGGAGTCGCCGCCGGGTTTATCGGCGTTATTCTGGCCGAGCTTTTGATCACACCGACCGGGATCGGCGATCTGATTTCCTACCACCGCTCTGTAGCCGAATACAATTACATGTATGCGGCGGTCTTCACGGTCATCACCTTCTCTGCTATCATGGTAACCTTGTTAGAAACTGCGGAAATAAAATATTTTCGCCCCGAAAAGAAAAAGGGTCAATAATGTCGAGTGCTACCGCAACAAACACACTGCAAGATGCAGAATCCGGCTATCAGGATAACATCGCCGAAGTCCGCGATTTAACCAAGTTTTATGGATCAGACGTTCACGCTTTGTCTTCGATAAACCTTGGTTTCCCCAGGGGACAAATCACGACCCTGCTGGGACCCAGCGGCTGCGGCAAAACCACCATGCTGAAAATCATCGCGGGCCTGTTGGATAAGACCTCCGGTCAGGTTTTGATCAACGGTAAAGAGGTCGTCGGTCCCGGCCCCGAACGTGCCTTCGTGTTTCAGGATTTCGCCCTTCTACCTTGGGCTACCGTGCTGCGCAATGTCGCCTTTGGCTTGGAGCTCACCGGTGTTGCCAGAGCGGAGCGCGAAGAAAAGGCCCGTCACTACATCGATGAAGTCGGCCTCACCGGGTTCGAGAACAAGTATCCGCACGAGCTGTCCGGCGGCATGCGCCAGCGTGTGGGCTTGGCCCGCGCCCTGGTGGTCAACGCCGATATACTGTTAATGGACGAACCTTTTTCCGCTGTCGATGAGCAAAATCGGCGTAAATTCCAGGAGGACCTGCTGTATCTGCTTGCCTCCGAGAACAAGTCCGTAATTTTTGTAACGCACTCGATCGAAGAGGCCGTCTATGTTTCGGATCAGATCGTGCTGCTTTCCCCGCGTCCGGGTCGAGTTCACTCGATCATTCGGCCTGAAATCAGCCGCGATGCAGAGCCTGACGCCATCCGTCGTGATAAAAACTATCTGGACACGATCGAAGAGATCTGGTCTGAACTGCGCAAGTATTTAGATTAAGGAGCCCATAATGCTCGAATATATAAAACGTATTCCGCCGGTTTTCTCACTGTTAATCTGGATATCACTGTGGGAAATCGCAGGTCGGTTGGAGTTGGCCTTCATACTGCCGCCGTTTTCCGACGTCGTTGAACAACTGTTCATACTCAGCAAGCGTTCAGACTTTCAGGCAGCGGCGCTGCAGACCTTGAGGGCCTTTATAATCGGCATGACGATAGCGATCGTTGTTGGCATCATAATCGGTTTTATGATGGGCACTTCCAAGCTCGCCAACAGCGTACTGGGCATGTGGGTCAATATTTTCGCCAGCGCGCCTTTGTCTTCGCTGGTGCCGGTTTTGATGCTGCTGTTCGGTCTTGGACAGACAACCATGATTGTCGTGGTGGGGCTGTTTGCGACATGGATCATCGCACTGGATACCTACGCCGGTGTGAAACACATATCGCCCTCACTCATAGAAATGGGTCACTCCTTTCTGGCGAACCGCCGGCAGCTATTTATCAAAATACTTTTCCTGGCCGCTTTGCCTGAAATCCTCGCCGGTGTCCGTATGGGACTTATCCGGGCCGTCAAGGGTATCGTCATTGGTCAACTGCTGGTTTCGGTCGTGGCATTGGGACGTTTGTTCCGCACCTTCTCCGACAACTTCCAGTTTGAGGAGTTTTGGGCCCTCACGATCCTTCTGTTTATATTTGCATTGGGATTTTCTTCAATCCTTGGTTGGTTTGAACACAGGGTGGAATATTATGCCAAAGCACGAATTTGATCGCACTGCCATTATTTTAAAGGATTTCTGACATGTCACAACAGTCCCAGACATATGCCGCTCGGGATCTCGAGAACTTTCTAAGCGATGCCTTCGTAGCCCTGAAGGTGCCGCGCCCAGATGCCCAGGTCGTGGCCGGGTTGATGGTGCGGGCGGATTTAATGGGTTATGACACCCATGGGTCGTTTCGTTTGCGCCAGTATGTCAACCGTCTGCGCGATGGCGGCAACAACGCGACCGCCAGGGTAAATATCGCAGTCGACAGAGAATCGATAGCTATTGTCGACGGTGACAACGGTTTGGGGCACCTGGCGATGCGCCATGCGGCCCAACTGGCTATCGAGAAAGCCAAGTCCAGCGGAGTTGGTTGGGTTGGTGTTCGCAACGGCAATCACGCCGGGCCTTTATCGCTGTATGTCAACATGATTTTGGAAGCAGATATGATCGGTATCGGCGGAGCGGTGGGCAGCGCCAATCATGTTGCACCCTTTGGTGGTCTGGATTTGTTGCTCGGGACCAACCCGCTGGCGATCGCCATACCGGCCGGCAAATCACCTCCGTTTGTCCTGGATATGGCCACAACGACATCTTCGGCCGGCAAGATCAAGGTTCTGGCCCAGCGTGGAGAGCCAATGCCCGAGGGATGGATGGTTGATCGCGAGGGCAATCCGCTGACAGATCCGACGCGCCACACCGAGGGCCTGCTGCTGCCAATCGGAGGTGCCAAAGGCTACGGTATCGCCATGGCGATAGGATTGATCGCGGGCACCCTCAATGGCGCCGTGTTCGGCAAAGACGTGGTAAATTTTACCAAGAACACCAAAACCGCTACCAATACCGGACAATTTCTCATCGCTATTTCCATCGAGGCTTTTGGCGACCCTGCCCAGTTCAAGACGACCGTGGATACAATATTGGCCTCGATGCGTGAATCCACAGCGTTGCCGGGATACGACGCCGTGCGTATTCCCGGACAGAACCGCGGCGATATTCTGGCCGAAAGAACCAAAAAAGGCATTCCGCTGCACCCCAACCTAGTCAAAGTGCTTGGGGACATCGCGGCAGAACTGAATATCCCCTTACTCGAGGCTATATCTGATTCAATATCCGCTTAGATCAATCACATATTAGCGCCGCCGCTGGCCGTAAGGATCCAGTCCGATCGAAGAAGAAACGTTGAGAAGCGAATATCGAATGTCGAATAATGAATGTTGAATATCGAAGGAATGTATTCTGCCTATTTTAAAAAAAGCTTGAGCGAAGCGAATCCATCCTTCGAAATTCGTTATTCGACATTCTGCGGTTCTGCGGTTCGCTCATTATCTTAATGAAGTTTCACACGAGACAAATCGCTAATGGAGCATGCATTCCATGAACGGCAAATATTTACAAGAAGATAAGTGGTGGGTTAGCCCCTATAATTTCACTGAAGAAGTAACCAGTCAATTTGATCTGCCCGAGAAGGTTGAAATCCATGACGCCACCTTGAGAGACGGGGAACAGACCCCCGGGGTCGTGTTTCGCAAGGAAGATAAGGTCAGAATCGCGGCCATGCTGGATGAAGTCGGTGTGGAACGCATCGAGGCGGGCATGCCGGCGGTGTCCGAAGAGGATTTTGAAGCCATCAAGGCCATCAGCAAACTGGGATTGCAGGCCCAAATATTTACCTTCGCCCGGGCCCTGGCGGTCGACATCGACAAGGCCATCGATTGCGGCGCCCACGGTGTTATCGTCGAAATACCGATCGGCTATCCCAAACTGAAACATCAGTTCGGCTGGACCTGGGAAGACGTCCTGCGCAAAAGTGTCGAGTGCATTAACTATGCGCGCGAAAAAAACCTCTACACCGTCTATTTTCCCTATGATACCACCCGGGCCAGGGATGAAGATTTAACCAACCTGTTGACCCGCATAATGGCCGAGTCTCCCCCGGATGCCATCGGTGTGGTGGACACCATGGGGTGCGCGCTGCCCGAGGCTATCAAGTATATGGTCCGCAAGGTCAAAAAACTCACCGGGCTTCCGGTAGAAATCCACACCCACAACGACTTCGGCATGGGAGTTGCCACAGAACTCGCCGCGGTGGCGGCCGGCGCCGAGGTCGTCCACTCCTGCATCAATGGTCTCGGCGAGAGAACCGGCAACGCCGCCCTGGAAGAACTAATGGTGGGACTCCAGGTTCTTTTCGGCTTCGACACCAACTATAAGTTTGACAAACTCTTGGATCTCTGCAAACTGGCGGAGGAGCTTTCCGGAGTAAAACCCGCCACCAACAAACCGGTTATCGGCAAGGGCAACTACACCCGGGAATCCGGCATCGGCGTCGATCTGGTAATGAAAAATCCCCTGGCCATGTTCGCCACCGCACCGCAGTTCTTCGGCCGGCAGGGTGAGGTGGTGCTGGGCAAGAAAAGCGGCAAGGCGTCCATTACCTACAGCCTCGAAAAGATGGGCATTGAAGGCGTCAGCGATGAAGCAATCGCGGAAATTTTGAAAGAAGTCAAACAGAAAGGCGCCCAAAAACGGTCCCTGCTGACCCCTGAAGAATTCAAGGACATCGTTGACCGCCTGACCTAGTGTTTTTTCCAATACATAAACAATATAATTTGAACTAGTGTTTTAAGGCTCTCAGCGTTTGCGATTATAACAAATTCCAAGCACCAAATAACAAATAACAAACAATATCCAAATTCTAATTTTCAATGACCCAAACATCCTTTAGCCTTGGTCGTGGGTTCTGGAGTGATACAGCTCATATTGAAGCCTGACTGAATAAATTAAATGCATCCAATTGATCCGATTCACTATTTCCGAAGATCGGTTTCGAATTTGGATATTGTGATTTGGAATTTATTTGTGATTTGAGTTTTGTGATTTGGGATTTAAAAAATTGAATTTGGGGATTTTAGCGACTTAGTCATCCTTCAATTGGGCGAATAGTGAAAATAGATCTATGTGACCGGCTGAAAGGCAGCGTGTAGGTTTCCACGGCCAGACTAAAGGACCGCTGTTGGCCTGTTGATTGGGTCGATGCTTGCCGAATACAGGATTCGAGAGCCTCGACCTCGGCCCGATCCACCCTGCCTTTCAGTGCGATGATCGTGCCGGTTACAGCCAGCAAAGGCCGCGCTTGGTAGAAATAGGATTTGAGGTTGGCCAAAGCACGGCTGATGATCAAATCGAAGCAACCCCGGGACGTCGGCCCTGCCGCCAGATCTTCGGCCCGGATGCAAAGCGCTTCGACGCCCTCCAGTCCCAGGCTGCGGATGACGTGTTTTAAAAAGCTGACTTTCTTGCGGGAAGCGTCAACCAGGGTAACCGCCAGCGAAGGGACGGCCACCTTGAGCGCAAGGCCGGGAAAGCCGCCGCCGGAGCCGATGTCCAGCAGGGTTGCACCCGGTGATATCAGCTCGGCGGGCGCCAGCGAATCCACGAAATGCTTGAGGGCGATTTGGCGGGGGTCGATAACGGTGGTGAGGTTGATTGTCCGGTTCCAATGCAGCAGTTCCAGGGCATGGGCTGCAAATTGGTCGGTGTGGCGACTGTCAAGATCGAGATCAAAGGCCCGCGCACCGTCAATAATCAACTGCGACCATTCTGGTGACCCGATCTGCATGAAAGTAATCAACCTTTCAATATAGAAACCATTTCCAATCCGCTTAAGGCGGATTGGAAATGGTTTCTAATTGATACAGACGCGCCTGACCTCCGCGAAGTCCGTATGGCCTGCCATCACCTTCATGATACCGTCCTGTTTCAGGGTGGACATGCCTTCATTCATGGCCGACTCGAATATATCCTCAGTGCTGGCCTGTTTCTTGATCATCAGCTTGATACTGGGGGTACCCTCCATTAATTCATGGATACCCATGCGGCCGCGGTAGCCGGTGCCGGAACAGTGCTCACATCCGCCGGTTTTGTAAAAGGACATGCCTTCCTCGTATTCAATGCCGGTTCGGCCGAAATGCTCCTCGCCGTACTCGGAAACGAGGGTGTCGAACTCATCGGTTGTCAACAGGCTTTCTTCGCGACAGTTGGAGCACAGCCGGCGGGTCAGCCGCTGGGCCAAAACCCCCAGGAAGGCATCCGAAAAATTAAGCGGGTTCAGCCCCATGTCCAGCAGACGGGTAATGGTTTCAGGGGCGCTGTTGGTATGCAGGGTTGAAAAAACAAGGTGACCGGTCAACGAGGCTTCAATGCCGATGGAGGCCGTTTCCTCATCACGCATTTCACCGATCATGATCACGTCCGGATCGGCGCGCAGAAACGCCCGCATCATCCGGGCAAAGTCAAGCCCGATCTTGGGCTTGACCTCGGTTTGCCGCAGGCCGGCCTGGGTGATTTCGATCGGATCTTCGGCCGTCCAGATTTTGATGCCCGGTTTGTTGATATGGCCCAGGATGGCATGCAGCGATGTCGTCTTGCCGGACCCGGTCGGGCCCACGCCCAGAATGAGTCCGTAGGGACTGGTGATGATGTTTTTCATTACCGTCAGGTTCCGTTCGGTCAATCCCATCTCATCGATGGCCATGGCGCCGGCCGAGGCCAGAATCCTCATGACCACGTCCTCGTAACCGCCGGCGGTCGGCAAGGTCGCAACCCGCAGTTCAAATGCCGGAACCCCCTTGCGCCGAAACTTGATCTTGCCGTCCTGGGGCAGGCGTCGTTCGGCGATGTCCAGATTGGACATGATCTTAATCCTGGAAACAATTCCGCGCACCATCGAGTTGGGGACCTTGGTGTATTCCTGGCAGACTCCATCCAGACGGAACCGGATGCTGGTGGCCTTGCTGATGGGCGACGGCTCGATGTGAATATCGGAGGCGTTTTTGCGGTAGGCCGCAATGATGGCCTGATCAACCAGCTTGACGACCTGGCTGGAGGCCTCATCGACGTCGTCGTCGATGAGTTCTTCCTCTTCCTCTTCGAATTCGACATCCGGCAGCATATCGAAATCTTCGAGGCTGGCCTCAGTGGTGGCGTCGCCGCCCGCCTGTCTGTTGGGATCGAAAAACAGCCGGATGAAAGACTGAATGTCCTCGCGGATGGCCACCGAGAACGTAATTTTGCCGGTCTTCATCAGGGTCTTGATGTTGTCGGTTTTGTTCAGATCACGGGGATCGTCGACCAGGATTTCAACACCGTTTTTATCCCAGCTGAACGGAATCCAGCCCTCGTTGAGCAAGAACGCTTTTTTGAGATTGGTCAACAGCTCGACAGGTACGGGGATTGATTCACTGAATGGTCTGAAGGGGCAGCCGTAGAACAAAGAAAACGATTTCCCGATGGCTTCTTTGCTGATTTGAAAATTTTCGATCAGCACAAACTCCACACTTTTTTTCATTTTTTTGGACAGCGCAAAGGCCTGCTGCAGCTTGTCGGTGGTGACCAGTTCCTCGCGCAGGAGATAGTCGTATTTGGAACCGGAGGCGAAACTGGCACTGACCGCGTCCAGACGTTTTTTAATTTCGGCATTGGAAGGATCGAGTTTGATGGCGTCTGTGTAAAGATCGTGCGCCTGGTCGCGAAGATCGCGTTTTTCCAGCTCCCGCCCCATCACGAACTTAATTCGGGCCAGCTCCTTTTTCTCCTTTTTAAGCCCTTTGACCAGTTTTTCAAATTCATTGACGGCATTGGTCGGCGAATGCATTTTCAACAGACTTTCCACCAGACCGGGAACGATTTTGGCGACGGGCTGGTCATCCTTGAATGTTTTGATGTATTCGCTGATGGCTTCGGCGTGAAGACCCATTTCCTGAAAAGCCGAGGCACTGTCGAGCAGTTCGGCGGCTTCGCCCCGGCCGGAAATCGAATTCTTGAGCATGGTAATGTTCTTGGCGGACACGTCCGTGGACTGGCTGGCCTCCATTTGGGCGATTTCTTTTTTCAGCAACCCAATGCGCTTTTTTATCTTATCCTGGGCCGTGGCATCTTCTGGGGAAACAATCGAAAGGATACTCTCATAGATGTTGAGTGAGTCCCCGTACAACCCCATGGATCGACAAACTTCGGCTTCATTGATTCTGGATTCTATATCGGTTCTCATTGCTGTCTATAAACCTCTCTTCAATTATTTCTTAAACAGACGTCTAACGCCTTTGGCGGCTTTGGCCGGCTTTAACTCCGGCAGTAATATATCGCATTGAAGCTGCAGCATCGCAATCGGTACAAAAAGTCCCATCCAAATCACCAGATATCCGATTTCCGTCCTGCGGATGTACAGCCGCCCTTTGGAAAAGATCAAATCCGTTTCCCGGATTCCGGCCAGCGACTCGATGAACATGCGCCAATCCCCGATTTGAATTCCATCCGCTCGTGTCTGGTTAAATTCCTGGTATAGCGGCTCACCGCTAAAGGTGAAGACCATGAGGCCCCTGACGCCCTCCGTATTCAAAATGTCTTTGAACAGCTCCCGCACAACAACTCTCCCAAAAGACGATCACATAAAGGTGGATTCACTCAATACCCGCAGCAGTTTTTCCCGCGGGCATTTAGGATTCACCGCGATCACAGTGGTGTCCTCCCCGGGCATCACGATGAAGTCGTTGTCATCGCCTCTGTCGACATACCCCACTTCGAGTTCTCCGAGATTGAGAATTACACCGATCCTGGAAATTTGCCCCACGAGCTGGTTCCAGGAATTGTCCCGATAGATGTCTTCAATACCGCTGGAGGGTCCCAAGGTGGCCTCGATTTTCTCTTTAAGGGTCATGATGGCATCGACCGTTTCCGGTTCAAAAGGTTCAACTTCCTCCATAACCGCCGGATGGGCGGTATCGACGGCATTTTCATCCTTGCGGCGGGTGGCTTCAATTACGAGCCGCTGCATGTCGCTGCGAATTCGCTTTTCTTTCAAAGCGCAGCCGTTTTGGATGGATAGGTTTACCTGGTCCCATGAAAAAATTTCGTAGGCGGCGTCTTCGCCCTGCAGATCATTTACGCGGGCATCCAGCAATTCGCCCTCCAGAAAGAAGAGAACACCATTTTGACTCGATCTTTTATCTTCCAGTCGTATGGTGCAGGTCTTTTGCTCGATGCTCACCAGCTGCAGAAAGATCCCGGAAGACACATTGTGCAATGTTCCGCCTTCTGATTCTTTTCTCAGCACGGTTATTATCCGGCGCGCCAGGTCTTCAATCAGAAACGGCTTGGCGACATAGCCGACCGCACCGCCCTCCCTTGCCAAGCGCTCCATTTCAGGCGTACTGTAGCCGGTTATAATTAGAACCGGAACATCCGGGTAGTGAGCCATGACGTGGGCCAGCAGCTCAAACCCATCCATGCCGGGCATCTTCAAATCAGTGACAACCAACGAGACGGTATTGGCCTTGAGGATCTTGACAGCCTTGAGTCCATCGGACGCCAGCATAGTGGCGAAAGAGTCCTTATATCTTTGGAACCCCTCTTTCAGTGCAATCAGCATTTCACGGTCATCGTCGACCAGCAGTACGTTCTTGATCATGTGTTATCCTCGACGGTCCGGGCCCAGGAAGCCTTGTCGATATCGACTATTTTAACACCAGCCACGTAATCCATGGCTTCATATTTTTTTATGTTGCCAATCTTTTGCGCGATTTCATTCATTTTTATCATCTGATCCCGGACCTTTTGAACCTTAGGCAATAGCTCTCCGCTACCATCCAGCTCCGCCAGAATCTCATTGAGCAGATTGTTGACGATGGTCAGCGGTTGGTTCAGGCTGTGGGCCACGCCGCCCGCCATTTCAAGCACACCTTGAAACTTTTCATCGATATTGCGTTTGCGCTGCCGGTTGACGATGGCACTGACATCGCGGGCGACACAATTTATATGGCGCGGCTGGCTGCCATTTCTGACCAGGTAAGCATGCCAGTCCAAATACCGCTTTAGCGGGCCCGGACCGGCAACGGCAAGAATGGTCTCGTTGCGGCCGAATTTCAATATGTCCGCCAGAAAAATCAGAAAGAATTCTCGATCCTCAGGCACGAAAAAGCCGGACACGGATTGTCCGATCATCTCATCCCTGGAAAAGCCCATCAGATCTGCACCGACCTGGTTGATGTCAATCAGCCCGCCTTGCAGATCCATCACGATGACAGCGTGCTTTTGATCCTCGGCCGTTGCATCGATTTTCACAGCACACTCGGCGCTATCGGTCTGCCCGGTGATTTCCCTTACAAAGCCGTCGAGGTGAACCACCATCTCGTCATCGTCCAACACGGCTTTGGCTGAAACGGCACATGTGATGGGAGTTCCGTCTTTCATTTTGAAAGCAATCGGCAGGTCGGACAGACGGCCCCGCTGCAAAATGGTGTGTACCAGCAGACCCCGGTCTTTTTTATTGCGATACAGCCCGATTTCCGGACAATCCATGAGTTCAAGCGCTGAATCGTATCCGAAAATGTTGGCAAAAGCCTTGTTGCAATAAACGATTTTGCCCTCCAGGGTCGTACGGTAGATGGCCGCGGGAAGACCGTCAATAAACTCGGCATACCCACGGGCCGAAATACCGTAATCGCTGATAGAAGGTATATTGACCATTTGCTATAGCTTCGTGCCAAAATTCTTCAGTTGGCTGGCGTAACGACCCGACCACTCGGCACAGGCCTCCAGCAGTTCCGGGAGTATTCCCAGTTCCAGGGCCAACTCGCGGATGGAGTTGACCACTCCGCTAAACAATTCCTGATCGCTGGCGACACCCGAAAATTCTATCTTGCGGTTGGAATAGTCGAACTCGCCGGCAAAGGGGTCCAGAAAAGCATATATCTCGGCATTCTGCACAAACTTCTTCTTCAGCAGTTTGGCAAAATCGTTTTTAACTTTTTTACTGCCGGCAACCGTATTCTCAAATATCACCATCAACTCTTCCAGGATGCCCAACACCGCCATCGAAGGACTGGGAGCACCGGCGTTGGCGCCGACACCGCCCGTCGTTTTGGACCGCGGTATGCGGCAGACGTTAAAGGTGGCCCCGGACGCCTTGGATTTGTCGATCAACAACGCCTGGTTCCTCCTGGAAGGCGCTGCTGCGCCATTGTCCCAGGTGTAGGATCCGCCTACGATTCTGCCATTTATGAGAAAAATGAGACCGCCTTCGCGTCCGCCGCCGATGACGACATCGATGTATCCGGTCAGCTTCTCGGAGCTCATTTTACGAATCAGGCCTTCAAGGTCGGTGAACTCGGTGCTTAAACCTTCGTACATCTTTTCGGCTGACGGGATGCTGGCCCAGAAATAGACCTCCTCCGGCGCAAGCTGATAGATGTTGACCGTAAAATTAGACTGACCACCGGCATTTACCAGTTGCTGTATCGCCCGGTCCCCGGTCAGATCGCGCCCCTTTTCCTCATAAAATCCATTTAGCAGGTCGTCCTTGTCGAAAAATATTACGCCCTGAGCCGTACGGGATTTAAAATAAACACCTCCACAACCGATCTCGCCCTGGTAGTGTTCGAGCAATTTTTCGATATCCAGGTAAAAGATGTGCAGATTCTCAATTACCGGCTTTTCCCTGGGGATAATGACCATTCTGAACTGTTAAACTCCTCGATCCATCCGCCTCGTACGGCAGATCTATACAAATTGGGCGTTAGCGCCGGCGCCGCAGCCGTTCGATGGAAAGTCTGATGCTGTCCTGCATTCTTGCAATCGCTTCCGCAAGTTCTCCGATTTCGTCTTTAGAAGTCGTCTTAACCTCGATGCCGAGTTCGCCGATGCTGATGCGGTCGGCAACATCGGTCAATGATTTGATTTTGCTGGCCAGCCGATGACCGTAGATCGAAACGCTCAGCCCGATAAGCAAAAGGGTCAGTCCCAACGCTGCCCATGCAGTCAGTCTGGCGCGATCGGTAAGTACTTTGGCGCGTGCCTGCATTCTTTTCACCGGACCGGAAAACTCATCCATGTAGGTGGTTGCGGCGACAACAAATCTAGTCCCGCTGACCGGTGTACAGACCATGAATTTGTCGCGGAACTGGCCGTCTTTTTCCTGCCAGGTGTAATACCCCTGGGATCTTTTGCCCGCTTTGACACCGATATAAACTTTCCAAAACCCGGCAAAATTTTGTCCCAAGGGTTTTTTGAGTTTGCTCATATCGATGCCGATAATCTTGCTGTTCGGGTGAGCCCAGGTTCGCCAGACTCCCTTTGAATCCGGCAACTCGTAAAGGGCCGTATAGCCGGTAAGCCCCACCTTTTGAACGGCGAGGGTTTTAAAACCGATGTCGTCATTAAATTTTTCTCGAACCAATTTCGAGTGGCTCAGCAGGTATTGCTTGCACTGGGTCGCAACGCTGGCTGAAATGTCAGCAATTTTTTCTTCGGCCAGCTGGTTGACGAATTTGGAGCTCTCCAGGGTAAGCAGGTCCGACATGGATTCGAGCTGCCATAAATAGAGCAGGCTGGCGCCGCTCATCAATATCAGCGGAACCAGCATAAACAGAAAAAACATTTTCGACCGCAGCCCGAGACCTTTTTTGCGCCGCTGGGTCATGCCGGTGGTCGGCCCGCTATCCGCAGCCCCGGCAGGCGAGCTGTCATCAACGGCTGCTGTGACTGACTCCAATGTCGGACGAGGGTCGCTTTTCGGTGGGGCCGGCTTTGATACCACGATGACGTGGGCACAGGCCCGACATTTAAAGCTGGCAGCCTTCCCTCTGATATTGGCGGGATCTATCCGGTATTTCTTGCCGCACTCTTCACAGATGATAATCATACCCACTGCTCCCTAAATATTAGTAAATCGCCTTTTGAAGATAGAATATTAACCGTCAGCTCCCAACGAAGCTGAAAATCCCTTAGGCGCATCCCGACCGCGTCGGGTTAGCTATTGGTGTATCCCTTCACCGCAATGATGTTGACCATGTTTTTGGTAAATATCGATTTCTTATCTTCACGGCGGATTTCGGCAGCCAGGCGCTCGACCAACTTCGCAGCGAGATAGCCCGGGAAGTTGCTGACGTCGTGCCCCATTTCTTGGACTTCGTCCTCGATGATAACGCTGGCAATCGGGCCGATCGCCAGTGCCAACTCGTCGACCAAGTAGCGGAAAAATTCGCCGTCCGCCAGAACAATGTGTTTTTCAACCTTCTCGGCAAGTCCGAGCTTTACCAGTTTTGCCAGCACGCCCCTGATGGCGCCCATACTCAGTCCCGTCTTGGCGGCCAGCCGCCCCAGGGTTTTCTGGCCATCCAGTTCCATCAGGATCAGCAGCATTTGGCCGTCCAGGGAAAAATCACCCAGGTCATCTCTGACCTTGCGCTGAAATATCAAGGAGGATATGTCACCTGAAGTCAGTACCATCGCTCACCTGCACGGGTGCATGTTAAGATCATGGGGTATCGAGCTTGCGCAACGCATTGATCTCCTTTGTCAGGACACTAATTTGATCGTGTATGTATTTTTTTATCTCCTCGACGGCATCCGCCAGCGTCTCAATCGATGCCGGGTCTACAACGGCCTTATCAGGCTTCTGCCCCTGATCGGCCGCCGGTGATGCGGCCATATCCGTTTCAGAAGTTTGCTCAGACGATTCTGTCGCGGTAACCGGCTGTTGCTCTGCTTCTGCGGTAATTTCCGCCGCTGCCGCCTCGGTCGATATTGCTTCGGCCTTGGGTCGGACGGCTGTTTTTCTGCGGGAAATCTGCGTTCGCAGTTCCTTGTAGCGTTTCATCTCGACCAGCAGCATCTTTTTTTTCACCGTCTCGGCCATGTCCGGGGTGAGCACGATTTTGTCCAGGCTGGAGAAGACCGCGTTAAGGATTTTAAAGGTTTTGGGATGGGATCTGCCGCGATTGGTTTTGATGTAAATACCCAGTGAATTTAGGATCTGAAGAAAAGCCAGAACAATCTTATCATGTTTGTAGGTCAGTTTCAGATCTCTCAATTGTTGCAGCAGTTCCTCCAGGGCAGCATCCGTTATCTCCCAGTCTATGGATAGTATCAAATTTTTTAATTCCGCCAGGGGGTAATGTGCGGCCGGTTCATTGTCTCCGAAATCCGGCAGCGCCCCGTTATCTTCCCCAAAGAGATCGTCCAAACGGCTTTCGAGTTCAGTACTCATTGTGTCGAATTCTTTTGAATCTGCCAATTTGTCTTCTCCTATTTCAGATCTTTTTTGATGGATGCCACAGTCAGTGAAATTATCCGCTTTAGGGTTGCAACCACATTGGTTCCCAACACCGCGCTGGCCGGAAAAGAGGGTCTTTTCAGCTGGCTGTTCAAATCTCTTTCTAAGGTCGCCAGAGGCAGAAGGGGTATGCCCTGTTCTTTGAGATCGATTTTATTGTATTGCATCACAAAAGGCACCCGAAAAATGCTTTTCTTATAGGCCGTCAGGTTCTCTTGAAGGTTTTTAAGTGAAAGGATGTTTTTTTTCCTTCTCACCGCCATGGCGTCGGCCACGAAAACAATTCCATCCACACCCCGCAGCACCAATCGGCGGGTGGCGTTGTATTTGACCTGACCGGGTACGGTGTACAGCTGGATTTTAACATCATAGCCGTTGATTATTCCGATATCAAAAGGGAGGAAGTCAAAAAACAACGTCTCCGGTCGCCGTGGGTTTTGACGGTCACCATTTCAGAATTGATCCGGTTGGCGAATTTTCTGTATATATACTCCAGATTGCTCGTTTTACCTCCTCGGCCGGGACCGTAATAGACGATCTTAACCTGGATTTCTTTATTCTTAAGGGTTTCTCTAATTATTCAAAATAATTCGTGCATTATGACTCTAAGCTGATATAGTTGTCAGTAAATTTTGCTTCATAGTTGCTGACCCATATTTGAGATAAGGAGCCATTATGCAACGCGGACT
>Ga0209052_1000020_pt1 | contig 115609 bp, 95 predicted proteins | sample WorMetHEROISLAND_2_FD_187409 | JGI IMG/M metagenome (GOLD analysis project Ga0209052, IMG submission 187409) | Marine gutless worms symbiont microbial communities from Max Planck institute for Marine Microbiology, Germany - Olavius sp. 4 HERON... | ecosystem: Host-associated > Annelida >...
AAACCCACAGCCTGATAAGGTTGATCCGAGCAGGAACAGCGAACAAATTTGCAGCGTGTTGATTCGATATTTCGCAATATCTAGTAAATAGCTGTTTCTATAATTACTTATTCTACAGACTCGTTGGTATTTAATTGGAAGAATATAAAAGCAGGGGTTAGTATAAATAGCATGAATACCAGGAAATTGACTCTGAATTTCATGCCGACAATTCCAATAGCGAAATCAATCATATCGGGAAAGAGTGAGGCGACCGCAAGAACCAAAAACGCCCCCGTCCATATAACAAAAGATTGTACACCGATACGTTTTCTTCTGAAATTATAATAGGCGATAAAAAAAAGAGTGAAAAAGGCTCCGCTGATTATAAAATAGATAAATCGCATATTTTGCCTTTGATCTAGTACTGTTTGGGTCGATTGTAGCCGGTGACAGCAAGTGATTTGGCAATGGTAGCCATGTCCAGCAGCGTCAAGCCGGCCGAAACTGACAAGCCGAATGTGCGGGGCGGAGTTGCATTGCAGCGGCGACAGAGTTCGTTCTCACGCCGCCCCCTTGAAATCCCCTGTCTTAACTTCACCATTGCGGCCGAATTCCATAGACCGTATATATTATCCCGCGGCAAAACCCCGATAACTTCAAAACCGTTGAAATCATGAACGCATGGAACAACGTTCCCGTTGCTCTGGATCACTAGACCGAACCACGGTCGATCACAGAAGTTTAATTCATCGATAATTTCATCATGTTCATTAAACCAATCCGTCATCGGTTTGATGACAGCGTGAACGCTTTGATTTAGGAAAGGCTTCCAAAACCGCAGGAAGTCGTCTTTTTGATCGACATTTTCCCGCATTTCGATCATCTGAAGAATGGTAAATGGCTTACGATTCCCTTTGACCTTCAGAAATGTCACAATATTGCTTAGGACTTTGCCGTAGTTTGCGCCTTTTCGGATGCTCTCATATACCTCGGAATTGATGGAATCGATGGAAAGGGTGAGGACGTCGAGACCTGAATCTATAAGCTCATGGGTGGTTTGTTCATCCAGCATGGTGGCATTTGTTGATGTCATAACGGATATACCCATTGATTTTGCCATTCTAATCATCTCAACGATATGCGGATTCAGCAGGGGTTCACCGTCTGAATGCAGGACTATCAATTCTGTTAATTGTTGATCAAGCTGGCCGATAATTTGACTGAACAATCCTAAATCCATGTCGACCTGAGCCCTTGTCATGAGCCGCCGCGGGCACATGATGCAATCCAGATTGCAGCGGTTGGTCGACTCGATGTAGAGTATGTTTGGTTTTCCGCTGGATACCGCTTTTTTTGCTTTTAGGTCGTTTACCAGTCGCGCCCGATTTTTAAGGCATCGCCAGGCAAACGTCTTGCGACCCGGAACTATGAATTTATTGTGTATCGGCACTCAGGTCTTTTTATCCCGTCTATATTCCGGAAAAAACGAACCCCCGGATTGATCGGCGTGGCCGATTGTTTTATGAAACAGCCCTACCATCTCATTGTAAATCTCAGTGTTGTGAATATATTGATAGGTATAAAACCGGTTGCGTAGGTTTGAAAAATTGCTTTTGAATTTAAAGACACCAGGCCTCCCCCCCATGAAATCAAAGATGGAGCAGTCCATTTTGCGGGCCCACTTTATGGCCTTGTAGAATAAAAGATTGTTCACCCGGTCTTTCCAGTACTCCGGGAGGCTGGCACTTAAAAAATGAAACGCGAAATCGCCTTCGTAAACGATGATAAATCCGCCGCATATCGTGGCACCTTTTTCAGCCACGAGTAAAACAACGTTATCGGGCAAGAAATTTCTGAGCTGGTTAAAAAAAGATACCGGAAAAAACAAATGACCGGGTGCGTTTTTGCGCCGCATCTCACTGTCATAGATCGAATGAAAGATCCGCCAATTTGTTTGATCCGAATTATCGACCGCCCGGACTTCAAGCCCGGATACTATTGCCTTTCGAATGGCTCTGCGGTTGGCACTGGAGAATGCCTGGCAAATACGCTCCATATCCTGCTTCAAATCTACATAGACGGTCTCGCGATTAAATCCGAGGCCTGCGGTCGGATAGATCTCGTGATTGTTGAGGTTGGGATCCAGTCTGATAAACTCGCTCACAATTCCATTTTGAGTCGCATATTCCTGAAAGCAATTAAGGAAAGCCGCAAAATGAGCTCCGCTCAACGTGTCGGAGGATTTCAACGGTCCGCCGTAGTACCATGACGAACTGATGTCATAGAATCTCTTAAATGTCGTTTTTCGGCCTGGCAGAAAGGGCAAATCACTCAGTGGTTTCTTAAAATAAGGGTAATAGACAAACGCATTATCATTGCCATATACAAAAAGCTCACATTGATCTCCGAAATGTTCTGCCAGCACTTTAAGGTAACCCGGTGCATGATATATGGATTTGCGTTCGAGCCGGTTGTAATAGTCCTGCCAAACACTTAAGTTGTCATCGGAGCTATCGAATATTTTCTCGTTCCAGGGCACCGTACAAATATCACCATTTCGATAAAACCGGCTGATGGTCTCGGTCTATTCCACCTTTTAAACCCGCAGCTAGAACATCTTCAGCACCTCAATGATTTTATCCAGTTCATGGCGGGATAGATTGGGATGATTCGGCAGACCGATGATACGTCCGGCCATTTGTTCCGCGTTGGGTAGCCGGAGTTTGGAGTAGTCGAGTCCCATTTTTTTCAATACCGGCTGTTTATAAAGCGGTTCTTTGTAGCGGTGCCGAAAGCCAATGCCATATTTGGTGAGGTGTGCTTTGAGATCATCGATGGTTTTTCGATGTGCAGGATCGACGGATATCGGACACCAGAAATAAGTATGCTTTACATTTGATTTTGAGGCCGGCAACACAGCCCAAGCAAGATCATGCAGATTCTGCCGCAAATACTCCGAGTTTTCGATGCGCTTGGCGTTGAGCCGATCCAGCTTGGCCAGTTGCACCAATCCGATAGCTGCCGCGATTTCCGTCAACCGGTTGTTAAATCCCAGCCGGACGTGTTCATCGCGTCCCGACAATCCGTGGTTGCGAATGGTTCGGCACTGTTCGGCGATATGCGGGTCGTTGGTTGTGATGATCCCGCCTTCTCCGGTGGTCATGTGTTTGGTCGCAAAGAATGAAAAGGCGGCCGCGGCGCCAAATCCCCCGACTTTTGCGCCGTCAAACTCGGTACCGTGTGCCTGAGCACAATCTTCAACTATCGGTATTTTGTGCTTCCTGGACAATTCTGTAAATTCGTCCATCTTGGCCGACGCACCAAAAAGGTGAACCGGCAAGATGGCCTTGGTTCTACGGGTAATAACCTTTCGCACCTCAGATGGTGCAAGGCACATGTCTGCTGAATCAATATCGGCAAAAACAGGCCGTGCTCCAAGGTATAATACCGAAAAAACCGTTGCAAAAAAGGTTATTGGCGGTACAACAACCTCATCATTCTTTTTGACTCCGATGGCCTCAAGAGCTATGTGCAGTGCAGCTGTGCCACTGTTGACAGCCACGGCGTGATCAACGCCGAGCCAGTCCGCAAATCTTGTTTCAAATTCCTCCACCTTAGGACCCGATACATAATTTCCGGACAATAAAACTTCACGGACGGCGTCGACTTCGACTTCGGTTATATCCGGAGCAGCGACTTTAATCAATTTGGAATCAATTTGCATTGTTTCTCTTACCTAGACGTAATCGAACGAACTGTTGCGATACCTGTCCGACTCCCAATTCCAATCGAGTGCGTCAAATTTTTCAATGAGTTCCTTTAATCCATCTTCAATCGAATATTCCGCTTCCCATCCGATGGCATTTTTAATTTTTGTGCAGTTTATTCTATAGTCGCGGCGGTCCGTCGGTTTATCTTTGATAAATTCGACTTCAGCCCCCGGAACAAGTTTCTGGACGATAGCACCGATTTCGCCGACTGTTTTGTTGTTGCCCTCTTCGCCAACATGAAAGATTTTACCGCTGCGCCTGAAACGTTTGACGCTCAGCACATCCACAAACGCTCTGGCAACATCCTTTGCATGTATGAGTGATCGGTACTGTTTGCCGTCTCCGAATATTCTGATCTTATCACCTTTCCAGGCGGTGTGGGCGAACTGGTTGGCCACGAGATCAAGACGAGGGCGCTCTGACCAGCCAAAAACCGTCGTCAATCTTAAGATGGTCGGATGAAAATGAGGTGTAAAGTTTGTTCTTTCCAATATAATTTTTTCCGACAAAAGTTTGGCATAAGCATAGGATGACAGCGGGGCGGTTTGGGTTTCCTCTGTAACATCTCGATAGATTCCCTGAACATTTCCGTATACCGAGCATGTCGAAGCATAAATAAAATCTCTAACCAGATCTAATTCAGGATCTGTACAACAGTTGACCAAAGTCCGGGTACTTTCAACGTTTATGGAAAAATGCGCTTTGTGGTTGCTGTGGCACGCGAACTCTCCAACGATGCCGGCCAAATGAATGATAGCATCTATGCCTTCCAGGGCATATATGATATCCTTCGAATTTCGGCAATCGCCTTCTATAATATCGATTCTCTCAAGAAACGGTTCTAAGGATTGCTTACCCCAGTAAAAAGTATCGAACACAACTGGTTGATATTGTCTACGCAATAATTCCTCAACCACCAAGCACCCAATATATCCCGCCCCCCCGGTAACCAGAACTCTCATCTATCCGCTCTCCTCCCTCGATTTTATCAAAATGTCACAGCTACTAGCTTGCACCATATATTAGCCACCTTCAATGTGGGTGATATAGGTCTGTAAAGGCTGAAAGGGCTAATTGCTTCTTTCACGCTGATTCATGATATATTCTATCAATTGAATGTCTTGCATCTTTTTGATACGGAAGCTATCTTCGTACGCCATCACTATGTGTCCAACCCTGCGGCCAGCTATGTCGGTTTTGGATAGAAAATCTCGCCACAACACTCGAATCGCTCCATTGTCTACAAAAAAAGCTTCGCGTTCGACCCGAATTTTACGATGCCTGGCAGGATTCAGAGGCTCCAGGCCGTTGCTTGTGTGGACGTAGTAAAGATCGCTATCCTCGTAAACGCTGACGACACTGTCGGAATTGTAAATCAACAGCGTATCAATGGCTTTTTGAATATGTTCCCTTTTTCGCAAGGGACTGTGTGTGTTAAGTGAGGCAATGATATCCGGATAAATATCGAATTTCTCCATAAATTCAACGGCATCATTTACCACCAAACTTTCGGTCACTTTTTCGTCGGAAAGCTCGGACGGACGCATTCTTGCTTTAACTTCCGGATATTTATCCCGACAGTAATCAACTACAGCCTGATCGTCGGTGGAGACCACAACAGCTTCCAGATCTACGACTCCAAAAGCGGCATCCAAAGTATAGTCGATGAGTGGCCGATTCAACACCTCAGCCAGTACAATATTCGGCAGATGAGAGTATGTATTTTTGGCACCGATTACCGCCACTACACGGGGGCTGACCGGACCTCCGTTACGCTGCACGTGGGCACGCTTGATGCGTGCACGCGTTTCCAATAATTTCGCCTCGTCGCGGGTAAGCGATTCGTCGTGCTTGCGGTAAAAAAACAAGGGGGTCGGCACATTGGCTACCTGAAACCGATTGACCACTTTCATCCAGAGCTCATATGAATCCTGGCGGTCGTAGCGTTCATCATAACCCCCTACGCATTTTAAGACTCGATTCCGCACCATAGTACCGGCCCCGAGCGCCGGCAGATCCAGCAATTTTGCTTCCGTACCCACTCGCTTGCGCTGTTCGACACCAAGGAAGTTTCCACTGCGGTCGACGTAGGTGAAATTGGGATAAACCAGGGCCACATCCGGATGCTGATCCAGGTGATGAGCCATTACCAACAAGGCATTTTCATCCAGATAGTCGTCCGCATCCAAGCGCATGACATATTGCCCCAGGGCCTCGCGCAGCGCCTGATTGGCCGACACCAGGAGTCCTTGTGCCTGGGCATTGCAAATAACCCGGATCCGGTCCGGATAGGCTGCTTGGTATCTAGCAGCGATCCTATCCGTATCGTCCTCAGAGCAATCATTAATTATAATCAACTCCCAGTCGGTGCGCGTTTGAGCCAGTACGCTCTCGATGGCTTGACTCAGGTACCGACCATAGTTGTAGCAAGTGATATAAACAGTTATTCCCGGCTTAGACATCTATAAAGTCCTGTGAGGTGTGCAATTAGATTAAAACGACAAGATGCTCTAGTAGCTTCAAAATGACCTATGTTATCATCATCAATGCGCCGATTGAATTGTTCCTGGTGAACAGACTCTGGATGCTGGATGAGCCAGACGTCATATCTCATTTGGCATCATGCTAAGGTCGCCTATTTCATTGCAGAATCGGAAGGATCTCACCTGCAGATTTCAATATCGCCACTCTTGCATGCTTATGGACCATGGCCCGAGCCTGATTCCATGCCGCTTGAAGATCAGGGGCCCATTGAAATCCCATGCGCCGGGCCTGGTTTTGGTCAATATTCCGTGATACAAGGATCGCTCTGACCCTTTTTGATACAATCCGCCCTATAGCAACCAATGTATAAGCCATCAGCTTTTGTGAAAATTTGTCAGCTTCAACTTCACGGAACAGGCGATCGGGATTTCTAAATCCATGATATTCAAATTCCGGAAACTGAGGTGCGATGCCTTCAGGGCAATCAGCTGGAAGAATGATAACGCCGCCGTCTCGGCAGATTAGGTCAGCAGAACAGACGGCTTTGATGGCCTGACGCAAATCGATATCGGTAGGATATGCTTCGGCAATGACCACGTCTGCCTGACCCTTAATTTCAACGCCATATACTTCACGGCAGATTTCTACCCCCCGCCGGTGGGCCGCGTCGATATCACCCGCGACCAGTCCGTATATTTTATTTTCGTCAAAAAGGACTGCATTGATAATCGCTCGTAGTCCAACCATCCTGCTTACGCTGACGATCGCCTCCCTTATTGGATTATTAAGCCGGCCTAAAATATCACTCATCGAGAAATCAAGAGCCTTCCAGTGTGTATCCTCAATGGTTTTCTCGCCGCATATCCCTGGCATGATCGTTTTCCCGCCTCCGGAAAATCCCGCAGTGGCATGGGGAACGATGCTGCCCACCGCCAACAGGAGGTCAGCCTCCAGAGCCAACCTGTTGATGACCACCTCGAACCCCAGGTCGCATCGCCCAAAAGACGCGAGCGCCGCCGCATCGTTCCAGGAATGGTTGACGATGCGATATCGGGACGCCACCTTGGAACTGAATTTTGTCTGGATTTCACCTGCGGTCATCGGCCGGTGCGTGCCGAGGCCGATCAGAAAAGTAATCCCGCTATCCGGCACTCCCGCAAGGTGAAGTTCATCCAGAACTATAGGCGCAATTCGGGATACAGGCGTCATCCTTGTGTTGTCATCGGTAACGATAATGACGTTTTTGCATCCCTTTGCCATTTCTTGCAAGGGTTCTGTGCCAATGGGATTAGCAATAGCTTTTCTGATCTCATTATCCGAGAGACCCGGGCCGTCAATCTTTCTCGGTCCAAAAATGCCCATCAGGTTTGAAGCTGGTATCTCCAGTTTTCCAAAAACCTGCTTTGTCAGGGATACGTCCATGCTGATTAATTACAACGGGTGTTTTGCTTAAGTTAAATACCTCAGTCCGCCAGACCTGCATTTTTGTTAGCTTAGCATTTCCAGGGTAATTTTCTGGTCTGGTTCGATGTCCTGCTTGGCAATCTTGCCGACGACCATGTCTATCATGCTGGCCGACAGACCGTCCGACGGACGCTTAATACCAATCATATCCGAGGTAATTTTTTCACCTCGTTTTATAGGCGCTTCGGCGACGATGCTTCGACGGGCACTCTCCCAAGCCTTTAATTCCGCACTGGCGACGCCGAGTTCACCGTTGCCGATCACGCTCTCTGCAGTTCTGATATTTTGGACCATTTTTTTAAGGTCTTCCGGATCAACCGCAAAAAAATGTCCGGATCCGGTCATGGAGCGATCCAGGGTATAATGTTTTTCAACGATTCGAGCGCCAAGCGAAACTGCCACAGATGGAATAACCATATGTGGATCGGGTTCGGTGTGGTCGGAGATGCCGATAATCATCCCCGGATAACGCGCTTTGAGGCTGCTGACGCGCATAAAGTTGGCATCCTCATTCCGAGTCGGATAACTCAGCGTACAGGCCAGCAGCATGAGCTGAAAATTGCCCTGTGCAAAGACGGTCTCGACGGCCGTATCGATTTCTTTTATCGAGGAAGCCCCGGTGGAAAGCATTATGGGTTTGCCGAGGCTTGCAATGTGGCGCAGGTTCCTAATATCAGGGATATCGCAGGAAGCGATTTTGAAAACCGGCATGTCCAGATCATTCAACATTTCAACGTTCTCAGCATCAAATGCGGAGGAAAATGCAACAATACCGCTTTTTTCGGCATGGCGAAACAATATCTCATATTCCTTCCTGCCGAACCGGTCCAGCCGTTTATAATACTCGATCTGCGAGATCCGATCCTCGCCCCAGAAGGCCACTGCGTCCTTCGTAACCAACTTTTCCGCTGTATAAGTCTGAAACTTGATAGCATCGGCACCGGCTTCGGCCGCCCGGTCAATCATCTGTTTGGCCAACTCCAGGTCGCACATGTGATTGCAGGCCGCCTCGGCCACTATGAAAACAGGCTCATGGTCGCCCAGAATTTTGTCGCCGATGGATACCCGTTTGAGATCATCGCTGCGGTCTAACAGAAATTTGCTCAGCGATTCCGTAAACGCGAACTCAGAAGTCGGCTTCGGCGGCATCTGATGGGCATCAGGATTGTTTTCTTTGTCCATGTTGGTCTTCTCCCTATTGTTGTGCAGTCAAAGCGGGCGGAAGGCGGGCAACCTCGTCTACGCAGACAGAGCTCGGGAGGCAAAGCGTTCGAACACATCAATCGTTCTCTCGGTGGAGTCCGCCAGAAGAGAGGGTGTAACGCGCTCCTTTACGCTGCCGGTTGAGACGGAATTCATCGCCTTTACCAGTTCCGCAGGAAAATCAGCCAGGTTATTCAAAATTCCGCAAAATGAAAAGGGCATGGGGGTTTCCGACAGTTCTTTGATTGCCTCAAGTTCAAGGGCGATGCAATACTTGCCCGCCAAATGCGCCTCCACCATCGCCATGGAATCTAGCCCGATAAATACGTCGAATTTTTTCAACGCCTGATCCCAGCGGGACGAAACATCAATCGCGATGTTGCGAGGTATATCTTGCAATGGGCGTTCTTTGGGATGAGGACGGTAGTGTATTGTGCACCCAATTCTGCTTCTTTCCTCGATTTTCGCCGCCGTGGACGATATTTGGTCGATCAACCGCTGCCCCTCTACAAAATGAGAGTAGATACTGTTGAAGCTACGATCGGTGGTGTCGGGTTGGGAGACCAGCAGGACGCGGGGCCTTTCGCCGGAGCCAGAGCAATTCCGGTTCTGCCGGCAAATTGCCTCCAGATAGGGATGCCCGACCACAAAAATGCGACTGGAAGCCAGCCCAAGTCCCTGGAGGCGTTTCTTGCAGCTGTCATCAATACAGCAGATATAATGTGGCATGTATTCGAGCTTGTCGCCTTGGTAGAATCGGTCGTATCCCTTCCAGTGATCCATGATGCCCATTGCCGGAACCGATAGCTTCCTGCATGCGACGATCAGGTAGCAGTTTGTCAGGTCAAGGTATGGTGAACTAGTGGTGCAGAAGACCCCGGCGATCCTCTCCTCCTCGAGATATCGAATCCATGTATAGACAGATATCGGAAGGTCTTCACCTGTCCGCGTAAGGGATTCAAACGGAACTTGAAAGTCTCGGACAATATCCTGGGATAACGGATGGACCAGAATACGCAGCGGAGCGGGTTGACCAGACTCGTTTATAGCCCTAAGTACCAGGCCCATATACCTGGTGCCGCCCGGGTCCTGTGCGTAAATGAGAATTTTTTTCTGAATGCTTGTCATTGTTCGAGGGCGCGGAGTTCTTCCACAGCAGTCGATATTTTATCCACTGAGTCCACGAACTCATGAATCTCCCGCTCGGTGTTGGGATGCTTGCAGACATCGGTGGTCAAGATCTCATCAAAGTGCAGCCGCTCGGCGACCGGGCATCGCCCCGGTTCATAAGATACTTTACCGTCAAACCATGGGCATTTAAACGGGCAGCCCCGGCTTCCATAAGCGATCCGCCTCTGATACATGGGCTCAAGGTAAATGGGACGGACATATCCCTGCCCGATTGATATTCCTTCGGCCTGCATTGCCTTGCAGAAAGTTTCGCGGGATATGCCGATGCGGTCGCGATGAAACCTCAGGGGGTACAGATAATAGCTGTGGGTGCATCCGTCACGCACCTGCGGCGGTGTCAGGAAATCATAACCCTGCAGCTGCCAAGTAAGCATTTCGGCAAGCTTTACGCGTACGGCATTCAGCCCGTCCAGCTTTTTCAGTTGCGCGATGCCGATCGCGGCCTGCAACTCGGTCAAACGGTAATTCCATCCGAGCATATTCTCGTATCCCAACTCGTCCCGGTTGGGCATATGGTCAATCACCACTTCAGCGTGGTTTCGAATCAGCCGGAGGTGCTCTGCACACCGGACATCGTTGGTTAATACCATACCGCCTTCGCCGGTTTGGATCCCCTTGTGGTAGTTGAGACTCTGCACCCCCATCAGGCCAACGGTTCCGGTCCGGCGCCCATTTTGCGCAGCGCCGGGAGCCTGGGCGTTGTCCTCCAGCAGAACCAGATCGTTTTTCCGCGCCAGCGCCTCGAGCTCATCAAGCCGGGATGGGTGTCCGAACAGGTTTACCGTCAACACGGCTTTAGTTCGCGGCGAAATTGCGTCCGCAACCGCATCAGGATCCAGACAGTAGGTTGCGTCATCTATGTCGGCAAATACAGGCACTGCATTTTGCATCAGGATGCTGCTGGCTGTGGCCGACATGGTGGTGGGCGGCACGATCACCTCATCGCCGGGGCCCACCTTTGCCGCGGCAACAATGCCGTGCAGAGCCGAGGTAGCGGAGTTGAACGACACGGCATATTCCACACCGAAATGTTCGGCAAAATCCTTTTCAAGCTGCTGAACTTTGGGTCCGCCCAGGAATCTCTGCCCGGTGCGCGCCGAAAAACCTGAAAGGTGACCGCCACGCAACACCTCGAGCACTTCATGTTCTTCCTTTTCATCGATCATGGTTGAGTGGATTGGATACGGTTCCGTCCGGACCGCCCGACCACCCAGCAGGGCAAGTTTTGTGCTCATTTCATAGATATCCCTTATCGCCAATAATATTCACCGAAAGCAATTAGCTGCAACTCGGCGTTAGACATCGTTGTCCGTTTCGTGAAAGCTTGTTGCATGGCTTGCTGATTGTTTTTTTAGATCAAGCACCTGGTGGCAGACTTCCAGCGTGCGGAATGCGTCTTGCATCGTGCAGGCAGTTGTGCCGCCATCTTTCAGACATTGGATGATTTCCTGAACCGCCCTGGTCGTGCAGTTGCGCCACTGGGTTTCCAAGCGACGCGGCATAGCGGCAATTGGGAAGTGATAGTGTGAATCGCCGGCAATTTCATAGGTAGTTATTTGCTGCCCGCGCTGCCCGATGACAATGCGGCCTTTTTGCGCCAATATGTCGACATCGATGAACACATACGGCGCCCGGGGCACATGAATGCAGTAGGCAGTCGGTCCGTCGTCAAAAATCATCGAAAAGTCCACTCCCGGATCAACGGGATCATCCCATGCGGTTCGGAGGTAGCGCAGGCTTTGAGGCATGCCCATATACCAGAGCAGCAGGTCAACCAGGTGCGACCCATTCACCTGCAACCCCTTGGTGTAACGCACCGTTATCGAAATCACCTTTCCGTAACGGCCGCTTTTCAATTCGCTGCCAAGCTCGTCAAGCGTGGTGTTCCAGCGACGAAAATAGTTAACCGCGACGATCCGCCCACGGCACAAATCGATCATGCGGCGCGCCTGATCCAGGTCATTGGACAACGGTTTTTCACAAAACACCGCCCTGATGTCACAGGCAACGACCGCCGCCAAGGCTTCGAAGTGCAGGGCGGTTGGCAGACAAAGGCTGACGATATCGATTCGCTCATTGCTCAGCATCTCATGATAATCGGAATATCCGGATACTACTCCCCATTTTTTACAAAACGCCTTCAAGACTTCCGGATTGGGGTCGGCGACGGCGATGAGCTCGGTGTCGCTTACAAGATGGTATGCACCGGCATGAGAGATGCTCCACTCAGACGGGACCTCGCGGTCGTACCCGCCGGCAATCCTGCCGCATCCGATTATCGCTGCTTTAAAGGTCATTTGAAACCGGGGAAATTAACCGAAGATGATGTTTCGCTGCAGGCCGTAGGTCGGTGGGCGTTGAACGTGCCGCCCACCGGATCTTGTATGAACGCTGGGTGAGAATTCGGAATAGTTGGACGGTCGAGCGTGCAAAGCGGCTCTATCCGCCTCCCATCAGCAAAGCAAGCTCAGGCTGCTGCTCAAGTTGCCGATAAACGGTTTCCAGAGGAAAGTTGATGTCAGCAGGATACTGGGCTTCAAATATCATCCGTATGAGATCAAAGTTTTTAGGGTAGTTAACGGCCCAGGTGAGCTCCGGACGATTCATGAATGCCCACCGGCCCGTGGCCTCGGCATAGCCGACCTTGAAGACATCCGGATGATCAAATATGTAGGCACAAGGATGCCGTTCTTCGTTTGCCATATAGTCGCCATAGGCCATGTGCTGTTCAGCTGCCGCACGGGAATACGCCTGAACCCTGACACCGATGGAAAATAGCTTCATTTCCGTCTCCGACACGGCATAGTCCCTTGATACGTTCGCCGCATAATCATGGCCGCCATCCAGGTAGAATCCGACAACATGATCGATTAGGTCACAATGCACCAGGGGATTGTCGCCCAGCACTTCAACTACGGTGCTGCACTGATGCGCCTGGGCCGCACCGACAATGCGCTCCATAATGTTGTCTAGCGGTCCGCGAAAGCATTTGACGCCGATGTCTTGCGCTACCGCCTCAAGTGGGTCATCGGAGGGATCATCGCTGGTCGTGATAATGACTTTATCGATGCAGCCGGCCCTTGCAACCCGCTCGGCCAGGTGCTGGATCATTGGCTTGCCCATGATCGGCATGACATTTTTTTGCGGCAGCCGCGACGAACTCAGTCGGGCAATTAAAAAAGCCCCAATGGCCATAATGTATTTCCCCCTTTCACCAGCATCATTATTCCCACCGCCGGCCGAACCAACATTAATTCGCTTCCCACTCGCTTCTGAGCAGTCCTAGCCTGATTTCATCGACGAACCTGTCTTTGAAAAAAAACTGCTGCCGCACCGTACCCTCATGCACAAACCCATTTTTCTCAAAACATCTGCGCGACGATTGGTTGGAAGACCACATCCCTGCTGTCAGTTTGTGCAGGTTCAGCTTGGCGAAAGCATGCCTGACGATCAGAGCAATGGCCTCCGCTGCCTTCCCCTGGCCCCAGCAAGCGGGATCGCCGATGACGATGCTCACATCGCCGTGCCGGTGCAACCAGTCTATCTTATGGATGCCGATTATACCAATCAGCGTATCGCTTTCCTTGCTTACGATCGCCAGCTGCACATCGGTTGTGCTTCTGGAAATTCTCTGCAGGTGTTCTTCCTGGCTGACCGCACTGACCGGAAAAGCCCCTTTGTTCATATGCTCGGTCACCGCCGGATCATTGAACCAAGCGTGCCACAACGGTATGTCCGCTTCGCAAAGGACACGCAAACCAATTCGTTTACCCTCACAAAGATAATTACCCATGAAATTCTCTCTTATAGATCTGCCCACAGTTGCAGAAGGTCCCATTGGTGTAAGGAGTCAAGTAAATTCAACAAACGGTAATCGGAATATCGGCGGCCGATGACCTGTACGCCAAAGGGCAGGCCCTTTGGCCCTTTGAAGAGCGGAATACTGATCGCCGGCACATGACACAATGTCCAAATGAGACAGGAATCCGGCTTTGACTCAGCATCCAGACCAAGGGGCGCTTCACCAGCTGTAGAAAGCGACAAAAGGGCATCATAGTCTCGAATAAAGCCGTCCAATTCGTTGATGAGTGAATTTTGCTGCTGAAGCCCCCGGCGGTAGTCTTCAGGGCTGATTTTTTGGCCGCAATCGACCATGCTCTTAAACCATTTGCTGATTTTGTCGGAATGCTGGGTTACTTCGTCTCTGAAGTAATAGGACAAAGCCTTCGTGTAAATTTTCTCATGGATGGCATGCACCTCATTAAATAGTAGGGGCAATTCAACTTCCTCGATCGTAATTTCAGGATGTTGGCTCAGCGCTTCCGCATATGCTACCAGGGCATTTTGGGCGTAACCTTCAGCATACCGCCACACAGGGGTTTTTACGAATCCTATTTTGTATGGTCTGCCTGGCGTCCGCGTTGCCTCATTGTCGCAATCTATATTCTTGTAGACGTAGGGATGATTCGATCCCCGAACCCGCAGGGTGTCCAGCATTAACCTGAGATCTTCCACTGATCGTGTGAGGAAGGAAACGTGGTCAAGCGTGTCCAGGGTCTTCAGGATGCCGGTTCTCGGTATGAGTCCGAACGATGGTTTGAAACCAAAAATGCCGCAGTTGCTGGCCGGACGGATGGTGGAGCCTGCGGTTTGGGTTCCAAGCGATAGGGGGACCATGTAGGCGGCGACAGCTGCGGCAGAGCCGCTGGATGAAGTACCGGGCGTGTGGTTGGAATTATGGGGGTTAATTGTCGGCCCGGGATGGTGAACCGCAAATTCAGCCGTGACTGTCTTGCCCGCGATGACGGCGCCTGCCCACTTGAGGTAAGACACAACCCGGGCATCATTTCCTGGTGTGAAATCCTCCCAGATCGGACTTCCCATGCAAGTCGGCATGTCTTTAGTGTTAAAGATATCCTTGATTCCGACGGGGATGCCGCACAATCTCCCAGGCGTTTTATTGCCGCTTAGCTTGTGATCAACCGCCTGGGCATAGTTCATGGCAAGCTCCTCGTCAAAGTAGGCCCACGCCTTGATGGCGGGCTCCACTTCACCGATTCGATCAGCACATGCCCGCATGAGTTCTGTAGCAGTAAGATTCCCATTTCTTATTTCTCGCACGGCTTCGGTCGCCGTCAACAAATTGGGTGTTTTTTTCATTTTATCGGTTCCGATTTTCCATTCTAGGGTAATAATTTGGCTTTTCCTGTTCTCAATTCCTTCAGAGCGCTTTCAAACTCCTGTTCGGTCAATCCGGTAATATCCAGGTAGTAGTCGAGGCTTTCCGGACGTTTTTGATCCACGCGACGCGCCAACTCAAAACCCTGCTCTCGACTCATTAAACCGCTTCGCACATCCAAGGTGGCGTGGTCGGTTCCGCGTCCGAATCCGCGCTTGATGAATTTGGCGTAATCGTGCACGCCGGGCATTATGCACTCGACGCTCTTGTAGCCTTTGTAAGTTCCCTCTACCTTGTCCTCCCGCCAGCCGTATTGCTTTTTAATAAATTCCACCTGCCGCTCGCCGTCCCAGAAGAGAAAATCCCCCAGATGAATGCCGACAACGCCCACATCCTCTAATTTTTCCTTTGAAGGAAGCTTGAATGGGCACATGTCCTTGGCGCTGATATCCTCCGCCAGCATCTCCTCGGGCGCAACTTTCGAAGATACTTTAAGATAGTATTCATCGTCAAATTTAATGTTGTCCTCGTAGGTGGCTTTACTACCGAATTCAGCGGCAGATTCCCCCCAAATAATCAGGGGAATATTGAACCTGATCGCGACTTGAAGCGTAAAGGCGGGAATACCGGCATGGCAGTGCCAGCACGGATCTCCAATCTTGTAAAGGGCTTTTTTTGCCAGCCGGTTGACCAGTGACCGATTTGGCGTAAACATAATGTGGTCAACGTTCAGCTTTTCGACGGTGTTCCAGAGATTGAACTTCCCAGTCTCTGAATACCAGTTGTGGCTAAATGTAAGGGCAAGCGGTTTGATCCTGTAAATCTGGGTCAACACGTGTAGCTGGAAGGTGCTGTCCTTGCCCCCGCTGATCGGCACGATGCAGTCATAGTTATCACCGCTTTTGCCTTGATAGTAAGCCAGAATCTTGCGAAGCTCTTTTTGGCGACGCTCCCAGTTGATGTGCATTTTTTGTTCGGAGCTGCGGCATCCGGAACATATTCCAAGTTCGTCAAAAGTAATGCCTTCGGAGGTTTCAGGCATGCAACAGCGCGTACAGTACCTTAGTTGTTTATATAATGGTTCGCCGTAATCGGACATTGTTCTTCTCTCCCAGCCTTTGTGTTGTCATATAATTTTTAATTTTCTCCAACCAGTCGCCGTATTGCTCTTATTGCATGAGCAAAGACCCTGTGTATTCGCACTGGATTGTTTTCATCTCAGTTATAATCACAGCTTTGTTTAGATCCTTCCCAGCAGCCGTCAAAATCAGTTGGATCCTTCATAAACAAACAATCTTCCGGTCACAATCACAACAGGCTTTTTCATATTTATAAATATCCGCAGCAGCCATTGCATATGCGCCGAGGTTTGAGTGTTTGTGATTGGGCTGCGAATATGTTTGTCGTTATGGAAAGTATGACTGCAATACGGTCAAATTACGGAGAAAAAAATTCAGATGCATCTCCGACGTTCATGCACTTCTCTGATAGTATCGACAACCACTTTTCGAATTCTTTCGTGGTTCTTCCCGTCATGGTGATAATTGCAGTCATGCTTTAACCGGTCCCAGTCGCAATCGAAATCAGCAAAGTTGTTTCTGAAACCCCTGAGAACTCGATGCAGATCGTCCTTTGTGTATAAAATGAATTCTCTCCCGTAGTCCGGAAAGTAATATTTTGCAAAACCGATAAAATCAAAACTGAACACCCTTTTACCAACTGCGATTGCTTCGTTTATCGCAAAGGAGGCAGTATTAGCGATAACCAAGTCACATAAAGCTATTAGCTCGTAAGTGGAAAAAACTTTATGGTCAATATGAATTCTCTTGTCCTTCTCAGATATTTCTTCAAACTGCTTTAGATGTTTATATTCCTCCAGATCACTTTCCTTTCGAAAACGGAGGAAAAGGTTCATATCGATATCAATGTCCCTCAGCTCTTCCAAGGCGTTAAACATCTGCTCCCACTGCGATATCTTATTGCGTTCAGCTCCCGATGGAAGTATTATCATGGCATTGTGTTTTCGACTACCAAAAGAAAGGCTCAGTTTTTCGCGTAGGGAGTTCGTTTTCTCCGGATCATTTACAAGATTCACAACCCAGTCAATATTTTCTCTCCCGGTTTTTTCCAGCTTTAATCCCTTCCAATACGGAATAAAAGGGTCGACAAACATATCTCCGTAGACGATGTATTTATCAAGACAGACGTAGCATAATTGCGGTGCGGTATGTGGTATATGCACATGCTGAATACCCACCGTTTGTCCTCTCTGCTGGTTGCATAGCAGTGTGGCGACTACGTGCTTTGCATTGTAATCATCTCTGATAAATTCCACATTATAATCGATGTTATCCAGCTCCAGCTTTTTTCTCAAGAAATGGTAGATAAAGTAATAGGTAATCTTATTCAAAACGATCGGTTCATGCAAAAATAATGTGCTGCTTACCAAACCGGAAAAGACTATCTTCAAAACATTAATGATCTCCTTCATGAAGCCGCGGCTCACTCTGTATTGTCTTTGATCGATCCAGGCATAGCCCTTTTCCGTCATGATTCGTTTGTATTGCCTTTCAACAGGGGCTGGAATTCTCCAATCTCCAAAAACATGAATTATATCGCCTGGATCGATCCCGGCACCGTATAGGTATCCGTCGTCATGCGGCCTCTTCATACCGTCTAATTTGCCGTCACCGCCGCGAAATCCCCAGATGACGGGCATGCGAACATCATATCTTCTTTGTTTTATTTTCCTGGATTCTCTGCGGCCCGCTCGATATAGGAGAAAACCCGGAGGCACAGCAAGCAGCCCCAAACTCAGGGCTGTTTTTGCGGTTAGCCTTCCGATCTGGTTTAAAATGCCGGGTTTTATTATGAACACTGACTTCGCCTTCACCGCGTCAATACAATCATCCATTAAACCCCAGAGGCGTTCCCCGGATGGCACCACGTATAAGCTGCTATACTCCCCGTTTAAAGCTTCAGCAATGCGCCAGAAAAGAACTTTTTTGGGGATGTACCGAGCCAGCCCCATCTTATAATATTTTAAAATTTGTTTATCACCAGTCAATTTGGCCGCAAGCCTGTATAGGCCCGACTGTTCGACTAAGGCAGCGGTTTGTTCGACGATTCCAAGACTCTCGCGATTTATAAGCCAAATGTGCTCGGATAAAAGTCCTTGAGAAATCTTTCGTATTTTTGTATATGAGTTAAAAAGGTGCAAAATCCCAAAGGCGAGTTTCCTTCTTATATTCCTGAAGTCAAGTCGCGAATGCCCTTGGGCGAAAAAATATATCACCTCAGCTTCTCTGATATGCTTCCACAGGCTTATAATCTGTATGCTGGAATAATCCTCAAATAATAGAATTTTTTTCATATGAGATTATATAGCTTGCTTTTTTTCAGCTTCCAGTAATATCATAAATCTTGGGCCTTTTCTCGGGTTCTGCTCAAAACGACTTTCTCAAGTACATTATTTCTCTCCAGTTCCAGGAGGGCAGAATAGTCGCCTTCAACATCGACTTCATGAAATCCACAGAAAAGATTCAATCGAATTCTATCCTTCCAGCCGAATTTTTGATAGAATTCGATCGTTTCAAGAATGTGTTTATATTTCTCCTGACCATAGTCATAGGTGCCGACTGAGATGACCAAAGGCTTCGGTGCAAGCAATTTAAAAATTCCGCTTCCATTATAGTAAAACTGATAAGCCGGCGATTGAAATGAATTAAGCTCTTTTTTCTGTAAACAGGCAGGATACCACCTATGCGACAAACGTTCAAAGAAGTCACCCCGTGAGCTCCCGCCGATTGACAGCACTGCATCAACTCGCCTCGAGAGAATTCCTACGATTTCAGCAATATGCGCTCCGTAGCTAAACCCGGCAATAATCAAAGGTGAATTTCGATCCTCAATTTCGTCAATATGATTTATCAAATCGATTATTCTCGCAACATCCACGCCGATCCCGGAATAGTTCAGGCGTTCGAATCCGCCCAGTCTTCCCAAAGAATCCACTTGGGGAGCGTAGACCACGTACCCGTGTTCCATCCACCGTTGGCCGAATTGATTGGCCGGATCATAATTTTTTTTCAATCCCATTACATAATCAGGGCAACTCTGGCGCCCGTGAATAATAATTATTAAGCCTTTGCCCGAAGATTGTTCCGGTCGTCCCCTGTATATTTCAGAGTGCACGCCAAATCTGTCTGTAAAACGCAGTCTTTGGAGAGGACCGATTTTATCTAAATTGGACATATCGGAACAGGATGCTATCTCATCATGATATCCAATGGTTTCTTTGAATCTCCGAACATATCCCTCCTTATGCAGAGGTTCATATTTTTGCCAATAATCATCCCGTATTTCTCTTCCCAACGCAATGGTTTCAGCGTCGTTCAGGTAGCTTATTGTATTATGGTAATATTGCGAAAGGGAATGACTGTTAATTTTTCGCATTTTATTCTTTATATGGTAGCGAACGGTTGCACCCATGTAAGCGTAAACATTTTTATATGGAGATCTTATTTTCGTGTAACTAGCGAGCATCTTTAGCTCTGAAGATGAGGAACGCTGCGCTTCGTTGAAACTCTTTAAATACTTTACAGCTCGCTTTATCATAATTTATATCAAAAGAATGACGAGATATTCACAATAAAGAAACGCGTTCACTCATAGGCCAACCTCCGTGGTCTCCAGCTTGGTTCTGATGAGATGGAAGGCCTGGTTTCAAGTTATGCATCCACACGAACAGGCTCACTAGTGACTATTTGCTTTTTGGTAACTTCTTTTTATGCATGTATCCGGAAAAGGAGAACAAAATAGCAAAAAGCCAAAATGGATAAAACTTAGGCTTGGCCGAAATAAAAATACATAAGGCCAATATCATCCCCACCAGTGCCGAATAAGACAATAAGGTTGAACGATCATAGCTAGCACTTCCGGCTTTTGAGAAAAAATCGTACAATATTATCGCTCCCTTACAAATCAAGTATAAAACCAGGAACAATCCCATTATTCCAAGGTCGATAACAAAATTAGAAAACACACTGTGCAAGGAATAGTGGATGCCTTGATACGGATTTTCTTGGTATTCATCGATATCCGATGCTTGAAAACGGGGCGGGATAATGTCGCTCAGGGCACTGCTGACAATTGGTTCAGTATATTTCGAGTAGGCATAATAGTATCCGATTCCCGGACCGGCACCAATAATTGGATAGTTAACCAACACATCAATTGAACGCACGATCTGGTAACTCCTTCGATGTATTCTCTCTTTTAGGTTTTCCAAATTGGAAAGATTCGATCTATACTGGCTACCGAAGTTGATTATCAAAATGAAACTCATAAATATCAATAAAAAACTGATGAGGGTAGTGGCTATCAATAAGGCTTTATTCTGCTTTGTTGCTTGAACTCTCAACCAGTATATGCAAACAAATGCTATCCCTGCAGTTAAACTCAAATATGCCGACAATGTTACACTCGAAATCACCAAAAGCACACCCAAAATAACGCATATCAGATACTTAGGTTTTCTAAATCTAGCATAAAAATAAAAAGATATTCCAGCAACGAGGATGCCAATCGGCCCCGGAAATGTTGCGTGTACAATAAACATGCTGACAAACCAATGTACTTTACCGTGTTCCCTAAGGGAATACTGTTCGATCCCCAAAGGCAGCTGCAAATAAAATATTAATAAAGACTCGACGGCAATCATCATGCCAGGGATAAGAAACAAGAAAAACAATCTTTCATACTCTTTCAAACCCCAATTATTCCTTATTAGAAGGTAATATACCAACAGGCCATCAGCAAGCGGTATAGCCCTTGCGATTTGAACCATTATGGGGATGTGTCGCCTTACCGGGTTAATTTCAAGGATCCCAGCAGTTATTCCCACTATGTTAATAACAATAAACCATAGTAAAACGAATCCAAGAAAAGGAGACACCTTCCTTATTGTTCCCCCAAACAGTACTTCCACACAAAACGCCATGCATAAGCATATAAACAAAAAAATCCAGGCATCAATTGGCCCTAGCCAAGATGGCTTATAAGGAACGTTTTGCCAGGGAATGATAAAGAGGAACACATGCGAATAAATAATGAAGTTCGTAAGAAAATATCGTCGGCTTGGTTGACTCACTGTATCTGCTGAGAATATAATAGAAGGACCTTGAGTTTAATCCCTGGGAAATCGTGCTTTCTTCTCATCGTTTCAACGAATTGCTGGTCAAGGTCTTCAGATTTAATTTCACAATGAAGTCTGGATCAGCGTTAGCCGCTCTATGCCACTTAAACCCGCAATAGTCTGTCACTTATAGCAATCTGCCCATTTCCTATCGCGTCTGAGCACGACACCGTAAAATCCCTCAAAATCAAATCTTTTCCATAAAGGCTTGGTCAATGCAAAAATTGATTTAATCGGGTACTGGCGATAAATACTTTCATCGGCGATTCGCCATCCTGAATGCATAAAAACCAATTTCCAATCTTCCGGCGACAGTTCCAATATGTGGGTGTTTTCCGGAGAGACATCTCGCAGCTGCGCCTTTCTTATATGGCGCAAACCGATGCGGCTTTGCTTTAGGTAGGGAACTGTCGCTACAATGCAGTCACAGATATTTTTTTCAGAAATCGCGTTTAAGAAAGATATCGGATCGTATAGGTGCTCCAACATCTCGAATGAAAGAAATAAATCGGCTCGTGTAATTTTTTCGCTTAATTCTTCTGCTCTGCATAATACCGCCTTAATGCCCTTGCGGCGTATTTTTTCCACGGCCACAGGATCTAAATTCACACCCAAAAAATCAACCTTTCTCTGCGCAAAACGCTTATCTCGCTTCAAAATTTGCTTGAGGTACGTTATATGGTTCCCTGATGAATCCCCGATATCACATATCAGAAAAGGCTGATTTGAAACAAAAATATCCAGCAAGTCCAATGCCTTTAAAACCATACGAATCTGAAAAGCGTGCTGCGTCCTTCCCTTTAAACGCCTGAAGGGCGAGTCGATAATCGATGCCGTATATTGGTCGCTGATATCCGGCACAATGCGGGTCAATTTCCGTACAAGCGACGTCAGGTCCTGTTCTCTGGCAGCTAGCTGGATGGAGCGCATCTGCACTTGCCAAAAAAGGTGCTTAATCCTCTGGGTGTATATCCTATTATTTTTCACTCGAATAAACTTGATCGCCCTTCTTTTATGCAAGCATAATACGCTTCAACTCAAATAAATCGTCGAACAACCGATTGACACCGTCAATGGCCGTGGGGCAACAAATAATGCCGTGATTCTTTAAAGCCTCAATCACCTCCGGCGAGTAACAATGTGCAAGCCCTTCTGGATAGGAATAATGCCGGGGCACAACCCCCGCCCGATCTTGCAAAAGCCTGATGCTGGTTGCGATTTCGAATTCTAGGTCGTCCGGACTCAAAAAACTCATGACCGCATGGGTATGTGTGTGCCCACCGACAATAAAATCAGAAGTTTCATGGAGTTCACGCACCTGCTGCCAACTCATTTTTTTATCAAGCGGGTCCCTGCTTTGGACCACTGGTTCGATGTGGCACTGGTCGAATATGCTAGCGACCAACGACACGACATCGATAGAGGCATCATTTTTTACATTAAGTCGTATTTCCTCTAAAAGCCTGATCTTGTCGGTCTGTGTAAGAAAGCAATGTATCTCTTCGCTCCACGGCAGTTTTAGTTCGCCGGCTGAGGCAATCTCCAGACAGTATTCAATCCGGTCTATCCAGGACATTGCATTGTTTTCAATAAAGTCGGTAGTCACATAGAACACAGCGGGGACATTGGCTTCTGCAAGGATTGGTGCGGCAATGGTATAATTATTTTCGAAACCGTCGTCGAAAGTGACGGCGAAGGCGCGGGATGGAAATGGTTTGTGATTCTGCTGATGCCAGACTGCCTCTTCCATGGACAAGGGATACCCCCAAGAACACAGCTCCCGGATGACCCCGGCGAAGGTATCCTTCGGCAGATGTTTTCTCGTATAATTGCGAATCTGGTATGAGCTTTTCTCCACCACACCGTGGAAGAGGAAAACGGCAAGACAATCATTTTCTAGCCGCTCAATCGGTCGGATCACAGCATCCTCGTAAATTTTTCAAATTTCCTTTTGCAAATCTCCTTGAGTTCTGCCGGAATGAATGAGTAATAGCGTCCCTTGAGCAGCTGTTTGCGAGTAATAAATGATCCGAACCGCGCGTACATATCCAGCGCCGAAATCGTCATTTTCAGACAGGCTTCAGTATTGGCCGATCGGAGCATGTGTATCCCCATGTTGGCAAAAACCTGTAGGGAGTTTTGAAGGATAATATCGCCATCGTCGAGTTCTTCGTTTACGTGATGGAGTGTTGTTACGAGCCCCGAAAAGTCATCATGATAGACAGCCCACAGGTGTGTATCGAGTCCTCGGTGACGCTCCGGGTCCCCGCCGTGCAGATTGATCATGCCTTCCGGACAGGTTGCAATTGTTGCGGGACGGATTTTGCCGGTGCCAAACACCACGACGACATCGGGATTCAGGTCAACGAGCGTTGCGATTGCGTCAGTGTCATTTACCGAAGAAAACTCGCTAGTTTCGGCGAAATCAGACAAATGAGGCTGCTTTCCCTTAAACCATTTTTGCGCCTCATAGTCTTCTCTCAAATCCTCGAAGGGATGATGGGTTTCAAAAGGAGGTTGCAGGAGCTGGGTCTCGACTAAGGTCGCTGCGATCGGAAAGGCGTCGGCCAACCTGCTTAAAAAATAGGCATGGTGCAAGGTCTCGGTGGTCAGGACAACAATTTTCATGATACTTTTTTATCCTTCAGGTTATCTGATGTGAATGGTTCGCCCTGGGCAACGTTCCGGGTAAGGGTTCTAGCCAAAACCATATCTTCCCGACCCGGCGGTATGCCTCCGCCGGGCCGTATCCAGGTAATGTCCTCCGGCCCAACAGTTTCGCCGGCTTTCATGTTCCTTGCGGCGACAATAGAACGTCTGAGCAAGCTCGAATGCTGCTCTTCGCTAGCTTGAATCGTTTTCTGCCCGGTTCCGAGCAGATCCTCTAAATTTCGAATCCGCGCCACCAGCATCTTCAATTCGCTTGGATCGGCCGCAAGCTTGTGGTCTCTGAAATCGGAATAATCCTTATCGATCGTGAAATGCTTTTCGACAATGCGAGCGCCGGCTGCAACCGACAGCGCCGCAGCTTCTATTCCCAGGGTGTGGTCTGAATATCCCACCACACACCCAAGGTTCTCCTTGAGCTTCTGAATGGCTCTGAGGTTGGCTTCCTGCGATGGAACGGGATAACTACTTACGCAATGTAACGCGGCCAAGCCGGGATTGGCACCAATCTCGTTCCAGATCCGACTGATTAGGGCGCGGGCGTATTCAAGCTCGGGCATTCCCGCCAGACCGCAGGACAAAATGATGGGTTTGCCGAAACGGGCGATAGTTTGCATTAAGGGATAGAATGTGTTGTCACCGGAAGCAATTTTGAATGCCGGTACTATTCGATTCAGGAACTCAGCACTGGCGAGGTCAAAAGGTGTCGAAAGGAAGATGACACCCGTCTTATCGGCGGTTTCCTTCAACTGCGCAAACTCATCAAAAGAAAGCTCAAACGATTTTAACATTTCGAAGCGAGCCTTGTTCGCGCTGCCGACATAATGCTCCGTGCGGTATGTCTGAAATTTAACTGCATCGGCCCCGGCATCTGAGGCCATCCCGATCATCTCTTCTGCCAAGACTAGATCGCCCTCGTGATTGTTGCCAATTTCTGCGACAATCAATACGTAATCGTCGGTATCGCAATTTGCTATCTTCATCAGTTGGCCTTATTTTCAGTTATGGTAATGGAACACATACGCAGCATCCGCAATCATGAAGCCGGTTTTTTCGTAAAAGGCCATGGATGGGATGTTAACAACTTGCGTACCGACTCGAATGGACTTAGCCCCGCTGAAGTTGCGCTCAGCGAAATCGATCATGTCGCTGGCTATGTGGTTGCGGCGATATTTTTGATCCACAGCAATCAAATCAATTATAATGTCAGCGTCATGTTGCAGCAGCTGGAGAAAGCCGGCAAGGCGACCCTCATATTCAGAGACCACCATTGCATCTCCCCGCTTTCCGGAAAAGTAGTTAGTCGCCCAATTAGCCTTCACGATGTCGGCGATTTCATCAGGAATCTTGGGATCTAGATGAAACCGCGAATAGATGAAATTGTTTTGCGCGATGCGTCCAACCTCTGCTTTATCTTCCCTGCGTGCAAACCGAATTGTCGTTGATGCGCGGGATGGACGATCGCCGGAAATCTGTTTATCAAAAAGGATACTTGTATCCACAAGGTGAAAACCAATCTTTTCCAATCCGTGAACATAACGAATTTCGTTTACGGAAATTTTGGTGTAGATAAATATAGGCCGTCTTTTCAGATAGTGGCCAAGTTCCTCGTAAAAATTTAAATCCGCCTCTATTTGGGGTCGTTCTAGCGTCAATTTTAAAACATCGTGGCCGAAAATTTCAGAGAGCCATTGATCCTTATACAGATGAATATCGCCCGCCAAATGAATTCCTTGCATTTTCAATGTGTCATTTCAGAGGCAAGTAAATAGAAGACAGAAAGTTTACGGCTCCACAAAGACGTCACGATGTTAGATATTTCTTCGAATCTGATTCGTCTACAAATTCTACCTGTATTGCGTTACTCTTTTGCCTCCACCACTATAGAGTTGAAGATCTTTTCCCAACACGGTTTGGTATTTCTATCTCCAATTCCATAGGCATGAATAAACTCGTCATTCAATGCAACTCGTTTCTTAAACGGATTATTATTCAGGGTGGTTTCAACTGACGAAAGAAAGTCGCTTTCCGTATCACAACACAACGCACGTTTTCGCAAAGCAGTCAACATGTGAGGGTCTGCTTTTTTACAGTGCCTGCCTACGTAGGCAATTATCGGTATAGCAGTTGCCGATGCCTGGATAATCGCCGTTGAAAGGCTATCGACTACGTATAAACTCGGCTCATGAATAATATCTATCAGTTTATCTCTTCTAATGTCGATTTGAGGTATTGATTTAGTAATTTTTCTATATAAACCAAATTGTTTAAAGGAGGGCGGGACCTTAAAGACAAACCGCCATTTTTCGTATCTGCTGACGATCTCGATGATTTTCAAATGAAGTTGAAAATACCAGGTATCCGTGTAATGTTGCCCGCCGGGGAAATAGTTCTGATTTCCTTGAAAATTATTCATTATGTAGAAGGCCACCGGCACGCTCTTCCTTTTGCGAAGCTTGGGCTTATGTTCACTTACGCGGCGAATTTGAATCGAACCCACCGGCAACATTTTTACATCATACTTGTGAGCATATTCCTTAAAATAGTCCTTAACGCCTCTGCCCCAAACCAAGTAACTGCTAGCCGGTACCCCTTCGAAATCCCGCAAAAAAACGTTTGGTACGTGGAGAAGGCCGTACCCGCCGCCGCCATGCTGAACCATGCAAAATGACACACTGCAATCTTTAACTGTTTTTACCACAGAACCTTCTTGAATATTCTTTACTCCTGCATTATAAAGAACAAGTTGAGGCCCAATGTTTCTGATAAGATGTTTCGTGCGGATATAAAGATCAATGTTTTCAGGTATCATAACGGAGAGAAAATATTTTAGGCGTGAAGCAAATACCGGCAGCCAGTTCAGGCCCGCAAAGTTGCAGAGCTGCCTGAGGTCATTTTCTAGGTGCGCTTCATCTTCATCGGTCCAACGCCACGAGACTTCCCGCGTTTGAGGCAAACTGCTTGATACCCACTCCTGCGGCTGTTTATTCACCGAATAAACATATGCTGGTGCATCTAGCACGGTACCGATCGCCACGTTCTTATATCCATGCCACACCCAAACTTCAAAGTTTCGCAAAACCTCAGCTTGCCCGATAATTTCCTTGAGGTCATAGTTAGGATTAATCGCCAGGATTCTTGATTTTTTGGGTGATCGCTTATAGCGCGCGTTTTTGATGCGCGCAAGATTCGATAGTACGGGAGCACGCCATTTTCGAAGGATTTTCTTTAATTCGGCAGATGGCCTTTCTTTCGGAGGGTCGGCATTTAGATCGTATTTCTTAACTGGTATATCGAAGTAATCAGCGACCGCGCCGATAAGAAGTCCGTACAAAGATTCTTTATAGAAAAGGGTTTTATCAATCGGATAGACGGGGCCTTGTACAAAGCCAATTAGCGACGGCTCAACATGGTGGATGCAGGCTTTCAAAATAAGGATTCGGCTAGCAATACTATCCATAAGGATTTTGAAGCGGTCCAGGTGGTAAAACCCAAATTTTAGATCACGCTCTTTGACGAAGAAAGATTTTCGCTGAATATGCCTATCGATGATCGATGCAAATTCCCTAGCCCGTTGAAAATTCAGCATGCCTAAGCTGTTGAAGGCCTCCGCAGCAACGACATCCTCAGGGCAATAGCACGGAATGCCGCGCCCCCTGAATTCAGCGACGGCTTCAGGCGTCAACAACAAAAGGCTTACGTTTGTCTGACCAAGCACGAATTCTACGAGATCCGGCGAAACCGCTTCAACAATCATCAACTGTTTATTTGATCTGGGCATAACTCTGTTTTTAGATTGTGCCTTATTTGATTTCCCAACTATTCCAGATGAAAGCTTTCAGCTTGCGATGGGTCCAGGCGTAACACCTATCCTAAAAGGGCAGTCCCGGATTTTGACTGACCGCAGCTTTATTCATTTAACATCTGGCCGAATCTATCTTGCCATGATCTTGAAGTTCGCAAAAAAAGTTGTAGGTGAAATCAAATGTCATACCGGTCTCGAGTGCAATCTCCGACACCGATCTTTTACCATCCACGAGAAAAAAGAACTTATGAATAGCCCTCTTCGTCTCTGCATCTTTGAGAAATTCCCTTTTTAAATTCTCAATTTTGCTCAATTGAGGAACACCATCGTATTGCCGGATAGGAATAAAATCGCGATCGATGATTAGAATTATTTCATAGATCAGCTTTTCAACTTCGCGCATGCTTGCGGGTAAAATGATGTCGGGTGCATCTAGACTTGTATGATATTCATTATAAGGAAATCTTGATATGGATACCGCTGGAATTTCAATCCCAGGTGCCTGCAGGAGTCGCTCGTCATTCCCATAACCTTCAATTTCCAGGAATGAAAAATCGGAATACTTTGCCACCCGATTCTTAAATGCGAGCTCTGTACCAACATCTAAGCGTGAATTCCCATTTAACGATCGCATGAACATAAGATCATTTTTTGTGCCCACCGAGTCGAAGACGATGCCCCATTTTAAATAAGGGATGAGGCTTTCATTTTGACTCAGAAATGTTATTAATCCGATTGTTTCCGGTAAAAAAACAAAACGGATCGTATAGCGCAAGCCGGGCTTAACCTTACCAAGCCTTTGGGCCAGAGCGATGGCGGTTGCAATACCGGAAAGATTGTCGTTGCACTGTCCCGGGTGGTCGAGGTGCAGGGGAATGATAATGCTGTCAGTTGACGAGCCTTCGATGGTAAACTGGCCAATTTTCAACTCACCCCCTGTCCGCGCGCAATTGAGCTCAACCTGGAAATAATCGTATTCCAATTTGGCAAGCTCGTTGTAGGGTAAACAAATTGCCCAGTCATTATCATAATAAAGCGTGTGGTAGGGTATTGCATCCGGCCTGCGTTTATCCGTCTTAACGTGATTCAGAAATTCCTCTCTGGCTATTTCTCCTTTGAAAGGAACCGATCCAGCAGCAATATGGAGGGGATGGGCGTCAAGGTCGAACAGCACGTCGCCTGCCATGGTCCGCACCTTGCCGCCGCGGTTGCTCCAGCGCTCCGGTATCGTCCAATCCCATACCTGCATGCCTGACGGGTAGCTATTTACCTTTAACGGGATATATTCACCAATCTGGTTTAGGCTCCAATCATAATCGTCGCTCAGAAGGTTTCTATTTTTCAGCCACAACTTGTAAATAAAATCCTTAGCATAAAAAACACCTCTTCTCCGGGTGGCAATACAATGCCGCGCAAGGCTCCGTTGGATTAAGAACTCTTCATTTTTTTCCAGTTCTTCCACGACACAATCAACCAGGGAACGGCCGTTAATTAGTCGGGTAATAGAATCCCCCAATTCGATTTCCTTTACCAGGTTTTTCTTCCGCAAGATCTCGTCGGCAACATTAAAGTCCGTGGGATAGCCGTCATACCTTCTCAAGGTTGTGTTGTTGAGAGGCACTCTGGCATCGGACGCATCGATCAGAAACGCGTTGGGGAATTCATAAACAAAACGATATGACACGCCGGCCATTGTTTCGGCCACATGAAACATCGTGACGACGTTGTAATCGACTCCGATCATTAAAATCGCGGCCCTGGCATCATAAAGAACCTGAAACGGGCTATCAGGCCCCCAACTTGAATGGCTGGAACACCCTAGCAGTTCAGCTGCAAGGCGACCCTTGACGGCCAGCGGATTGAAAAGATTTTTGGTTATCTCCGTTCCGCTCCGCGTGCGAAAGTACTCCGTCAAGTAACCCATTTTTGATGGGGTATTCTTGACATCGTAAATTATTTCGTCACCTTGGTGAAGGATGTCCCAATTGAATACCGGCATAACGATGGTGCCTTCAGGTCCGACGGCGTTTTCAATGGCAAGCATAACACCTTCTGCCCCTCTTTCTACGGGGTGAATACTCGAATAGGCGCTATGTACCATTACGGTATCCCCGCGTTTGAGATCCAGGCTCCCCAACGCATCCATCACCTTTTCTATAGATAGAAATTCCGCTTGCATTCCTTGCTCTCCCGCAAATTCTGACAACCGAACAGACCTTTCGTCGTGCCGCTAATCCAGGCGCCTAGCGACCGGTCTTGTGAACGGCCTTTAGACGCAGCCGATCTTTTGGGCCTCGCCTACAAAAGCCGACGCCATAAGGTTGCCGCGCCAATCAGAGGGATTCTCCCTATTTATGCTCAAACGTTGATATAGATCCGGATTGGTTTTTTCAAATTGGGGGGGTAAGATATGGTAATGATAAAAATAATTCTCGATCCATGAAAAGCCATAAGCATCAAATAATTGGCCAATGTTTAATGGATTGTGAAATCGGTTGATGTAATCGTCTTTCATATGGGTAGATTTCGGCAGGATCTTTTCGTCGGTCGGAATACTAAAATTTTCCTTGAAAAACATCTCAACCTGCTCTCTCAGCGCTACCGGCAGATCAGGGTCGGCAATCAGGTTGTTCAAAAAGAAATCATAGCTGTATCTATTGAAAGAGAAGCAAGCAAATAACTCATTTCTGAATTCTAACGCCAGCCCTCCACCGATTTTGAGTTTCCGGTTTAGATTTTGCATCGCAACGGCATCGCCTGTCAAATGTGTGAAAACACCTGCGGCAATAGCAAAGTCAAAAAGGCCCTCAGGGAGGGTATGCAAGTGCTCGATATCTCCAAGTTGGGCCATTTCAGGATTAAGCTCGAACTGTTCCAGGACTTTTTTTCCGCGTTCAATCATTTTTCCTGAGAAATCGATGCCAACAACCTGACACTCAAATTCCTCAATCAATTTGACCATCGGTAGGCACGCGCCGCATCCGACATACAGAATTCTTTGAGGATTATACTTTCGCACGAGATCGAGCATAATCGTTAAACGTTTTTGGTTACCGGGATACCCCCGGTAGTCTTCGGCGTAAGTATGAATGTATCTCTCAACTTTTTTTTCATACATTCTTATACAATTTTGTTTATACGTCGCTTGCTCCGCTACCATGTGTATACCGAACCTTCAGGTTTCACCCGTTTCTAATATTCATCTTTATAGCTTTCAAAGTCATCGATAAACTGTTCCAATAAGACCTTAACCCGTTGTTTATGCAAATGAGGCATTTCAAGGGGGCTTTCCCTGTGAAGATTTTGATTGGGATCAAAGCCCTTAATATATCCTTTTTTTAGAGAAACATCATAGAGTTCGGTGCCGATAAATGGCGTAAAATAGAAAGCGGCAATCGCTGGGGGATTAACCAGCCGGTTGAATCTGATCGTTTCCATGATGTCCGCTTCCGTCTCGTCAGGCAGGCCAAGCATGTAGTTGGCAGTCATTCTGATTTTATACTTCCTTCCCAGTTGAAAGGCTTCAATAATTTTTTCCTTGGATACTCTTTTGTGAATCACTTTCTGCCTGATTCGGTCGCTGCCGCTTTCCACACCGATCGAGATATTATCGCAGCCCGCAATTTTAAGTAGCCTCATTTTGCTGTCTGTAATCGTCTCCGCCCCGGTTTGAATGAGAAAGGGCAGCCCGATGTGTTTTCTATAGAGTGTTGCAAATGCTTCCAAGTTATCAGATTGCATGTTTGAAAGAAAATCAGTATCACAAAAATGGATCAGGTTTAATTCGTATTCCCTTACCTTAGCCGCAATCTCTTCTACAACCCGAGCTCCATTTTTAAAACGATGATATTTCCCGAGATTCTTCTGTATCCTGCGCAAACTCGGCGCAACACAAAAAGAACAAACTTTCATGCATCCCCGGGCAAACTCGAATGATCCATTGCGATAAACCTCCCCTTTATAACTTCGGTATAAATGTCGATTATCGAAAGGTTTCCAGTTCTGTTCCGGAATCTCATGCAAATTCACCAGTGGCCGCAGAGGATTCTTGATGATCTCGCCGTTTTTCTTGATCCAGAGGTTCTTGATGTTATGAAAGGACCGTCGCTCGGCAATAGCCGCACAAACATCAACGATGGCTCCCTCTCCTTCCCCGAGGCAAATCATATCAATCTCAGCCAGATCAATCAGCATTTCAGGAGCGATCGACGCCATTATTCCGCCCGCCAAAATCGGTGCACTCGTGAAATGTTTCAACTTTTTGAGAACATCGATTGCCGTCGAAAAATTCCTCTCTATCAGGGTGACCGCGATCAGATCAGGCGGGAAATCCTGCACACAATCCTTGACTATCTTGTCAAGCGGCCGCTCATCGAGTTCTCCGATATATTCGGCAATATTTGACTTCTTAACCGTACCCTTCTGCTCAGAAAAGTGGATATCAGTTTTAAATTGATTGCCAACAAAGGTCGTATCAAAAACTTTGACGTTGTGACCCGCATTTTCGATAGCAGAGCACAATATTGATCCCGCTAAAGGAATCCGCAGTACGGTTTCCCGGTTTGGATATACCAAAAGAACATTAATTGGTTTCATTGACTCTCCATCATAACTAATTTGGACTCTGCTCTTTTGAGGTCATCCATGTAATGGATATTCGTACAGTCGTCCATAATTGTGCTGATTGCCCCGATTCTGCCTGCCAGCAGGGCTTCAGTTTTCATTATCTTAAGCGAACCGTTTACCAAACCTTCCCCGTCGACAGAAATAAGCTCATCACTATCTTTCTCAATCAAGTATGCAATCGCCTCATCGAGCTTAATTCTGCGATCCGGATGATCAGGCTGAAGTCCAACGATATATTTAATGGATGAATCGTCAAGGACTTTAAGTGCATCCAGGTATACCTCGACAATCGGTGTTTCGCCGCCTAACTCCTTGCCCCTCATGATAACGTCCACATTATTTTTTTTGGCATAGGCGGCAATTTCATCGCTATCGGTAGAGACGTAAATTTTTTCCACGTATTGACTGGCTTGCGCCAACTTTAACGAATAGTGTATCATCGGTTTGCCATTCAGCAACTGCATATTCTTGTTGGGCAGCCTACTTGAGTCCTTTTTAGCAGGGATAACGGCGACTATCATGTACTCCTCCTAGTATTTGTTTCCATTTCCAAGTTTATTGGTTAACAGGCGCACCCAGATCATTTTTGCGCCGGCAGTTGAGTGCCGACCGCCTAAATTAAGTCAGTGACGCCAGGTAATCAGCAAGTTTTTGAGCCATAAACTTTCTGGCGCCTACAATGGACTCCAAGGTCGATCCACCGATGTGAGGGGTAATTATCAAATTGTCATGTTTTCGCGCATATTCTATCAAAGGGTGTTCCCGCAAATTTTCGCTCCACTCGCCGTGAATAACGTCAAGGCCCGCGCCGGCTACCTGCTTTGATCTCAATGCCTCCAAGAGGGCGCTTTCATCAATAAGCGCGCCCCGGCTCGTATTGATCACTAGTATTCCTCTCTTCATTCTTGCAAATGCATCTTTCGAAAGCATACTTCGCGTTGCTCTTGTCAGGTGAATGTGCACTGACAAAACATCTGATTCGGATAGAAGCGTATTGAAGTCTACCTGCCGGATACCGCCGGTGGTAATCTTCTTAATATCACATGCAATAACATTCATTCGAAATCCCCGGCCAATTTCCGCTACCATCCTTCCCAGGCGGCCGTATCCCAGAACGCCCAGGGTTTTGCCCATCAATTGCACGCCCGCATACTTTTGCCGTTCCCAGTGCCCATTTTTTGTCGCTTCAAAGGAGGCCGGCAAGTTCCTTACCAACGCCAGCAAAAGGCACCATGCATGCTCAGCAGTGGCAGAGAAAGTGTCCAGCAATTCAAACTCTTTCGCGAGGTCTAATATCGTTATTCCTTTGGCCCTTGCAGCATCTACATCGATGTGATCGGTTCCGGTACTGGGTGTCGCAATCACCTTTAATTGTTTCGCCATATTGAGGACCCGCTTATCAGTTTTTACACTGGCAGAAGCATAATAGGCATCGTATTCACCGATAGTTTCCAATAACAAATCATATCGTGCTTCTTTATGGTCGATGGTAGCAATGTCGGCCAGAGGTTCTAAAACGGTATCGCGCTCGAACCAGAGCTCGTCATTACAAAGCACTTTCCATTTACGCGCGTTTCTTTGGCTCACTCAGACAAATCCTAAATTAAGTATCAACCTTTTGTCACAAATGTTATCCGAAGATTAAGCCGACTTTTCCTTCCGCTCCGGTCTGCTTGGCCAGTGTTTTGTACCAGGAAATATATTGTCTGAATCCTTTCTCCAATGGCCAGCTTGGTTCGTAGCCGATAATTTTTTTAGCCTTTTCAACCGATAAAGTTCCGCGGTCGGGCACCAGTCGATCTTTGGGCCTGTAGCTGATGTTAACGCCGGAAAAATCTTCCCTGATGATATCGGCGATGTCGGCCAGCGACCGCGATTTTCCATAGGTCAGATTGAATATCTGATTGTAAGAGCCTTCGTTCTCGATTATTTTGATGATGCCGTCAACTAAGTCCTGGATATAGGTAAAATCCAACTTGTCGGAACCATCGCCATTTATGGTGATTTCTGTGTTCTGCATCGCATTTTCAATAAATATTTGTCCCACTCTTCGACTTACGCAACGCTCGCCATATAAGGCTGACGGTCTTACAATCGTGTAAGGAAGATCAAATACCTGGTTGTAAGCGATGACAAGCTTTTCGCCGCCATATTTGACGGCACCATAGATCCCTAATGGTTCGCATGGTGTCTCTTCGGTAACGAATCCACCTTCGAAATGGCCATAGACCATGCTGGAAGAGAAATAAATGAAGTGCGCGGAGTACTTGCGCGAGCAGTCCAAGGCGTTTTCCAGCGTTCGAAAGCTGTGATCAAAGGTGCTGTATGGATCTTTGTTAGACTTGTTTGCATGGGCGACGGCCGCTAATTGAACAACGACCTCCGGCGATAGCATCTTTAACAGCTTCGTGATACTATGATAGTCACGGGCATCCTGAATGTACATTGCTACTTTAGCGGCCCGCAACATTTCCAGGCGCTGATTCAGCATATGTATGTATAAATCTTTATTCTTCTCAGGATGGGTATCGGCACTGTTAAAGGCCAATAAATTGTTAATTTGCAGGCTGTCGATAATCGATACTTCCGCACCTATTGCTTTAAGGCGCAGCGCTAAATTGTGTCCGATGAATCCGCCTCCACCAATAAGTACAATCCTTCGATCTTTTATTGGAATCATTAAGTTCTCCTATATATACTTTCCATATTTATTCTGCTACCAATGAGAATACGACTGAAGCAAAACTTTCAGCAGGCAAATAGCAGGCCAGGCAGGTTCGTGGTTATCTTACCTGCAACCGCTCACCCGCAAGTCAGCTGCCTTTTCGTATCTCGTAAAGCGCTTCTTTAACGGTTTTTGCGATATATTCCATATCCTTGGTTTCTAAGTGAGGGCCGGTGGGAAGCGATATAGAACCGCAGCTGATCCTGGCGGCATTGGGAAAGCTGTCGCTATTGTATCCGTACTTATGTTTGTAGTACCGAAAATGAGGCACAGGTTTGGGATAATAGACGCTGGTACCGACACCTTTATTTCCCAGATGGCGAACAATGTCATACCTTTTCTCAATTATAGATTGATCTAAAACGATACTGAGGCAATAATAACTACTAATAAAATCGCCTCCCGAAGACTGAAACAAGCTCAGCTCGTCAACTTGGGCAAGTTCTCTCTGAAGAACCTGATGATTCTCCCTCCGTTTTGCCAGAAAACCATCTATCCGCTTTATTTGCTCGATACCGATCGCAGCCTGGATCTCGTTCATCCGGTAGTTGTAGCCAAGCATATTGACATCATAAACGCCGGGAATTTTTCTCTCTGTATGGGCGCTATCAACACCAAACGCTCGTAATTTTTTGATTCTTTCTGCAAGTTTTTGGTCCTTTGTGATGAGCATTCCACCTTCGGCCGTGGTCATGTGCTTAACCGGGTAGAAGGAAAAGCAGCCGACATCACCAAAAAGACCCGCATGATTCCCTTGAAATCGAGTTCCAATGGCCAACGCGCAATCCTCAACTACAAATAGATCATACTTTTGAGCTATCGCCACTATCCGGTCCATAGCGACCGGCAAACCAAGAAAATGGACAATCGAGATCGCCCTGGTATTCTCTGTAATGTGCGCTTCAATCTGCTCAATATCAATGTTGCCGGTATTCAATTCCGCATCGACAAACACAGGCTTAGCGCCGGTAAATTCTACTGCATGTGCTGTTGCGGTGTGAGTTTGGGCTGGTACAATCACCTCATCGCCTGGTCCGATACCCAGGTCAAAATAGGCCAGGTGCAAGGCAGCAGTACATGATGAAACTGAGATCGCATTTGGAGCTCCCGTAAATCTTGAAAACATTGATTCAAATTCTTGTGCTTTAGGTCCATGAACCAAAATCGGGCCTTCTAAAACATTTAGAACTGCTTGCTTTTCCTCGTCACCCAACATGGGACGTCCAAATGGAATGTTTCTCCTGTTTGCCTTCATAGAAAATTCACCTCAACTGTCTTTGATTCGTTAATAGATTGTTCAATCGCAAAACAGACGGACATAGTTTTAAATACATCATCCTCGGCAACTATAGGCCGGCTGCCATCTATAATCGATTTAACAAAATCGTAGATCAAATCGCCTTTATGCGTCCCGGGGTAGGCATCCGAAATTTTTATTGGCGGGTTTACAGAATCTCGTGATTCATAAAGCATTCCGTTCTCAAAACCATTTACGAAAGTTGCTTTTGTCCCAAAAATCTGCAGCGAATGAAAGTGGGGAAAAACGCAACCAAAGTTACAGGCAATTTTGGCAATTTTCCCGCTTTCAAATTTTAATAGGCTTACCACAATATCATTGTATTTAAAGGTGGAGTTCTTGGAACAGATATTGTTGCCGTAACTACTGACCTCTTTGACTGGGTCATCTTCACCATCAAGCAGCCAAAGAAGAAGATCCACCATATGTACTCCTCCGCCATAAACTACAGAGTAAAACTCAAGATTACCTCTCCACCCTTCAGTTATTTTATGAAGCCTACCATAATTATAGTCACCTTCCATATAATAGACTCTTCCTAGTCTTCCTTCTGCTATCAAGGATTTAAGGTATTTGAAACGTGGTGAAAGCCTCAAAATCAGATTGGAGGAAAGTTTCAAGTCCGCATTCTCTTCCAGTAACGCCCTTATGTCATCAGCTTCTTTCCTATGCAAACAAAGAGGCTTCTCTACGAAGACATGTTTTCCATTACGTATGGCCATTACAATCTGTTCATAGTGGTAGTTATCGTAGCTTGCTATAGATACGACATCGATTTGAGGATCCTGCAGAACCTCATCAGCATCCTTGGTAATTTTTACACCCGGATAGTTCTCCTTGCACGCAATCAATTTATCCTCTGAATAATCGCACAAACTAACAACTTCGCATTTCGGATGTTTTAAAAACCCTGCGATATGCTGCGCGCCGACACCTAATCCAATTACACCAGCTTTAATACTCATGGCTACATCAAAATTCTATAGTCTATTTCTCAAATAAGATACTTTCTTCAAAAATACAGCTACCTGCTTTGATCAATTCCCTTGTATCACCTGATCTCAATAAATCTACCGCGAGAGTAAGAAAACATTTTAATCCCACTTTATGTTTCGAAGTATGATTTCGGAATTTATCTTCTTCCTGTGGTGAAGAATATATTCGATTAAAGCGGAAATCACTTCATCCGTGAGGTAGTTGGGTTGCAGACCCAACTCGAGCAAACCTGTGTGTTTGGGATTGTAATAGTGCTCTTCCGCCTCCTTCCTGGGATTTTCAATGTGTTCTATCTGGACATTCAGCCCGAGATTTTCCCCTGCATTTCGAACTAGCTCCGCCAATTGATTCACGCTGAATTTTTCCGTAAATTGATTAAAAATCCGCAGCTCGCCCGAATCCGCCGGGTTTTCCAATGACAGCCTTACACAATTCAGTGTATCTTTGATATTGAGGTAGCCCCGGGTTTGCCCCCCCTTCCCATATACGGTCAGAGGATATCCTGCGGCAGCTTGAACGACAAATCGGTTTAATACTGTTCCAAACAGTTCGTCATAATTAAAAAAAGATAAAAGACGCTCATCATCAAGGGTTTCATCTGTAAAAAGTCCATATACAGGCCCCTGCATCAAATCCGTCACTCGCAAACCCCAGGTACGCACGTAGAACCAGAGCAGATCTGTGTCCATAATTTTGGTTGTGTGATATAGGCTGCTGGCCTGACGGGGATACAGAAAGGTCTGACTGCGGCCCTTGTGTTGTATTTCTATCCATCCCTCCTCTATATCGATATTAGGCGTTCCGTATTCCCCCATGGTTCCCAACTTTACGATGTGAACTTCAGGGCAAAATTCTTTAATGGCAAAAATTAGGTTGGCGGTTACGGACAGGTTATTCTGCAAGGTTAAGCTGGCTGCACGGCGGTTCAGCATGGAAAAGGGTGCTGCCGGCTGTTCTGCATAATGTACAATCGCATCCGGCGAAAATTTATCGAACACATCCTGGACGAAATCCCATTGAGTCAGATCACCAATATAGACCTTAATTTTATGATTTGATATTGTTTCCCAAATTGCGGCTCGTTGGTGCAAGTTAGGTACAGGCAATAAAGGTTCGACATTTTCTTCCCTACACAGTCTTCGCCTCAAATAATTATCGACTACAGCAACTTCATGACCACGACTTGTCAAATGCATCGCCGTCGGCCATCCAAGATACCCATCGCCTCCTAAAATTAATACTCGCATTGGTGACAATTCCTAAAAGTGGTGTTTGAGAAGTGTACAGTTCATTATATATAAAAGATTAAGCTTGACAGCTCATTTCAAGCCAAATAGGTTCAGCCGGGCGGTGGTTATCAATATAATCTTCATCCAGAAGGCCATTTTCTGTTAGAAAGCATGCCAGCGAGTCTTGTGTCAAAAGCTCTTCAGTTCGAGAGTTGTACGGCTGGACTACAGATTTCGACACGATATCAGGATAATTATAATCTATCTTACGGTAAATACAGCCAAATGCCGGCTGAAGAACGAAATATTTTTGAAGTTCCCAAGCCCTGCGTGATTCCTCCTCGCTTAATAGCTCTTCATACATCTTCTCACCTGCTTTCTTTCCGATAGTTTCAATCTGAATATCATCTGCCGAAAACCCGTAATACGGTGCCAACTGCTTAATCATAACTTGCGCCAGATCGTAGATAGATATAGAAGGCATTTTTGTAATAAACACCTCACCACCTTTTGCCAGATAGGCTGATTCGATCAATAGGCTCACCGCTTCCCTAATGCTCATGATAAAACGCGTCATTCCTTTATCCGTTAATGTTAAGGGACCGCCCCGTCTAATTTGCTCACGGAAAATTGGAATAACCGAGCCACGTGATCCTAATACATTTCCGAAGCGCGTAGAGGCAAAACAAGTGCCCTTTTCCCGATAGTTGCTGTTGGCTGCTGACATGAGCCTCTCCCCCATCAGCTTGGAGGTGCCCATCACGTTGGTAGGATTAACGGCTTTGTCTGAGCTTGAAAAAATAACGCGTTCAACTTTATTGTCGATAGCCGCTGAAATTATGTTTTGTACGCCTAAGATATTCGTCTGCACAGCTTCAAACGGTGATCGTTCACAAAGAATAACGTGTTTGAAAGCCGCTGTATGAAATACGATATCGATATGCTGCATCTTGCGTGATAGTTTATCTCTGTCTCGTACATCCGCCAGAAAAAAGCTGGTATTTGCATAATCCGCCAAACTATGCTCGAGAAAGAAAATTTCGCTTTCATTATTATCAATGCCCACTAACTCTCCAACACTGTATTCTTCCAAAAGCTGGCGCACAAGCTCCCTGCCAACTGTGCCGCAAGCACCGGAAACCAAAACCCGTTTGTCGCCAAAAAATGCTTTCATAATATTTCTCCCCCACAATGGGTAAGCATTAGTGTGTTAACTAATCTTGTATTCCTGGGCGTGCCGCCACGCCATCACTTGAGACACAATCTGAGCCTCAACGGAATAGCCTTTTTAAAGTTTACATAGTTATAGCGCGTATTTGGTCATTAAGTCATCATTCTCCATCAGTTTCTCGACTCTTATCAGATCTTCTTTTGTATCGACGCTGTAGGTTCCTTTATCGATCCGGACCATTTTTACACGGTATCCGTGCTCGAGAATACGCAGCATATCAATGGATTCTGCTATCTCAAGCGGAGTCGGTTCAAGAGCATTAAACTTATCTAAAAATCGGCGACGAAATGGAATAATACACACCTGCTTCATCATGGGAATGTTTTGGGGATGCTTTTTCGGAGTGGGAATTGCCTCTCTCGAAAAGTAAAGCGCGAAGTCATTTCTATCGACTACAACTTTGATTTCATTGGGATCCTCATGCTCCGACCGACTCTTAAGCGGAGACATCAGATTGGTTACCTGTATATCGCTATCGTTTATGATCGGCTGAACCGCTTCATCGATCATGTCCGGCAATACCATGGGTTCATCTCCTTGAACCATTACGACTATACCCACCTTTTCACCGGTTTGGTCCTCAATTTTCCGCATTGCCTCAGAAGTACGCTCGGAGGCCCTCTCGTGGGTAGCGCTGGTCATAATCGCTTTTCCTCCGATTGAATTAACATATTCCTTAATTTCCTCGTCACATGTAGCAACATAGAGTTCATCAATTAAGGAACTCATTCTGGTACGGAAATAAACATGTCCGACCATTGGAATTCCCAATATTTTAGCAAGCGGTTTTCCCGGGAATCTAGTTGATGCCATCCGCGCTGGAATTACGCCGATAATTTTCATAGCTAATACCTCTTTTTATGAATTTCTCTTGTTATATCGAATTGATGGTATGAGTATTTTTTTCTCTAGGATGCTAACCATCTGCCTGGTGTGTTTCCATGCAGATGCAAATTTTTATCATGCAGGTTGCAAAATATGTTGAAATCCGTATCTAGTTAGTTTTCTGAAGCTGATATTCATGCTCCGGCACTGTCAGTTCCAGCTTTTCTCCTCGAATGTATCTAAGCGCCTCTTCGGTGGCGAGCTTTTCCATTTGAAAGTGGCAGTCTTTAGAACAAGATCCTATATGGCATGTTAAAAAACTATTCTCAAGCGTGATCAATTTGCCTCCATATGGTTCGTTTTCGAAAGTGTCAATGGATGCGCCACCGATTATATTGTTTTTGAGGGCGTTGTATAAATCTTCCTCATGAATGATCCCTCCTCGTGAGGTATTGATTAAATAGACATTATCTTTCATTTTCTTCATTTCCTTAATCCCAATCAGCCCGGACGTATCGGGTGTAAGTGGAATATGCAATGAAATTATATCAGAATCACGGTAAATAGTTTCTTTTGAAACGTCTTCTGCATTATGAAGATCATATAAATGGCGATTTGGATTTATATCATTAACAAGTATTCTTTTAGGAGAAAAACCTTGAAGGAGCTTTAAGACCCTGCTGCCGATCCTTCCGGTACCAATGATACCTATTGTTTGATTCGCGATTCTGTCTCCCATATAGCGTTGCCAGACACCATCTTTCAAAGCGTTATCAGAGTGTCCTAATCTTCTGTTCATGTTCAGCATTTGACCTATAGTAAGTTCGGCGACTGCTGCAGATGGACCATCTGGCGTGTATGACACTTTGATACCTCGTTGCCGTGCTGCATTCAAATCAATGCCATCCAGTCCAATGCCGACTCGACTTATCAATTTTAATTTGTTTGCATTTTTTAACACATTTTCAGTTATTGGTTCGGTACCCGCAATCAGTACGTCCACGTTTTTAATAAATTTACATGAATCCTCTTCCTTAAATTTTCTCCCCAGCGGATTAATTGAATAAACACAATTTTTTTCTTCTTCTAATAATTTTATTGGATAACTATCTACTGTACCGAATGGAACCGAGGATACAAAGACTCGAAAAGTATTCTGATTATTTTTTGTTTCGTCAACCGCCAATAATTCCATTTTTGCTTCTTTATCTTTATATGGTGTTTTGGTTTCAGAAAACCCATATTTTTTTAACCATTGTTCAGCGATGGGAACTTGCCATGTATAATCTATATCACTAAGTCCCTGGTCTTGAAAAATCGGTTTTATTTTTTCTCCAAGAAAACCATTAAGACTAACAGCAGTTCCCGATAGAATATTTCTCGTGCGAAGGATAATTATCCTCGCATCAATAAAAATATTGTATTCGCTGCTTTCATCATTTTCTGAAAAAGGGTTTAATAGTCCCTTTCCATTTATTGAGTACGCATTTGAAGCAGCAAACTCATGTCTTTCAATGGCACTAACTACAGAATCGATTTCTTCATTTTTTGTAATTGTATTAACAGCGTTATCTATATTCTCACTCAAGACACATGGAGAGTTACCGAGAAGAACAACTATGTAGTCTGGTTGTTCACCACTTTTTTTGATTGATTCAGAAACACTTCGCTTAATTTCGTCCCAAATTGTGGGGCACTCATATTCCCTTCTTAATAATTCTATCCCTTTGAATGTTTTTGTCTGTTCAATAATTCTTTTGGAGCCTGTGGAAATAAAGACCTTATCTACTTCATTAGTATTTAGGGCAGCCAGTATCGGATAAACAACCACAGGTCTTCCCAATATTGGAAAGGTGCATCTATTAAAATGATCAGCTTCTTCCTTCGCAAAAATTATCAAAAAAGTCTTTTTGGGATCCATTTACAACTCCTGTAAAAAATATTTTCTATTCAGACTTGTCGGTTCGCGTTATATTTAAAGCGGCTATCTATGCATGTTGGAAAATAGATAGCTTTGAACCCGATTTAAAGCATAGATTTGTCCATTTTAGATGAGTTGATTAGGAATACCGCATCTATAGAAAATGCAACAAACTGATATCCATCTTTAATACGTTGGCTTAATTTCTTAAAATCAGGTTGAACAACATGATCACCACAGGGAATTCCATGCCTTTTGCATAGTCTGGTAACTTTATTCAAAGTGTCAATAAATTTCTTATTTTCAAACTGAGCAGTGATTTTCATTGATGCTGACAAGTCGTACGGTCCTATGATGACAGCATCTAGTCCTTTTACCTGAAGTATATTTTCCAGATCATCTACGGCATCTCTGTTTTCAATCTGTGCTATTAATAAAGGATTCTGCGCTTCTTCCTTATATTGATCAAAGTATTTTCCAAACATGTTTGCTCTGGAAAATCCAACACCTCGCTTTCCGAATGGGGGCCAACAACAATGGTCTCTAACTTCAATTAGCTCCTTGGCACTCTGAATCATAGGGACAATAACTCCGCCAGCACCCGCATCTAAAGCTTGCTTACAGTCTTTAGGACTTCCCTGTGCTAGGCGCACTAGCGGTAGAGTATTTTTCATTTCAAGAGCTCTGAAAATATCAGGCAGCTGATTTAGCGAAATTGAGCCATGCTCAAGATCTACAGCAACCCAATCATATCCGGCATCTCCCATTATCTCCGCAACGGACGAATGAGGAATCTGCATCCAACTTCCAATGGAAGCTTCTCCTGATACCAATTTTTTTCTTATTTCCTTGATTTTTTCGATTCGCATAATATTTATATTGAAATATAGTATCCTATATATACAAAACTGTTAAGTTGCGCGAGTGATCATTGACGCTCTCATGCTTAATTTATGAATTGCGTCCGGTTTCCTCTGATGGAACAGAGCTATAGGTCCCAATCCTTTTTTTTCCCGTCCTAAAACAGCAATACTGCCAAACACCAAAATCCCTAGTACAATCGCCGATATTGAAAAAATTGAGGTGGCGATGAAATAATTTATTGCTTTTCGTCGAGAAATCAGTTTCCTGCTCTCAACTGCTATGGGTTTCGTCAATGTATATAACACAGATTCCGGATTCAAATTGTATTTGCTCAAGCCCAAGTAAATGGCATTGGCCTCATCGATCGTTTGCATCAACGCATTGTAGACTTCTTTGTGGGAACGTCTAATTCGCTCTAAAGTAGACTCTTGGTAGATCGCAAATTCGTTGTCCTTTGCATGATCAGCGGTAATTCGGTTATAAAGCTCCTGGTAATACTTCCTGTCCATATCTATTTTAACTTTATCCAGACCGGCCGAAATCACCTTTTCCGAGATTTCCTGCCGAAACAACATGGCCGAGTTCTCCTGTGCCATTTGGATCAAGCTGTCCAGAAATGATGCGCTAAATTGTGGGATCATGACCGGCACATTGGTCGATACTCCCTGTTTCACCGCAGTTGTCGATAAGGTGCCATCCGGAGTCGTCAGGGCACCCTGAGTACGATGAATATATTGATTAAGCGTGTTTTTATAAACTGATAGATTAGCATTTGCAGCCTCCTCTTTCAGGCTCAAATCAAACAGCCGGTTGCGGAGGTAACCCATCGTATATGTTCTTTCTTTTGATACGCCGGCCTGGCGGATAAGCCCAACTAACGGGCTCAGTTTGAACCGTTCAATATCCTGCATTCTAAATTGCAAATCCTGCAGACTGACTGAGTTCTCGCCCACCTTCGCCGCCCAAGCGCCCGGTATCTGCTTCAATTTCCGGATATCGTCGCTAACGCGTTCGATTGTGGTTCTCAACATATCAGTGGCAATAAAGTAATCCTCTTCAAGCAAACTTTTTTCAGAGAGTATATTGCGAGAAACCAGGGAGTATTGATATTTATTGATGCCTTTCACCCGGTCAGCGTGGTTGGCCCACGTGCGAAGAGTATCATTGAGCATTTTTGCGATCAGTGCTTCGGATATAGTGGCTTTTCTTTGGTTGGGCCTAAATGACATCGTGTATATTGGAACCAGAGCAGTTTTCTTTTTCTCTAAAAATTCCGCCTCCAGACGGTCTCGTTCTTCTAAGCTCAAATTCTTCTGACCAAGCTTTTCAGAGTATTCAAACTCCAGGAATTTCAAATCATCATTTGTTTGATAAATGGTCAGGCCTGCCTTGAAATCGGGAAATTCTAAAAACCGCTCTAAATCATTTTCTTCATATACTTCACTCAAAACCGGTGTTGAAATGATATCCGCTGTGCTGAACCTCAGGCCATTCGGGTATTCATTTTTGTCGACACCTTCAAATTCAAGCTTGAATTCCAGCCGAACAACCGTATCATTTTGTTGTCTTAAGTAAATCCAAGCTGTAGCAGCAGCAATTATCAAAATAGCGCTTAGTGATAAGACAACAAAAATACTGCGGTGATGCCATAGGGTTAAAACGAGATCCTTTAGGGAGATCTCGTCAGCGGTTTCATTGTAATATCCGGGTTGTGTCGTCGGGGGCGGCGGAGTCAGTTTAGTTTCTATTTCAGGCATTTTTAACTCCAAGGTTTAAAAAGTTTCAAGAAATATCGAGCAAAATGCTGTCGGCTACCTTCCGCTGGTCCTCTTTTGTTAAATAGGGATGCATGGGCAGGCTGAATACTCGCCGGGTGCAGTCTTCGCTTATTGGAAAATCCCCTTTTTGGTACCCCAAGAAATTGAAGGCAGTCTGCTGATGTAAGGCTTTTGGATAATAGATGGCAGTGGGAATGCCGGCGTCCTTTAGGCTGGTTTGCATTTCACTGCGCTGTTTTTCATAACCGGCAAGGACTGAATATTGAGCCCAGGCGCTTTTATAGCCCTGCGGAACGGTTGGTGGAAGGATGCCTGAATGATTGTTAAAAAAAGCGGTGTATCGTTGGGCGACCATTTGACGCTGTTCAACCTCCTCCGGGAAGACATCGAACTTAGCAAGCAGGATGGCTGCTTGCAACGAGTCCAAGCGGCCGTTGACTCCGATTCGGACGTTATCGTATTTGTGATCACCCTTGCCGTGAACCCTCAAAGACCCCAGGACGTCGGCCAGTTGATCATCGTCGGTAAAACACATGCCCCCATCCCCATAACACCCCAGAGGTTTGGCCGGAAAAAAGGACGTGCAGGCGATATTTCCGAAGGAGCAGGCTTTTTGTCCGTTAAGTTCCGCCCCAAAAGATTGCGCGGCGTCTTCGATGACAAACAGATTATATTCGCTGGCTACCGCACCTATTCGCTTGTAGTCAGCCGGCAGTCCGAAAATATCTACCGCGATCACGCCTCTTGGAATCAACGGTGATGGGCCTTCAGTAAGGGGCAAAGGGTGGTGGTCGGGGTCATTTGCCTTAATAGCGGCGACTGCCTGTGCAAGCTTGGCGGGATCGATGTTGAAGGTCGCCGGGTCGATATCTACAAACACCGGCGTGGCACCCACCAGGCTGATGACCTCCGCTGTGGCGATGAAGGTGAACGGAGACGTAAAGACCGCATCCCCCGGTCCAACCTGAAAGGCCATCAGGGCCATCAGCAACGCATCGGTGCCCGATGCACAGCCGATGGCGTGCTCAACGCCGACATATTCACCCAGGCGGCTTTCAAGGGTCTTCATCTCGGGCCCCATAATGTATTTACCATGATCCAGGACAGCCGCAATTTTGGCCTCGATCTTTTCCCGAATGCGATCCTGCTGGGCTGCTAAATCAACAAATTGCATGATAGTGGCTCTTAGGTTGTTGAATTGGTAAGTTCGTGAGCAATTTAGCTCATGAGCTATTCCGCACTTCGTCCTTAATCCGTTTCACATGTCCGCGCCCCAGCCCTTTGACTTCGCAGCCCAGTTCAAAGTAACGGCGGATGGTGGCATCGTCGAAAATACCGAAACAGTCAACGACCGCCATGGGTTTGCCGGCCATTTTTACGATTTCATCCGGGTCCAAGGCAAGATAATCATTGTGCCTGACGGCAAGAACCAGTGCATCGGCACCTTTAAGCGCTTCCGCCAACGTCTCGGTCATGCGCATTTCGCCCAGTTTTTCCTGGTTGCGGAAAAACCGGGCCATCGAATGGCCGGGGGCAGGATAGGTATCCTGCTTTTCCATCTCCCACCAGTGTTTGACATAGGGGTCATGCGCGACGACATCAGCTCCCATTTCGGTCAGTTTGCGCACGATGACCTCCGAGCCGCTGTAGCGCGTATCGCCGACATCCTGCCGATAAGAGGCACCCAAAACCGCTATTTTGCAGGCTGCGACAATCTTGCCCATATTGCGCAAGGCATCGCGCACCAACTGGGTTGCTCGCAACCCGCGCCTGTCATTGATATCGATTGAGCGCGGGGTAATTTTAAAGATGTCGTCTTCAAATCCCATCAGGGTATGATAAGACCACACGCCTAATCCGCCGTCCTTCGGAAGGCAGTAGCCACCGATGCCCGGTCCCGGAAAAATAATGTTGGAATGGGTGGGCCTTACCTTGATGGCTTCAATAACTTTGAGCAAATCGACGCCGTTGCGTTCTGAGAATACGCTCCATTCGTCAAGAAACGCCAGGATTGAAGCGCGATAGGAATTTTCCACGATCTTGCAGGTCTCGCTTTCGATGGGTCGATCGAGAACGGTTAGTGGATATTCCTCGACGTTGAGAACGTCACTTAGAAATTGGGTCACCCGCTCCCGCGCTGTGTCGTTGATTCCGCTGCAGACCCGCCAGAAATCACGAATCGATGCCACATAGTTGCGTCCCGGCATGACCCGCTCGAACGAGTGCGCCAGCAAAGGTTCGGAATCATCGAGCCCGCGTTTTTGAAACGCTTTTTTTATGATCGGGTAAGCAATGTATTCTGTGGTCCCGGGTGGAACGGTGGTTTCAATGAGCACCAGGCAATCGGGTTTTATCTTAGATCCGATGATCCTAAGGCTCTCTTCAAGGGCCGCAATGTCGGCATGACCCTGTTTTACGTCTCCGAAAGTTTCCTTGTGATAGTCACATTGAACATCCACTACGACGACGTCTGCCAGGCTGAGCACATCATAGGTAAAGCTGGCCAGAAGGGTTTTCTTTTCCAGCACACAGCGGCGTATCATGGGAGCCACTTCCGGGTCTTCGGCTTCCACCGGCGCAATTCCCCGGTTCAGGTAGGGAATCTTCCAGAATGATCGCGTGGATGGGCGCTGCATGGCGATGACGAATTTATTGGACTGCCCGCTGTCCCGATCCACCGCATCAGCCACCACCCCGGCCATGACCGAGCCGACGAATCCGACCCCCATCACGACCGCGATTTCTCTGCCCTTGGATCTTTGCTCATCGACCGCTTTTTTGACCGTATCAAATTCGCTGGCATACTCGGCTTGGGACGGGAGTGGAAACTTTTCACCGGAGGGACAGGTTGAATATGCCGCCTGACCTGATTGCTGATCCTGTGGCCGCTCTGCTTTCGATTCTTTAGAAGTCATGTGGAAAACCCTTTATGAATAATGGTGTTTTAGAAAATGCATTCGAATGACTAAGGATATCGCGCTAGTTGACGCAAACCGCTGTATGTCTCATCATCGTGAGACAGCTCCGCCTGGTGAATAACCATCTATCTGAAATGAAGCCATGCTCTGGCATGCCTTTGGATTGAGGTAAGCCGTTTAATCCCACAAAGATCAAAGCTTTGATCACGAATGGATGCATAAGTCAAGACCTAACTGGTATCCACCCGGAAACAGCATCTTTTAGCCCAACGCGGTGTTTTAGCTTTTTTGCAATCCTCGGAATAGTTCCGCTATGCCTGTGGTTGCAAAAACGCTCAGGCCTCGCTCTGAACCAAAATCTACTATTTTCGGATTGATACTAACTTAGCTGCACGACCGATTCTACCGGAATACCCAGGTCGGCTATCTTTTGCATAATAAGTTCTGCTGAATTAAAGGAGGTAATAAGAATTTTATCAAATGCAAACGCCTTGAGCCGATCGGGATGCTCTACCGTGTAACGCATGAATCGTTGTCCGTTTTTTTGCTCATCGACCACCGCGACCAGTTTGATGTTGGTTTCCTGAAGTGATATATAGGCAATCTCTGCCAGATCGGAAGCCCCATAAAATACGATACAGTCAACATCCCGGTTTTCCAATTCGACATAGAGATCGCGCAGTTTCTGGCGGGCTTCCTTATAGAAAGCGTATGAATGCTGGATGTATTGATAGGTCAACCGCGTTTTTTCGGAGGCACCTTTTGGTGTCAGAAAATAGCGCACTCGGTTTTTGGGAATTTGCCTGGCTTTGAAATATCCCTTTTTGATCAACCGTTTGATAAAGGAATTGACCAGACCGAGGGAAATATTCAGTTCCCGTGCCAGATCCCGCTGGCTTGGAAAAATGCCGTTATCGACCTTTTCAAGGATCTTTAAAGTGCGTATTTCTTTGGGATCCATGCCGGAGATTTGGGAATTACGGTAGAGGGTATGAGGTATACTATGGGGCGTTGGGCATAGGACGCAGGGGCAAGGTTTTGAGCTTTTATGATCATGAGTTCGTGAGTCGAGAGGAAGCTGAGATCTACCGACTTACGAACTTTCCAGCTGGCAGCACCTCCGGTCTCACCGCAAGCGCTGCTTCATAGCTCCGCCTGGCAATTTACATTTACATCGAAATGGAAATCATCAGGAACGAAAATAACTGTTTGAAATCTAAAACAGAAGATGATGTTCACGGATTGAACATCTGTCATATGAACACATTATCTCACAGGTGTCAAGCAATGATTTGATGCCATATTCATTTTTCTAAATCGCCGAGGTTTTTAATGTTGAAAGACACGCAAAGTTGTGATCTAATTATATATTGATGATGACTTATTTCGATTATAAGCAGTTTCGGATGAAAGGAAGAGACAGGTCATGACACGCATCCTTATCATAGATGATGAAACTCAAATACGCTCAATGCTCAAACTTATGCTGGAACGTGCCGGTTATGAAGTCGTTGAAGCTCCGGACGGCATCGAGGGGATCAAGGCCTACCGTCACAACCCGGTAGATCTGATCATCACCGATCTGATTATGCCGAACAAAGACGGTATCGGGATGATCATCGACTTGAAAAAGGAGTTTCCGGATGTGAAGATAATCGCTATGTCCGGCGGCGGCCTAAACAAGCCCGAAGGCTATCTTAAAGGTGCCAAGAAATTGGGCGCCGCCTGCACGCTTACCAAACCCATTGATCGCCAGGAAATGCTAGCTGCGGTCAAAGCTACCCTAACCGATTCCCAGTCCGCGGAAGGATAGCTCCGTCTGGAAGAAAACGCGGCTGGTCCCCACGCCAGCAGACCCCGCCATATTGAATGGCCGACCTTGCTCCTATCCCACCCTGCGCACCTCGCATTGCTTGGTTAAGTGATGCTGTCCACCTCCGGCCGATTGCTAAATTCGGCAACCGGGGGGTGACCGACTGCTATTCACCCTGCCCTCAGTTAATCTAAAAGAAACTGCATCTTTATCGGCGCCCCGAGCAGCGATCGTGCTGGTTTGCTGACGGGGATGAGGCTCACCTTTAACAATCGGGATCAAGGGGTCATCCAGCCATGCTGGATATCCCGCCCCTACGGGTGGAAAATTGTCGTCAAAGCCCACTTTGACCACTAAGTATTCGCAATTATTTGCGGGACACAACATTAGCGCCCAAAATCATATCGTGATTTCAAAAGATGCACGGTTTTGGAGCTGATATTCAATCCACCGAGTTCTGCGGCTGAAACCCAGCGAACATCAGCCGCATCGTCCCCGGCCCGGGCATCGCCGCTGATGTAATCCGCCACCAGATCGATAATGACATAGTGAAAACGCGTCCGTGCAGCGCCATTCCGCTCGATGTAGTCGAAGATATAGACGGGTTCGTGCGCTTTTACGGTTACACCGGTCTCCTCCAGGATCTCGCGTTCAGCAGCTTCCTGAAGGGTTTCGCCGATTTTTACCCTGCCTCCCGGTATGGCCCACAGGTCCTCGGATGGCGGCTGACCCCGTCGCACCAGTAACACCCGGTTGCTTTTAAAAACGACGGCGCCCACCGCGACTACCGGCTGGAGGGGATACTCGTTTACCGCTGGTAAGCTGTCATCTGTCATGTGATCGGTCCTCCCGAATAATAAATTCCATCCTGAGGTAGCCATCTGCGAGAATTTAAACCCGGCAGTTTTTGAAACCTTATGCGCATATGTATTTTGATCTGCGGCATCTGCGACGTTTGTGGATTCATACCACCACGGCTGCCCCCACGTACAAAGCCACGGGATTCAAGCCACCCTTTATTAATTTCCGTTCTCAACCGTCCCAGATTGGCAGTTCAAACATCTCGTCCTGCGTTGACACGCATCTTTGTTTGCCTTATTGTTCCAGGGTAATACTCCAAAGCGCACTCATCTGCAAGGACGCTGCCATGAAACTGACATCAAAGCTGCCCGCCGTTGGCCTGACCATTTTCTCCGAAATGACCCAGCTTGCAATCGACAGCGGGGCGATAAATCTGTCCCAGGGCTTTCCTGATTTCGAGGTCCATCCGGAACTCATCGAACTGGTCGGTCACCACATGCGCCGAGGAGATAATCAGTATGCACCCATGCAGGGAGTGGTGCTGCTGCGCGAGCGCATTGCCGCTAAGGTCAGCGAGCTGTATGGCGCCGTTTACGATCCTGCCAGTGAGATAACGATCACCTCAGGCGCCACAGAGGCGCTGTTTGCCGCCATAAGTGCGGTCGTAAATCGAGGTGACGAAGTCATCATATTTGAACCGGCGTTTGATTCCTATGTGCCGGTGGTCGAGCTGTGCGGCGGGATTCCGGTATTCATACAGCTGCAATTTCCCGATTATACAGTTGACTGGGACAGGGTTCAGGCGGCTGTTTCCGAAAAAACCCGGCTTATCATCCTGAACTTCCCCCACAATCCCACCGGTGCGGTGTTGTCGCGAGCCGACCTGAGCCGCCTGGCACAAATCGTTGACGGCAGCGGCGTTGTCATCGTCAGCGATGAGGTTTACGAGCATATCGTATTCGACGGACATCCCCATCTGGGTCTGGCCGCTGATCCGGAGCTGGCTGCGCGGAGCTTCGTGATCAGTTCCTTCGGCAAAACCTACCATGCCACCGGATGGAAGCTGGGATACTGTCTGGCACCACAACCATTGTCCAATGAGTTCCAGAAAATTCACCAGTATCTCACCTTTGCATCCAACACACCGATGCAGCACGCATTGGCCGAATTCATCCAGAAAGAAGAGATTTACCTTCAGCTTTCAGAATTTTACCAGAAAAAACGCGACCTGTTTCAGGCCTTCATCAAACAGTCCCGCTTCAGGGTCCTGCCATGCGGCGGAACCTATTTTCAGATGCTCGATTACTCGCAGATTACCGATGAACCCGATCTCGATTTCGCCCGACGCCTGACCGTAGACCACGGCGTCGCCGCCATCCCGCCGTCGGTATTTTACCACCGCAGAAATGACCACAAGGTGCTCAGGTTTTGTTTTGCCAAAAGAGATGAAACCCTGAAGGAAGCCGCCCGAAAGCCGTGCGACGTCTAATCTATTGGGTCTGGGATAAAACGGTCAATTATAGCATTTCTGTTGATTTGGCTTTGTAGGCAAGAAATTGTTGCCAAAGGTTTCAGGTGTCGGGTGTCAGGGGTCGGCTGCTCTTGCTGTCCATCCTATCCTTTGAACATTAAACCGGCGGCTTATAAGAAACTTCATCAAAAGCCAACCGCAGAACCGCAGAATATCGAATTTTGAATTTCGAAGGATGGTTTCGCTTCGCTCAAGCTTTTTATTAAAAGACAGAATTCATTTATTCGAAGTTCGATGTTGGACGTTCGATGTTCGATGTTCATTCGTTTCTTCTTCGATCAGACTGCAGGCCAGCGGCATCCCTGAAACCTGAAACCCGACACCTGAAACCCTTTTTGCTAGTTCAACCAATACGGATTTATCAGATCCTCGAATATGGTCATGGCAGCCTCGGCGCCCTGACCGGATGCGGTGACAATCTGCTTATAGCCGCCTTCGACATCACCGGCTGAATAAACGCCGGGCACGTTGGTGCGATGCTTCCCGTCATGCTTGATGTAGCCGTCCGGGCTGATCTCCACACCCAATTTTTCGGCCAATTCCAGAGCCGGCGAATAGCCGATGGCAATGAAAACGCCGTCGGTTCTGAAAATGCCGGTTTCCCCGCTTTTGTTGTTGACAATGAGTATCTCTTCGACGCGTTCGGTACCCCTGATTTCCTGGATTTCCATATCCCAAAGAACCGGTATTTCGGTTTCCTCCAGCTGCTTCGCTAAAAATTCCTGGGCCCGCAGGCTGTCCCGCCGATGGATCAGGGTGACATCGACACCCATATGGAAAAGGTGCAGGGCTTCCGTCACGGCGCTGTTGCCGCCCCCCACCATCACTACTTTCTTGCCTTTGAACAGCGGGCCGTCGCAGGTGCTGCAGTAGCTGACGCCTCTGCCGGCGAGCCGTGATTCACCGGGGACGTTTAAATGCTTGTGGGTCGCCCCGGTTGCCAGGAGCACCGATTTGGTCAGGAATTTCCGGCGGCTGGTCACGGCACTGATGGGTTTAGCGGCCGTCAGGTCGACGACGGCCTCCCCCTGAAATATTTGTACGTACTGCAGGGCGTGGCTGACCATGATATCCACCAGCGTCTTGCCGCCGACCGAGGTGAAGCCAGGATAATTTTCGACGATCGGTGTGGTCGCGATCTGACCGCCAAGAGCTTCCCGCTCCACAACGGCAGCCCGCAGTCCGCTGCGAACAGCATAGATGCCGGCTGTCAGTCCGGCCGGTCCGCCGCCGATGATGAGCAAATCGGTTTCCACCAGTTCAGCATCGCTGTCCGGAATAAAAATAGTTTGGGCTTCTAATTTTTGCAGCGACGAAACAAAAACCTCCTCTGGTTGGGCTCCCTGCCCGATGAGGACATCATTGGCAAAGGCTTGTGGCACGCTCTGGGCCGCATATTGATTGGCAATCTCCGGTTCGCTTTGGATATCGATAATTTCCAGGGACACCAATTCCGGAGCCTCAATGGCTGCTTTTACAGCATTGACAGCCTCCTGGGGACAATACGGACAGGTCGGGCTGACAAACACTTTGACGTTCCTGGGCGAGTCGAGTTTCTTAATGACGTTTACGGACTGGTCGCTGAGCTGACTTTTACCCAGGCCGACCAGAATCAGGGTTTCGAGAAATGTCCGCGCCTCTTCACCCATGGGGGCGCCGAGCCATCGAATGGAGTATTTATCCGGCGCAATCAAAAGCGTGGGCGAACTGGTGACGCCCCATTTACGGGCCAGTTCGTGATCCAGATCATGTTCGCGCAGGGTGATTTTCGGGCTCAACTCCCGAAAGGCCCTGATCACCTGCCGATTGGCATGGGTAAAAGCATCTTCATGACCTCTGGCGGTAAACAGATACAGGGGGATATCATCGGGCAATTGTTCAAAGGTGGCTTTGAGTTGGCGCAGGTAAGCTTCGCCGGCCATATCGTTCTGCGGGGCATCCATGGTGGGGTTTTCCATCGTCAATCTCTCCTTGTAATCAGGTCAATCCAGTCTCGTTTTTTTTAATCAATAAAACTAAGAACGCGAAGGATGCGTGTCAACAGACAGGTGCTTCATTATCTGCCAGCCCTTAGAAGCAACCCTTGGGCCGTCTCAAGATCTTCCTTGACGGTTATTTTAATATTATTGCGGCTGCCGGGTATAATTTTAACCGACTCGCCCAGTCTTTCCACTAGTTCGGCGTCATCGGTGGCTGTATAGCCCTCTGTCCGGGCACGCTCGTGGGCCCTGCAAATCAACCCATAGCGAAAGCTCTGGGGCGTCTGGGCCAACCACACATCGCCCCGTGCAAGGGTTGCCAGAATTTGGTTGGAGGCATTGGCCTGCTTCAGTGTTTCGTGGGCCGGTACGCCCACGATACAGGCACCGGTCTCACGGGCACCCTGAATGCATGCAACGAGCTGATCGTTTCCAAGAAACGGCCGCACCCCGTCATGAATCGCGACGATACTGCAGCCGGGATCGACTGCCTTTAACCCATTGAAGACCGAATCCTGGCGCCGCATGCCTCCGGGAGCCATCACGACTTTCCCCGCCAATCCGGCAGGCGCGAGTATATTTTCCCGGCACGAATTGAAGTCATCCTGAGCAATCACCAAAACGATCTGATCGACCAGCTCGCATGCATCGAAGACGGACAGAGTCCGGCTTAAAATGGGAAGTCCCCCCAATGAAAGGAATTGTTTGGGCTGTGCACCCCGCATCCGGGTTCCTTTCCCGGCAGCAACGACAATGGCAGATACCATAGCTCTGTCCCCGAAATTTCATCTCTTGATGCCAAGTATCCTAAGTTCAAATTGAGTGCAAAATGCGCCATCCTGGGTTAATGGTTAGTGGTTATTCGTTATTGGTTATTTGTTATTCGATTAAAGCAGCGGTTTCGGATCATGGACAACGATTAACAATTAACTTTCCTATTGGACTCGATTGGGATTACATCAGATACTTGAGATCGGCGGGCAGCGGCACACCCTTGCCCATGGTATCTTCGCCGTAATTAACACCGGCCAGCGTCTCAATATCTTTAAGGGTCCTGGCATCGCCCTCAAAAATGACCTCTTGCAGCTTTTCTTTCTGGATCTTGCCTCCGGCCCACTGAATATCCAAGACACTGCTGGCATCGAAGCGGTCTTCGCCAATGCACAGCTCCACCTGCCCCCCGTAATGCTGCACAATTTTGGCCACCAGCAGGCTGGGTCTTGCATGAAAGCCCAGCTTCTGAGGTATCCCTACCTTGATTCTGGCACGTTCGATGTTTTCATTCAAAATTGCTTTGGCCAGCTCCTGTCCGCTGGTCAAAAAATGGCAGGCGTAAAACAGGCCGTAATTTATGGTTCGATCCAGCAAAATGGCGGGATCAATCAGATCCGCCAGCTTGTCCCGGATGATCTTGTAGGTATTTTTGTAGCCGGCCTCATGCAAGTGGCGTTCGTAAAAATGAAGCAGCCGCCCGACCATTTGGAGCAGGTGAAAAACCACGGAAAAAGAACCCCGCAGCTGTTTTAACTTGCGGTTGCCGAAACGAAAACCACCATGAATGACATAGGTATCGAAGGAGGACTGCAGGTTGTGCAAAAGCATTTCATAGCGTCGGATCTCGACCTCATTTACTTTGTCGGGCACCAGGTCGAGGATATCCCGGTATTCATAGGGCTCGTAGAATTTGAGTTGATCGAAATCCCTGGTAATGTTTAAAAACTCGCTGGCGATCTTTACGATATTCTTTTTCTGCAAATCCTTGTCCTGATCATCGATGTCAAAATGAAGCAGGTCATCGGTGGTGATGCCCGGGAAATCTTCTTTGCTGAATTGGTCTTGCGGCATCGCGATGGCATGCCGTCGGGCTTCCTCCAGCACGACAGGCGCCATTTTCATCAGGCACTGCGTTAGGAACTCAAAGGTTTTGTCGCCGTCGGTCTGAAAATCACTGTCATCCGACAGATCATAGAAGACCAAGCGATTGGACAGATGCTTTTGGAAGTTAGCTCCCAGGCTCAAATGCCTGACAGCGGCCGCCAACTCACGGTAGAAATACCAGGCTTTGTTGTTCTTGGCGCCATGAAAATCAAGGAAATCCTCAAGGGTCAACGATGATGAGATCAGCTTTGAATACAGCTTTTTAGTGAATTCATTGCGGGGATCCTTTATCCCCTCGATATAGCGGCAACACTTCAGGTAGTCATGTGAAAAGATGCGTACTTTTTTTTCGAATGCGTTGGGTTTGGGGGTATCTGGGGTTTTCATTTCCACCTGGTTGTTTCGTGTTACGGGTTGCGGGTTACGAGTTACGGGTTACGGGTTACGGGTTACGAGTTATGGGTTGCGGGTGGTTCACAGTTCATGGCTGATAGCTCATAGCTGATAGAGGCTTGAAGGCTTGAAGGCTGGAACGCTGGGAGGCTGCAGAGTATCAGTCTCTGTGCAATCTGCGAAATCTGCGAAATCTGCGGATCAAATTGGGACCTCTGCGACAACCAGCAACCAGATACCCGGAACCAGAAGCCAGTAACCAGTTACCAGCAACCAGTCACCAGAAGCCAGTAACCAGAAACCGGCTACCAGTTACCAGTGACCAGCAGCCAGTGGCCAGCGGCCAGAACCAGCGACCGGAGACGAAACGGCCGAAGCAGTCCGTAAGCCGAATTTTGTTCCCGGCTCGGGTTACCCTGAACCGGGCGACGATCATTCATCTGGGGATACCGGTCACCCGGTACCTCATGCGACCTACCCGGGAGCTCGGACGGGCAGCCCTCGAGCGCTCCTCTATTTGGTCTTGCACCGGGTGGGGTTTGCCGAGCTTCCCCGGTCACCCGGGGAACTGGTGCGCTCTTACCGCACCGTTTCACCCTTACCCGATGAGCTTCCGGCGTACCGGGAACTCACCGGGCGGTATGCTTTCTGTTGCACTTTCCTTCGCGTTGCCACGACTTCACGTTATGAAGCACCCTGCCCTGCGGTGTTCGGACTTTCCTCCGGATCAATTAATGATCCAGCGATCGTCTGGACTACTCCGACCGTTCTTCCTGGTCATGCCAGTAAATGAGTCTCTCACAGCTGGGACAATATTTCAAGCTGGTACCCCGCTGTAATTCATTGTACATCTGGGGTGGAATATTCATGTGGCAACCCTGGCATACGGCTTTTTTCACTTCCACAATGGCGATTCCATCACCCTGTTTCGACAACTGGCGTTCGTAGACTCGCAAAAGTTCGGCCTGCAGCGCTGCGGCGGCGGCATCCCGTTCGGATTTGAGCGCCTCAAGCTCCTTCTTGCTTTGCTCGGCGGTTTGAAGGTAGGAATTCTTTTCCTGGTTGATCTCTTCGACAATCCTTGTTGATTGCCGTTTGCTTTCGACCAGCGCATGTTCGGCGGTTTCAATTCTCTCCAAATACTCGAGCATTCCGTCTTCTATTTTGGAATTGATGGCTTTGATGTCGTCAATCTCTTTTAAAGACGACTGGTATTCCTTATTGGTTTTGACCGACCGCAGCTTTTCCTGGCTCTTTTCGATCTTGCCGATATTGAGCTGGATATCGGACTCGCAGGCCCGGTATTTTTTGTTCAGCTCGGCGACAAGGTTTTCATCCTCCTGAACCTGGTGGGTAAACGCCTCCAGCTTGTGGTCGAGGTTCTTGATTAGGGTCGGCACATCCTTCAAATAGATTTTAAGTCTTTCGGTTTCCAGGTCAATCTTCTGAAGTTTGACGAGGGCGGCGATGTCATTGGGCGTGAGATCGGTCATTATTGAATCCTGTTCCTGTTTCTGGTTATGGTCCCGCACTGCTCTGCAGGGTACAGTCCCGAACGGATGTGTTTATTTGATAACCACACGCAGGTGGCGCTTAAATTGCATTGCGATGGTTGGTCGGAATACAGCTCAGCGCTGCGGGATCGACTGCCCTTCTGCTAAATAATGATAAAGGGATCTGTTTCAATTTCGCACGCTTGGACTGCCACTTCAATGCCGGATTCGCTAAATATGCTGCCAAGCCGCAGGGCTAAATTTTGTGCCATGAAATGCTCTGACGAGAAATGGCCGATATCGATAACACCGCGATTGGCCGCTTCAACGTCCCTGGCATCGTGATAGCGTATGTCGCCGCTGATATACACCTGGGCGCCTGATGCAAAAAAATCTGACATCAGGCTTGAACCACTGCCTGTGCAAACCGCCGCTTTGTTCACCGGCAGGTTGGGATCACCGGCAAATTTAACAGATTCCAGCCCCATTTCCGCCTTGACCGCCCGGGCGAGAGATTTCAAACTCATGGCCCGGGCAAGACTGCCGACGCGTCCGATGCCGGGGGGAGGCAGGCTTTGACCCATCGGATCACCTCTGCGTTTGGCGCTTTCGATCGGAACACCGACCGCTAAGGGTTCCAGGTCGACGAAGCCAAGGCGCTGGGCAAGGATGTCGTTAAGCCCACCCGGGACGCTGTCCAGATTGGTGTGTGCCGAGAATATGGCCAGATTGTGCCGGATCGCCACACTGAGAACGGCGCCCAATGGCGTGTGAAAGTCAATGGCCTTCAGTGATTTGAATATCAACGGATGATGGGTAATCAGCAGGTCCACATCCTGTGAGCAGGCAGCCTCGACGACCTCCAAGGTCGGATCCAGGGCAACCCAAATTTTTGCCACCGACCATGAGGGATCCCCCAACTGCAATCCGCTGTTGTCCCAATCCTCAGCCAGGGATGGCGGGATCAGGCGGTCGATGATATCGATTATATCAGACAATGTGTGGGCCATGATTGTACCGTTTGGTAAAGCTGTCGGGGGTCGGGTGGTTGTGCGCAAAAAGCGATTAAAAAAGCGCGGGTCCAAAGACCCACGCTTGTGCCGTTAATACGCCTGGCCTGACGGCATCATTGTCAAGCGGCCTCCGCCGCAACTGCCTCGACGGCCAATCATTCTGTTTTCTATCAGCCAAGAGTGGATGAGCATGCATCGCCATCGCATTCTAAATAGGAGTGGGCCCACCTGGGATCGAACCAGGGACCTACCGGTTATGAGCCGGTGGCTCTGCCAACTGAGCTATGGGCCCGTCAATGGGAAAACTAATTAGCCCTATCCTAGAGATTTGTCAATCAGTACCTCAACGAGTCCTTTGCGCGGATCTGACTATGATTGAATAAACTCGATGAAATGCTGAAAATTTTAATGATGTCGCAAAGCGCCCTCAACTCCGCCTCTGGCGGATCAATCTTCGGTCTTCAATCTTCAATGCCGGCTTGTCCGGCCTAGTTGTCGATGAAATTCTTCAGTTTCCGGCTTCGCGTGGGGTGTCTCAATTTTCGCAGCGCTTTGGCCTCGATCTGGCGGATCCGCTCGCGGGTGACCGCAAAATCCTGTCCCACCTCTTCTAGCGTGTGATCCGCCTTTTCACCAATACCGAATCTCATCCGCAGGACTTTCTCTTCCCGCGGAGTCAGGGTGGCCAAGACCTTGCGCGTTTGTTCGGCAAGATTCATGTTGACCGCAGCATCCGAGGGGAGCATGAATTTCTTATCCTCGATGAAATCCCCCAGATGGCTGTCCTCTTCTTCACCGATGGGTGTCTCCAGTGAAATCGGCTCCCGGGCGATCTTCAGCACTTTGCGAACCTTCTCCAGGGGAATCTCCATCTTCTCGGCAATCTCCTCCGGGGTGGGTTCGCGGCCCTGTTCCTGCACTAGATAGCGGGAGGTTCTAATGAGTTTATTGATAGTTTCGATCATGTGGACCGGTATTCTAATCGTGCGCGCTTGATCCGCAATGGCACGGGTGATGGCTTGCCGGATCCACCACGTCGCATAGGTGCTGAATTTATAGCCCCGGCGGTATTCAAATTTGTCGACGGCCTTCATCAAACCGATATTGCCCTCCTGGATCAGATCCAAAAACTGCAGCCCCCGGTTCGTATATTTTTTGGCAATGCTGACGACCAGGCGCAAATTGGCTTTGGTCAGCTCGCTTTTGGCCAGCTTCGCCCTGAAACGACCCTCCTCGACACTGGCTATAATTCTTTTCAGGATCCTGCTGTTAGCCTTTAATTCGAACTCTTTGGTGACGACATCCTGTTCGATCTTTTTTTGTTCGGCATAGCGGTGGCCAAGTTCGTCCCGGGAAAAACCGCTGCGGGCGCCGGCCCATTTGAGGAATAGCGTTTTGGTTTGAAGGTTGTCCCGCAATTCCTTGGCGGCTGCATCGAACAAATCGGCGCACTCGGCCGTTTGTTTATTCATCGCTGCGAACCAGCCGATTTGATGACGAATTTTCCCCTCGATGCTATCGATGACGCTCGACTCCAAACGCCAGTCCTTAAGCAGTTCAAAAATTTTGTGAACCCGCCGCGAGATACTTCTTCTAATCTTGCGCTGTTGGTCGGAATCCATCTTGGAATTAAAAAGCTTTTCCCGCAGGGACTTGTTCTCTTCATGGATTTCCTTGATCGACCGAATCGTTTCCAGAAATCTTTCGGTCTGAACGATTTCATCCGCATAGGTATCGCCTTCGTCAACATCCCGCAATACATACTTGGGTCGCAGCGCGCCGTCTTCTATATTCTCACCCAGATCGATGATGGATTCAACGCCGGTGGTGCTTTCAAGCAAAGCCCGCAGAACCTCCTGCTCGCCGGCTTCTATTTTCTTGGCGATGACGACCTCGCCTTCCCGGCTCAGGAGGGTGACCAAACCCATCTCGCGCAGATACATTTTAACCGGATCGGTAACGGTTCCAAAGTCGGATGCAGCGGCGCTCTTGGTGGCTTCTTTTTTGACTTTGCTCTTTTTAAGTTTGGCGACTTTCTTTTGATGCTTTTTATCGACAACATCGATGTTGTTGGCGTCGAACAGTATCAAAGTCTCGTCAATCTGCTCCGGAGACAACAGCTCTTCGGGCAGCAGCTCGTTGATTTCATCATAGGTTAAGTATCCTTGTTTTTTGCCCTTGGACAGCAGCTTTTTTATCGCCTTGGAGGTTGTTTTTTGAGCGTTTTTTTCCTTGGCTGCACTGTCCCCGGCAACGGCCTTCCCGTCGGGCTTATGATCGGCCTTTTTTCTAGCGACGCTTTTTTTGGTGGATGCTTTCGCTATTGTCTTTTTCCCGCTTTCCTTTTTTACAGCAGATTTTTTGGCCATCAAATCATGCCTCCCCAATACCTCTATTTATCAGCTGCGTTGCACGAGCAATCAACAGTTCATTTCTCACTCATAATGGCCATTTTTTGTTTTTCACTGCGTTCGGCCATTTTTTGTCTCTGAGACAGCAGCTTCAACAGCAACTCATGATCATTGTCCTTCTCGGCAGCCTTGATCTGTTTCTCCAGCACGACCCGGTCGCGGTGCTTCTGACCGCTGTCAACAAACTTGCCCAGCAACCTGAGACAACCTTTCATGTTCCAGGATTCGTCGCCCATTGCCAAGGCGGCAATCAGGGTTTGATCCTGCGCGTTTTCAATCCTCGCCATCAGATCGGCAACCTGGTCGGTGGAAGTCAGATCTGATTGTAATATATTTTCCCCAAGATTTTTCAGGGTGTCATTCTCAAAATACTTCAATACTTTTAATCTTTCAACCTCAGGCAAAATTGCAGGAAACTGAAGCATCATGGCGATGATCTGACGTTCGATGCGGTCTCCGGTGCTGGCAACCATCGGCGGCCCGTCCCCCGGGACGGCCGCGCTCAACCCGGGTCCTTCGGCCGGGACCGCCGGTCCGGGATGGCCGCCAGCGGTCATCGTATATTTCGAAACTTTCGACCGCAAAGCGCGAATGCGTTCAAAAACCGCATTTTCGGCGATACCTGTTCGTTCAGCCAGCTGCTGTATGTACAGTGACTGGGCCACGCGATCGTTTATTGCGGCCAGCGGCTCCTGCATCTCTTTGATGATACGTACCTTGCCTTCGGTCGAGAGGCCGTGTTTCTCTATGGCGCAGTTCATTAGAAACGTGACGATTCCCGGAGCGTCGGCCGCCGCTTCCAAAAAGGCGTCCCGTCCTTTTTCGAAAACGAATGAATCCGGATCGTGCCCGGACGGCAGCACCAGGACATGGGTGTCTGCATTTTCCTCCCGAAAGACGTCCTGACGCCGGAAATCGACATGCTCTCTCCAAAAAGTGTCGACACACCGTTGGGCGGAACGAATGCCGGCCTCATCGGAGTCATAAACCAGAACGAGGCGACCGGCAAAGCGGGTCAAAAACCGAATATGATCGGGGGTCAACGCGGTCCCGAGGGTTGCAACCGTATTCTCGATGCCATGTTGGTGAAGGGCGATAACATCCAGGTACCCCTCCACAATGAAGGCCGTCCCGGTGGAGCGGCATTTTTCTTTGGCGCGCTGAATGCCATAAAGGGACCGGCGCTTATTGTATACCGGTGTTTCCGGAGAGTTAAGGTACTTCGGCAAAGAATCGTCCAATACACGGCCGCCGAATCCGGCGATCTGCAGACTGGCATTGAATATGGGAAAAATGATCCGGTTCCGAAAGCGGTCGTAGTAACCGCGGTTGTTTTTTTTTGGTAATACAAGGCCGCTTTTTTCAAGCAATACCGGCGACAGGCGTTTGCTTGAAAAATATCTAAGCAGATGATCCCACCCGTCCCGGGCAAAGCCTAGCTTAAAATCGTCAATGGTTTTTGATGATATTCCCCTTTTTTCAAGATAAGTCCTGGCCACCTGTCCCGCAGCGCTGTTTTTCAAATTCTGATGGAAGAACTCCATGGCCCGGCGGTTGATGTCAAACAGGCTTTGCTTTTCACTGATCTTCTTTTTTTGCCCCGGTGACAGCGGTCTGTCCGGAATATCTATTCCATAGCGTCTTCCAAGGCTTCTGACAACTTCGGGAAACGACAAACCCTCTTGTTTCATCAGAAAACTGAACACGTTGCCGCCGGTACCGCATCCAAAGCAATAAAATATCTGCTTATCGGGGCTTACCGTAAAGGATGGAGTTTTTTCCGAGTGAAACGGACAAAGACCTACGTGGTTTTTACCTGCTTTTTTCAGAAGCACAGCTTCTGAAACAATATCCACAATATCGGCCGCATTCTTAATTTCTGAGATTTTTTCTTCAGGAATAAAAACTGCCAATAACTGCAACCTCCATTGTTAGAAAACAGGCAAGACAAATATTAGCGGAAGGATCGTAAAAGGGATCAAGATTTCCCAATTCAGCTGCAACCCAATATGTTGCAGGGCAAGTTTCCCGTCAGATTCAGTAATTATCAAAATTAAACACTGCCTGAGTTAAACGGAAAATCTAATTCGCGGCAATGTATTTGTCAAGCAGTTTTTTAATCCTGGGGGTGTCTGGCTGATTGCACCAGCGACAACGCCTCGCCATAATCCAGGGTGCCGCTGTATAAGGCTTTTCCAGTAATCACCCCGCTGACGCCGACTTTGACCAGCGGCAACAGGTTTTTGATGTCATCGATGGTGGCAACACCGCCGGAGGCCACTACCGGCAGGCTGATCTCCTCGGCCAGACGCTTGGTCTCGGCAATGTTAGGCCCCGTTTGCATGCCATCCCGGTGGATATCGGTAAAGTTAATGGCCGCCACACCGCTGTCCTCAAACCGTTTGGCTAGGTCGACGGCCAGAATTGACGTGGTTTTCGTCCAACCTTCAATGGCCACGCGGCCGTTGCGGGCGTCAATACCCACGACCACCTGTCCGGGGAAGCGCCGTGAGATCTGCATTACCCATTGCGGCTTGTTGATCGCTTCGGTCCCAATGATGACCCTGTCAACCCCCATATCGAGCAGGGTCGCCACGGTCTGCTCGGTACGGATTCCGCCACCCAACTGAATGGGTGTATCAACGGTGTTGAGGACCTTCTTGACCGCATCGAGGTTTTGCGGGCTTTTTTCAAAGGCGCCGTCCAGATCGATCACGTGGATCAATTCGGCCCCGGCCTGGGCCCATTTCTGTGCCATTGCCGCCGGATCATTGGAAAAGACGGTTTCATCCTCCATACGCCCCTGGATCAGCCGCACACATTTGCCGTTTTTGATGTCAACCGCTGGAATAATGATCATGATTTCGGGAATTTCTCAAAGATTTTCTTCAACCCCGACAGTGCCAACTCTTCGGCGGTTACCCAGCGCCCGCCCCGGCTGATAAAGGTACCGAGCTGAAATAGAATTTCACCCAAAGACTGCTGGGTCTCATCAAAATGTGCCGACCAGATCGTACCGCCGTCTGTCACCCGGATCAGATGCATACCGAAGGCCACCGACGCCGGTGACTCAGCGCCGTACCCCTTTCCGACCCGTTCTCTAAAACGGTAAACGAAACCCGTCAGCACCACGTCGGCATCATTTTCACGCCCCTTGTCCACTAAAGATTTGCGGGCGTCCCCGGCCGCTTGATCGACTGCATGCAAAGATACCGTCGAACTCGTCTGACGCCGGTCAATAACCAAATGATATCCCGTATGGCCCTTTAGCCAGGAGACGGATTGGTTTGATAAAAAATCTGCTGCACCTTCAGCCACCTCTCCGGTGACAAAAACCCGCCCGCATACCGGACAACGGGTATCCGTGGCGAAACCGGAAATGTTGTTTGCATCACTAAAGGGTACAAACAGAATTTTTTTGAATTTTACCAACTCAGACGGAGTTTCCGATACATAAACCGGAGTTTGACAGCCGGAAAGCAGAACCAGCAGGCCGAACAGGCCCAATAGTCCCGCCGGCAGGCGATTTGTCAATATTTTTTTTTGCTACGCATCCCAACTCCCTCTTGGTGACACCATCGTCGGTGAAACCCAGCGACACAACCTGAATTAAAGCGCTCCCTTGGAGGATCTTACCCCGCTTATGCGCGCATCCAGGGAAACGGCCTCATCCATGGCCCGTCCAAAGGCCTTGAAAACGGATTCTACTACGTGATGATCATTTTCCCCGTACGCCGCATTAATGTGCAAATTCATCCCGGCACGACTGACCAGGGCCCTGAAAAACTCTTTGGTAAGGGATGGATTGAGCGCAATGCCCGATGTGGCGTAATCGGGGAGATTGAACACCAAATAGGGTCGATTGGACAGATCGACGCTAACAGCTGTCAGGGCGTCATCCATGGGGGTTACGGCATGGCCGTAGCGTTTTATCCCGTGGCGCTCACCAAGCGCCTCGCGCAGCGCATCGCCAAGCACGAGCCCAACGTCTTCAACCGTGTGATGAAAATCCACATCTATGTCACCAACCGCTCTAAGGGAAAGATCGAAAAAGCCGTGAACGGTCATCAAAGTAAGCATATGATCGAAGAACGGAATGCCGGTATCGATATCGGCCTGCCCCCGACCATCGATAATCAGGGAAATCTCAATATCGGTTTCCTGGGTTTTTCGTTCGACTTCGGCTTTCCTTTTCATAGTAATTGATTCTCTCCTGTATTGTGGATGAAATGAGACCCGTCGGCGGCCAATAACTTCAATAACGGTTGAAAGAATGTGTCTCTAAAATATAAACCATATTCATCAGAAATCAATGAAATTTCACAAACTTCTGACTTTTTCGCGAATATTTTTACAACATTGAAGCGCTGCAATTCAAGCTTTGTTTGTATTTTGGGATTTGTCCGATGTCTTTTGGGGAAAGTAGGGTATATAAAAAAGGGTGGTTCATCTAACGACAAACCACCCGTGAAAGGAGGTCAGAATGAAGCACTATGACGTACTTACTCTGAGGTGGTCGAGATAACCATGACCACCACAAGTAATGAGCCAATGGACGCGTATTGGTTACAACCGGCGCCCGGTAAATAATAGATTTTTACCGCACACCGAGGCTTTTATTTCCTAGCAACTTGGTATATAATGAGCCGCCTAAGATGCCAAAGATAAAAAGTGTTAATCATTCTAAGGAGATAAGTGGAGATGAGGGGGATCGAACCCCTGACCTCAGCGTTGCGAACGCTGCGCTCTCCCATCTGAGCTACATCCCCACAGGCAAGTGGCTCTGATTGAGCGAAACGCGCTCAATCAGATGTGAATCGTTGTTTGAAGCTGAGCAGCCTTTCGAATTATAACTGTTCGATAGCTCCCGACTGGTATTAACCCAATTGGGATTAAATATCAAATCCAAGACTAGCGGTCAATTGAAAAACGCAGGGAGGAACTGATGAACTACACCGTTGAATTGAATGATACCTATAAAAGCTACACCAAGGACCAGGATAAGATTCTGCATCCCGAAGAAACGGTAAAACGCTTCAAAGATAAACTCGAATCCATCGATTTGGACATCCTCAAAAGCGCCATTCGTATCGATAACGGCCGCCTGGACATCCCTGTATATTTCAGCACCTGCGGTCGGGATGCCGCCGCCGTCACCGGAACAAAAAAACAGATGGGCAAAGGGGGCACCCCGCAGCAGGCCGAGGCCAGCGCTCTGATGGAATTGGCCGAACGTTTCAGTTTTTTTAGTTTTACCAAAAATCCGAAAAATTTTTTCACCGCTACATACACCAATGTCAGGGACAAGGCCGTCACTTTTGATATGATCGCCCGGTCCGTCCATGATCAGTCCGATGATCTGCCGGTATCCCGCAGAATATTCGAGACCCTTCCGCTGCAATGGACCTGGGGATACAATTTGACCGAGGAAAGGGAAGTCTTGATCCCCTTCGACTGGTTTTTCGCCATCAATCAGTTCAACGGTCCATCAGCGGGCAACTGTGTCGAAGAAGCCTTGATTCAGGGAATCTGTGAAATCGTCGAAAGGCATACATCGTCCGTGGTCAGCCAGAACAAATTAAATGTCGCTGCCATTCGACCCGAGTCCGTAACGGATCCGCTGGTCAACGAAATGTTTCAGAAATATAAAAATGCCGGCGTCAACCTCTACCTCTCCGATTTCTCCTTGGATACGGGAATACCCACCGTAGGCGCCATGGCCTACGACCCGAGCACCTTTCCCGAACTCAGTGAAATCGTCTGGACCGCAGGGACCACACCGGATCCGCAAAAAGCCCTGAGCCGGGCCCTGACAGAAGTAGCCCAACTGGCCGGGGATTTCAATACCGGTTCCAATTATGTCGCCAGCGGCCTGCCGAAATATCGAACCGTTGAAGAGGCCGGGTATGTGATGAATCCCGGCAAAGAAGTCGACATCACCGATTTGCCCGATCTGTCCAGCAATAACATAAAAACCGAAATCCTCAACTGCCTGGCGGCTCTTGAAAGCATAAACATGCAGGTGCTGGTCATCAATACCATTCACGATCAGCTGAAGGTACCCGCTTTTTACACGATCATACCAGGGGCGCATTTTCGAGAGCGCTCGCTGGGCACCAGTGTCGCTATGTTTTCGGCCAAACACATTTTCGACAACCAGCCAGCCGCCGAAGCGATCGCCCAACTGAAATCCATCGAGACCCAGCTGCCCGGCAAGTATTTCATTGACTTCTATCTGGGTGCCTGCCATCTGGCCATCGACGATCCGGCCACCGCCCTGACCTATTTACGCCGCTCCTTGACCCTCGACCCTACCCGGCAGGATATCCCCAGCATCTATTCATACTTGGGCATTGCCCTAAAAGACCAGGGAGAATACCGCCAGGCGCTCGCAATGCTGCAGGAGGGTGAAAAGCTGGACGGGGAAAGAACGGATATTTACAATCTGATGGGATTTTGCCACTTTAAGCTCAAAGAACATGAAGCGGCCATAGAAAATTTTCACAAAGTGCTGGCCCTCGACCCTTCTTCGGCAATCGATTACGCCAACATCGGCGCGAACTACCGCAAAATGGGTGAAAAAGAAAAGGCGATCCGGTACTACCAGATGGCCTTAACCCTGGACGATACGATCCAGTTTGCGCGGGACGCACTGGCGGAGTTGAAAGGGTAAGATAAAGAATCTGAGCGGTGCTGGAGGCGAAGGTGCTATGCTGGTCAAATCCCAAATTACAAATCTCAAATTACAAACAAATCTCAAAAATCAATGATCAAAATTCCAAACTGCCCTGCCCTTTTTTAGACAAAGGGGTAAGCGGCGTTTTAGAATTTGAAATTTGGAATTTGGAAATTATTTGTTATTTGTTAATTGGTGCTTGTGATTTTTCGAGTTTAGTACTCAATTTCAATTAAAATTGCATCAATACGGTGGGCTAGGGATAGTGGACATGTCTCTAGGTCGCCTTCTCGATTTCCCCCCGCACCTGACCGATCCGCGAGCTGAGCGCCTGGCAGGTCCGGTCCATATCGTCAAGAATTTGAAGGGCCTTGGCCTTGTCTTTTTGGCTCCGGCCGATCCCTTCGACAGTTGCTCCAAGATCTGAAAAATAAGCCTGAAAACGATCCAGGACGGCCTGGGCAAATCCTTCGGAAATGGCGTCAACCAGCTTGAAAAGAAATCTGAACTTTAGATTCTCCCGGTAGTCCTTGAGATTAAAGACCACTGACTTTTCGGTATCGCGTTTTATCCGGCGGGCGGCATCATTGAGCGCCTTGACCGCTTGTTGGCCCTTATTACCGGCCGATTTTCTGAACAGGGTCTTCACATTGCTCAAGGCCCGGTAGAAGCCCAGGCGCACAACGGCTTCGGTTCTAATTTTGGCCGAATAGTGCAAAGCCGTCACCAGCTGCGGCGGACTGACACCACCGGTGCTCACCCTGGATCTCATTTGAGAGGCAGACCCGGCCGGGCGGTCTGCACCTCCAGCGTTTGCGGAATTACGGCCCATAATCCCGTTAAATTCGCTGTAGGCATCTTCGATCATGGCCTCAAAGGGAACAATGAGGCCTTCGAAGTATTCTTCGATTCGTTTTTCGCGGTCGTGGACAAAGCGCAGCACTTCCGGATTGACCACCTCGGTAATGTGGGCATCCAGCCCCTGTTTGAAGTCCTGGAACAGAAGATATAGGTTGCGTGAAAAATCAACCTCCCCGGGATTGGATAGATATTTTTCCGAGGCCGGCGTATAGCTGCGGATATAATTCCGAAGGTTCTTGGCGACAGGCCCTGCCTGCACAGCCAGAAAACGGTGAACGTCCTGCTGAAGTTCTCTCCTGATCTCCGGAACCGCGCCGGAAAGGGTTTTTTTGATCGAAGACTGGATTTGATTGAGCCGTTTCTGATGGCTCTGGATTTTTTTCATTATTTCGGCGGCACTGTCCGCATCGTTGTTGAGCACATCGCGGTTCAGTCCGATCCAATCATCGATACCGGAGAGTATAACCCCCAGACGTTCAACATGGTTTTGCAGCAGCAGGGTATAGCGCTTGCGGGCCAGGCGTTCATAAAAAACAGATTCGAACCTGGCCGAATTGCTGTCTGACAGCTCGATGAGTTCGTTGTCGGATCTCCAATAATCATACCTCAAGCGATCTTTTTCCGACAGCTCGTCCTCGAGCGAAGAAAACAGATTATACAAGGCCGAGAAATGGTAGACATCCGGGTCGGGCTTCAACATGGCGATTTCCTCACGAATCCGGTCCACCAATCCCTGAAGGTCATCAACGGAATCGTGCTCACTGAAATCGCAATTGACGACAAAGACGATATTGTCCATGATCCCCATTTTTTTGATCATGGATAAAAAGCGGATGTCGGCCTGGCGCAGTCCCGTGCGGCTGCTGACAACGTAGACAATTAAATGAGTCAGCAATAAATAATCCTGGATCATGGATAGATGCAGGGGATTGGAAGAATCGCTGCCCTGACAATCCGCAATCTCAATGTTGCTTTGGACATTGTCGGATTTGATTTCCAGCAGCACATCTTTGAGATACACAGCCAAGGCTTCGTTGCCCACATAAGTTTTGTGGTCGTAGAAACGCTCTCCCGCGTAACGCTGGACCCCGGTTTCCGGGGTAATAAAGTCGCTCACGGTTTCATAGCCCTTGAGGTATGACGTCAGCAAAACATTGTTGATGTTGCGGGTTGAGCGGGTAATCAATTGCTCCTGACTTAATTCCCCCAGGGCCTGCTGCAGATTCTCCCGGTCCTTGTCCTGCCGGATATCAAACCGGCCGTCCTCCGGAAGCCAGTTTGTCGATGGAAACAGAACCAGAGCCTGCTCCATTTCGGCATTGATCTCGTCCCAGGATTTAAAGTACAGCTTTGCCCGCAGCCGTTTGGCGTTGCGCACCCGCGTAACAATGGAGGTAATAACACCGGCACCCCGTTTGACGTATTCACCTTTGAAAATCGAATTCAGGAAGGTACTTTTGCCGGATTTAATGGTCCCGACGATGGCGACCCGAATGGTATTTTCTGAAAGCTGCTCCGGTATGTGCTCGCAGGTTTTTTCCCATTCCCCGAAACTGTGATCCGCCATTCCGGGAATGGTTTTGGCGGTGGCAAACAGCGTGACTATATCCTGATTGATCTTCAGAATTTCATCTTTCAAATTTCTGTAAGTTTTCATCGTTAGGCTGTTCCGGCTCGCTATTAACTTAATGCCTTGTAAAGGTTACGGTTTTATGCTATCTAAAGACCTGCATTCAAATTGAAGCTTATTTAGGAAGGAATTACGAGACTTATGTCCGAGAAGCATCCTGAGTGTCCGCTATATAATCCGTTAAATTGCAAGGAATACTATAATCCGAAGCTTTGCGCTTTTGTCCGCAAGGACAAAGACTGTCTGAAAAAAAAGAAGCCCAAAGCCAAACCCAAAGCTTAGCCGGCCGCTGACGTGAGCTAAGCATGCCCGGCCGTATCCGTTAGCAAGGTCGGGTCGATCCCCAACTTTCTGACCGCCTCTTCCCACCTTAATTCAACCGGCATATAGAATATGTTCTCCTCAAAAATCGGGTAGTTCAACCAGGCATTTTCCTTGATTTCGGACTCCAGCTGACCCGGTCCCCACCCGGCGCAGCCCAAGATAATGATATAGGACTTCGGGCCGTTGCCCCTGGCGATCGCCTCCAGGATATCTCTGGTGTTGCTCATCGCCAGTGAGGGGGTGATCATCAGGCTGGCCTCCCAACTGAAGGGAGGACCGTGCAGCACAAAAATCTCTCCAAGATGAACCGGTCCGCCCAGATAAATTGGGATGGAATCCATACCGGGATCATATCCGATGGTCAACTCTTCAAAAATATCCTTCGCGGTTAGGGAATGATGCACCCGGTTGATGATGATCCCCAAAGCGCCGTTTTCACTGTGTTCGCAGATGCAGGTAACCGTCTGGTAGAAGTTCGGGTCCAGCAAATTCGGCATGGCCAGGAGAAACTGTCCTTTCAGCGAAGCGGAATTATTGGTCACGGTTGTATCCTCCAGAAAACAAAGCGGTATAAAATGCGGTATAAAACCTAATTTTATCCGGACCTGTTGTCAAGACCGCATCGTGGGATTTTGATAACTCAGGGTGACTGAGATAGGAAAATGCGCCGGTTGCCCCGCAAATACCTTGAACAGGCGCGTTGCGAACCAAAAACAGGGACTACCTCGTTGCCTGGCCGGCGAGCGCCACCGGCCGATCAATCCGAATAGCGGCGACAGCCGCGGTACCGGTTGCTAGCCGGCCAGCGGGATCGGCGCCTGATCTGCACGCCGTTCTTTTTCGACACGCCGGTCGATAAGCTCATATACTTTCATATCTCCGATCTCCTCGCCGATGTCCCCGGAAATCTCAACCTCGCTGGTTTCCAGACGAGAGCTGACGGCTCGGAGGGTATTGTCGCTGATTAAAATCCCATTGGGGAAAGCCTTAGTTAAGTTTTGCAGTTTGAACACCGTATTTACCGAGTCACCGATGACGGTATAATCCATTTTCTTGTCGAAACCGATATTGCCCACAACAACTTCCCCGGTGTGAATGCTGATCCCCATGTCAACCGACACACCCAGTTTCTGTTTTAGAGATTTGTTTACGACGGGAATGGCTTGTTTCATTTCAAAAGCGGCGGTGATGGCATTATCCGCATCGCTGGTACTGGCGACAGGAGCGCCAAACAGGGCTAGAAATCCATCGCCCAGGTATTTGTCGACAATACCATGGTTTTTGAAGATAATGCCGCCCATTATTGAAAAAAAATTGTTCAGCAGGGACACGGTTTTTTGGGAGCCGATTTGCAGCGCCAGGCGTGAAAAGCCCCTGATGTCGATGTTTAACAACGTGATGGTTCTGATTTCTTCGATAATCGGTTTGCCGTTGGCCGATCCATGCAGGATTTTATCCAGGACCTCCTTGGGAACGAATTTTTGGAACATTTGGCGAACGTCACGCTCGTGTTCGGCCATCGAAACCGTTTCCTTGTATAGGCGCGCATTCTCGAGGGCAATGCAGACTGATGTCGCGATGGCTTGCAGCAAATCCTGATCGTCAAAACCGAATTCACCGTTGATCTTATTGAGGACCTCGATGACGCCGATGACCTTGCCCTGGGAAATCATCGGCACGCAAAGTGCTGAACGGGTGGTAAATCCCGAAACGTCATCGATAACCGGAAAAAAATGAGAAGATTTCTCAGTGTCGTTAACGATAATGGCTTCTCCCCGCGCGGCGGCGTAACCGGCAATACCCTGGCCCAGCTTCAATCGAAACTTGTTCATTGACTTGATTTTGATGTTGAAGGCAACGGCGATTTCAAGCTCGTTGTCCTCCAGGAACAGCAGGGAGCCGGCCTCCACATTCATGACTTGCTGGATCATATCCATCGTGTATTTCAACACCTTGCTGATATCGAATGTCGAAGACGCCAGGGCGCTGCCGATCTGCCGGATCGTCTCCAGCTCCTGACTGCGCCGTTCCACCGCTGCTGAAAGCTTGTGCGTTCCAGGACCAGGGACAAGGCTTTTGCAATCCAAATCAACAGGTCCTGAGCTTCGGAAAAAAAACCGCGTGATTTGGAGATCAGAGCCAGGATCCCATCCACGTCCCCGTCGATTCTCAACGGGGCCAGAATACCTGACTGGCAGCCGTGATCTTTGAAAAGGGCCTTATCCAGCGGCGTGTCAGCAGAATCATCCCCTTCAACAACCAGAACCGTTTCCTGTTTAATCACGGTTTCCACCATCGATCCCTGGTAGGAGTAGGAACTCCCCCTGACAATCGGCGACGGATTGCTGCTGATAAAATCAGAGATGGTCAGATAGTTCGTTTTGCTGGCATGCTTGGTCATCACGAAGGCATAGTCATAGGCAATCACATTGTTGACCTCGTTAAGAACGGCACGGATAAGCTCATTGTCGCGAAAGCTGGTATTGAAAAGCCCAAAAATCTTTCCGATGCATTTTTGATAAACCGCTCCGAGTTCGTTTTCTTTCAGAAGGCGCAGGTTTTCATAAGTAAAGGCGGCATTGCTCAGCAGGGGGGTCAGGACCTCTATATCGCTGTGGCTGTAGATCCTGCTGCTGTCTCGTGAGGACAACGTCAGAACACCGATTATTTGCTTGCTGGTTTTGATGGGCATGCAGACGAAGGATTTGGATCCGTAATGGGCCATGTTGGCCCGTCCAAAGCGGTTATCTTTTTCGATATCCTCCACCACCAGGGGCGTTTTGTTAATCACGGCGTATTTAGCGATGCTGGTCTCAAAATCGATTCTATCTCCGGCTGAGACAAACTTGCCAAGACCCACGGTGGCCTTGACCACAAATGACTTGGAGCCATTGTCTTCAAGCGCCAAAACGGAGCCGAGATCTGAATGCGTCAGCGCCAGGGCGCGCTCCAGGGTGACGTAAAGGATTTCCTCGGGATCGAAGGTCACATAGCAAAGCTCCGACAGTTCCTTTAATATGGAGATTTCCGAGGCTCGTTTTTCAAGCATTTTGAACGTGCTGCTGAATTGACCCTCAATCGTGCTGAATGATTTAGCGATGGCGTGCAGCTCATCCGTATCGGTCTGAACCTCACTGCTGGCACCTTCGGTGATATAGTTGGTAGAGACGGCAGCGGAAATGTTGGCTATTTTATCGATTAAATTTTTCAATATGTTGAAGGCAATGAAGGATAAGATGAGGATCCCGAGAAAGAAAAAAGGCAGGTAATGATCATCGAGAATGCTGTATTTAATGCTGAAAAATAAGAATCCCAGGATCGGGAACAAGAAAAAAAGCCCGAATATTACGTTGAGCTTGTAATACAGGCTGCGACGTTTGAAAAATCTATTTTCCAACCACTTATTGAACTCCATCGGGCCGTCCTTTATAAAAAACCTTTGCAAAGCGTCCCTTCCTGCTCCATTGACGGGCTGACCCGATTGCATTCTTCACCCTGAACGGGCGCAGTGAATAGATCCGGTGTGGCAAAACTGGACGTTCCCAAAGGTTTGCAGACATCAAAGGTGCTCAAAATTCCCCCCGGAATATCAAGCACCCACTCTTTAATTTATATCTCATAAACAGATTTTCTTCAAGAAAATAAATAGGCTAGAAGGCGTTGCGGGGTGCGGGGTTCGAGTTGTGAGTGTCCGACAGTTCATCGCTGATGGCTCATAGCTGATAGAGGCTTGGAGGCTGGTTTCAGGTGGTGGGGTTCTGGGCATAGGGCAGAGCACATAGAGCATCGGGCATAGCGGTTTTGAGGCCTGTATATCTGTCCTCTTTTATCTGTCTTCCGTCCTCTGTCTTCCGTCCTCTGTCTTCTGTCCTCTGTCATCTGTCTTCTGTCATCTTGGTTATGAAATGGTATTTGCATTCCCGTTGAACATGCGATAAACTCTACTGATCATGCATAGGTTCTTCCTCCCGGTCCCGGCTGGGGATTTCCCCGAGGAAGAGCCTATTTTAATTTATTTCGCCCCGGACAGAAAGGATCCCATCCATGATCGACAATCATATTCAGACAATTTCCTCGGAGCTTGACCTGCAGGACAACCAGGTTCGTGCGGCGGCAGCACTGCTTGAATCCGGCTGCACGGTGCCCTTCATCGCCCGTTATCGCAAGGAGGCCACCGGCAGTTTGGATGAAGTCGATATTACCACCATCCGCGATCGACTCCAGCAGCTGTTCGAATTGGGCCAGCGCCGGACAGCCATCCTCAAATCATTGGAGGAAAACGGGCATCTGACCGAGGCGCTCAAAGATAAGGTTGAGTCGGCGCCCAGCCTTACCGCCCTGGAAGATATATATCTGCCGTTTCGGCCCAAGAAGCGCACCCGGGCCATGGTCGCCAGGGAGAAAGGATTGGAGCCGCTGGCTCGGATACTACTGGAGCAAACCGGAGATGATCCTCTCGCAGCGGCGGCCGAATTCATGGATCCGGAACAAGACGTCGACACCGTTGACGTTGCCCTGGCAGGCGCGCGGGATATCATTGCCGAAGTCATCAGCGAAGATCAAGAGGCACGCACGAAATTACGCCGGTTGTATTCTACCAAAGCAACGATCCGCTGCCGCGCTGCCGCCACAAAAGAGGAGGAAGGCTCAAAGTACCGCGAGTATTTCGATTGGGACGAACCGGCTGCCTCGGCGCCGTCGCACCGCATCCTGGCGATGCGGCGCGGGGAAAAAGAAGACGCACTCAATCTATCCATTGCACCGCCTGAAGATACGGCCATGGATATACTCGAAAAGGATTTCCTCAAAGGCGAGGGGCAAGATGCCGACCAGGTAAAACTGGCCATTGCGGACAGCTACAAACGCCTGTTGTCCCGTTCAATGGAAACCGAGATCCGGCTGGCCACTAAAAAACGGGCCGATGCCACCGCCATTAAGATCTTTGCCGAAAATCTGCGGGAACTCCTGCTGGCAGCGCCGCTGGGCCCTAAACGCATCATGGGCATTGATCCGGGCTACCGTACCGGCTGTAAGGTGGTGTGCCTGGATCGTCAGGGAAACCTTAAGCACCATGAAACCGTTTTCCCCCACGGGTCTAAAAAACAGCAACAAGCCGCTGCCGATCGAATTCAGGCAATGGTGGTGCGTTTCGAGATCGAGGCCATTGCCGTGGGCAACGGTACTGCCGGCAGGGAGACTGAATCATTCATCAATGGTTTGAACCTGAACAGGTCAATCCAGGTCATGCTGGTCAATGAAAGCGGCGCATCGGTATACTCCGCATCGGCGGTCGCCCGCGAGGAATTCCCTGATCTTGACCTGACGGTCAGGGGAGCCGTATCTATCGGCCGACGGCTGATGGACCCCCTATCGGAACTGGTGAAAATTGATCCGAAGTCAATCGGCGTCGGTCAATATCAGCATGACGTCGACCAAACAGATCTGAAGCAATCCCTTGATGACACTGTCGTCAGCTGTGTAAACAGCGTCGGGGTCGACCTGAACCGCGCCAGCGTGCAACTGCTTACCTATGTATCGGGCCTGGGACCCCAGCTGGCCAAAAACATCGTCGCCTACAGAGAGGAGCACGGTCCCTATACGGCCAGGGAGGTTCTGTTAAAGGTTCCGCGTCTGGGGCCCAAAGCATTCGAGCAATGTGCCGGGTTTTTAAGAATCAGAGACGGCGAGAATCCGCTGGATGCAAGCGCCGTGCATCCGGAAAGCTATCATATCGTCACTGCCATGGCCGGCGATCTGAATTGCGCGGTCGCCGATTTGCTCAACAATAAGACCCTGCGGGATAAAATCGACCTCCAACGGTACACCACGAGCGAGGTCGGCATACCGACCCTGAACGACATCATCGGCGAACTGGCCCGACCGGGGCGGGACCCGCGCGATGACTTCGAAAGATTTGCGTTCGCCCCGGGAATCGAAAAAATATCCGATCTCGAGCCCGGCATGAAAATCCCCGGCATTGTCACAAATGTCACTGCTTTCGGCGCTTTTGTGGACATCGGTGTGCACCAGGACGGCCTGGTTCACATCAGTGAACTGGCGGACAAATATGTTAAAAACCCGGCCGATGTTGTCCGGGTACAGCAGAAGGTCGAAGTCACCGTCATGGATGTGGATACCAACCGCAACCGCATCGCGCTGTCTATGAAGTCATCTCCGGGGGAACCGCGCCGCAAAGCGAGACCGGCGCCGAAATCCCGTCCACGTCAGTCAACGCCGCGGAAGGCCAAAAAAAAGAAAGTGCCCTTTAACAATCCCTTTGTCGATCTGCTTCAGGATTAGGTTTCAATATTGGCGATAAGTTGATATGAATTAATTTACGGCCGGAGTTCCAAGGTTCAGGGTTCAAAGGTTCTGGGTGGATAATAGCGAAGCGCTCCTCCAACCTCGAACCTTTAGCCCCGAACCTCTGAACCCCTGAACCCTGAACCTTTAAACCTTGAACCCTAAGCCTTGGAACCCTATCGAATCATGCTCGCAGTTATCCAGAGAATCGCCGAAAGCTCGGTCAAAACGGAGGGAGAAATTGTCGGCCGCACCGGGGCCGGTCTGCTGGTTTTACTCGGCGTCGCCAAAAGCGACGATCCAGCCGATGCCGACTACCTGACGAACAAAATCGCCAATCTCAGAATTTTTGAAGATGAAAAGGGCAAGATGAATCGCTCCCTGCTGGAGACCGGCGGTGAGATGATGGTAGTCTCCCAGTTCACCCTGCTGGCCGACTGTCGCAAAGGGCGCCGACCGTCCTTCGTGGGCGCTGCCGGGCCGGAGCCTGCCACCAGGCTCTATGAATATTTTGTCGAACAGGTCCGCGGCCTCGGAATAACGGTTGCCACCGGCCGCTTCGGGGCCATGATGGACGTGGCAATGATCAATACGGGACCGGTCACCATGATTTTGGATAGCCGACGTTGATTTCGGGGTATGAAGGAAGGCATGCGCAATGAAATCATCAGCCAACTGAATCTCACCCAACGAAGAACTGCTGTTTTTCTGCTGATGGCTGCCATTGCTTCCATACTGTGGATGGCGACAGGCTGCGGTGCAACCGAAACCGAAGCGGTGGAAGCGCTGATCGGGCCCCGGGACTCAATCCTGGTCCTCGATCGCGCCGACCGGATTGTCATTTCAAAAAATGATGCCAATGAATTGACTCCGGCCTCCATTCTGAAAATCTTCACCTCGCTGGCTGCCATGCATTATCTCGGATCCGAACATCGCTATCGGACTGAGTTTTTCATCGACGACGACTTCAATTTGAAAATCAAAGGCTTCGGCGACCCGCGCTTAATTTCGGAAATCGTGCAGGAAATCGCCCGCCTGCTGGCAGCTCTTTTAGGCCGCACGATGGTCGTCAACGACCTCATCGTCGACGACTCCTTTTTCAGCCATCCGCTGACCATACCCGGCATCAGCTCATCGTCGCAACCTTATGACGCCCCCAACGGCGCCCTGTGCGTGAATTTCAACACCGTATACTTCAAGCGCACCGCATCGGGCTACATCAGCTCCGAACCCCAGACCCCCCTGCTGCCCTATGCCGAAGCAAAGATACGCCGGCGCAAGCTTAAAAGCGACAGAACCCACAGGATTGTGCTGTCCAATGTTGAGAAGGAAAATACCATTTATGCCGGCAAGCTGTTTGAGTATTTTCTAAGGCAGGCGGGTGTGCGGGTAAAGGGCATCGTCAGGCCGGGTTTGGTGAAGCCCGACCGCGACAAACTCATTTTCCGTTATCCCTCCCGCTTCAGTCTTGCCGACAATATCTCCGCGCTGCTCGAGCACTCCAACAATTTTATCGCCAACCAGCTGCTGATTTCCGCCGGCATCAAGGCATTCGGTCCTCCAGGCAACCTTGAAAAGGGGGTTGCGGCCGCCCGGGCATATGCTTCCGAACAACTCGGATTGGATGATCTGACCATTGTGGAAGGTTCCGGGATATCCAGGCAGAACAGGGTGTCGGCCCGACAGATGATGGATATCCTGGAGGCTTTCGAACCCTATTTTGTATTGCTGCGTCAACAGGGCCGGGACTTTTACAAAACAGGCACCCTGTTTGGCATCAACACCCGCGCCGGATATATCGTCAGCCAGGATGGCGGCAGATACCGTTATGTCGTCATGGTCAACACCGAAGGCAAGACCACAAGACCCGTCATGCGCCGATTGATGAAATTACTAGAATAAATAATCTACAAAGACGAGTTGGATTTTCGAGTTATTCCCTTTTTCTAGAGGAATTGCTTAAATCCCAAATCACAAAACTCAAATCACAAACAAATTCAAAATCACAATTTCCAAATTCAAAACGATTCTACGGCTACAGGTATTCCAATCGATTCGCTTTGTCTTCAATAGTAGATGTATTCTGCTGGAATCCGGATCGAGGGATAGGTCATGTTTGGGTTATTGGAGGTTGGAGTTTGGGAATTGTTTGTTTTTTGTTATTTGGTGCTTGGAATTTTTTAGATTCAATAACTCAGCCCGACTTATAGCCTCAGATCGAATTTCTTAACAAGCTTGTAGGGCACAGTACTAGCTGGAGGTTATGCTGGCATATGCACTGTGATTATGAATCGATTCGAAATTCTCGGCGCTGACCGAAAACCAGGTGATGTTGTCGTCCGCATTAAGCCTTTGGGCGACATCGCGCACAATATCTTCGACAAATTTCGGGTTGGCAAAGGCGGTTTCGGTCACTGATTTTTCGTCAACCCGTTTTAAAACCGAAAAAACATCGCAGGATGCCGATGATTCCACCAGCTCGATCATGTCTTCCATCCAGATGAATTTTTTAAACCGGATGGACAGCCTGACCTCGCCGCGCTGGTTATGGGCGCCATTTTCACTGATTTCCATGGAGCACGGGCAAACCGAAGATACGGGCACAACAACCTCTGAAACAAGGTCGACCTTGCCGTTGGGGTCGCTCGACCCTCTGATGCTGCAGGTGTAGTCCATCAATCCCGGTGAGGAGCTCACCGGTGCGGATTTTTCGATGAAATAGGGAAACGTCATTTCCAGATGGGCCGAGGCGGCATTCAACTGCTTTTTCATATTCTCCAGGATTACCGAAAATCTCTCCAGCGAAACATCGGGATGAAGCAGGTGCAGCAGTTCAACGAACCGGCTCATGTGGGTGCCTTTGTTGTTATGAGGCAAATCCACATACATGTTGATAGCGGCGATGGTGTGCTGAAAGCCGTCCCGGCGATCCCGAACAGTGATGGGATACCGCAGGTTCTTAATCCCAACCTTATCGATGGGTATTTTACGAAAATCAGGTTCGCTCTGAATGTCCTTCATGTGTCAGGTATAGCTCCTGTTTCGGCGCGTATTCCAAGGCCCCGGCCACCGGCTTGGCGGTCGCCCCGGATGACATCCGGCTCTATTTTAGAAGATAATCTGCATTGACATGGCTCATGGCCCTGAAAATATTTCCCTTTACTTTTCTGTTGGTGCTGTATAGCTGCTGCAGCAAGGTTTTGATCTCTCTGCGTTTGGAATTGCTGGCGCTCGGGCAGGTGTTGATGAATTCGGGAAATTTCAGATCTCGGGCGAACTTCCGAATGAGCTGTTCGTCGGCAAATGCCAGCGGCCGAATAAGGGTGAATTTTTCCTGAAAAAATGTCTGGGAGGGCACCATCGTGCTGATCTCCCCGGCATAGCATATATTCATGAACAGAGTTTCAATGAGATCATCTTTGTTATGGCCCAAAGCCAATTTGGTGCACCCCAGTTCAGCGGCGATTTCAAACAGGCGCTTTCTTCGCAGCCGGGCGCACAGGAAACAGGGATTTTCCCGGTTTTCCGGACCGTGTGCAACCAGCCCGTAATCAGTGTACTCTGCCCTGATGGAAAATCCCAGCTTGCTGCCGTACCACACCAGGGACTCGCCAAAACTGCCCTCATAACCGGGATCGATGTAGACGGGAAATAGCTCGTAGTTTATAGGCGCGCGCTTCAGGCGTTCGTTTAACATCCACAGCAACGACAAACTGTCGGCGCCGCCTGAAACCCCTACAACAATTCGATCGCCGTCGGCAATCATCTGGTAGCGATGCAGGGCTTTGCCCATCGCCCGGTTCAGCGCTTTGAATGTATTCGATTCTTTCGGCAAAGCAGTCACGAGCTAGGGGCTCGCCCAAGTTGGATTGACATACTGTATTTTTATCCGGCAGGAGAAATCCGGCGACTACGACTATTCTGCTGCTTCTTCGGTCTGATCGGCTTTTGGGGTTACCACCTTTCCTGCTGCAACTTCCCGCAGCGAAACAACAATATCCTCATTCTTGGGGGAACTCACGAGATAGTTGGATCCTTCGCGGATCTGCCGCACCCGTTTGGCCACCATGTTAACGAGTAAAAATCGATTATCGACTTTTTTGAGGCAATCTTCAATCGTTATACGTGCCACGCAATAACCTCCCTGTGATAGGTATAAAAAATCTGATTATGTGTTTTCCAGTTTATGGTTTAATCAGCATTCGTGGTTACATAGATGGACGGGTCGAAGGTTCCGGGTTCACCGTTCAGGGTTGCTCAGTGGATGGAGGTATGAGATATGAACCCCTGACCCTTTGAACCTCTGAACCCCGAACCTCTGAATCCTGAACCCCGAACCTCTGAACCCTGAACCCCGAACCTCTGAACCCTGAACGCTCGCCCTAGAGTATTTCCACCAACTCGTATATCCGCTTGCCCCCCGGCACTTCAAGGGTCAGTTCATCACCCGGTTTTTTGCCCAATATGGCCTTGCCGAGGGGGGAGGATACCGAAATCCGTCCGCCGGCGATATCGGATTCATCCGGTCCTACCAGCTGGTATTCGACTTCCTCTCCGGTGTCAATATTTTCGAGTAAAACTCTGGTGCCGAATACCGCACGATCCCGGGGCAGCATGTCGGGAACGATGACATCGGCGTTGGCCAGTTTGAACCCGAGTTCAGCAATGCGGCCTTCAATGAACCCCTGCCGATCCTTGGCAGCCTCAAATTCGGCATTCTCGCTGAGATCACCGTGGGCGCGGGCTTCTTCAATGGCCTCTATATTTTTCGGCCGCTCCACACGTTTTAAGTTTTCAAGCTCTCTTTTAAGCGCTTCATACCCTTCCCGGGTTACCGGTATTCGATCCAATTTTCAGCTCCCTGTCGCGATCCCTCCAATTCGGAGGCTGTTTTACTCCTACAGATACTCGTCCACCAGAATCCTGGCGATCTGCACGGCGTTGGTGGCCGCCCCCTTGCGGATATTGTCAGCCACGATCCACATATTGAACCCGTTGGCGATGGATTCATCTTCTCTGATTCGTCCGACAAGGGTCGCGTCCTGTCCGGCCGCTTCCGAGGCCAAAGGATATTTGCAGTTTTGCGGATCATCAACCACCTCGACGCCGGGTGCTTCCTCCAAAAGGGCGGTAACCTCGGCGGCGGATACGGGTTCCCCGGTTTCGACATTGACCGACTCGGAATGGCCGAAAAAGACCGGCACCCTCACGGTGGTGGCCGTGACGCCGATGGAATCATCCTCCAGAATCTTTCTGGTTTCATTAACCATCTTCATCTCTTCTTTGGTGTATCCGTTGTCTAGAAACGAATCGATGTGCGGCAGACAGTTGAACGCTATTTGGTGAGGGTAGACCTTGTTCTCGTAATTTAAGAAATTCATCATGGCCCGGGTTTGATCATATAACTCATCGATCGCCTTTTTGCCGGTGCCCGAAACTGCCTGATAGGTGGACACCACAATTCGTTTGATGCCAAATTTCCTGTAGATGGGCGCCAGGGCGACCACCATCTGAATGGTCGAGCAATTGGGGTTGGCGATGATGCCTTTGGCTTTGTATTGTGCAATGGCATGGGAATTGACCTCCGGGACGACCAGAGGCACATCGGGATCCATGCGCCAGGCGCTTGAGTTGTCCACGACCACGCAACCGTCATCGGCAGCATATGGTGCAAATTTCTGACTGGTCCCGCCGCCGGCTGAAAAAAGGGCAATATCCATGCCTCGGAAAGAGTCCTCTTTGAGTTCTTCCACTGCTATCGCTTCACCCCTGTACCGCAGGGAACGGCCCGCCGAGCGGGATGAAGCTAAAAATTTTACTGAGCTGGCAGGAAAGTCGGCTTCCTCCAGGCAACGAATCATTTGATTGCCTACGGCTCCGGTCGCACCGGCAACAGCGACCTTGACTTTTTTCTCTGACATCTTGTTTGCCCCCTCTATTGAAATTATAACACGACGGTACCCTTCAACGCCCGGCGCTGATCGATCGTCGCAAGTTCAAAATATTTATTGATTTATTAAACGTCGGGCAGGCAAAGGCCCGGGTCCGCTTCCTGTGGTCAACAACCTCGCCAGGCCGTATGGAGGCGACGTTTCAAACGCTGTCTATTCAAACCGGCCCAAAACGGATGTCCCTGCCGTAACCTTGTCGCCCACCGCCACGATCAGCTTTGTGTCGGTTGGCAGATACACATCGAGTCTGGAGCCAAAGCAAATCAGACCGAACCGCTGGCCGCGCTGCAGTTGATCTTGCGGCTTTGCATGACAGACAATGCGTCTGGCGATCAGGCCGGCAATTTGGACGACGACCAATCGGCGGCCGTTGTCCGTCTCCATTTCAATGGCGTTGTGTTCGTTTTGCTGCGACGCCTTATCCAAATTCGCAGAAAAAAATTTCCCGGGATAGTAGTCGATCTGCTTCACATGCCCGCTGCAGGGCGACCGGTTGACATGCACGTTGAACACGGACATGAAAATACTGACCTTGGTGCAGGCGCCCCCGGAGAACGGGCTGTTCGGTACAGCCTCGGCGATAATGATCTTACCGTCCGCCGGCGATACCACCACCCCATCCTCGGCGGGAACGACCCGGTCCGGATCTCTGAAAAAACCGCAAATGCAAAATGTTATCACCAATCCCAAGAGTGTTAGGGCCGTCAGCCCCAGCAGCGCCAGAATCGCCGTGGTAAAAGCCGCCGCGAAAATATACGGATAGCCGGCACGGGCTATGGGAAACGCCGTCTGGCTGGGTGGATCAGATCTGAAAAATTCGTTCATTTATACCGGTTGTCATAAATATGTTCCGTTTGCCAGATTTCCTGACACGCAAACATTTAGAATATAATCGGTGCAAATTATTTCAAACGTGACAACCGCTATGTGATTTTTTTACTTAAAAAAATCTAGATTATGACCAAGCGATGTGCCATTTTTGAATTTATGCCCCGGCCTTTGCTCATCGCCGAAAGCAGATCCGGCTGACGCTCAGGGCACGCTGATTTCAAAACCGCGTCTGTATGACTGAAAATACATATTTAGAGCGTTTGAACCAGATCGTATGGCGATTAGCCGCAATCCTGAGAAAACCCAACCAACTATCGCTACGAAACGTTATTCTGACAAACGCTCTAAGTGCAGATGTTTTATTTTGCCGGTGCCCCGAAATGGGTGGACAACCGCCTGGGATTGATTCTGATGCGGCTGGCCGATTTGAGTATAAATTTTTATGACTACCAGCTATCGCTAATATTGTCAAGGATATCCTTTGTATTCGAAGAACCCGATATCAACGTTTCCCACGGTGAAGCTCGGCATCGGATTTTCGAATATACCGCGGTACCAGCAGGGCGACATCATCAGGTTCCCGAAGGGCAAATCGGTCCAAGCTCAGCGCTGCGACCGACGATGCCCGTATGCTATGTTGATTCCAGCCTGCAAAACGAGCCCGCGACCCCAGTTTGGTTTTGATCTGTTCCTGGTACAAAAGGGCACCGCTGCCGACGAAAAGGCACGGTTCCGCTATAGAAATGATTGCCTCGCCGGGATCAACGACTTGCTCGGCCGTCTGCCTTATCAAATCCCCCCCCTGGATGCGATAACGGCAACAATAGACCTCATGCTTGCGAGCATCCAACATGGCGCATATCAGGCTTTGTTCCGGGCCGCACTGCCAGGCAAGCGCATCCAGACTGGAAACTCCCACCACCGGTTTATCAAGCGAGCGGGCCAGTCCCTTGATGGTGCTGATGCCGATCCTCAAGCCGGTAAACGACCCCGGCCCGAGAGTGACGGCAAATCCATCCAACTCCGCCAGCTTGCAGCGGGACAAAGCGCAAATCGCGTCGATCATGTCGATCAGATGCTTTGAATGGGTCTGGTTGTTGGCGATGTTCAATTCGGCAATCACCGCCCCACTGTCCGCAACGGCAGCACTGCAGCACTCGGTGGCCGTATCCACTGCTAATATTTTCATTCTTGATCGGGATCTCGGAAAGATTAGAATTGTAAAACAATATCGGTATTAAGGTTCAAGGTATACGGTCAAAGGCCAAAAGCTCCGGCCTTAAACAGTTTCAACTGTGCAACCTGCGCCTGGCGCTTGATGTCGTACGCCCGACACCCTGCACCTTGCACCTAATACCCTTTGGGTTTTTCTGGGATATTGGAGCCGGCCAAGCTCCGGGATCAGTCACCCTCCTTCAGCAGAGCGATGTCCAGCACCTGCTGCATGCTCGTAACCGGAATAAACTCGATGGCCCGTCGAATATTTCGCGGAACCTCGGCCAATTCCTTTTTATTTTTTTCAGGGAATATGATCTTGCGAATACCGCCTCTCATGGCACCCAGCGCTTTTTCCTTGAGACCGCCGATAGGAAGAACCCGGCCCCTCAGCGTGACTTCTCCCGTCATGGCGACATCATTGCGCACAGGCCGGTTGGACAGGGCCGAAATCAGCGCAGTGGCCATGGCAATGCCGGCCGAAGGGCCGTCTTTGGGAATCGCCCCGGCGGGCACATGAATGTGGATGTCCAGGCTGTCGAAGTTCAATCTCTTAACACCGAATGCGGCAAGGTCCGACCGGGTGTAGGTTAGCGCGGCACGGGCGGATTCCTGCATAACATCTCCGAGCTGCCCGGTGACGATCAGCTCGCCTTTCCCCCCGATCAAGGACGCTTCGACATACAACACCTCACCGCCCACCTGGGTCCAGGCCAACCCGGTAGCCAGACCGACCTGGCTGTCTTCCTTATCCATTTCGGGAATATATTTGGCTACCCCCAGATATTTATGCAGATTACCCCGGGTCACCCGAAATTTTTTTCTCCTGTTTTCGGCGATTTGGCGGGCGGATTTGCGACAAATGGTGCCGAGTTCCCGTTCGAGGTTCCGCAGCCCGGCTTCGGCGGTGTATTCGTTGATCACTTGACCCATGGCTGCGGTGCTAATTGTGATCGTTTTCGCCTTTAATCCATTCTCCTTGACCTGGCGCGGCAGGAGGTGTTTGAAGGCAATTGCCGATTTTTCTTCCTCGGTATAACCGGAAAGGTTGATGACCTCCATGCGGTCCAGCAGAGCCGAGGGTATGCTGTCGGTCGTGTTGGCGGTAAGGATGAACATCACTTTGGACAGATCGAAGGACAAATTCAAAAAATGATCGCTGAAGTCGGAGTTTTGTTCCGGATCGAGTGCCTCCAGCAGCGCAGATGAGGGATCGCCTCTGAAATCGGCGCCCAATTTGTCGATTTCATCCATCATGAACACCGGATTGTTGGTATGGCACTGTCTCAAACCCTGCAATATGCGTCCGGGCATCGCACCGATGTAGGTGCGGCGGTGCCCGCGGATCTCAGCTTCATCACGAATACCTCCCAGCGAAATGCGCACGAATTTTCGCTTCAGCGCTCGCGCAATCGCCTGCCCCAACGAGGTTTTGCCGACCCCCGGTGGCCCTACGAAGCATAAAATGGGCCCCTTCATCTTGGGATTGAGCTTGCGCACGCTCAGATACTCCAATATCCGCTTTTTGACATTGTCAAGCCCGTAGTGATCTTTGTCCAGAACCTGCTTGGCCTTCTTGATATCGATCAGGTCTTTTGATGACTTGCTCCAGGGCATGTCCACCAGCCAGTCCAGATAAGTCCTCACAACCGTTGACTCGGCCGAATCGGGGTGCATTTGCTCGAGGCGCTTTAGCTGCCTGGCGGCTTCCTTGTCTACATCCTTCGGCATCCGGGCGCGCTTGATCTTCTTGCGGTACTCCGCCAGCTCCAATAGATTTTCATCGGTTTCTCCAAGTTCACGGTTGATCGCCCGGACCTGCTCCCGCAGAAAATAATCGCGCTGACTCCTGGTCATTTCCTCTTTGACTTCGGATTGAATTTTGGCCTGCATGGTTGACAGTTGAACTTCCCGGGTAAGAAGATCATTCACCTTTTTGAGGCGCTCAATCGGATCCGTAATTTCCAGCAGTCGTTGACTGTCCTCGATACTCAGCCGCAGATTTGACGCCACCAGGTCGGCCAGCTTGCCGGGTTCCTCGATGCTTTGCAGAATTGTGATGACGTCGCCGGCCATCTCTCCGCGCAGCACGAGATTTTTTTCACACTGCTCCCGGACATTGCGCATCAGAGCTTCAATTTCCAGGGTGATCTTATCAACTTCGGCTTCCTGAAGCAGCTCTATCTTGACACGGTACAAAGACCGCCTGCGCGTATATTTAACGATTCTGGCTTTGGCGAAGCCCTGAACGAGAATTTTTACGCTGCCATCCGGAAGTTTCAGCATTCGCAGCACCCGACTGACCGTGCCGGTGGTAAATATCTCTTCGGAGTCCGGGTTCTCGATGGTCGGATCCCGTTGGGTGGCCAGAAAAAGAAAGCCGTCTTTAGCCACCGCTTCCTGAACCGCACGTACTGATTTTTCACGGCCCACGAACAGCGGCAGCACCATGTCCGTAAATATGACGGCATCTCGTACCGGCATCAATGGAAGGATCCCCGGGACATCCGCCTGCGTCTGGTCGTCTTCAATTATGCTGATTAGATCGTCTAAGTCGGTTTCAGCCATCCTCACTCCTGCTGACCGGCATTCGAAGTTTCATCAATCCGTCAATCTGCCGGTAGCTTAACAAAAATCTGTCCTATGATCAAAAATAAAGCCAGTCTTCCACGAGCTTGTGATTTTGTATTAATTTCAGGTTAGTGGAGCTTGGTGTGCTGCAGTAGTGCAACCAGGACCGCAGCGCCGGCCACCCGACAACAACGCTCCAACTTGTCGCGTCGAAGCGCAGCGAAGATGGATGCGCCGTCACGCCGGTATTCCATGATCGATAAATTCTCGGACTGTAATCAATTCTCGGTATTTTTTAATATTGTTTATAGTTCCGAAAAAAATTGCGCTGCCGTCCGCCTGCGTTGTCTCATGCGGCGATATTGGACACCTGCAGACAACATCGCTGCACGCTTTTAAACCCACGCCTGAAAATGCGTACACGCCTGAATTCTAATGATAATACATATATTTTTTTTGACAATATCACTTTGCTTTTTTTGCGAAACATGCCAAAATAGAAAGAAATATTGAACAATCGTGAAGGATTACGCAGGATGCCGTACCTGATTGAAGTTTACATTTTTCTGATGGGGCTCTGTATCGGAAGCTTCTTAAATGTCTGCATTTACCGCCTGCCTGCAGCCAAATCCATTGTTCATCCCCGCTCCATGTGCCCGCATTGCAGCACATTGATACCATTTTACGATAATATCCCGGTTTTCAGCTATCTGTGGTTAAGAGGTCAATGCCGCCGCTGCAAAACCAAAATTTCCATGCGCTACCCGGCTGTCGAGTTATTGGGTGGTCTTTTTGCCCTTGGAACCTACCTCAAATTCGGGCCGAGCGCCGAGACCGTGATTTATTATCTGTTTGTCGCCGCGCTGTTAACGGTTACCTTTATTGATATAGACCATCGCATCATACCGGATGTCATCACCCTGCCGGGCATACCTATCTGTTTTGCGGCCAGTTTTGCGCTGCCGGCTGTGTCCTACAAAGATGCCCTGCTGGGCGTCCTTGTCGGAGGCGGAAGTCTGTTTATGGTGGCCTGGATCTACAGCCTGCTCACCAAAAAAGATGGCATGGGCGGCGGTGATATCAAATTACTGGCGATGATGGGTGCAATTGTGGGATGGAAAGGAGTTTTTTTCACCATCTTCGTCGCCTCGCTGGTGGGAACTCTGGTCGGCTTGACCGTCATGCTGCATTCCCGCAAAGGCATGAAGCTGGCAGTGCCTTTCGGCCCCTTCCTGTCACTCGGTGCCGTTACCTATATTTTTTTCGGCACCCAGCTGATCCACTGGTACTTTAACATGCTCGGGTAACAACCGCCTTAACAGGCCGGAGCCAGATAGAAACGACCCATCACGAAAACACGGACAAACGATGAGGCCGCCGATAGACAGCCTGAAATTAGTGCTTTCCAGCTATCATATCTTTGTGGTAATGAACATTTTGGCAGGTAATAAATCCAGATTACTACTCTCATATGACACGTCATCAAAAACGAACCGCAGAATATCGAATATCGAATTACGAATCCTCCTCCGGCGGACAAGTGTCGAAGGGACGTATCGCTGCACTCTATCTATATTCAATTATTATCGGTAGAATTCTTTACTTCGAGCCGCCTGCGGCGGAACATTCGCTATTCATCATTCGATATTCGCCTTACTATAGTTTCTTCTACGATCAGACTGGACGCTTGCTGCCACCGGCGGTGCAGATATGAGACTTGCCATCTTTTCCGACACCCACGGGAACTATGAAGCCCTCGAGCAGGTAATCAAGGATATTAAAATAGCCAAGGTGGATTCGGCGATCAGCCTGGGGGACAACATCGGATATGGACCGGAGCCCGACCGCGTCATAAAGAAAATAAAGGCCCTCGGCATCCCCTCGGTTCAGGGCAACCACGAACTGGCGTTGATGGATGAAGAATATCTGAACTGGTTCAACCCGGCCGCCCGCAAATCGCTGTTAAAAACGCGCAAGCTGCTCAGCCCGTCCTCCGGGCGCTACATTTCCCGCTTGAAACCCTTTGCGACATCGTCCGGCTGCCGCTTTGTCCACGGGTTTCCACCGGACTCTCCTCTGATCTACATGTTCCAGGTGTCTGAAGGCAGGAAACAGGAAGTCTTTGAAGAAATGGCCGAAACGCGGTGTTTCATCGGCCACACCCACACCCTTGATATGATCGGATATGACGGCAGGAAAATAAAGTACGAGGGCCTGCCCGAAGGATTAACCCTCCTGGATCCGGATAGAAAATATATTATTGCAGTCGGCAGCGTCGGGCAGCCCAGGGATTCGAGCAACTGCGCCAAATACGTTATCTGGGACTCGCAGCAAGACACGCTCGAGGTCAGATATCTCGCCTACGATATCGCGTCGGTGGCCGAAAAAATCAAAGCCGCCGGCCTGCCCGAAGAGCATGCCAAGCGGCTCTGGTGATGGATTATCAGTTTCAGATCTTGTACTGCTTCCCTAGGGCCAAACCCAAATCGAGGGCCTGGCGGTTAATATCTAAAAAATCGGGCGGGATGCGGTTCTCGAGAACCTTCATCACGGATTCGGGTGCCACCACTTCGGTCAAGCTGATCAACGTGCCCAGCATGGCGATGTTAAAAACGATCGGCTTGCCGATTTTCTCCATGACGTTGTTGTAAATGGGGATCTCGATTTGCTGGGCATCGACTTTTTTGACGGTTTTCACATAGCGTATATCGGTTATCAGCAGACCGCCCGGTCGAATTATTTCACAGAATTTGCCATAGGCGGCCTGGGTGAGGCAAACCAGCAGATTGGGCTGAATCACTTTGGGGTAATCTATGGTCGCATCTGAGATAATGATATCGGAGCGGGTTGCGCCGCCGCGGGCCTCCGCACCGTAAGATTGGGACTGCACGGCATTCAGGCCTTCGTGCAGCACGGCCGCTTCAGCCAGAATAATGGCCGCGGTGATGACGCCCTGCCCTCCGGAACCCGAAAATACCATCCTGAGTCTATCCATGTTGTTCAATCTCCTGATTTCCTAAAGATCCGGGTCCAGTAGGCCCGGCTTTGGTCCACCCCGGAGGGAGACCTGTGTAATTCCGCTTGCGCGCAGTGTTCAGGTGTCAGCGACCGAATTGCCCCCGCTGTGTCGGAGTCACACAAGAAATGGGCCTTGTGCCACCAGTATTGGTCTTTAGCTGCAACCAAATCTACTTTCAGAATTTGCTATTTTCTGATCCGCCTCCGGCGGAAAAACCGACACCTGAAACCATAAACAAATTGATCTTACGTACAAGCTTCAGGATTCAAGGTTAGCCGGCGTGATCGACCTAACGCCATGCAAACTCATCCTTTGGACTTGGTCCGGTGACGCGACATCTGCCTGCTGGACCAGAGTCAGCGTTTCAGCTACTTGCCTCCCGCCATCGCCATCTCGACGATCTTTTCGTATTCTTCACAGTACTCCGGGCTTTCCTGCTGCACAAAGATGCCCCGCTCGATCAGTTCCGGATTTTCCTGTTTGGCCTTGGATCCGATGGGCGTCGTGTTATTTTTGAACCATTTGACCATGTCCACGGCATCTCCGGCCTTGTTCTTGCGCCCGAAGTAGGTCGGGCACTGGCTTAAGACTTCCACTACCGCGAAGCCCTCGTGTAATATGGCTTTTTTGATAATATCCGTAATTTGCTGCACGTGATAGCTGGTCGTGCGGGCAACAAAGGTGGCACCGGCCGCCTTGGACAATTCGACGACGTCAAAGCTGTAATCGATATTGGCATAGGGCGCGGTGGTGGCCTGGATGCCCTCTCCCGACAGGGGTGAGAACTGACCGCCGGTCATGCCGTAAATGCGGTTGTTCATGACGATGGCGGTAATATCTATATTGCGGCGCGCCGCGTGGATGAAATGGTTGCCGCCGATCGCCAGGGCATCACCGTCTCCCATGGGTACGATCAGGTTCAACTCCGGCCGGCTCATTTTCACGCCGGTGGCAAAAGCCAGGGCTCGGCCGTGGATGGTGTGCAGGGTATGGAAGTCGACATAGCCGCTGATTCGGGCGGAGCAGCCGATCCCGGAAACCATGACGATTTCGTTTTTGCTCATGCCTAATTTTTCGACGGCCCTCAGCATACCGTTGAGCACCATGCCGTGGCCGCAACCGGGACACCACAGGTGCGGGAAAAACCGTTCCCGCAAATAATCCTTAATTGCCATTTGTCAAACCCCCTTTCCCTGGATCAAACGCAAGATATTCAAAATATCCTCCGGGGTGATAAAAACGCCGTCGATGCGGTTGGCGAGAAATACCTTCTGCGGGTCCTCCACGGCAAGCTTCACCCAGGTCAAAATCTGGCCCATGTTCAACTCCACGACAATAACGGATTTGGCATGCAGGCACTTCTCACGGATCATATCCGTCGGGAAAGGCCAAAGCGTTTGCAATTCGAGCAGGCCCAGTCTTTCTCCGCGCATGCGGCGGTTTTCGACGACGTGCCGCGCGGAGCGAGCCGCCGAGCCATAAGAAATCAGCAGATGCTCGGCATCTTCCAAATAGTATTCCTTGTATCGGGCGAACAGATTGGTTCGATTCTCGAGCTTGTCCACCAGATGACGCAGCAATCCATGCACCACTCGGGGTTCCGTGGAAGGAAACCCCCACATATCGTGAACCAGCCCGGTGACGTTAAAGCGATGAACCCCGCCGAAATCCGACATGGGCAGCCGCCCGTCCTCCCGGGGCAGATAGGGATGATAATCCACCCCTTCTTTAACCGATGTCTTCAGGCGCTCCACCAGCGGAATGGCGCCGGGTCCGGGAACAACCAAGGGCTCGCGCATATGCGCCACGACCTCGTCAAACAACAGAATCACCGGGGTTCGATAGGTTTCGGCCAGGTTGAAGGCTTCCACCGTTACGGCGAAAACATCCTGATGGTTGGAAGCCGTCATGGCAATAATGGCATGATCGCCGTGGGTTCCCCAGCGAGCCTGGTTGACATCGCCCTGGCTGCCGTGGGTGGGAATCCCGGTGGAAGGACCGCCGCGCTGGACGTTGACGATAACACAGGGGATTTCCGTCATGATCGCATATCCCAAAGCTTCCTGCATCAGCGAGAAACCGGGACCGCTGGTCGCCGTCATAACTTTGCGGCCTGTCAATGAAGCTCCGATGATTGCGCATATGGATGCGATCTCGTCTTCCATCTGGATAAATTTGCCGCCGGTTTGCGGAAGACGGTAGGACAGCAACTCGGCGATTTCGGTTGAAGGTGTGATCGGATAGCCGGCATAAAAATCCAGACCAGCATATAGAGCCCCTTCCACACAGGCCTCGTTGCCTTGAACAAATTTTTTGTTTTCGCTCATTTCAAGACCCTATTTTTCAATTTCAATTTCGATGGCCAGATCCGGACATCGGATTTCACACAACTTGCAGCAAATACAATCCTGCGGGCGGGCCGCAATGACCTTGTCGGTATCATCCAGTTCCAGGACTTTTTTAGGACAAAACTCCACGCAGATGCCGCAACCTTTGCACCATTCCCGAACGATGTGGTGTTGTTTCAGTTTAGGTTTCCCCATTGATGATTCCTCTCACCGGCCGAACCGTTCACCTAGCGGCGACATTTTCAATCAGGATCGGCCATGCCGATTTTTAGGGCTTTAAAACTATTCGTTTATTGCGCGCTTGTCAAGCAAAAGGCGCTATAAATCGGTAGTTTACAAATAAGTCCTTTGACAAAACACATCCTTTTCAATATGCTTATTAAAACACGCAAAGCAGTCCTCCAATTCTTAGTCATCCGGCAGGAGCGCCATCTACTTTGAGAAAAACGCTGTTATTTATCGTAATTCCCCTCTTTATTGCAGCTGGTCTGGTCTGGGGCTACTATTTAGAGCTCAAAATGTTCGCTTCAGAACCCGCCAATCAATCGGCCACTACGTCGGTGATTATCAACGTGCGCCCGGGTCAATCCTTAAATGCGACCGCCGACATTCTCCACCGTGAAAGCATCATCAAAAACAAGTTGAAATTTGCCTTAATCGCCCGGATCAACGGTTATGACAAACAACTCAAGGCCGGAGAGTACCTTTTTTCGGCCTCCATGACACCCCTTCAGATCCTAAAAATTATGGTAGAAGGGACCGTTAGACTCTACAAACTGACCGTTCCCGAAGGCTACAATTTATACCAAATCGCCGCATTGGTGGAGACTGCCAATTTTGGCAGAAAAACGGACTTCATCCAGGCGGCCACCGATCCCCAGCGGGTACGCCGGTATGGATTGCAAGGGGTGACTTTTGAGGGATACCTGTTCCCCGACACCTATTTTTTCCCCAAAGAGGTAAGCCTGGATCGCATCATTTCTGTGATGGTCAAACGATTCTGGTCTGTATTCGTGCCCGCATGGCAAGCTCGGGCCAAAGAACTCGGTCTGAGCGTCCACGAGGCCGTAACCCTGGCTTCCATTATCGAGAAAGAGACCGGTGCATCGTTTGAACGGCCGATCATCTCGTCGGTGTTCCACAATCGCCTGAGGAAAAAAATGCGCTTGGAATCCGATCCCACCGTCATATACGGCATTAAAGACTTTGACGGCAATATAACCCGCAAGCATCTGAGGACGCGCACGCCCTACAATACCTATAAAATAAAAGGGCTGCCCGCCGGCCCGATTGCCAATCCGGGCGGCGCATCTTTGGAGGCGGCCCTTTATCCGGATAATACCAACTATATCTATTTTGTGTCCCGCAAAGACAGCACCCATCAATTCTCCACGAATCTGAAGGATCACAATCGCGCCGTCCGCAAGTATCAGCTGAGACGCAAGCGGAAGAAGCAATAATGTCGATTTCGGACTGTAAATTATCCTCGGTATTCCTTAATAGTTTTTATATTTCCGTTTTTGATTAACACCGCCTCACCTTGACACGCCCTTGCATCACCATTAGATTAACTTTAAAAAAACCCGCCGGCCGATTATCCGGAGAGACAGCTATGGTTGCCCCCGCTAAAAAAAAACAAACCTTCATTATTGATCTCGAAAAGCTCAACCGCCTCAACGAGGAAGGGTGCCTGGCCTGCGGCCGCAAATTCACCCTGGGCGAAACAGTGGTGAGCGCCTGCGGTGCGTGGGAGGGCCCCCCGAAATTGATCCATGAAAACGAGGCGGTGTGGGATGCAGCCACGGCATCCTTTATGGAACGGCGCTGCTACGAGTCCCGCAAGTCGGGATAACAGACGTCTGCAAAAGGCGTTTCGAGTCGCGGCTGTGATGCCGTTCGGAATGAATTCCCTGATCCGAATACGTGCCGTTAGGCAAAAAACCCGGCGCGAACCCTGTGCCTGCGAGTGCCCTGCATCATTTGACGACAACATCCCGACACCCAACCTACGGATCAAGTCGAAAAATTGACGCTTCGACAGAAAGCATTGCACCCTGCGAGATTCTGCACACCTATAACTACCTGAATTTTATAGTCATTCAAAAATACCAAATTTTGGCACAAAATTTGAGTGTGCAAGTTTTAACTAAAGAAATACGGCTTCTCGGGTGTGCGTGCATCTTTTCTGGCGGGCTTCCAAACACGATGTTGAGAAGATACCACATGAGAATAACGGCATTTAGGGGGGCCCTGTTTCTAAAATAACGGGACGGCAGGAAGCGCTGTCCCTGTCCATAATTTTATATAGGCCTGGCAACCGGTTTTCATTTTCAGATTCGGACGACTCCACACTTTTTCTGAGTGCCGGCTCAACCGAACTGACCAGGTCCGCAGAGCTGGCGAACTCAAGTCAGCCCGCCAAAAGAGCAGCGTCAAAAGCGACCCTGCTCTTTTTATTTGACGCTCCGTCTCCCCTCCTCGATGTCCAATCCAGATAGGGCAACTATATTTCAAGTTTAAAGGCAACCTGGCCGATAATGGGTTCAGGCAAACCGACCATCGATCAACACTGCCCCGGCACGGTATTCATGAGGATCTCAATGGCTCAAGAAAAGCTAAGTGTTTCCCTGGACAAATACGGTCTTGTGATTATCGGAACGGGTGCGTCGCTGTTCTATTTCTATCTGGAAGAATCACTGGCCCGCAACCACGGCCTGGGTATCTATATAACCATTGCCATCATACTGCTGATCAGCGTATTCACCCAGTTGTTGATCAACAACATCAACCGGTCTCGGGAGGCCCTCAAAGAATCCAATGAGAACCTGGAACAAAAGGTGATCGAACGCACCGAAAAACTGCATGAATCCGAAGTGTTATATCGCACCATTTTCGAAAATACGGGAGCGGCAACCATTATCACCCGGGAGGACAAAACCATATCCCTGGCCAACTCGGTTTTCGTGAACATGTCCGGTTATGGCAAGGGCGAAATTGAATCAAAAAAATCATTTTTGGAGTTTTGGGACAAACAGAGCCAACGCGCGATTTTGAACGGGCAAGGCCGGCTGATCAACGAAGAAAACCTGGAATGCAAGTTTATCGACCGGCGGCGCCGGCAAAAAGACATTCTCCTTACCACCACGACGATTCCCGGCACCGAGAATCACGTCGCATCCCTGACGGACATCTCCGAACTCAAGGAGGCCGAGCGTCAGATCTCCCACCAGGCCTTTCACGACAGCCTGACCAATCTGCCCAACCGCGCACTCTTTATGGAGCATCTAAGCATGGCCATCAAGCGCGGCAAACGGTTGAACCAATCCAATTTTGCCGTTTTGTCAATGGATATCGACCGCTTCAAGCTGGTAAATGACAGTCTCGGACATTTGGTCGGCGACAAACTGCTCAAGGCTTTTGCGGAGAGAATCCGTAAATCCTTGCGGGATACCGACACCCTGGCGCGTCTGGGCGGAGACGAGTTTGTCATCCTGATCGATGACATCGAAGATGAGGAGTATGCCAGCCTGGTAGCCGAACGACTGCAGCAGGAGCTCAAGCGCCCGTTTCTGGTCAACGACGAGGAGGTGTTCGCACCGACCAGTTTTGGTGTGGTCTCCAACACGAAAGACTATGATTCGGCCGAAGATATTCTGCGGGATGCCGATGCGGCCATGTTCCATGCCAAGGAAAAAGGCCGCGCCCAGTTCAAGGTATTCGACAAGAAACTGCATGAAAAGGCACAACACCTTCTGCAACGCGAAACCGACTTGAGAAAAGCGGTCGACCGTAAGGAATTCGTCGCCCATTATCAACCGATTGTTTGCCTGCAAACCAGATCGGTGGTGGGTTTCGAAGCCTTGATTCGCTGGCAACACCCCCAACTGGGATTGATTTACCCCGACGAATTCATTCCGGTTGCCGAAGATACCGGTCTGATCATTCCGATCACCCGCCTGATTCTTCAGGAAGCCTGCAGTGATCTGAAATCCTGGCAGGATCGGATCAAACACCTTCAGAAACTTTCAATGAACATCAACATTTCCAGCAGGCATTTTCTGCTGCCCGGCCTGCTGGACGATATCAAAAACATCCTCGACAGCACCGCGCTGCCTGCCGACCAGTTGAAGCTGGAAATAACCGAAACCGCTTTGATGGAAGATGTTGAAGAGACTGTGCGGCGGGTGATTCGATTGCGGGATTTCGGCCTTCAAATCGTAATCGATGATTTTGGCACCGGCTATTCATCCTTGAGCTACCTGCAGCGGCTGCCCATCGATACGCTCAAGGTGGACCGCAGCTTCGTGTCACGGATTCAAAACTACCCCGACGGCAACCGCAACATTGTCGAAGCCATTATTTCCCTGGCCCACCGACTCGATATGATCGTGGTGGCGGAGGGAGTGGAAAACCTCGAACAGCATGCCATTCTGTTGAACATGAAATGTCAATTCGGCCAGGGATATCTGTTCTCCAAACCGATGGCCAAAAGCCAGGTAGACGAGCTGGTCGAAGAAATGCTGGTCTATTCCCGCAAACATCCGGGCGAGTTTTATCCTTTGACTGAGGAGCTTTCCAACTAGGGGACCGAATCCGCGCGATCCCCCGATCCCTGTATTAAATTTTGCTTGCCCGCAGGCAGACCTGATGATAGACGATGTCTTGGCGTGGATAGGCCGGAGTACAGGCCTTTTGCCGATACCCGACACCCAACACCCGACACCTGAGACCTGAGACCTGACACCCAATCTTAACTACAGGTTAGGGGCTTCCACCCAATTGGAATGTCGGAATACTGGAATATTGGAAAAATGGGTTTTGACATCCGGCTGGGAGAGGATACTGGAGTACCGGAATAGCGGCATTTTGGTCTTGATCAGCAACTAACAATGGATAAAAGACCTTAAAAAACCAACTATTCCGTCATTCCGCGATTCCATTATTTTTACCCCGTGAAACTTTTTTCCTATTTCACTGGGGCCATGATTGAGCCATAATCCCAGGCCTCAAAAATTTCATATATTTTCATTGAGTTGTAGACAATCCGAGACGTTAAATTACCTATAGGTACAGGTAAATTGTCTACCAGATCAAACGGAGTTGGACCAATGCAAGCATCACAACTATCAGACGTGCAGCTGGCCGGCCAGCGCTTGATGGTCGGTTTCGAAGGCACTGCCCTGAACAAAGAGCTCGAGTTTCTGATTCAGCGCCTGGGCGTCGGCGGCTTGATCCTCTTCGCCGGCAACCTGAAGGCACCGGACCAGATTAAAGCATTGTGCCGTTCAGCTCAGGACTACGCCAACGCCTGCGGGCAGCCACCCCTCTTTATCGCGGTGGACCAGGAAGGCGGCCAGGTGGCCCGGCTGAAAGCCCCTTTTACCGAATTTGGGGGCAATCCCCACCTGAAATCCGAAACCGACGCCGATCGATTTGCAGAGATCACCGCCACTGAATTGAGTCAGGTCGGATTCAACATGAACATGGCGCCCGTCATGGATATCGCGCCTGCAGGCGCCGGCAGCATCATGGCGCAGCGCTCTTTCGGCGGCGACCCAGCCTGGGTTTCACGCCTGGGTGTGCGGATCATCGAGGGTTTGCAGCAAAACCGTATCATGGCTGTCGCCAAACATTTTCCGGGCATCGGGCGAACGACACTGGACTCACACCTGGATATGCCGGTTTTGCATGACGATCTAGCTCAGCTGCAAGACTTCGATTTAATTCCTTTCGAAGCGGGCATCCGCAGCGGCGTCAGCGGGATTATGCTCTCCCATATTTATTATACCCGACTGGACCCGCAATGGCCGGCCAGCCTGTCGCCTCAAATCGCCGGCAAGCTGCTGCGCCGACAAATGGGATTCGACGGGCTGGTGCTGACCGACGACCTCGACATGGGGGCCATCGTCAAACACTATGACATTCGTGCGGCGATTCACCAGATCCTGGCGGCGGACATCGACCTGGCCCTGATCTGCCACAAGGGGCCCAACATCGAAATTGCCTATGACGTCATCCTAAAGGAGATTTCGGATTCGCCCGCAATCAAGCAAAGAGCAATCGATTCGGCAAAGAGAATTTTGAGGGCTAAAAGAAGATATATTGGCATGCCGGGTTAGAAGCCGTCTGAGTTCCGCCTGAGACGGCTTCTAGTTATTTGGCGGCAATCATAGCGGATTTTTCGATCTGGAAAACACATCGTCCTGCCAGCCGCCCACGATGCCGGCCGCGAGGTAATGGTAGCCGGTGGCTGCGATCATGGCCGCGTTGTCGCCGCAAAGTTGAATCGAAGGTATGTGCACGCTCATTCCCAGGCGGCCGGCGTCGGCTCTAAGCTTTGCCCGCAGCCGGCTGTTGGCGGCCACCCCTCCCACCAGTGCCAGGCGCCGGCAGTCCTGTGCCTCAGCTGCCTGGATAATCTTGGCGGTAAGAACCTCTATGACCGCCTCCTGGAACGCGGCGGCGATATCCGCCAGGTGTTCCTTGCTGCGATCCCGGTGACCGGCGAGATAGCGATGCACAGCCGTCTTGATCCCGCTGAAGCTGAAATCGAAGCTGCCCTTGTCGAGAAACGACCGCGGGAACCTGATTTTGTCCCCATCGCCCTGCTTTGAAAGACGGTCGATTACGCCGCCGCCCGGATACCCAAGATCCAGCATTTTGGCAACCTTGTCGAAGGCTTCACCGGCGGCGTCATCGCGGGTCTGTCCCATCAATTCCAGCCCGATGTGACCGCTGACGTGGTAAATGCTCGTGTGGCCGCCGGAGGCCAGCAGGGCCACAAAAGGAAAGGCGGGCGGGTCGTCTTCCAGAAAAACCGAATTAACGTGACCTTCCAGGTGATTGACTCCCACCCAAGGAATTCCCAGTCCATAGGCCAAAGATTTGGCAAAGGAAAAGCCCACCAGCAAAGCACCCACCAGCCCGGGGCCCTGGGTGACGGCAACCGCATCGATCTGCCTCAAGGTCAACTCGGCTTTGTGCATGGCCTCGTCCACCACCGGGACGATGGCTTCGATATGCTTGCGAGATGCCAGCTCGGGCACAACACCGCCATAGCGGTGATGTATCTCGACCTGGGAAGAGACCACCGACGACAGGATGGAGGTGCCGTCCTCGACAACCGCGGCGGCGGTTTCATCACAAGATGTCTCTACTCCGAGAATATACATATGGCCGCACCTGCCCAATTCGGGCATTTATTCGATATTTGGACGCCTGCGCATAACAAATTTCAAATTTCAAGCACCAAATACCAAATAAAACACAAATCCCAAAAATCAATGACCGAAACACTCAAAGTTCGGGATTTTGAATTTCGGTCATTGTGACGTGTTTGTAATTTGGGATTTGTGATTTGTGCTTTCGAAAAATTAAAGATGACTCAACAACAGCGACATTGCCCCCCCCCGACGGCGGACCTTGAATCTTCAATCTTCAATCGAAAACCTTCAATCATCTCCCCCTGGGCGCCCTCCTGGCGCCCGTGTGGCCGGACCCTCAGCCGCGGCACGGGGGGTTGTCTGCGTATCCGCGGGCGAGCCATTGCAAAAACTGCGACAGGCGGGCACCTATTTTTTCAACCAGCAACGTCAACATGTCACTCCCAGGTGATCCTTTGGCGGGAATCTTTGCATTCCATAATTTCGCCAATCAGGTAAGCTTTCTCGTTCAGCGCCGCCAAACGCTGCAGCACATCGGCGGTTGCATCGGCGGGTACGACGGCAATCATGCCGATGCCGTTGTTGAAAGTCCGCCTCATTTCCTGGTCGGAAACTTTACCGGCCTGCTGTAAAAATGAGAAAATCGGCGGCACATCCCAAATTTCCGACTGGATCGCTATATTGCAGGCTTTGGGAATAATGCGAAGAATGTTGTCTTCGATTCCGCCGCCGGTAATATGGGCCAGGCCGTGGATCGGCAGGTCCTTTAAAATACTCAGAAGCGGTTCGACATAGATTTTGGTTGGGGTCAACAATTCCTCGCCGATGGATTTGCCGAGTTCAGGAATATATTCGTCAATTTTCAGTTTAAGCCGATCAAAGCAGATTTTGCGAACCAGAGAATATCCGTTGCTGTGCAGGCCGCTGGAAGCGATGCCGACCAGTCTGTGCCCCACCCTGACTTCAGTGCCGTCAATGATCTTATTATTGTCGACGATGCCCACGGCGAATCCGGCCATATCATATTCCCCGTCCTGGTAAAAGCCGGGCATTTCAGCCGTTTCACCGCCGAGCAGGGCGCAGTTGGCCTGTTTGCAGCCTTCACCGATTCCGCGGATGATTTGGGTCACCTGCCGGTTATCGAGTTTGCCGACGGACAGGTAATCCAGAAGAAATAGCGGTTTGGCGCCTTGCACAACGATGTCATTGACACACATGGCCACCAGGTCGACACCGACCGTGTCATGCTTGTCGAGCATAAAAGCGATCTTAAGTTTGGTTCCCACCCCATCGGTCGAACTGACCAGAACCGGCCGGTCGATGTTGGCAAGGTTCAAAGAAAACAGGCCGCCGAATCCGCCGATATCTCCGATAACACCGGTGCGGGAGGTGTTGCGGGCAATCTTGCTGATGGTACCGATCAGCTTGTTGGCCTTGTCAATGTCGACCCCGGCATCCGCATAAGTTAGTGAATCGGACATGCTTGTCTCCCGTCAAGAAGCGAATGAATGGATAGGATTTCAAAGCCACGCACATGGCGCAAAAAAGGGGATTTGAAATCACTGCTGAGAAAAGTCCTTGAAAATTAAACCGATTCGGCTTAAAAGTCAAAACAATTTTTTTGACTTCCTCCCGAGGCGGTTGTATTATTTAAGCCTTGGCCGGGCAAAGAGAAATTGAAGATGGAAGATTGATAGCCCCGTAAAAAGTCGGATTGGGGAGCGACATTGCCCATTTTCGGGAAAAGGGTTTCGACCCCGGCGGCGTTAAGAATTCCAAGCTGTTTGAGGAGCTTGCGACGAGTTCTTGGAATTTAGCCGCTGGTGTCGAAACCCCCGAAAAGGGGCATCGGAGCGAACCTATTTGACTTTTTTCGAATTCATCAAGATTGCAGATTTAAGATTTGCGGTATCGCTGCGACCGGTCTTCATAATTAAAACCGATCCTTAGATCCGGTTGTCGGCTCCAGAAGCCTGAACACGGTTCCGCCACGGAGCACCTTCGGTTTTTTACCGCATGTTGTCGGATAATGGCCCCTGAGGGCCCTACCCGACTCTGCCGCCCGAGCTTGGATTGAACAAGATCACTGAAATCTGTGCTGTCGAAGGGCGATTTTTTCGTAAACCATAAACTCGCTGGAAACGAATCCCATGACCAGATTTGCAAGACTCGATCGACTGCCGCCGTATGTATTTGCCACTGTCAATGAAATCAAAATGGAGGCCCGCAGAGCGGGGAAGGATATAATTGATCTGGGCATGGGCAATCCGGATCTCGGAACGCCGGAGCACATCGTCGACAAATTGGTTGAAGCCTGCCGCAAGCCTCATAACCACCGCTATTCCGCGTCGATGGGAATCACGAAATTGCGCGCCGCCATTTCCGACTGGTACCGACGCCGCTACGATGTTGAAATCGATCCCGATACCGAGGCGATTGTGACCATCGGTGTAAAAGAAGGCCTTTCCCACCTGATACTGGTTACTATTCGACCCGGGGACGTGGTTTTCACACCGAATCCCACCTATCCGATTCATCCGTACTCGGCCATCATTTCAGGCGGAGATGTGCGCGGAATTCCACTGGGCCCGGAGCAGGATTTTTTCGATAATTTAATCAACGCCACCAAGCAGACCTGGCCCCGTCCGAAAATTCTCATTATCAGCCATCCGCACAACCCGACCACCGAAGTCGTCGACCTTGAATTTTTTAACAAAATAGTTGATTATGCCAAAGAACATAATATCCTGGTCATTCACGATTTCGCCTACGCCGATCTGGTCTTTGACGGCTACACAGCGCCCAGCCTTCTGCAGGTGGAAGGCGCCAAAGCGGTTGGCGTGGAATTTTTTTCGTTGTCGAAGAGCTACAGCATGCCGGGCTGGCGGGTCGGATTTTGTGTCGGAAACAAAGAGACCATCGCGGCCTTGAGAAGGATTAAAAGCTACCTTGACTATGGAATCTTTCAACCGATTCAGATAGCCGCCATCATCGCGTTGAACGGATCCTACGATTGTGTCGACGAGATACGCAGCACATACCAGGAGCGCAGGAACACCCTGATTTCGGGCTTGAATCGCGTCGGCTGGGAGATACCCAGCCCGCAGGGAACCATGTTTGTCTGGGGAAAAATCCCGAAATCGTACCGTCACATGGGGTCGGTTGAATTTTCCAAAATGTTGATCAACGAGGCTCAGGTGGCCGTATCCCCGGGTCTGGGATTCGGTGAATATGGCGACGACTACGTGAGGTTCGCCCTAATCGAGAACTCCATGCGGATTAATCAGGCGGTGCGGGGTATTAGGAAGATCCTTTAGGCACTAGTTTAGCCGGTGACGGTTCTCGGCGCGGGTTGATCAGATTTTTGATGACAAACAACAAACCACAAATTACAAATATTTTGTAATTCAATGTTTGTGGTGCTTGTTATTTGTAACTCCATATGATTTTGCTGGATTTTAGCGACAATATCGACAGACAATAAAAGGGACCTTTGTAAATGAGAAAAATCAATATTGGTCTGCTCGGGTGCGGCACGGTCGGCACCGGGGTGGCTAAGCTGCTGTTTGAGAACAAGGATCTGATTACCGCGCGGGTGGGCGCCGACTTGAATTTAAAATGGGTGGCCGACATCGATACCGCCGCCGACCGGGGGATTCATTTTCCGGCCGGGGTGTTGATCAACGATGCCCGCAAGGTGCTCGACGACCCCGAGATCGACATTGTCATCGAGATGATCGGCAGCGAGGGAGTCGCCAAGGAATTCATGCTGCAGGCCATTGACAATGGGATGCATATCGTCACCGCCAACAAAGCCCTGCTGGCCGCCCACGGCAATGAATTGTTCGCCGCCGCAGCCGGCAAGGGAGTTGACTTGGCATTCGAAGCCAGTGTCGGTGGATGCATGCCGACCATCAAGTCTATGCGCGAATCCCTGGTGGGCAACCATATCAGGTCGATGAGCGGGATTCTAAACGGTACCTGCAATTACATCCTATCCAAAATCGAAGATGAAGGCATATCTTTTGAAAATGCGTTGGCCGAAGCACAACGTCAGGGCTATGCCGAGGCCGATCCAACGCTGGATGTCGGCGGTTTTGACACCGCCCATAAAATCGCCATCATGGCGGCGCTGGCCTACGGGATGGAAATCAATTTAAATGATGTCTACATAGAAGGCATTTCGAGGATTACGCCGCTGGATATCCAGTTTGCCGTGCAGTTCGGATATCGGATCAAACTGCTGGCCATCAGCAAATTGCAGGATAACCGGGTCGAGGCCCGCGTGCACCCGACCATGATACCATTCAAAAACCTGCTGACATCTATCAGCGGGACGGTGAATGCGATCACCATATCCGGAGATGCGGCCGGCGACATCCTGCTGTACGGCCGCGGCGCCGGCATGATGCCCACCGCCAGCGCCGTTATCAGCGATATCGTTGACATCGCCCGCAACATTTTATCCGGCACCGTCCGCCGGGTACCTCCCCTGAGCTATCAGCGCGAGAGCATCCGCACCATCCCGGTGCTGCCTATCGATGACCTGGTGACCCATTACTACTTCAGGTTTGCAGCCATGGATCGCCCCGGCGTTTTGTCAAAAATATCCGGCATTTTGGGTAAATACGACATCAGCATCCAGTCGGTGCAACAAAAGGGCCGTAAAACCAACGGGTCGGTCCCCCTCGTGATGCTCTCTCACCGGGCCAAAGAAGCGGACGTAAAGTGCGCCCTGGCTGAGATCCGGGACCTGAACGTCGTCAGTGATGAACCGGTGCTCATTCGAATCGAGGATGACGGCCTCGATTAACACCAACCCCCCAGTGGTTAAGGGCTAAGATGACATCCTAACGGGGGATGTCCATTAAGCTCTGAGAACGATAAACCTATCCGCTGCAGCGGATGAACTCCTGATTAAGGGTCCTTCAATCATTTGGAAAAGAATGGCTGCCATGTATATTGTATGTTCGGATTTGGAAGGCATTTTCACACCTGAAATTTGGATAAGCTTCTCGGAGATAACCGGAATCGATGAACTCAGGCTGACTACCCGGGATATTTCCGATTATAATGTCCTGATGAGGCGACGCCTGGCAATCCTCGAGGAAAACAATCTCACCCTCAGCGACATCCAGGCCGTCATCAGGAAGATGGAGCCGATCGCAGGCGCCTTGGAATTCTTAAACTGGCTGCGCACCCGGGTCGAGGTCATCATCGTATCGGATACCTATGTCGAATTTGCAGGGCCATTGATGGAAAAGCTGGACCGGCCGACCCTCTTCTGCAACACCCTGGTGACCAACGGAGATGGGGCTATTACCGGCTACAAGCTGCGCCAGGAGGATGGCAAGAAGAAAGTGGCCCAGGCGCTGAAATCTCTGAACTACAGGGTAATCGCCATAGGAGACTCATATAACGACATCACCATGCTCCAGGCAGCCGATCATGCCATATTGTACCGGCCGCCGGAAAACGTGATGGCGGAATACAGTGAATTTCCAGCCGTATTTGACTATCCGGCGCTCCGGGAGCGGCTTGAGGAGATTATGAACCGGCAATGAAGTGAGAAGTCGGAAGGCGGAAACGAAGAAGGTTGGAGGTCCGATTTTCACAACTCCACCTTCCGCATTCCGACTTCCGCATTCTAATACCTGAAAACGCTTCGAGTCAAAAATAGAAGGCATGCGCCAATAACCATATGATTTACTGCTAAAAGTGCAAGACATGCTCACCCATCGAACGACATACCGGGTTATTTACGGCGACACCGACAACATGGGGCAGGCTTACTACGGCAATTATCTGCGCTGGTTTGAAATCGGCCGCAGCGAAATGTTCAGGGAGCTGGGTCTGTCCTATAAGGAAGTCGAAGACAGGGGTATCTTCCTGCCAGTAGCCGAGGCCCACTGCAAATATGCCGCCCCGGCCAAATACGATGATGTTCTGGTAATTGAAACCGCGCTGGACCCATCAATCAAGGCCGCTATAAAATTCGACTATTCAATTTATCACGAAGACGGTCGAACTCTGATAGCCAAAGGCTACACGAAACACCCCTGCGTCAACCGCGACGGCAAAGTCGTGCGTCCACCGGGTTTCATGAAAAAATTGATAGAAACGGCGCTCAAAGCATGAATTTCGATATTTCAAGATTCAATCAAGCCCACCTGCTCGTCATCGGCGATTTGATGATCGATGAATACGTCTGGGGAGGGGTGGAACGCATATCCCCCGAAGCGCCGGTTCCGGTGGTGGCCGTAACGGACCAAGACTATGCTCTGGGAGGTTCCGGCAACGTCGCAAATAATTTGACGACCTTGGGTGCCAGGGTATCGGTGCTTGGGGTTACCGGTCGAGGAAGGGACGGCCAACGCCTGCTCGACAGGCTGGAGGCCCTCGGAGCCGACACCGTCGGCATCATCCAGGAATCCGGACGGCAAACCACCAAAAAAACCCGCATCATTGCCGAGCACCAGCAGGTACTGCGGATAGACCGCGAAACCAGAAAAGAGATTTCGGCGCAGACATTTGAAGCCGTCATCAAATCCGCCGAACAAATTATACCCGAGGTTGATGTGATCCTGATCTCGGATTACGGCAAGGGACTGGTTACCCGCTCGTTGATAAAAAGCCTGGTCCAGATCGCCAAAAAGCACAATAAAACCACGGTAGCCGATCCCAAAGGGCTCGATTTCACGAAATACGCCGGAGTCAGCCTGCTTACGCCCAATATGAAGGAGGCCTCCCTGGCCAGCGGGATCGAGATAACGGACGCCGGCAGCCTGGAACACGCCGGACAAATGCTGCTCGAAGCCTGCGGCATAGAAAAACTCCTGATTACCTGCGGCAAGGAGGGCATGGTTTATTTCGACGCCGACGGGAGGTCGTCAAAAATGGGCACCAAAGCCCGGGAGGTTTACGATGTTTCCGGTGCCGGCGATACGGTCATTGCCGTGCTCGGACTCGGGATTGCCAGCGGGCTGCCGGTTCTGGAAGCGGTTGCCTTGGCCAACACCGCCGCGGGGATCGTGGTCGCAAAAGTGGGAACCGCCGCTGTTTCACAGAATGAGCTGCTGCAGGCTTTGAAATCCTCGGCAGCGGATAAAGCCTCCAAGGCCCGCAGTCTGCAGTCGCTCGCCGAGCTGTGTCGCAAGCGTCGCAAGGACCGCAAGAAAATTGTCCTGACCAACGGTTGTTTCGACCTGCTGCATGTGGGGCATGTCAAACTCTTTGAAGCCTCCAAAAAACTGGGCGACGTGCTGATCGTCGCCATTGATGACGATGAATCCGTTAGGCGGCTGAAAGGCGCCGGCCGCCCTGTAATCGGCGCCGCCGAGCGTGTGCGCATTCTCAGCGCCCTCGACAGCATTGACTATATCGTCGTATTCTCAGACAGCAAATTGGACGGCGTCATTGACAGCATTCGCCCGGACATTTTAACCAAAGGCAGCAACTACGGCTCTGAAGAAGTGGCGGGACGGGAGCTGGTTGACAGCCGCGGGGGCCGGGTGGAGTTGATCCCGATCACCGAAGAAATATCGTCAACCCAGATCATCGATTCCATTAAAAAGAAGTGATCCCCATCCGCAATACACCCCAAGGCGCCGTGTTTAAGGTGTTGGTTCAGCCCAGGTCGTCAAGCAACATGATTGCCGGATTTCACGGTGAGGCGCTTAAAATCAAGTTGACCGCCCCGCCCGTGGACAACGCCGCCAACCGAATGTGCCTTAAATTTCTCGCCAAATCCCTGGGGGTCTCCAAATCCCTGCTGGAAATCATCGCCGGTCACCACAGCCGCCACAAACAAATACTTCTGCGGTTCAATGATGACGGCCCATCCCCTGAAAACTTCAAAATCTTGGTAGAGCGGATCAAAAGTCTAGCGGGCTCCTGATATCGCCTCGACAGGGGGTTTTTGTCTTGCAGATAATTTCTCGGAGCGGGTTGACAGAAAGCCCTTGACTAATTATTGTTGTTCCGGTAAACATGTTTTCCAATAAAAAATGATGCGGGGTGGAGCAGTCTGGTAGCTCGTCGGGCTCATAACCCGAAGGTCAGAGGTTCAAATCCTCTCCCCGCTACCAATAAAATGAAGGGTTTGGGAGTGATTGAGCTTCTTAACCCTTTTTTTATGCCATTTTACAAGCACATGCCGTGACAAATTTTCGGCTATCAAAGGGATAGAAGGATTGTTTGAAAAGTTTTACAAAATTTTAATTAATACGCTTGGTTTACATACGCTATCTGTAATCAACGAACCGATTTTCGATGCTAAATTATCAAGGGAACTTACAGACCCTAAAACTGGCAAAGACGAGCTGATGATCAGTTGGATCGTGAATTTCTATTAGTTTGTGTTTCATAAATCAGCATGGTTTGCCAGTTGGTCATTAACCATAGAAACCAGTTGTTGTGCAAGCTTGTAAGCCGAGAAAGATAGCTTCTATGATGGCAATTAGAAGCCTCCTGAGTATTTGATTCAGTAGAATCAATTTCCCATCGGCAAATTCAAAAGTTTGGATTCTACTAATAGAAGTTATTCCAATATATTATGAGATTCTTCACATTTGCAAGCTCCTTGAGTTGATGCGTTGCCACTCTTCAGAGGAGAACATATTTGCGGAAAGTATCGACGACTCTATGATGGGTATAACAAAATTTAGAAAGCCCCAAGAATCTCTTTATTGGTATCTATTAAATCGATTTCCTCAAGTTCGGCTATTTTAATCAGCGCTTCGAGAGACGCTTCTAAAAGAACTGAATTTGTTAACCATGATTTGTCTATTATTTTGATTTCAGGATTTTCTTTTTGAAATTGTTTCAATTTATAAATTAGACTTACCGATATCTGTTCGTAATGTTCCATTTCAGTTTGGATTTTATCGTTTATGTCCAGATCACTATCGATTAATCGAGAAATCCCCACAGGATCCTTAATCCGAACAATTGCCTCTATCGGATTAGTACGCCCTTGAGAATTTATCAAATTTAGAAGAGCTTTAGTAAATTTGCTATGAATTTTTGGATTTTTCTTCATTGATTTATTCTATCCAACGCTTCCAATGGGTTGATTATTCCTCTACCATATCTGCTATCTAGCCCAGTTCTATCGCCTTGTTGATGTTGAGCTGTCGAATATATGGAGTCTATCAAATCATTGAGTGTGGCAGAAGGATTCGATTCAATTAGCAATGCTGCTATCGCAGAGACATGTGGAGCCGCCATGCTTGTCCCATTCAAATACCCCCACCTTGATTTTGGTTTTTTATCGGGTAATGATGAGAAAGTCGCCACCCCTGGTGCTACAATATCAGGTTTATTGATTTCCTGGCGTTGGCCCAAATCATCGTACAGGTATATTGTACCTCCACCACTAAAATCAGCAACAGCATCGTTATGGTCGATCGCCCCGACTCCACAGGCAATATTGATATTTCCAGGGCTTCCAGTAACCGCCAATCCACTGTTTCCTATGCTGCATACTGTAAATATACCCATTGCGGTTGCTCGTGCAAGTGCATATGCATAAATCGAGTCATAACCGGTCCCACCCAAAGACATATTGAGTATACGAACTTTATTTTGAAGGGTCCATTCCATTCCTTTGATTATTTGCCAATAATTTCCGCTACCTCCCATCAAAACGAGAGCACTCGCAAGCCTGGCTTCTGGAGCAACTCCAATCGATATCCCACTCGATTTACCACCCACCATTGTTCCTGCAGTATGCGTGCCATGTTGGCCTGCATCAAAAGGTTTGGTCTGAATTTCGTCCCCTCGTGGGTCAATTACTGCAAATTTTTTTATTTTATCCTTTAAATCAGAATGATATGCATCAACGCCAGTATCAAGGTGACCAATTAAAACATCTTTCCCTCGTAAATTTTGATCCCACAATTTATCTATCTGTAAGCGCTTTAAACCCCACGTAATTCCTTCATCTTTTTCTTTCTTATAAATTGGTTTAAGATCCGTTTGCGTAGTTTCTATAGGGTATGGTAATTCGGTTTCCTTATTTGGTATGATGAATGCGACTTCCTTGTTTCTGTTTAGTTTACGGATCATTGAAGGCGTGGCATTAATACGCGCCATATTTGTTAGCCAGGACGAGTTGATAATATTATTGCGAATTTGTGCAATTTCCCACTCCACACTTGAAGCACCTGGCAGATTTATCTCAGATTTTGAAGGTTCTAGCTTGCCAATTATGTCAATAGCCATATCATCGGTTTTAGTTTGCAGCGTACACATTTGTTGGATGTTTACCAAATGAGGCATATTTTCGACTGATAATTTTTTATCAATTTTTGGATAGAAGCCGATTAACACCTCCGACGCTTTTTCCTTTCTGATCATTTCATCAATTGATTTTTCTGCTTGCCTATTCAATAATTGTAGGTATAAGGGCAGCGTGGCACCTATGGGTGAAGTCCAATCAATCATATTTATCCTCCTTATTTCAGATTCTTAAAAAGATAAAATGTGATGGTGATTTTGTGATAATGGCTAAATTATGTGATCTTCATTCACGTCACATGCCGTTGTCCCAAAGCTATCCAATTTTTGGTCAATTGAGAAAACTTAATGATGCAAAATTACGAATAGGTCGATGAAAGTTTTAAATATAGATACCGATCTGAGACATGGAATTTGCCTTGCCGCTATCATGATTTTCCGTATTGATTATTTATTCTACGTGTAGTAATTCAACATCATAAGAATGCCCCCAACTCGCATACATAGCAAAACTAATCACCTGACAACAAAGGGGGATATTGATTGCATCACAGAATTTCCTTGATACATCGCATTTGCTGCTTCGACAACGATTCCTAATTTTCCACGAATGATATCTTTAACACTTCCCAGCCATTCTTACAATTTGATATTGAAAACTGGATTTCCCCATTCGCCCGTAGTCGGATCATAGGTGCAATTCCATGCGCGGCTTTTCCAAACTCCAAAGATTCTTTCAGTCATTAGCGAACAAGAGTGGCACCCGTACCTGAATTCGCAACCGCTACACGGAACAAAAGAATCCCTGCCGCTATCTCTGAAACTAATGTGGGCTTTTCGGCGTAGGACACTAAGTAATGTTTCTGTCTTCACGTTTCCTATCAGCAGACGGCGAACTGCAATGCATGGAATTATCTCTCCCTTGCGGGTAATAGCAAGCTCATCCTGCCAACATTGGTGACCTTTGGCTATACGAAAAAAGGTTTCCCGACTAACTGCAAAGTCCTTGGGTGAACGTTTAAAATGATTGAGTATGAATTTGCTTGCCATATGGTTCATGCTAATACACTCATCAAACGGAATGAACACGCTAACCTCAACATTCTCAATGCCTTCTTCGTTGAGCCACTTTCTTATAGCTCCTTCTTGTTGAAAAGATTGATGCGTCAATATAACCCTGGCTGCCAGTCTCCCTAAGTTTTGATTCTTCCATTTTGACATTGTGTCTCTGAGTCTTCGAAAGGAACCAGGAACGCCGGAAATAGAATCGTGTATCTTCTCGTTATACCCAAACACAGGAACGGAGATGCTAAGTTTTGTAGTCCTTATCAACTCCCAATCTCCATCTTTCAATGCAACGCCGGGAGAATGGATCATTACCTCAATACCAGATCGAACAGCTTCTGTGACTAGGAAATGCAATACTTCTGACTCAATAAAAGGATCACCACCTTTAACGTTGATAAAATTACATCCATATGCACTCAAATCCGCTAACAAATCTGTGATTTCATACTCTATACCAGAGCCTTGTGAATCCCAGATACCACAGGAGCATAGAGACGTGGCCCATCCACTTCTGAAACCGCATAATAAACAACGTAGGGTGCAACGGGATGATATCTCCAAAGTCACACTCCTTAGCAGTCGACTAAGTGAAAACATCTGCTCTTGCCCCCGAAAAACTGTTGGTCTGAATTTCTCTGAGTATACTGGATTGTTATAGAAGGTTCCATACCCTATCTTTTCAAGGAGTTTTGTTACATCAAGAAGCTCTGAATAATTTTGGCCTATTTCATGGCTCAATTCATCTATACTCTTCCCTTCTTCAAGGCCTTCTATCGCCTCCTTGAAAGGAGATAGCATCCAAAATACGCGACCTTTCAGAATATCGAATATAGATGAATGTCGATAACCTTTAACCAGCCAACAATGCGGGTAAAGATGAAAAAATCTCATTTGAGTTTATCCACCATTTTTAGGTTTAATTAGTTTTTGCAGAAAGATGTAAAAAGTTATTTTAAAACAAATAAAAAGCGCTTTTTACGTTCCTTATTTTAGGGATAATTTTTTCTTCTATTTTATTCCTTGTTGAAAACAATAATATACAGAAAAAAAAGTTTATTTGATCAAATCATAGGATTAATTATCTTGTCTAAAAGGCCAAATGGCTTGTGGTTTTGCTCCAAGATAGAGTACAACATATTAAAATTCCGTTTTAGGTTTCTCCGAGTCGCTTCACATCGTTTCTTAAAATTAAAATATCCCTCGTCGCAAACTGCTGCAAAGCAAATTCCACATAAATTGCGCGCCCAACAACAATGACATTTGTCGGACGCCCGAAAATAGCTGTTTAATATCCCTATTATAAGATTTTCATTAATCTCGGAGTTAACATCGCCGATTGTAAAATGTTTGTTGACCCTTTCGCATATGTGGAATGAGCCATCGGGATAAACTGCCAATTTACGTCCGGGTAAACATGTGCCGGTATACCATTCAGGAAATGCTATTCCGTTTGTTTCAATCCTTTTATGTATTTGGTCCAGTTCCTCATCTATGAGGTGGTATAAAAAATCACCTTTTAAAAACTTAAATCCCGACTGCTTTTTTGCGATATATAGATTGAAAATTTTTTTAATTTGGTCAGTAAAAATGATAGTGTCGTACGGAAATTCTTCATGAAAATCAGAGTAAGAAAGATCCTTAATGAAATTAACAAACATCAGTGGAGGTAGCTCACTCTTGCGCTGTTCAAAGAACTCATAAACCGCCATAATATCAGAATTTCCGGAAAGAGTTGGTAGAAGGCGTAGCTTGTTAAAGTAATATTTCTCATCAAAACGTTGAATCAGTTTCAATTTGGAAACAACGACTTCGAATGTGGGTTTTCCATCTGCGAAGATCCTATATCGATCATGTTCTTCTTTGGGACCGTCCAAACTTATGTTAAGAAAGACGCCATTGTCGCGCAGGAAGTTCAGATGATTCTGGTTTATAAGCGTCAAATTGGTGCCGATGCTTAAGACTAAGCCATAATGTTTTTTTTTCTGCTCTTTAGCATAGAGTATAGCTTTCTGTATCAGTCCAAAGTTAAGAAAAGGTTCACCTCCATAGAAAACTATGTTCAGATTCCTATCGGAAAAGCCATAAAAATAAGGATTATCGTTATACTTAAAAAACCAGTCGATTGCTTTCTTTGCAACATTCCATGACATCATTCGGTAGGAATTTTGATGATAGGAACTATAAAAGGGAGAGTATATACAATATGCACAACGTAGGTTGCAATATTCGGAAGCGAAAATAATTAAGTCTGACATCCATGTGGGCCCCTTTTTGTATATTAGTATTTCTTTATAATCTTTAAAGGATATAGAAGTAGGCACGTCAACATTCCTAAAGGCACCTGTTTTTTTCCTCCAAAGCATAATATATGATATCATCTCTGGTGTTAACTGCAGATCTCTCTCTCTAAGTGTCAAAAGATCTTCACTTTTCGTAGCATAAACACTATTTAAAAAACGGTTAGTTAATCGAGAAGGCCAAGGATGTATGCTATTAGTATTTGTATCATATATGTAGGTATTACCAGAGTCAGTTCTGAAGACTAGATTGCTTGTCTGTTTGTCCACTGTAGCACGACTCCTAACAGATAGAAGTTAAAATAGCAGAAATGTTGAATAAAATGATCAGCCCGGCGGTGGTCCTAAAAGACTGGACAATGTGTTAGGCTCTGGGTCAATCCGAAAATGAAAGGAATTTATCATAGGTATAAAATGAAAAAAGTACAGTTCCGAATTTAAAGCCAAGGTGGCCCTGGCCGCTTTGAAAAACGAACAGACCACTGCTGAGCTGGCTCAGCGCTTCGGCGTTCACCCCACCATGATCAGCGTCTGGAAGCGCTCTCTGCTTGAAGGCGCCGCCGATATTTTCGACAAGGGTCACAGTTCTCGTAAACAGGTTGACGCCAAGATCGATGAACTGCACCGGCAGATCGGCAAGCTGAAGGTGGAAAACGATTTTTTATCACGAAAGCTCGACTTCTAAGCGTTAAAGAACGCCGTGACATGATCGGGGCCACAGATCCGAAGTTGAGCGTTTCCAGACAGTGCCGGCTACTGCGTCTTAACCGCTCCAGCTACTACTACAAAAACAAACCGGTTAAGCCAGAAGATCTGAAGCTGATGCGCCTGATCGATGAGCAGTATCTAAAGAACCCTAGCTGGGGCAGTCGCTCGATGCGAAATTTCCTTCACCGGTTGGGCTATAAAATCAACCGTAAGCGGGTTCAGCGGCTAATGCGCTTAATGGGCCTTGAGGCGATCTACCCGAAGCCCAAGACCAGCCGGCCGCATCCAGCTCATAAAGTGTATCCGTATTTGCTAAGAAACAAGGTTGTTGAACGGCCCAATCAGGTGTGGGCCGCCGATATCACATACATCCCAATGAACCGTGGCTCTATGTATCTTGTGGCTGTTATGGACTGGCACAGCCGCAAGGTTTTATCCTGGCGTATTTCCATTACCCTGGATACCGAATTTTGCACCGAGGCCGTTGAAGAGGCTATCAAGCGTTATGGTGCTCCGGAAATATTCAATACCGACCAGGGCGCTCAATTTACCAGTAGCGAATTTACTAACTTGCTTAAGTCTCACGGTGTACAGATCAGCATGGACGGCCGTGGGTCGGAATGTCAACGCAAAATTGACCCCCTCCGACAACCGAATTTTGACCCCTTCTTTTTTTGAATAAAAATATCCCTCCCTGCTTAGACAAGTACTTTCATAATCCGTTAACTGCTTTTGGTATAGC